>Ga0315282_10001623_pt1 | contig 42134 bp, 33 predicted proteins | sample YL17G07_20_MG_FD_203693 | JGI IMG/M metagenome (GOLD analysis project Ga0315282, IMG submission 203693) | Sediment microbial communities from Yellowstone Lake, YNP, Wyoming, USA - YL17G07_20 | ecosystem: Environmental > Aquatic > Freshwater > Lake > Sediment | place: USA: Wyoming | collected...
CGACCACCCGCCGCAGAGCGCAACGAGTCCGCACAGCGCGACCGCGGCCAGCACGCCGAAGCTGATGAAGAGGCCGAGGCCGAGGACGAAGCCGGCCAGAGCCGCGTGCAGGTGCCCCCCACTCGTCCCCTCTCCTCGCGGTGCGGGGAGAGGTAACCCGTTCCCTCTTTGCGCCGATTCGTCTTCCTCCGTCTCCCCCGACCCGTCTTCCTGCCTCTCCCCCGACGCGGGGGAGAGGGCCGGGGTGAGGGGTATAGCACAGGCCCTGATAGTCAGCCACACCGCCACGGCCACCACCAGCGCCAGCGGCGCGTCCAGGCACTGGAAGAGCATCGACAGCCCCGGCACCGTCGCGGCAAGCAGCCCCGCGGGCAGCGCCCCCTCAGGCCCCCACACGGCGCGGGCCGCCGCAGCCGCGGGCAGCACCGTCAGGGCCCCGAGGACTGAGAAGACGACTGCGACGATGAAGGGCAGCGCGATGTCGGCCGCGGCTATCGGGCGCGCGGTGGGTATGTGCCGGAACGCCTCAGCCATGTCGCGCGATCTGGCACCCGCCAGCCCCTCCACGAGCGGGCGTGCCGCCTCGTCGAGGCCCGTCGCACGGGCCGCCTCGATGATCGCCCAGTAGGTCAGCACCGCGCCGGGCGGATGGGTCGCGAGGTGGTGCCCGGATGCTCGCTGATGCTCAGCGTAGCCGGCGCAATAGGCGAGTGGGTCGGTGAGACGATAGGCCTCGCCGAAGTACTCACACGAGACATCGGTGACCGTGGCGGCGGTGAGAGTGGCCCATGCGTTCGGAACGGAGCTGTAGAGGAGAAGAGGCCACACCGACGCGCCGAGGACCAACAGCGCCCGCCACGCGATCTCCAGTCGCCGCCGCTGCATGGACCACGCACCGATGAGGGCCGCGGCCAGCGCCGTGATCCCCGCGATGAGAGGGCCGGGAGCTAGGGACTGAGCCGTTGCCACCCACTGCCACTGCCCCCGCCAGCCGATCGGACGGCACAGCACGGTGAGCCAGATGACCAGACAAGCCGCAAGCGCGAGCTGGACGATAGGAAGGCCTCGCAGGCTGATGCGGCGCTCGCCCGGCATCTCTCAGGAGTCTGCGCCGGGCTCGCGCTTGGCCCTGGCCGGAAGGAGTGTCGCGAGCTGGTCGAGGTCCGTGCGGGCGACGGCCGCGGTCGCGGCCTCGAGGTTCGCGCGCTTGATCTCCTCGTAGACCTCGAGGCGATGGATGGCGACGCGCTTCGGTGCGTCCACGCCGATCCGGACATGGTCACCCTTGACCGCCACGACGGTGACTCTGACGTCGTCGCCGATCATGATGCTCTCGTCGACCCTCCGGGTCAGGACTAGCACTTCAGCCCTCCGTAGCGCGCTCTATGCCCGCCGGGCCCGGGCCCGGCTAGGGGTCGCCTGACGGTCGATCCTCGCCCGTGTCCTGCTCAGCATCGGGCGCCGGCTGGGCGACCACGTCCTCCTCGCGAGGCAGCAGATAGTGCCTGGTAGTATACCCGGAATCGTACAGGATGACCTGCCGGGCTCGTCTCGTTCTGGTGTTGACAACCACCGGAGCCACAAGGTTCGCGGTGACGTCCTCCGGCCTGCCCGGCGGAATCGTTACAAGCGTCAGCAGCAGCACGTCCTCCGCCGACCGGATGTCCAACTCCTCTTGGTCCGGCCCGGGCAGCTCCATGTCATACTCAGGGAAGAACTCGAACGGCACCACGGCGATGAACGCGAGGGCCGGTTCGTCCATCGACTGGAGCCATAGGAATGGCGAGCCGCCGGCCTCGTCGGTCGGGATGAGGCAATAGCGTAGGGACTGCGGGAACCCCGGGATGGGAGCGCTCATCTCCACGAGGTCGCCCTCATCCGCGTACACCAGGCCCAGCCGCTCGGACACGATGCGCACTCGGCTTAGCGGCTCGTCCTCGGCCGGGGTGAGAGTTGTCTGTGTCACATGCTCGGGGCTGTCCATGTCACCACACGCCGGGGCGGTTGCCTACGCTCTTGCATCAAGCTGCCCGCCCACGAATGCGATCTCGGCATTCGCGAGCCGCCAGTCGGTCCTGGACCGGGCGGGAGTCCAGTCGAACTCCGGTCTTCTCATCACAATGCCGGTCGGACCTCCCTCGACGCCCCATGAAACGCTCACACTCTTGGGCGTGATGCGCACATCGGGGCCCGGAAGCGACACAAGCGTGAGGTCGACGGGCTCCGCGTAAGCCGTGTTCTCCCACGCTAGGTTCGCGATAGCGTTCTTCTCGCCGGTGTTGATCCTGCCAAGCCTGTGGCCCTCTCGCACAATCTTGTCGACCGCCTGCTCCGCTCTGCCGCGGTTCGACTCCAAGCGGTACCGCCTGAGCTGATCGTTCGACCGCAGCCCGAGGGTCTCGCGCGTCGCGGAGTTGTCGAGGCTCAGGTAGGGCCCCTGAGACTCTATCTCGACCCGCGCCCGCTCCCCGTGAACCACGGGCTCTCGGCCCGACGCCACCTGCAGCTTCGGCAGACTGTGCGTCACCTCGAAGCTGGGGCGCTGCCAGCTTATACTCACCTGCGCGACCGACGACATGAGCGCCCTCCGACCTCACCTCGCTCCGTCGGGCGCGAGGATCGGTTACTTCAGGAAGTCCATCAACGTCGGTAGTATAACCCGAGAGCCGACCGCGAGTGCGGATTGATACACGTTCTCCAACTCCTGCAGGTCCACCAAGGCCGATGGCACGTCCAGGTCCTCCGTCTTGCTCAGCAGGTCGTTGAAGCTCACAAGATCCCTGTCTATGGCCCTCGTGTTCTGCTCGACGCGCGCCGTGCGCGAGCCGACCTGGGCGTCGATGTTGAGCTGGTGGGCGATGTCGAGGTCGATCTCCCGCGCACGAGAGGTCGAGGTGACGATGGCTTGGCCGTTCATCACGAGCTCGCCGGCGATGACCGTTGCTCCGGGCACGCAATCGCGCAGGTTGTTGGCCGAGTACGCGTAGATCGTGTCCGTGGAGATGACGCTGGCAGTGCCGTCGGACGGGAAGTACTCATCCTGAACCGTCGCGGACGCGGGAGGGATGGTGATGGAGACGGTCCCGCCCGATGCGCCCCCGCCCGCGCCGATGGCCAGTGTGATGCCGAACTCGCTCAGCGACGTCGCCGTCGGGGCGACGCCTCCGGCGTTGAGGGCGTTGAGCTGTGCCAGCTCGTCCACGGTCGGAGGCCGGCCGCCGTTCGAGCCCGGTACGTACCGGACGCTGTTCGCGACGATGAGTCCGGCGGCGTCCAGGTCGAAGCTGATCGTCGCTCCCGACTGCATCGTGTGCGACGCAACGCCTGTGACGGTTACCGCCGGATCGCCGGTCGCGGACACCACCGCAGTGCCGTAGGTGAGCGGCCCGACCATCGTCAGGCGGTGCGTTCCGGAGCGCGTGTCCGTCGGCTTGCCGAATACGCTCTCGATCCCTCCGCCCGAGACACGCAGCGTCAGCCCCAGGTCGGTCAGGTTCTCCGCCCGGTGGTTCTCTATCACCGGCCCGAAGGAGATGACCTGCGTTCCCGCCGACGGCGCCGACAGTTGCAGCGCGATCCCGAACTCGGAGAGCGAGTCGCGCGTCAGCTCGGCCGCACGCGTCGTGAGTCCGCCGGGCTCGGTCAGTCCCAGGCTCTCCATGATGCCGCCCGGGGCCGTGTCCGCGATCGAGACGGGGTTGCCGTCATCGCCTCTGATCTCCAGCCGCCCGTCAGCGAGCACCGCGGCGGTAACGTTGGCCGTGGGGTCGCCCGAGATTGTGGTCGCCAAGTCGCGCAGCGACTGCGTTCCGTCATACGCGAAGGACACGCCGTTGACCGTGAATCCCCCCACCGCGGGCGAGGCGGTCCAGCCCGGCGGAGGCGTGGGGTTCACGTGCGCGGCATCGCCGAGAGCCAGGTTCGGGTCAGTGATGTACGTGGTGCTCTGCACAACGACTCGGTTGAGCAGATCGAGCTGACGCTGCTGGTCGTCGGTGACGGGTAGCTGTCGGTAGGTGCGGTCGAAGAAGATTCCCTTCCTTGGCGGGACCGACGTGTAGTCGACTGCGACCCTCCCCGCGGCGTCCGTGGTAACGGTGACCTGCCCGGAGATGAACCCGGCAGTGTTGACGACGCCTCGGATCGTGCCCGAACCGAGGACCCTACAGTCGGGCAGCAGGTTAGGCGCGTCTCCGGCCTGGAGGTCGTCGCGCAGGCGGATAAGAGTCTCGAAGATGCTGTACGGCCCCTCCTGGTCGCCGATAACCTGATTCCGCGAGCCGACGATGCCGAGTCGCTCAAGGAGTGACGCCGGGCTGCCGGCTGTGCTGATCGTCGCGAAGAGCGGCTCCGTGCCGTCCTGCAAGTACGGTGGTCGCCCGTCGGGACCCGTGATCTCCAGGAACTCCTGCGGCCCCACCGTTACCACCGTCGCGGTCACGCCCTGGATACCGGCCGCGTTGATGTCGGCCGCTACCGTGCTGATGTTGCCTCCCGTGAGGGTGATCGTCCGGCCCTCGATAGCGATCGTGTTGCCGGCCGTGGCCGTGTAGGCCGCGGCGTCGCCGGAGCGGTAGATCGGGTTGCTCACCGTCGCGAATAGCGCCTCGGTGCCGTCACGCACCGAGACCTGCCGTCCCGGCGGCCCCACGATCCGCAGGAAACTGTCGCCTCCTGAGACCTGAACGTCCGCGGTCACGTCCGTGATGCCCCGGGCCTGGAGCGCGGCGTTGATCTTCGTCGCGACGTCGGCGAACATGTCCCCCGCCGCCAGCGTCACCTTGACATCGTCTACGTAGATCGTGCCACCCACCGCGCCGGCGGCCGCGAAGCCGGTGGCCACCTCGCCGGCCGACACGTAGTCGAAGGAGATGCGCTGACTGGCCTTGTCGCTAACGAACACGAGCCGCTGCCCCGGCGGCACGACCCCGCCAGGCGTATCCTCCACCCTCGCGGTCACATTCGCGACGGGGTCCTCGGAGATGAGCCGCGCGAGCTCGTTAACGGTCATGGTCGGGCTGACTCTGAAGGCCTGGCCGTTGAGCGAGATCACCCCGTCGGTGAGCGGCGGGATGTAGTTGAGTTGCGTGGCGTCGTTGAGCGGCTTGGAGGCGTCGCTGAAGACGTTGGCGCCGGCGCGTGCACGAACTGTGTGCGCGCTCTTGATGAAGAACTCGCGTCCGGTAATGTTCGCGGGTATCACGTCGTCGGTCATGATCTCCCGCCGCATGAGCCCATCGTCCCCCCGGTATGTGACCGACGTGATTTGCCCCTCTTCGGAGCGAGTCGCGACGAACGGAGCGGCGAGTGTCGCGTGCCCGGCGAATACATACCGGCCCGCATTGTCGGCGTTCGCGGTGCCCAGCATCTCTTCGAGGAGCTGGTTGATCTCCTGGGCCAGGTCGCCGCGTTCCGAGGCGCTGAGGGGCGCGTTGGCGGACTGCACGACGCGCGTTCTGATGGTCTGCAGCATCTCGCCGGCGGACGTGACGCTCGTCTCGGTTACGGCGAGCCAGTCCTTTGTCTCCTGACCGTTCTTCTTGTAGCGGCCCGCGACTCCGACGGCGTCGCGCATGTTGAGCGCGTACGCGAAGTCGCCGGCGTCGTCGGAGGGGCGGAGCAGGCGCCTCGCGGTCGAGATCTGGTCCTGAAGCCGGTACAGGGAGCTGATGGACTGGCCGAGGTTGCGCTTCAGGGATTGCGTAAGAAGTGACTGGGTGACCCGTATCATGCCGCTTTGCACCTCGCTACCTCAGCCGCACGCTCTTGGCGATGGGCGTAGGCCCATTGTCCGGGGGGCTACAGCCCCACGCGCCCTGTGCCGTTGATCAGTCTGTCGAGCGCGTCGTCCACCGCCGACACGAACCTCCCGGCGGCCGCGTAGCCCTGCTGGTACCTGATGAGGCTGATGAACTCCTCGTCCAGGTTCACGCCGACCTCCTGCTGCTTGATGCTGTCGAGCTGGTTCAGCAGCTTGTCCTGTGTCGTCTGTGACCGCTGGATGCTGTCGGAAGCTGCTCCGAGGCCGGCCATGACGGCCTGGTAGTAGGAGTCGAACGACAGCGTCTCGCCACCCATCGTTCTCGCGGAGCGCAGTTGCGCGATAGCGAGGGCGTTCAGCCCGTCGCCGGCGACCGGTTGCTCCGCGGCCTGGATAGCGCGCGTCGAAAGCCTGATCGAGTCGGTCAGGTCGATGGTCTTCGCGTCCGTGCCCTGGAAGAAGTCTCGGCCGGTTACGCCGTCCATGCCGAAGCCCACCTGCACGCCATCAACCGTCCGGGTATGGACCGCGTTAACCTGTGTGACGAGAGACCTGGCGAGCTCGTCGAGCTCGTGCTGGAATGCGGGCACCAGGTTGTCGCGGGTGTACACCAGCGCGCCGAGCTCGCCCGTCTCGGGCTTTATGGTGATCTCGGGGCGATCGGACCAGCGCACGTCGAGGTAGCCGCCGTTGTCCCAGTTGCGCGTCGTCTCGAGTGGCCGCACTTCCTGGTCCTGAACGAGCACGCGGCCCTCCACCGTCAGCATGCCCGATCTGTTGGCGCGCTCGCTGAACTGCACGGGCACCAGCGAGGACAGCTCGTCCAGGAAGGAGTCGCGGCGATCGAGCAGGTCGTTGGGCTGCTCGCCGATGCTGATGGTCCGGGCGATCTCGTTGTTAAGGCTGGCGATCTCCGCCGCGAGCGTGTTGATGTGCGCGACGCCGCGCTCGATGCTCTCATCGACAAGTTGCTTGTACTCGTTCAGCGTCCCGGTGACGCGGTGGAACGCGTCGACTAGTGTCTGCGCGGCTTCGCGGACAGCGACCCGGTTCGCGTCCTCCTCGGGCGCCAGGGACAGGGCTTGCCAGGATGCGAAGAAGTCGGTGAGGAGTACATCAAGCCCGCCCTCGTCGGGCTGGACGAAGATGCTCTCGATCTGAGTGTACGCCGACTTGAACTGGTCCAGGCGCCCCTTGAGGGTCGTGTTGGTGCGGACCTGGGCCGTGATGAGGATGTTCTCGGCGCGCTTGATCTGCGCCGCCCAGACGCCTGTGCCAAGCTGCGCGGCCACCCCCGCCGGGGCGACGCCCGGCTGCCAGAGAGGGCTCGTCGCCACGAAGTCGGGCGACTGCCTGGAGTAACCGGGTGTAGACGCGTTCGTTACGTTCTGGCCCGTGACATCGGTGCCGGCCCGGTGTGTCATCAGGCCTCGCTTGCCGAGCTCAATGCCGAAGAACGTTGAGCGCACCGCGTGCCCCCATCCCTTTCCCGCGCTGGTCCGAGCTTAGCGTCAGGCCCGCCTGTCCAGCACAGCGGCTCCGCCTCTGCGGCGGCCGTGCCCCGGCGGGGCGTACGTGTCTCGCCCGGCTTCCTGCTGGGCGATCCGTGTCAGAAGGGAGACCGAGTGCTGCGTATAGTGCAACGCCTGCCGCACCAGCGCATCGTTCTCCCGGTTGATCTGCGAGAGCCGGGACGCCAGGTCGCGCAGGTCGTCGTGGAGCCGGCGCCCCACTACGGCGAGGTCGCCGGGGAGAGCGTCACACAGCGCGGCTAGCGACGACGACTCCGGGAGCGACAGAGCCTGCGCCAGGGCCACGGCCGACAACGCGCGGCTGCGTTCGAGCTCAGCCATCGAGGCCAGGTGCCGCTCCTGTTCGTGCACGGCGCCCACGAGAGCGCCGCGGTCGTTCGCCACGAGCGCCCCGTTCTCTGCGTCGGCAAGCGCTATAAGGCGCTCGAGGGCGACGCGCTCCAGTTCGAGTACGTACTTGAGGGCGGTGAACTTCTCTCTCGTCATCTACATCTACCCCATCCCATCCCCAACTGCCCGGGCAGGGGGTCCCGCCAGGGCCCTTTCGTCTGCCCGCAGGAAGCGCCGCCGGCCGGCCGCGACTTCACTCCCGGCCCTCGCTACGCGAAGGGCCACCCCCTCTCGGCCGGCGGAGAGGGGGAAGCGCCGCCAGGCCCGGGGCGTGAGGTGGACTCGCGCATCCGGTCCGGGGATGGCGCAATCACCCTTGTAGTCCCCGACTGCGCGGTGCCCCATCCGTCCCTCAGCGCCACCCGTACAAAGCGACGACACCCGCGCCGCAAAGCTGACCGGGTGTCGACTAGCATAACCAGTTGTCGCAGACCGCGCAGGCGCCCCGAAGCCTAGACCACCAACATGAGCTGGTTGGCGATCTCCTCCAGGTTCACACGGAACGTACCGGCTTCGATGTCCGACCGAAGCGCGTTCACGAGATCCTGCCGTACCTCGGGCGAGTTCCTCAGCACCGTCAGCGCGCGTTGGATCTCCACCGCGCCGGCCGAGAGCTGTACGGCATCGCGCTTGGCCGGGGCGGCCGCTTGGCCCGACTGCGCGCTCCGCGCGCGATCGGTCTGAACCGCTGTGGTGCGCGAGTACGATTGAAGGACATCCTGTAGGTTCTTGTTCGTGACCAGCATCTACAGCGCCCCCTTCCAGAGGACACTGACACACACCGCACACAGAGAGGGAACGGAGGAGGGCGGTTCCGCGCCACCCCTGTGCTCTCCTTCTGCTCCAACGTGTGTATCGGCTTCTCTGGTCCAAGGCTTTAGCCCGATTCTGTGTCATTGGGCGGCTCGAGTAGGCGGGCCGGTCGGAGCCGTTCCTGCCCCGCGGGCCCCTCTAGTGCGGCCCCCGTGGAAGGCGCGGGTGTAGACTGCGGGGGCGCGGTCGCCCGCACCCCCTCGGTCTCACCGCCGGCCGGCGGGCGGGCGCTCCGACCGTAGGCCCTCGTGGCCCGGGCGGCATCCCCGGCCGAGAGCTCGTCAGGCGCCTCAGGCACGAACTTCTCCAGGTCCTTGTAGAGGATCTTCCACAGGCCGAACCCGCCGGTCTCAGAGACGTTCCTGGACGTCTCCATGTCAAGAAAGCTCTCGAACATCTCCTCGGCGTGCCCGCCGTGGAAGAGCGGGTTCTTGTGGACGGTCTTCCTCATCTCCCGGAGCAGCGTGTAGATGAGGAAGCTCTCGAACTCCTTCGCTGCCTTCTTCAGGCCCTCGCGGTCGTTACTGATGCCTTCCAGGCCGGACCGCAGGTCGGTCAACGCGGCGCCGCGCGCGCTGACCGTGCCCGCCGGCGTGTGTCCGAAGGTGCCGATGTTCTCCGCGCCTGGCGAGATGCCGTCGACTGGCACGGCGGGCTCCTCCCTACCTTATCTCGACGTCGGCCAGGATGAGCCCGGCCGCCTTCATCGCCTGCAGAATCGCGATCATGTCCCGCGTCTGAGCCCCGAGAGCGTTGAGGGAGGCGATCACGTCATCGATGGTGCTGCCCCCGATCGGCTGCAGCGGCCCGCCCGTCTCGGTAGCCGTGACCTCTCCGCCCGGCACCACCACGGTCTGACCGTTGGAGAGCGGCGGCGGCTGAACCACCACCGGGCGCGGACGCACTTCGACGCGGAGCGAGCCGTGAGAGATGGCTCCGGGAAGTACCCTGACGTCGCCGCCCATAACGATCGTCCCCGTTCGCTCGTTGATGATGATCCGAGCGCGGTTGTCCGGGCTCACCCTCACGTTCTCAACCTTGGCGATGATGTCGACCACGGTGTACTGGGACAGCGATGGGGCGGAGATCTTGATCGTTTCCGCGTCGACGGCGGCCGCGCGCAGGTCCGGCAGTTCGTCGTTGATGGCCTGTGCGACCCTGGACGCGGTGGTGAAGTCAGCCTCGAATAGGGTCACGAAGACGTTGTTGCCCTCGGCGATAGTGGTCGGCACTTCCTGCTCGACGATCGCCCCGTTGGGGATCATGCCGACCGTCGGGTGGTTCTTCGTGACACCCGCTCCGCCGCCGCCCTGGGCGTTGTACCCCCCGATCGAGAGCTCGCCTTGAGCGACGGCGTAGGTCTCCGCATCGGCGCCCTGAAGCTGGGTCTGCAGCAGAACGCCGCCCTGGAGGCTGTCCGCATCGCCGATCGAGGCGATGGTCACGTCGATCCGGTCGCCCGGCTTCGCGAACGCGGGAAGGTCGGCGGTCACCATCACGGCCGCGATGTTGTCGACCCGGATGTTGCCCTGCGCCATGGTGATCCCGTACTTCTCGAGCATGCTCTTGAGCGAGGCGACCGGGAATCCCGTCTGCTGTCCGTCGCCGGTGCCCGCGAGACCCACCACCAGGCCGTAGCCGAGAAGCTGGTTCCCCCGGACGCTCTGGATGCGGGCGATGTCCTTGACGCGCGTCACGCGGTCGGTGGGACCGGGCGCGCCGAGGAGGTCCGCGATCGTCGCCTGGCCCACGCCGGGCCAGCTCGACGCGACGCCGGGACCGCTTCTTGGCGCGGTGTCCTGGGGAGCGCCGGGGAGGGTGTACACGCCGCCCCCGGTCGGACCGCCCGCGCCCTGGGCCCAGGCCGAAGCCGCGAGCACGGCCGCGAGGCCGACAACCGGCACGAGTGTCAGGCTCCTGCTCATCTCGTCGTCTCCTCTCGGCTAGAAGAGCCAGTTGAAGAGCCGAGTGAGCACGCCCGGCTTCTGCTTCTTGGCTATCGGCCCGACCCCGGTGTAGCAGATCGACGCATCGGCGACCTGGTCCGAGCGGATCGTGTTGTCCGGCCCAATGTCGGTCACGCGGATGATCCCCGACAGGATCATCTTCTGTGTCTCGTTGTTGACGCCCACCTCGCGGCTGCCCTCGACCCTGAAGACGCCGGGGGCGACCTCCTCCACGAGGCGAGCCGTCATCCGCCCCATCAGGCTGCCCTTGCGGACGGTGGTCCCGTCGCTCTTGTAGCCCTCGTCATTGCTCCACGAGAAGAATGGCAGGAAGCTCAGCAGGCCCCCGCCGTTCCCGCTCGTTGAGTCGGAGGTCCGGCTGATGTCGGTGTTCGCGGCGCTCGTCGCGGTGGTTGTCTCCGAGACGGTGACGTACACAACGTCGCCCACGCGTGAGGCCTTGTTGGTCGCGTACAGGCTCCGCGTGAGGCCGGACTGTTTCGCCTTCAGCCAGATCGAGTCGGCTTGCGCGGTGCCGACCGCGAGGGCCAGTACCGCCAAGCCCAAGAGACAATGGGCTGAAGCCCATTGTCTGGCGGGGAGTGTGTAGGTCATTGCCTCGCACCTCCGGGAATCACGACCATGACAGCGCCCTTGTCGACGACCGTGCCGGTGATCGTCTTCCGCCCCAGGCTCGACACGACCCGGATCTCATCGCCGAGCCGCCCGTCCTGGAGCGCGACGCCCGGGGCGCTGACGACCACGTCGCCGCAGACGACCTGTATCAGGATTGTGTCCTGGGCCCTGATGAGCGGCGGCTCCTCGACCATCCGCTCGCAGATGACCTGGTCTCCCGCGATCGCCACCTTCGCGCGTTTGCCGATGACTGTCTCGGGTTTGGTGATCGCGCCGGTCGGCTGTGTCGAGAGGTCTCGGTCGACGAGGCGGAAGTCCGCCGCGGAAAGCGTCTCGCCGCGGCGGACGCTGCGGTTCGCGACAGCCACGAGCGCGTTGACGCGGACCGTGATGTTGAGGCTCACGCGCCGGCAGAGCTTGCCATCGACCGCGACGGCGAACGGCAGGAAGGACAGGCCGATGAAGTCCTCGTTCGGTGGCGGTTCGGGCGTGATCGTTAGGGCGCCGCCGGGCACGTAGAAGTCGGGCGGTAGGTTGTTGTGCTCGATTGTGATGGACTCAGGCGGGAATGAGAGCCGCTCGTAGACTATGTTCCTCGCCATCTCCAGTAGCTGCTGGCCCGTCACCGCATTGGCGGCCGTCACGATAGTGATATCCGATGCGTCGCGCAGGCCGATGTAGTCGGGGTCGAAGCCGGCGGTCCGCACCGCGATCCTGATCAGGTCGATGTCTATCACTCGGCTCTGGCCCGGGGGCGGGGCGAGGGTCACGCGCAGGTCGCGGAGCTTCGTCTCGGCATCCTTGTTGTCCGACGAGACTACCGCGATCTCGCCCAGCGTCACCTCGCCGGTCGACACCTTCACCTGTTCCGAGCTTCGCAACTGCACGATCGTTACCGCGAACGACGGCGACGCCACAGCCAGGATGAGCAGCACGGCAAGCATGGCGCGCGGCCTCATATCACGTCGCCTCCTTCACTACCGCCGGAGCGTCACGGCCGTGTTGAGCATCGAGTCCGCGGTCTGGATGCCGTTCGAGTTCGCCTCGTAGGCTCGCTGACCGATGATCAGCCCGACCATCTCGGTAACGACCTGCACGTTCGAGTTCTCCAGGAAGCGCTGCTGCAGTTCGCCTAGGCCGTCTTGGCCGGGGATGCCGGTTATGGGCTGGCCGCTGGCCTCGGTCTCGACGAACAGGTTGCCGCCTACCGCGCGCAGACCCTCGGGGTTGACGAACCTCGCGAGCTGGACCTGGCCGACCTGCTGGATGGCGCCCTGTGGGTCCGTGACGGTCACCTGACCGTCGGGGCCGACAGTCACGAGGTTCTGGTCCATGTTCGCGGGGAAGACGATTTGCGGCACCGTGAACAGGCCGTCGCCGCTGACGAGCTCGCTGTTCGCTGTCAGGTGGAACGAGCCGTCGCGAGTGTAGGCCTGCCGGCCGTCGGGAAGCTGGATCACATAGAACCCTTGGCCCATGATCGCTACATCGAACGGTTGCCCGGTCTCCTGGATGTTCCCCAGAGTGTAGAAGTCGCGGGTCGTCGCCATCGGCCGCACACCTACTCCGACCTGCACGCCGGTTGGGAGCCGCTGGGTCGCGGTCACGGTGGCGCCGGGGTTCCGTCCGATCTGGTAGAAGAGGTCCGCGAAGTCGGCCCGCACTCGGCGGAAGCCGTTGGTGTTAACGTTCGCGAGGTTGTTCGCGACCGTGTCGACGTTGAGCTGCTGGGCGATCATGCCAGACGCCGACGTCCAAAGCGCTCGCATCATTGCGACATCTCTCCCGTTCGTTTCAGCCCACGCCCCCGTGTGAGGGGCACTTCGGGTCGATGGGGAAGACGCCTGAACGCGAGACCGCAGAGTCAAGCGGGGGGAGGATGGGCTACCGCCCAAGGCACGCCACCTCGGTCGGTCGGTGGCGCCTGACCTCCTGAGCCCTAGCGGGCCTTCGGTCCGGTCAGCTCCTCACTGCTACGCTGAGATTCTCTGCAGCACTCGGTCCAGGGACTCGTCCTCCGCCGCCACCACCTTCTGGTTGGCCTCATAAGTTCGCTGGACCTCGATCAACCCCACCATCTCACGAACGACGTTCACGGGCGAGTGCTCGATTGCGCCTTGCTGGACGCGCGTCTGTATCGGATCGACGGGCGCCGTGCCGGTCACCGCGTCGACAAGGTTGTACCCGACCTTCTGCGCGCCGTTGAAAGTATAGCCCTCACGCACCGGGCCGGGCAAGAGATTCACGAGCACAAGGCGATCGATCTGCGTTTGCCCGATTGCGACATTGCCATCGCCGTCGATGTGCAGGTCGTCGAGGTTAGCTCCTTGCGGCAGCCTGATCGGACCGTTCCGGCCCATGAGTTGGTGCCCGTCTTCGTTGACGACGAAGTCGTTCGTATCGCGCAGGAATCGACCGGCCCGGGTGTAGCGCACGCCCTGCGGCGTGTTGAGCGCGAAGAAGCCCGTGCCGTCGATCGCCAAGTCGAGCGGACGCTTCGTCATCTCGATCGGGCCTTGGGCGTCGAAGTCGGTGTGAATCTCGTGAACGTACGAGCCCGTGCCGAGCCTGCCTATCGTCGGCATCGGGTCGATCCGAAGGTTCGGACGGAACGGCGTCTCTATCGGGTCGTAGACGCGATGCAAGAGCAGCGCGTTGAAGTCGTGCACCACGGCTCGGTCGGGCCGGTAGCCCTCGGTCGCGACGTTCGCGAGGTTGTTCGTGGTGACCTCGAGCCGCATCTCCTGGGTCAGGAGGCCGGAGGCCGCTGTGTAGAGCCCTCTGACCACTCGCGTATCACCTCCTCTCGCGCATGTTTGACCTTCTACTGTTTCTGGCGGCGTCGGGAAGGACCTCCACGGCCCCCTCCCCGCTCGCGCGGCGGGCCGGGGCGGGCACCTCGGGCGACCTGCCCGTGACCCCTACCCCCACGAGAACACGACCTTGTCGATCCACACGTTCCGGTCCTCGGGCGGCTGGTAGAAGTCGTTTGTGAACCGGAGCCTGAGCTTGTGCACTCCCTCGGCCAGCGAGGCCCGGCCGACGGGACGGGGCGCGTAGGATTCGCTCGCAGCACTCGCGATGCCGACGACACTGCCGTCCAGGCTCACCTCGACAAGAGGATACTCGCCTGCCGCGGAAGTGCCCCGGGCCACGAGGGAGATGTCGTACTCCCCGGCCCGTGTGACGCGCAGATCGCCGTCAGCCGCGCCCGCGGAGCCGAAGTTGAGCGCACCGCCCGTCGCGGCTGCGTAGGCCACGTTGGGCTCGATCGCCAGGGTCTCAGCCTCCACAACGCTCATGTCCCGGAGCTCAAGCTCAGCGCCGAGGGCCGTCAGCAGCCCGCAGAGGTACCTCGCGGCACTCACCTCATTGCCCGCGGGAGAGTCCCACCTCACGCAGTCGACCACAACAAGCCCACGACCGACGGGAAGCACACCCAGGGCGGCCGGCCGAGTGACGATCCGCAGCTTGGTGTCGCCCTCGTCGGCGGGAACGGTAAGTAGCGCACTCATGAACATGTTGCGGTCCTCACCCGGCCCGCCGCCGTCGTTGTCGAACGACAGCGAGACCTGATGCCGCCCCGCAGGCACGTCGGCCAGCAGGGCGTAGTCGTCGAACTCGCCGTGTGTCGTGCCTAGGTACCCGACGGTCTGGTCGTCGACCGCGACCTTGCAGATCGGCCAGCCCCCCTGCGCCGGCGTCCCGCCGAGGCGCGCGCCCAGGATGTACGAGCCGCCCTGGCCAAAGTCTACCTCGCAGCTCGCGGCCCCTATGGTGAACATGCCGATCGAGCCGTCGGCCTGGCGCTGGACGAGCTGACCCGAGAGCTGCATGTCTGATGCGGGTACAACGCTCGGCTGCCGGCCCGCCGTCGTGGGCACAAGCGCCCGGTCGATGGCGGCCGTGGATAGCGGTGTCGCGGCCCACGGCGAACCGGCGTGAGGAGCGAGCCAGTAGAGGTCCTCGCGGGTGATGTGATCCGCGAAGGGGTCGGTACCGACCTTGGTGACCGGGCCGGACGCGGGCCTGATCGTCCACGGCCCGGCATCCGAGCCGGCGATCGCCTCGAAGTCGGCACCCTCGGGCGAGTGCAGCAGGACGGTGGCTCCGGCGGCCGCCGCGGCGCGGAGCGCGGCCGGATCGGGCGCCTTGCCGTCGCAGACCACGAGGCCATAGGAGTCGAGCGTACCGCCGCCGTTCCTCAGGTCGGTAGGCCGGAGCCCCGCGCGCGTCAGGGCCGCCACCGCCGCGTCGCCACCGGCCACGACAGCCGTCGTACGGGTGTCAGCCTCGAACGTCGCGGCGTAGTCGAGCGTGTTTTGGAGGAGCGTCCGCGCGGTTGGCTCGACGTCGGCCTTCTCGGCCACGAGGAGCTGACAGACGAGCGCCGTGCCCTTGCCCCGCGGGAGTTCGAGCAGGGGCGCCTGCGCGAGCCCGGACGCGCCTCCGGACGTTACGATGGCCCTGAACGCACCGGACTCCGGGCGCGCGCACTCGTCTCGCGACACGAGGTGATCGGCTGCGGCGCCCACTCCGCCGGCCCACCACTTGAGGTCGCCGGTCCCGATTCCCTTGAGCGCTGGGTGGCCCGGCATCTGGGCGAACGCCATCGTCGATGAGTGATCCGTCGGAGCAGCCTCGCCCAGCAGGCCGGCGTAGCCCGGTTGTCGCAGAACGATGAGCCTGCCGCCCCGCTCTACGAACCGCGACAGGTCTCCCAGCCCGCCTGCCTCCGGGCCGACCGACGGTGTGTTGTCCTCGGGCTTCGGGAACGCATCGACGCCGATGACGACGACGGACGGCGGCTCGGGCAGGTCCGCCAAGGACGTCAGCGTCCGCGCTCCCTCGAGCAGGTCCCTGAGGCTGCTTGAAGGGTCGTAGACGTAGACGGGCGGGTCGGTAGGCACGCGGATCGGCAGGCGCGGCCGGGCCGAGCATGGATACTGCTGCTCGAAACGCACGTCGCTGCCCGTGAGCAGGCTGATCGTGAGTGTGAGCGGAGTGCGCTTAATGACCTCCGGCACCCGGAACCGAACGACGCGCTCAGCCTGGTCGCCCGGTCCGAGCGGCACCTGCTCCTCGCCCGAGTCGAGCAAACTGTCGCCTTGGGTTAGGGTCCAGCGGAGCGTCAGGTCCGAGCTGCTCAGCGCGTCGTTGTGGATCGTGAGGGTGCGCGTGACCGTGTCGCCGGAGAAGAAGCGGGTGTTGTACTCACGCGGGAACGCGGCGATCGGCCTCATGGCGAGGCCCTGCTGGACATAGAGCGGGTTGGTGTCGTCGAGCGGGCCGCCCTCGATCATCGTCCACGGGCAGATGCCGCTCACGCCCTGATCGCGGTACGCCTGAACCTGCATCCGCCACGACTCGGCCTTGGCCAGCAGGTGGTAGCGCTGGTAGTCGTTGTAGGCTTCGTCGCCGTAGAACACCGTGTCGCACGAGGGATCGGCGGACGGGACCCAGAGGAACTCCCCGATGTAGAGGGGCTTGTCGCGCTTCCATGTCCAGCGGCTGTCGTCCGTGTTGGTGTAGAACCCGCCGAGCAGCGGCTGGTCGAGCCACCAGCACGTGTTGGGGTACTGGTGGTAGTCGGGGTACTCATGCGGGTAGTGGATGCCGATGACGTCCGCCACGCCCAGCGGATCGCCATCGGACTCGTACGTGATGGGCCTGGTGGGGTCTAGGCCCTTCATCATATGCCCGAGGCCGGCGAGCTGCTCGGTAGCGAACCGGTTCCTCTCGTTCTGGCGACCCCCGTACATCTCGTTCTCGAGGCTGTACATCACGACCGACGGGCTATTGCGGTACTGCTCGTTCATTCGACTGAGGTGAGTCGCGTAGTTCCGCCAGAAGACCGGATCGTCGATCCGGTAGGCGTCGTCGTCGTTCCACACCGCCCCCTCGGGGATGACGAGGATGCCGACCTCGTCCGCCACCTCGTAGAACATGCGCCGCCACGGCTGCGTGTGGGTCCGGAAGGCGTTGACATTGGCGGCCTTGACCGCAAGCCACCATTCGCGCACGGCCTCGCGGTCGCGAAGCTGGTGCATCGGCCAGCACGAGCTAGCGAGGCAGTGCACCTTGCTCCCATTGAGGTAGAGGTCCGGGCCCTGTGTTCGGAACTCGCGGAAGCCAAAGCGCACGTCGAGCCGGTCGGCTGCCTCGCCGCCAATCCTCAGCTCGGTCCGCAGCACGTACAAGTGCGGGTCTTCATACGACCACAGATGTGGGTCCGGCCAGGTCTGCTCGAGGGTTACGCTCGCAGTGCCGTGCGCGGGCACGCTGACCTTGCCGGCGCGCAACTCCAGCGCCGACGCGCCTGTGTCCAGCACCGCGACCGCGAGATCCGCCGACGCGTCCGCGTCGGTGTCGTTGGCGAGGGCGTACTCGGCGGTGATGCGGCGGTCGCGGACGGAGGTCGTGATGGCGACGCGCTCGACTCGCACGTGCGGCCTGGCCCTAAGCTCCACGTCGTCCCAGGGGCCGAACTCGTTGTACACTCCGCCGATAGGCCCCAGGATGAGGTCGCGCGGCGCTCCTCGGAGTTCGTCCCAGCTCGCAGTCGTGTTGGTGAGGTCGAAGGGCCCGCTGAAGATCCCCGTCCAGTCGCAGCACCCGAGCAGGAGCTCGTTCTCCTCGCCGACACGCGCCGCGCCGGTGATGTCGACGGTGAACGGGTCGTAGCCGTTGAACTCGCCGCCGACCTGTTGCCCGTTGACCAGGATCCGGCTGTTGTACTTCACGCCCCCGAAGTACAGCTCCACGCGCTTGCCGCGCATGGTCTCCGGGATGGCAAAGGTCTTCCGCAGCCAGGCGCGCTTGCCGTCGATGCCCGACATCGTGCCCGGCACCTCGAACGGCTGCCACTGGTCGGCGGGCGCGTCGTCTAGCGACGGGATGAGCTGCATCTGCCACGTGCCGTTGAGCGAGACCGTTGTGCGGGCCTCTTGGGCGAACGCGCCGGTGCCGGCACAGATCAGAGCCGCGACCAGACAGGCTGACTGAGGGACCACATGGGGCGGGGGCCCCGTCCGGCCGACCCGGGATGTCTCGCGGTGCGAGGAGAGCGTGCGCGCCATCAGGACCACTCCTTCCGAGCCCGTCCCCGCGTCCATGAGGGTTCCTCGCCCAAGGGCTCAACTACCTGCCGGTTCCGCTTGGGGGCGCTTGGGGAACGGCTGATGGCCCGCACCGGCCACCGCAAGAAGGGCCGGGCGGCCTATCTCCCAAAGAAAGCAAGATAACGTTTGAACCCGGGGCACGGGGACGCGGTTACGCATGTGAACTCGGGGGCCCGAGTATGACATTGCCGGATGATGTTCTCGTCGAGCGGACGCTGGCAGGCGACACGGCTGCCTTTTCGGCGTTGTACGACCGCTACGAGCGGCCTCTGTTCAACTTCGTCAACCAGTACGTCGGGGACTACGAGGCCGCGCAAGACATCTTCCAGGAGACTATGATCCGGGCCTACCGGAAGCTGGGCCGCTACCAGGTGGGCACCAACTTCTCCGCTTGGATACACCGCATCGCCATCAACTTGGCGAAGGACGAGTTCAAGCGCAAGAAGCGGCGGCCGGTCAGCAATATCGCCGAGGCCACCGAGACCGGTGACGAGACCGACCTGTTCGCGGCGATGGCCGAGGAGAGCCCCGGGCCCGAGAAGGTCACGCTTAACAAGGACACCGCGAGGCGGGTCCGGGAGGGCCTGGCGCGCCTAACGCCGGACCACATGCAAGTGATCCTGCTGTACGTGTTCCAGGGGATGGCCTACAAGGAGATAGCCGAGACTCTGTGCATTCCGATCGGCACGGTGAAGTCCAGGATGCACTATGCGGTGAAGGAACTAGGCAAGGTACTGGACGGCCGGCTGTGACGCCGCACCGGCCGACCGGTAGGGTCCGAGGGGGCTACAAAGATGCGTTGTGAGCACGTTCAGGACCGGGCGCTCGAGTGTATCCTCGCGGGCGAGGAGTTGCCGGTCGGCCTGCTGCCGCACCTGGGATCGTGCCAGGAGTGCGCCGCCGAGGTCGCGCGACTGCGCCGCGGCGTTCTTGCCGCCCGGTCGCTGCGGCAGAGCGCGGTCGATCCCCCTCGGGGCATGAAGAAGGCCGTCCTCGACGCTATCGCGACGACGCCCGCGGCCGAGCCCGGCCCGGGGCGCCCTTCGTGGCGCGGGGCCCTAGGCGGGGCCGTCCACTGGCTTGTCGTCCGCCCGCTGCCGGTCGCGGCGGCCGCATTCGTTCTTGTCGCGGTCACGGTGGTCGGCGTGGCCACGAACCGCGCGCAGGACGCCAAGAGGGCAAGGGACATCCACGACTCCGTGGAGCGGTCACCCGCGATCCCGAACTGTGATCGCCTCGAGCGGACCGACTGGGTCCAGAAGAACGCCGCCTTCCTGAACGCCGTGAAGGACGCCAAGCTCCAGCTCCAGATAGCCGCGTCCGAAAAGGACCCGGGCACCATCCGCGCGGCGGCTCAGGGCGTCAAGGCGAACCGGCTGATCGAGGCATTCCGCGCGATCGAGAACGCCGCTCCCGAGGGTGACCGCAGATTGGCCTCCGAAGTGCGGATCAATCTGGAGGACATTGCGAACATGCAACCGTAGATAGGGGCGCCGGGGGATGGATAGTCCGGTGGTGCATTCGGACAGCGCGTGGGCCCGCGAGCTCATGGCCGGCTTTCGGCCGCCGACGCGCGTTCATGCGGGCGTAGCGACGACGCGGACGGAGCGCGGGATGACCCGCCGGATCGCCATTCCAGCGATCGCGGCAGTTGTGTTGGTAGCCGGCAGCGTCATGCTGCTGGCGCGGCACCTTCAGCAGGGCGGGGACGACCTCTACAGAGCAGCCGAGCAGGCGTGCAACCGTGGGCAGTACGCCGACGCCGTACGCCTGTTTGACAGAATGGCCACCGAGTTTCCCAGCCACGGCAAGGCCGACGACGCCCTCTACCGACTCGGGTACGTCTACCGTAACTTCCTCAACGAGCCACAGCTTGCGCTGGACGCATATGGGCGGCTTGTCAAGCTGTACGGCAAGAGCGGCAGCCCCTGGGTCAAGCACGCGATGCGCGAGATCGCGGACATCTACAAGGGCCAGCAAGAGTACGACCAGGCGCTTGAGCAGTTCGCGAGCATCATCGCTCAGTTCGGCAGCGACCCGACGATCCATGCCGAGACGGCCCTGCAGATGGCCCACACGTTCTACGAGCAGGGCAAGGCCGAGCCGGCCACCGCCGCGTGCCAAGAGGTGCTGGGCCTGCGGGGCTCCTTGGACGCCCAGCAGTCCGAGGCGCTGACCCTGATGGCGCACGTGGCCCTCGACATCGAGCGCGACCCCGCCGAGGCACAGCGTTGCCTGGAACAGGTGATCCGCGAGCACCCGGAGAGCTCCGGCGTCAAGGACGCCCAGAAGGAACTAGCATGGATCAGACAGCGGTACCCGGGCCAAGGGACCGCGGGTGTGGAGTCGGGTCTGCCGGATAGCGTGCCCGAGCCGAGCCTGCCCTCCGGGGAAGCCGTGCTGGTCGATCTGCGACGGGACGTGCCCGGTGGCGTGGAGGACACGGGCCTCTTCGAGTGCCTGCGCGTGCTATGCGCCGCTCAGGGGCAGGTGGTCAGTTCGAACAAGCTGGCGGGGTTCTCGGGCCAGCCGTTCGCGTTCTTCTATGGCGACCAGCGCCGGCTCGACACTGTGCGTGCAGCGGCCACCGATCCGGTCTACGCCGCGACCGAGCGAGCGGGCGTCGGCGGCGCGCGCTTGCTCACGTGCCCCAGTGATGATCTGGGCATTCGGACCCTCAAGAGCCAGTTGCATCGGGGCCTGGCGGCGCTGGTGCCGCTCGTGATCGGCGGCAAGCCGACGTGGCGCATCGTGAGCGGCTATGATCCCGCCCGCGGCGAGATCTACCTCTTCAGCGCCACGTCGCGGTACGAGGCCATGTCCGGCGATGAGTTCCGAAGGGCATGGAGCAGCCCGCTCCGTCCTGCCGTGTCTCTGCCGGGGCATAAGGACGTGGGCGCCTTTCCGATGTACATCGTCGAGGGGCCGGTCGCCAAGTGCAACGCGGCGTCGGCGGTGGAGTGCTCGGTCGCGGACGGCGTCAAGCTGCTAAGGGGCGACGTGAGCGTCGGGGATAGCGTGTCAGGCGCCGCCGGGTTCGAGCGTCTCGCCGCGGACCTAGCGGGGCTCGCCGACGGGTCCTTGTCCGAGAGCGACCAGAGGGAACTGGCGGATTGGTGCGGCCGGCCTCTTGGCGAGTTCGCCCGCAGACGCGGGCTGGCCGCGGACCATCTCGAGCTCTGGCGCGACGCTGTCTATACTACCTCCGCCGACAAGGCCCACATCACGCGGGCGATCGAGCTTCTGCGGCAGTCACAGCACTTGCTACAGGAGCTGGGCGGGGCCTACACACGAGCCCGAGACGGCACAGGCTCAACCGAGGGCGGGGGTAGCCCCCAAGACCTGGCCACCAAGCTCGCCAACCTTGACCGCCAGATCGCCAAGGAGCTCCAGGCGACGCTGTGAGCCCCGGCTCGCACCCCACACCCGCGTGGACCTTCACCTCCACCTGCATGCGCAGGAAGCCGTCCGCGTGCACGAGAAGGGCCAGGGCCACGGAGGTGCCGTGTGCCAATGCCCGCTGCATCGCTTCTTCTCCTGACGGTGTGCGCCGTCGGGCGACCGGACGTGAGTGAGACCTTCCATACGCTCACCGCTGTCCGTGGGCCGTTCAACGGGGCGGAGCGCTCGATGGGCAGCGCCCTGAGCCTTGTCAGCGGCGGGCGCGCGATCTATGAGGTGCGCGTGCCGCGCGACGCCTCGGAGGTAGTTCGCTCGGGTGTAGACCTCCTGTGCCGCGTGGTCGAGGCGAACTCCGGCGCGTCTCTGCCTGTCAGGGACGCCCTCTTCCCGATCTCCGGCAGGACGGCCATCGTGCCCATCGTGGGGGACCAGGCGGCTGCGTTCCCGGGGCTACGGACCGACTCGCAGGTCGGCCCCCAGGGCTTCGTGATACAGCGGCTCGGGGCGCCGAGCGCCGACCGGATCGTCATCTGGAGCCCCACTCCCGTTGGTTGCCGGTACGGTATCGTCGAGCTGCTTCGCAGCCTCGAGTTCACTGAGGGCGGTTGCGCGACTCGACTCGAGCGCGTGGTGGCTCGCCCCTTCTTTCCCGTGCGCATCTACTACCTGAACTTCGGCGAGCATCTCCAGAACGCGTACAACGCGAACGTCCTCTACGACACCGAGCTCAACCGGTGGACTCTCGCCGACTGGCAACGGCTAGTCGATATGCTGGCCGCCATGCGCTACAACGTGTTCGCCTTCTGGCTCGTGCCGACGCTCTTCGACACCCCGGCGCTGGCGGGCGGCGAGCTCCAGGAGCGTTATGCGGAAACGATGCGCGATGTCATCCGTTACGCCCACAGCCGAGGCGTGCTCGTGGAGATGCTCAACATTGCGAACGTTACCGGGCCCGATTGGCGGTACTGGTGCCCCCACATCCCGGAAGAGAAGGAGACGATCCTCAGGCTCTGGGAGCACTGGACGCGCGTGCTCGAAGGGCTGGACATCGTCGGCCTGTTCCCCGGCGATCCCGGGGGCTGCAACACGAACGGCTGCGACTTCGGCACCTGCGTGGACCTGTACCGCGAGATCATCGAGCGCACACAGCCGAACGGCCCCTTCATCTACGAGGTGAACACGTGGGGACCGCCGTTCTTCGGCTGGGGCATCGACGGGTGGAACGGCGGCCCGGATCGCGCCCGCGAGGCATTCGCATACCTCGAGCGTGAGCTTCCCAGCTTCCCCCAGGAGGCCTACGTCGCTATCTGCATGGGCCTCAACCCGGACGCCGACGGCGATGCGCTCGGCGGCGGCGCGGAACCGTACGTGCGGGCTGTCAGCGCCATCAGGCCAGTCACGACGTGGGACTATGGGACCAGTGAGGGCGAGGGCACGGTGATCCCCCGGTACCGCGTCCCGAGGATCATCGAGCGCCGCCGGAAGGAGGCCACATGGGGCTACGTCGGCGGGATCAACTACACGATGACGCCCGCCTTGAACCAGCTCCAGGCGTTCGCGACCGCGGAGTGCTACTGGGACCCGCGGCATTCGGCTGAGGAGATCCTGGACTCGTACTCCCGCCTGGCCTTCGGGCCACGTAACGGGAGTCTCGCACGGCTCGTGTTCCCGTACACCGAGGTCGTGCCGGACTGGGGAGGCGGTGGCTGGACGGGCGATCTAGTCACTTTGGCGGCCGAGCTTGAGGGTGCTCGGTCGGCGCTTTTCAGCGCGTCGGTGCCGAACGAGACTCCCCTCTCACTGTTCCCTTCGGCGCGAGAGGCGTACCTCAACCTGCGGTGGCACGTGGAGGTGCTGTCGAGGCTCTCGTCCGCGGGAGCGGATGTGGAGGAGGCTCGCAGACTCATCGCGGCCTTGGGCGGTCCGTCTGACGGCGCGACGATCGAGGATGCCGACGACGCGGTCGCCACGGCCGCGCCCGGGCGGGAGCGCGAGCGGCTCGCGGAGCTCGTGGCGACCATCCGCGCGGCCGACCTGTCGAAGCTCCGCCGCCGCTACTGGGACCACATCTACGGCATCTACGACCACATTCGGCGCCCCGTGGACCCGCGCTCATGGGGGGCCACGGAATCGCTGTTCGGTCGCTTCCACGCGGAGTTCGTGATCCACGGACAGCCGAGTCGGCTGGAGCGTCTGCTCCGCGCGAGGGGCACGCCGTACCTGAATCTGGACCTGGGCTACGCGCGCTCGGAGAGCGGATGGGTCCTGTCCGGCTGGACGGTCGCGGATGAGCTCGACGGCGAGACGTGGCGCGCGAGCTTCGACCAGCCTGGCGTGGCAGCACGCGCGGAGTTCCGCGATGGCGGCTACCGGTACGTCGTCATTCGGATCACCGATGACACCGTGGGCGGGCGCAAGTCGGTGTGGGTCAACGGTGTGTGCGTCGGCACGTACATCCGGCCAGGAGCACGGCTCGAGTGGACGACGCAACAGTACGCGCTCCCCGAGGGCCTAGTGCACGATGGTACGCTCGAGATACGCTTCACTGAGCCTGGCGTCGCCATCAGCGACGTGGCCCTCAGCGCAGAGCCGCTCTCGAGCGAGGAGATCGCGGCGCCGGGCAGCGGTTAGCGTAGTTCCGTGGCAGGCGGCCCCCCTGTCTCGTCCGGATTGGGAGCCTCCGGCTTCCGTTCGAGCTGGACGCGAATGCACCAGTTGCTCTTCTGCGGATCGGCGTTGCGCGGGGTCCATGTCTTTGTGCTGCCTGGGGCGCCTATCTGAGAGTGGCAGGCATCGCCCTCGGTATCGTACCCGACGTAGATCCCCGGCGTGGGCCGCGAGTTCATGTCGGTGATGACGTAGATGTCGTCCGTCACCTCAACCGGCGTGGCGAGCGGTATCGAGGTCCAGCAAGGCGTGCTGCTCCAGTAGAACTCGTCGTACCGGAACACTTGCTGACTCAGGATGGTGCCGTCGGCCGTGCATATGGCCAGGTGCCCCTGGTTGCTCTCGCCGTCGGTGCCTGGCTGGCCGTAGTACCCCCCACAGACCAGCACGCGCTTGAGGGTGAACGGTCCACCCTCCTCGGGAACGGTGAACTGCACCACCTGCCCGGTGCCGCCCATCGACTGCATCTCCTCGAACGTACCATTGTCGTACCGGAGCTGGGTGGCGGCGCCATGGGGCTTCTCGAACCCCTTGGCCATCTGGCAGCGGATCATCCAGTTGGCGGGCTTCCCGTCGACGTCGGGCTGCGGGGCCGCATCCGCTCCCGGCAGAGCGGTGTAGGACTGCGACTTGCCGTTCGCGGGCACGTCGAGCCCCACGAAGACCCCGCGATCCTGGAGGCAGTGGCAGTAGACGGCGACCGCGAACTTCGCGGGCGGCTTCACCTCCTCAGGCAGCGGGAGCTCGACCCACTGGGGCGCTCCGCCGTAGGGCAGTAGGTCGTAGGAGTACCCGAACACCGCCATGGGCTTCAGGTCCATGTCGGTCACGGCGACCACGAAGTCGCGGGGATCCTGGCGGCCGTACTGCGACGCGTTGATGGAGACAGACTTCAGGACCGGCATTCCCTCAGGCGCGTCGAAGACCGTGATGTAGCCGGCCTGAGCCGTGCTGCGTCTGCCGTCCGCCTGGTCGTCGTCATACTTCAGAAGACCGTCCTGGGCGAAGCAGGAACCGGCGAGTGGAACAGCGGCGAGAAGCGCAACGAGCCACCCATAGGTACGTGACATGGGGCAGAGCCCTCCCTTCCTGCGCTGTTAGAGACTTGGAAGGGGGCCCGTGTTCCGTGCCGTTATGGAGGCAGTTCCCTGGCCCCGCTCGCGGCGAGAGGGTCGGGTGAGGGGGGTACGCCGCTGGCGTCGCTCTTGAGCCCGGAGGCCCGACCCACTGGTTGGTCGGGAGCCGGCGGACGCGCGCTCGGGCTGCCGCGGCACCCGGCGAGGGTGCCGAGTCCAACCGCCGCAGCGATCCCGAGCGCGCGTGCCATCCTTCACCCCTCAGTTCGGCCAGTCGGGGAAATGGAGCTTCACGGCATAGAGATTGACCGCAGCCGGTCTCTCGATGTAGCCGAGGATGCTGTAGTCACCTGACTCCCGGGCCACGCGGACTGCGGCATCGTACGCCTCGACTGAGCGCCGGGCGGCCATGCGCAGGTCTGCACGTACGCGGTCCATTTCCGCAGCGCTCTTGCCGGCCACCTCATCGAGCGGACGGCGGTACAGGTCAGGTGGGTTGTACGTGCTCTTCTCGGCAAGGCGCCGCGGCCCCACGGTCCGCAACAGCTCCTCCAGTGGCAACCCGCCTGCGTCACGTGTGGACTGGGATTCCGACCTGTAGAACGCGCGCGCAAACCGGACATAGGGCTCGTACGACGTGCCTCTGAGCCAGTCGGCACCACCGGTGTCGAGCACCCGCAGGTCCTTGTGACTCTCGGCGAAGTTCGTACCGAACACGACGCCCTGGACGTCAGGCATGTCCCGAAGGTTCGCCGATGCGGCCGCGTCCTTTGGTCCGGGCTCTGTCACCGTTACCCACCCGGCATCGATCTCCGCCGACCAGCACAGCACATCCTTCGGCGGGTTGTCCTTCTTCTGCCCAGGCTCGAACAGCATCTCGGGCGTCGAGTCGTACTTCAGCACGATGTGGTACTCGCCGGAATCGTCGAGTGGGTAGAACTGGAGCATGTTGCACCACATGTAGGCTGTCGCCCCCGCCGGGATGCGCCATGCCCGCCATGCACGCGGCTCGACGTCCCCAGCCTGTACCCGGCCATCAGGGACCCACCAAGGCCGCCCGCGATGGATCGGCTCGTAGCCGCTGTCAGCGAACTCCCAGCTGTTCTGCAGGGCGTGTCCCGATGCGTCGGTAACACTCAGGGTCAGCGGGTAGTTGGCGCACGCGTATGAGTCGAAGTACGGAGCAACGATGAGCACCTCCCCGTTTCGGGCATTCGTGACTTCGAGCTTGAGGAGGATTGGCTCCTCGCTGATCACGTCGCGTTTCCAGATAGTGGCTGAGAACGCCGGGAGCGCCGTCGTCTCCACGGCATCGCTCTCACTCGCTCCAGCGTCTGCCGGGGTCAACCGACCCTTGTCGCTCTCGGGCATCGGGGCCCGAGCCACAGACTCGTCGGAGGCAAGCGGAGGGCCAACGGCACGGTGGCATCCTGGAACCGCCGCCAGGGCTAGCGTAAGGGCGAGCACACATGCCACAGTAAGGGGTCTTGGGGGGATCGCGCAGGCCACAACCGCCCGTGCGTTCTTCACGCGCGCCCTCCCTTCAGTTCCTGTCACCTGGACTCACGACAGTGGCGAGGGTTCCAAGAAGCGATCGCCCGCTGCCGGCAGGGGACCGGCGTTACGGGTGCCGGCATGATGACGGGGTTACGTGGCGCCCCAGTTCCGGTACATGCGCTCGGCCGCGTCACCCAAAGTGTACGGTGGGAGGCCGTCGTTGTCGGTGCTCTTCACGAGCCGCTGCGATGCCAGCCGCTCGACCAAGTTGTCCGTGGCCGCGGCGCCCGCTCCCGTGCTGTACACAAGGTCTATCTCTCGTGGGCTCACCCAGATGTCGCCCATCAGGTTGCGGACCCAGACGAAGCACACCACGAGTTCCTCGGCCGTGCTGAGGCCGAGCCGGTTCCGCAGCTCGGCGCTCCGGTAGTGCCGGCCGGCGGCGATCGAGTCGTCCCTGAGCTTGCTGAGCTTCGGCCAGATCACCTCGCGGAGCAGGCTCAGCATCTCCGGCCTGTTCGGGTCGCCGGTGTTGGCGACGATCACGCGGCGCACCAGCTCCAGCCACGCCTGCTCAGTGACCGGCGCGTCCGGCACGCCGGCGGGGCCGAGCATCCCGTCGGAGTCGTAGGCGAAGGGCAGAGAGCTGCCCAGAGCCCGCAGGTACTTGTCGGTCACACGGTACGGCGGGAAGCTGTCGCCATCCGAGCACTCGATCAGCTCGGCCTCCCCGAGTGACTTCAGCACATCGTAGGGGCCTATCTCGGGCATGTCCGGCGGGCGGAGCAAGTCGATCTCCCTGAGCGTCACGCGCGTATCTCCGATTGTGTGCCGGGCCAGCATGTACAGAAGCGCGAGCTCCTCGGCGTCACTCAGCCCCGCCTCGGTGCGCACCGCGAGCGTGCGGTAGGTGATCCCCGCGGCCACCGACCTTGCGCGCAGGTCGCGCGCGGCGGGCCACAGCTCGGCCCAGATACGCCGGAAGGCGTCGTGGTCGGCGACGTCCTTGCCATGCTCGAGGAGCGAGGCGGATGTCCACTCGAGCCAGCCTCGCTCATCCACCGGGCCCCCGGCTGGGAACGCGACGGGACCTCCGTTGCCCGGCTGACCGGCGGCGTCCGGTGCGGGCTCGATGGCCTCGACTGTGTCGTCTACGCCCTCAAGGATCTCGCGTAGGCGCTCGACATCACCTTCGTCCGGTGACTCCGAGCCTCGCCCGAACGCGACCTTGCGCAGCTCCTGCACGTCTCGGACGGCGACGTTGCGGATCACGAGCAGGAGCCGCTCGAACTGGAGCCTGCTGAAGTCGGAATCCTCGACAGGGAAGAAGAAGGACACATCCACCTCGCCGTCGCGGGAGTCGTATCCGAAGTGACCGATCTTGTGTTTGTAGGTATGCTCCGCCATCCACGCGAGGCACTCCTCGCGCTTGTCGGTGTCGGCGATGTTGAAGACCTGCGGGACCTGGAAGGTGACCCCCTCGCCGCCCTCGCACACGAAGATGCGGATGTCGATCGCGCCGAAGGGGACGACCACGATCTCGCCGCCGCCGGAGACGGTGTGACCCAGGCCCATTTCGTCGAGGTAAGAGCAGATTGTCGCGGTACTGACCGGCACGACCATCCCTCCCCTCAGAGCGTTAGCGCCCGGACCGGAGCCCCGACCCCGCGAGAGGTGTCGCACCGGCCCGGTGGAAACAACCTGCGAAGGCGCGGTCATCTATCGGCGCGCTGCCCGTCCAAGGAGGCCTACGGGACCATGAACAGCCGGCGCTCCGCAACACTCCTTGCTGCGACGCTGGGCCTCGCGCTCCTACACGTATCAGACGCTCGAGCCGCGGACCCCGTCACTCTCCGTCAGGTCAAAGTGTACGCCATTTGCGGGTCCGACGGAACGCTCGACGTGAAGCACTCTGTCACCTTCACCGAGAACGAGGGAGGCGGACGAACGAGTATCGCGCAGGTGGGCCCGTTCGACGCGGGGATCAAGCCCCTTGACGGCAACCAGATCGAGCGGGAGGGCGGCGCCGCTGAGCCGGTGACGATCAAGCAATCCGCCAAGGACTCCCGCAGCATCAGCCCGGCGTGGGGCAAGTCCACGAGGTCCGGCGAGACCGTGACTGTGACCATGCACTATCTAGTGGACGCCATATGCTGGGATGAGACGCAGTACCAAGGCCAGACCTACTACGCATTCTCCTGGGACCCGCCGCAGTGGCTCTTCTCGGTGGAGAAGGCCGTCATCGAGTTGATCCTCCCGATCAAGGTCGCGGACACCGTTCGGAAGCCGGAGGACGTCACGCAGGACGTGGTGAGCGGAGCCGGCATTCTGGCTGACCCAAAGGGCGACTTCGGCAAGTGGGTCTGGTTTTCCACTCCGGACACCAAGAGCGGGGCGACCTACTTGTCCCTTCACGTTGAGCGGACGCCCTTGCCCAAGGAGACGCCGTTCCTTGTCCGCGACCTCATCCTGCCGAAGAGCGCGTTTCCCAACGTGACGGAGAAGAAGCTCCGGGAAGGCAAGGGCGGTCTGGCCCGCGCGACGGCGGCAGGCCCATCCGCTCTGGAGCGCCAGTCGACGCGTAACGGGTACCTTATGTGCGGTGGCGTCTGCGTCGCGGTCCCGCTCGCGATCTGGGGCATCATGCTCGCGTTCGGCGCCGGGAGACCCAAGCGGAAGAGGGTCAAGGCCTACAAGGCTCCTGAGATAGAGCTGCAGGCGTTCGAGACCGAGGGCGTTGTTCCCGACCTGGACGCCATCGAGGCCGCGCTGCTCATCGGAGACCCATCGCGCGTCTTGATGCTGATCGTCATGCGGCTGGCCCGGTCGGGCGCCGTGAATGTGCTCAACTTCAAGCCGCTGCAGATCGAGGTGACCAAACCTCACCTCGCCACCGAGCCGTGGGAGAAGCTGCTCGTCGACGCGGTCGGCGAGGACGGGACCATCCATCAGGACAGTGTGCCGAAGATCATGGACTGCGTGGGCAAGTCGCTCCGCACGAAGATGTGGCACGCCGACCCCGCGGCCACGCGGCAGCACTACCGCCAACGCATCGACGACGTCTGGACCACGGCCCAGAGTCGGCGCGTTGAGCAAACCTACTGGAATCCCGCGCTCGACTGGATACTCATCGACTCGATGTTCGGTCATCGGGCGGAGTCGTTGCCGGCCGCCTCGGGGCAGAGCCTGCGTGACGCGCTCGCCGAGTCGCCCATCGTCCGGGGCGCAGACTCCGTGGTCACGGATATCGAGAGCTTCACGTCCGGGGCAGTGGAGCGCGTGGAGACCGCTGTGTCCGGCGTGACGGCGCGCGCCGAGGCCGGATTCGGCGACGCCATCGAGCGGGTCGGCGGCCTCGTGGGGTACGACGCCTGCCATTCGGCCTGCCATTCCGCCTGCCACTCGGCCTGCGTGCACTCGGCGTGCCATTCCGCGTGCGTGCATTCGGCCTGCCACTCCGCCTGTCACTCGGCATGTGTGCACTCGGCGTGCCACTCCGCCTGCGTCTCGTCGTGCGTGAGCAGCTTCTGATGACGGGTCCGACCACACAGACGGTGGAGCGCGACAGCGCGGCAAGGCCGTCGCCCCAGGAGCTTGCGGGCGTCGCGGAGTTCGTTCGCGGCACGCGCGAGCACGTGTTCCTGCGCGAGTGCGACCGCGCGGTGATCCTGCGTCCGAACAAGATCTACCGCGTGAACGACACCGCGTGGACCATGCTCACCGGGCTCTATGCCTCAGAGGGCGCCGATCCCGTAGCCGTGGCGCGCACCGTCGCGTCGGAGCACGACGTGGCGCCGGATCGCGTCCTCGCCGATGTCATCGGCCTCGTGCGCACGCTGTCCGGCCTCCTGAGGGACGACATCTCCGGCTGCGGGCACATAAGGCGCGTGGGCTTTGGCGATTCGCCGCTCGAGTGGCCCATCCTCGCTGAGATAGCTCTCACCTACGGCTGCCAGGCGCGCTGCCGCTTCTGCTACGCGAGCGCACCCGACAGGGCGCGGTCGGTCGAGGAGATGCGACCGGACGAGGTGGAGGCTGTGATTGATCGGATCGCCCTGGAGGCACACTGCCCGTCCCTCTCGTTCTCGGGCGGGGAGCCGACGCTGGACCCCGCGCTCGCGCGGTACATCGCCAGGGCGAAGAGCCGCGGGCTGAGGGTGAACCTCATCACGAACGGCATCAAGTGCGCCGACCGTACGTTCTGCGAGTCCCTGTCCGAGGCCGGGCTCGACTCGGCGCAGGTGAGCCTGGAGGCGGGCTCCGGGACGCTGCACGACGAGATCGTGGGCCGGCCGGGGGCATTCGACGCCACCGTCTCGGGCGTCCGCGAGCTGCGCCGCGCGGGCATTCACACGCACACGAACACCACCATCTGCGGCGTCAACAAGGGCCGCCTCGCCGAACTGGTGGAGTTCGTTGCCCGCGAGCTGGAGTCGCAGTACTTCTCCATGAACATAGTCATCCGGACCGGGGCCTCGCTCAGCGATCCCGAGATGGACATCGCTTACGCCGAGCTGCGAGACGTCGTGCCACCGGTATTCGAGCTCGCCGAGCGGCTCGGCGTGAAGCCCGTGTGGTACTCCCCCACCCCACTGTGTGTGTTCAACCCGATGGAGCACGGCGTGTCCTCGTCCACGTGCGCGTGCTGCGAGAGCCTGCTCTCGGTGAACCCGAGCGGGGACGTGCTGCCTTGCTCCAGCTTCGAGCACGGCGTCGGCAACCTCGCCCGGCAGCCCTTCGAGACGGTGTGGCGCAGCCCGCGCGCGCGTTACTGGCGGTCGAAGGCCGCCGCTCCGCCGGGGTGTTCGGCTTGCGAGCTGTACAGGATCTGCTACGGCGCCTGCCCGCTCTACTGGGATGAGCGTGGGAGCTTCGACGAGATCGACGGAGCGCGGCCCGGCTATGGTCGCTCGGCGATCGGCCGCGAAAGGCGGCGGCCTTGGGCCGACACCGCGTGGGCTCTCCGTCGTCGGGTCAGCGGGCGCGTGTTCGGTGTCGGGATTGGCCCTTCGCGCAGGGCCAGGAGTTGAGCTCACCCACGGGGTAGGAGGCGGGCGACGATGGCACGCTTCAACGTGCATCAGTTCGGCAAGTTCGTCGAGGACGCGCAGGGCGGGGTCGCCGCGCTCTACAAGGAGATTGCGGAGGTCCAGGAGGCCCTGAACGACGCGCGCGAGGCCGCGCGGCTGCAGCGACGGGACTTGGTCGACCAGGCCAGGCTGATGGTGCGCGCCAAGCGCGCCGCCCTCGACGCCGGGTTCATGCAGACGTGGGACACGCAGGTGGACGAGCAGCGGAAGTCGCTGCAGGCCGAGGCCGCGGCACTGAAGGAGCTGGTCGCCAAGGGTGAGGCCGACTCCGACCAGCTCCTCACCAAGGGCACGAAGGTGCGCGAGCGTCTGAAGTCGCTCAACCCCGAGCTCGACGCCCAGGAGGAGGCGCTCAAGAAGGAAGTCGCGGATCTTGACCGCCAGGCCTCCGATCTGGACGCGCAGATCGCGCGGCTCGCCAGATGGTTCGGGATGATCACCCGCCGCGGGCACATCAAGGACCTCGGCAAGCAGCTAGGCAGGACCGACGAGAAGCTCGCGGCGGCGCAGAAGGCGCTGGCCGACGTACGCGAGCGCTGGCGTACCGAGGCAGCCGGGGCCAAGCAGGAGGAGGACTCGTTCGAGGGGGAGTGGGAGACACTGGAGCTGAGGGTGGCTAGACTCAGACAGGACCTGAGCACGATCGAGGTGGACCTCGACGGCGAGGCCGAGCGCAGGGCTCTGTTCGGGATGGTCCAGGGCGAGGCCGAGCCGCCGCGCTCCGGCGACGCGGATGTCGACAAGCTCCTCGCGAAGGTCGACGACATCTCCGACAACGTGCTGGATGAGCAGGAGAAGGCTCTCACCACAGGGGCCGAGATGCTGGGCATGCTCTCCGGCCTCGGGCAGGGGCTGGACGGGTTCCGCAAGTCGCTGCAGTCGGTGATCGACGAGCAGGACGGCCACAGCGAGCTGCCCACGCTGCAGATCGACGTTTCTGATCCGGTCGTGCAGTTCCACTCAGGCTGGGCTGAGCTCCGCGACTACGTCATCAACGAGAGGCAGATGGCCGCGTATCCCACCCAGTTCTGTCAGGCGCTGAGGCCGGTGCTGGACCAGCGGATGACGCCCGAGGGCATCGAGCGGATGTTCACCGAGATGGGCGACGCGCTTTCCGCCGCAACTGCCCGATGGGGCGCGTAGGGAGGTACCCTCGAATGCCTGACGGATGTGTCTATGCCATGCTAGCAGCGTGGGCGCTGGAGGCGTGCGTGTTCCTGTGCGGGGGCCTTCTATTCGCTATCGCGTCCGGGGCGCGGGACGCTCCGGGCAGCCGCATGTCAGTCGCCATCGTGCTGCTCGCGGTCGGTGGAGCGCAGCTTATCGCGATCACGGCCATACTCATGCGGCGACTGCGCTTGAGGCCCAGCGCCATCGAGGAGAGCATAGTGGCACTCGCGCGAGACACCGGCGGCCACGTGAAGGTCGCCGACGTGGCCGCGTTCGTAGGCTGCCCCCCTGACCAAGCCCGCGCGGCGCTCGACAAGCTGGTGGCGAAGCGCTTGTGCGAGCGGACCGACGTGGACGAGTACCAAGTCAGTGGGATCGAGGGTCGGAAGATCGAGCGCAAGTGTCCCTACTGCGGGGCGAGCCTACCGGTTCGCGAGCAAGTGCTCGTCTGCCCGCAGTGCGGCGGCAGCATCGAGCTGAAGCAGACATAGGGACAAGTCGAGGTCTATCCCACCGATCAGCCTCAGCTCGCGGCTGAACTGCTGCCTGATGTCGCGGCGGCCCGCTGATTCCTGGTTGTCCTCGCACGCCCAGGGCCCAAGCCCTGGTCGGGCGAGCCGCCGCGGTCCTCCGCGAGCACGGCGCGACCGAACTCGCTGTGTACGGCTCCGTCACCACAGACCGGTGGGACCCGGAGTGGTCGGACATCGACTTCGCCGTCCGCGGTCTTCCGCCTGAGCCCTACTTCCGAGCGGCCGAAGAGGTCGTGCGCGGCATCGACGCGAGGTCGACATCCTCGACCTGGACGTGCCCAGTCGGCTCGCGGGGTTTCTGCAAGACGAGGGTGACCTGTTGCGTGTGGGGTAGACTCAGCCGAGAGTTGGCTCTCGAGTCTACGCAGCTATTCGATCTGCGTCTCGCCCAGAAGAGTAGTACGCGTCACGACCTGGTGGAACCGGCCTAGGAGAAGGCGGTGGTCCCATGAGACTCGTCATCATGCTTGAGCCTTGCGATGAGGGCGGGTTCCCCGCGTGGGTGCCGACACTGCCCGGCTGCCACACCGAGGGCGATACGGAAGAGGAAGCCATCGCTCACGGCGGCGAGGCGATCCACCTCTACCTCAGCCCTGAGGAGCGGTGACTACTCGGTCTCGCCTTCCGTCCACCGCCACCCACACCGCCGCGATGACGCCAAAGAGGACGAAGCCGCAAGCCGCAGTCGAGAGGGCCGGGAGCATGGTGCCCGTCGACTCCGCCCAGCGGCCCACGCCCCCTTCCATAGACTCGCCACGCGGCGGGCTCACATCGGGTGAGGAGTGATAGAATGACCCCTGGGGAGGAGCGGGAAGGGTGTTCACGCCCATGCCGACAACCACACCGGTGCTTGACCCCAGGGCCCACGCTCAGGTCGAACGAGCCGCCGCGATTCTTGGCGGGCACGGCGCGACGGAAGTCTACGTCTACGGCTCCGTCGTCACAGATCGGTGGGACCCGGAGTGGTCGGACATCGACTTCGCGGTGCGCGGCCTACCCCCTGACCGCTACTTCCGCGCGGCCGGAGAGGTCGCGCGCGGCATCGGACGCGAGGTCGACATCCTCGACCTGGACGTGCCCAGTCGGCTCGCGGGGTTTCTGCAAGACGAGGGTGACCTGTTGCGTGTGGGGTAGACTCAGCCGAGAGTTGGCTCTCGAGCTTGCGGAGCTGTCCGATCTCCTAGCTACCGTCGCCGAGCTTCCCCCGGCCGATGGGTCAGTCCGCCCGTCGCGGGTTGAGATCCTAGCCGCGGGAGCGATCCTCCACTCGTTCTACAACGGCGCTGAGAACCTGCTGAGGCGCATCGAGATCGCAACGCACGCATCGGTCCCCAGGGGGGAGCACTGGCACACTCAGCTTCTGGACCGGGCGGCCCACGATACAGTCTACAGGCCCAGGGTGCTGAGCGACTCTCTTCACACCCGCCTGGACGGGTACCTGCGGTTCCGTCACGCGTTCCGCCACCTCTACGCGCAGCATCTTGACTGGGGTAGAATGGGCGAGCTTATCGGTGATCTGCCTGCGGTACTGGAGTCATTGGAGGTGGCGATCCGCGACTTCCTGGTTCGCCTCGACGCGTGGCCCGCGCCGTCGGCGTGACCTGGACTGCTCGCCTCCCGCCTCGCCGAGAAGAGCGGCCAACATCAAGACGTAGTGGAACCCACGTAGGAAGCTGCGGTGGTCCCATGAGACTCGTCATCATGCTTGAGCCTTGCGATGAGGGTGGGTTCCACGCCTGGGTGCCGACACTGCCCGGCTGCCACACCGAGGGCGATACGGAAGAGGAAGCGATCGCCCACATCCGCGAGGCGATCCACCTCTACCTCAGCCCTGAGGAGCGGTGACCACTCGGCCTCTCCTTCCGTCCGCCGCTACCCACACCGCCGCGATGACTCCGAAGAGGACGAAGCCGCAAGCCGCGGTCGAGAGGGCCGGGAGCATGGTGCCCGTCGACTCCGCCCAGCGGCCCACGCCCCAGACGCAGGCCATCGTCACCACGGTCGCGCCGCTCACCCAGCCGAAGATCATCGAGAAGCGCTCGGGGTAGCGCTGTGACGCAAGGCCCATGAGCGACGGAAACTCCAGCCCGTAGAGCAGCGACGCCGTCGCGTAGCCGGCCGCCGCCAGCCCGAGGCTCGGCGCCCGCAGTGCGGCGAACACGATCGGGCCCGACAGCAGCCCAGGCACGACCACCAGCGCGGTGCGCCCTACCCTGTCCGGCATGAACGTAAGCGCGAGCCGGCCGGTCATGTACGCCGCGGCGTAGAACGACAGCACGAGCCCCGGCGCAAACGCGGGACTGGGGAACCGGCCCTCCAGGTAACGGGTGATCCAGCAGTACAGCACCCCGTCCGCGGTGCCGTGGATCGTCGCGAGAGCGAGAATAACGAGCACGACCGCCGGGTTGAGCCGGCCCCGGCGGGCCGGCTGGGCGCCGTCGTCAGGGGCGGCCGGGGGACCCTCGGGCCGGCCCCCAAGCGCGGCAGTTAGCAGCAGCATCGCAACTGCCACCGCAGAGTAAGGCCCGGCGAGCACCCATGAGAGCGGCATATCGCCTCGCTGCCACAGTCCGTTCAGCCCCGCCACACCCAAGGGGAAGACCATGCCGGCTGCGGCGTTGGTGACCATGAGCCCGCTGAAGCTCCCGCGCCGCCGGTGGGGGAACAGCATCCCCAGTAGGCCTCCCGCGGCCACGTAAGACCCGCCGGACCCGAGACCTATCGCCACCAGGCCCGGCCCGAGAAGGCTGTTATGGAAACCACCCATCGCGGCCATGGCGCAGCCCACGGCGGCGATCGCCGCGAAGAGCCTGAGAGAGCGGAGGGCGTCCACACGGTCGGCGATCCAGCCCGCGGCAAGCCCGCCGACGCATCCTCCGCCCATCCCCAGCGAGAGCAGCAGGCCCAGCGTGCCCTTCCCCAAGTTAAGGTCGGCCTCCAGCGAGCCGGCGAGCACCGGGATCGCTACCGATGAATAGCCGGAGATGCCTACCGCGGCGAGGGCGGCTAGAGCCTGGACGCGTCTCCGGCTCATGTCGGTCGGCGCCCGAATGGACGCTCGCAGCCGACGCGCTGTCGCAGACCGGCCTTCCCATGCTCCTGGTAATGGAGCATGGATTCCAAGAGGGCGTCGATGTTCCCCCAGGGCGTGCCGGGGCAGATCGAGCTTGTGCCCCCCAACGCGAGGTAGGAGTCGCCACTGTTCTCGACGAGCCAGTCCATCTCGCGCCGCACATCGTCCGGCGTCCCGTGGACCATGGTCGTCGTGACCGACCCGCCGACGATCAGGGTGAGCGGCTCGCCCTTGCGCGTCGTCATCCGGGCCACGGCGGGGTAGTGGACGCCGCACTCGTACTGGAATCCTTGGAAGCCGACGAAGCCGATGTCGAGCAGGCGGGGGATGAAGTCGTTCACATTGCCGTCACAGTGCCATATGAGGCCGATGCCGCGGTCGATGAGCGGCCCCATCGCGCGCTCCAGCTCGGGAAAGTAGAGCCTATCGAGCGACGCCACGCTCACAAGCGACCCGCGCGAGTCGGTCATGTCGTGGTCGCTCCGCACGAGCCGCGGCAGGCCCTCGTCGACTATCGCCTGCGCGAGGAGGCCGTTCTGCAGCATGGCGTAGTCAGCCTCGAGACGGAATGCCTCGCCCGCGAGCTCCGGGTAGGTCGCGTAGAACATGAACCAGCTCTCGTAGCCGTACTCGCCGTACCTGAACACCGGCTTGCACTGAGTGTGCTCATACGGCACCCGCAGGCAATCCGGCCCGAGGACGTCCTGGGTCTGCCGGATGCCGGCCAGGAACTGCTCGCGGATGGCGGACGCGTTGGCGGGGAAGTCGGCGACCGACCGCTCGAGCGCGGGGATAAGGAAGCGCTCGTAGTGCTCCTTCACGCCCTCGGGCCCGTCTATCCGGATGCCGTCGCGCTCGAAACTCCCGTGTGGCATCCGGCCACCGAAGCCGCTCGCGACCTGGTGCTGCGGCACGCAGACGAGTTGGTCCAGGAACGCGGTGCGGAGCACACGCTTCTGCCTGAGCTCGAACCCGACCGGATCGGTGAAGTAGCTGCCTTCCGGCTCCCCCAGCAGGCGCTCGGTCCAGCCGACGTCCATGACGACGAGCAGCCAAGAGGGAATTCCGTCCTCCGGTGTCTGCTCGCGGTTGATCCACTTCCGGGCCAGATCCGCGGGGGTCAACGAGCATGTCCCTTTCCGGCCGCACGCCGAGGATGGCCGCCAGAAGCGGCAGGCTCGCTCGTTCCCGCGCGGCGGCAGATTGCCCTGCACACCACCGCGGCGCTACGACGAGATCGCCGCGGGCTGGTGGGGTGTCAAGGAACGGCGTGCGGCGCCGGGGCGTCGCCCGACCCCTTGTCGGGCACGGGCTCGCGGCGGAACCACCAGGCGAGGTACTTGCCCAGCGGCATGTCATGGACCTCGCGCTTAATGTTCATCCACGTGAGCTGGTCGCCCACAGCGAAGTAGACGAGCGTTCGGCCGTCGACCTCCGCAAGCTCCGGGTCGGAGGCGTCGATTCCCTCGTCGATGCCCTGTTCGCCGAGGATCGGGTTCGCCGAGCTGAGCTCCCATGACCTCAGGTCCCTGCTGCGCGCGATGTAGGTCTGGTAGTAGTGCCTGGGCGCGCGGTGCTCGGCGTACAGCAGGTAGAACCATCCGTCCGACCACCGGATGCACGGGCAAGCCGTGTAGCGGTTCCGCCCGAAGGCGACCCCCTCGACCTTGGTCCAGGCCCGAAGGTCCCGGGAGCGGGCGAACTTCACCGTGAACGCCGGGTAGGCCGGGTCGCTCGACTCGTAGGCCATCACGTACCCGTCCGGTCCCTTGCAGACCGAGCTGTTGAACAGGTTCTCGTTCTCCTGCTCGATAACAACCTTGCTCGTCCAGTGCACGAGGTCGGAGGACTCGAACAGCGTGACATCGTTCCAGCCGTCCGGCGCGAACCGCGAGGCGTATACGTACAGCGCGCCGCCGCTCACGATGGCCGAGGCGAGGCTGTAGCCCTCCGCGAAGCGCGCCAGCTCGCCCCCGGAGGCGACGTCGCGCAGGATCAGGTAGTAGTCCTTCGCTTCCCCGCCGCCGGCGGGCCGGTGGCACTCGAGATGCGCGAGCTTGCCGTGCCAGATGACGGGGCCGAGCTCGCACATGTCGCGATAGACCAGCTCGCGCGCCGCGGGCTTCGGCTTGCCATCGGGCGGCGCAGGCGGCATCAGCGAGTCGAACGCCTCGACCGGCCATCCCGCGAGGCGGAAGAACCCGGGTGGCACGTCCTGCTGGAACTGGACATATGCGCGCACGTCACCCTTGGTGCTGTAGCCTATCTCGCCCTCGGTGCCCCCTTCGACGATGACCCCGAAGACCTTGTACCCCATCAGCGTGCAGTCCTCGAGGTCGACGTGGAGGTACTTGCCGCTCTGGACGCTCTGGATGATCCCCTTGGTCGGCGTGCCCACCGGCTGCGAGAAGTTCAGGACGATGAGCCGGCAGCGCGCGAGCTTGACGCGGGAGTAGGTGTGGAATCCGAAGTTCCCGCCCTTGAGGGCGCACTGCGGGCCGACGAGCGTGCAGTCCTCGAACACCACGTCGGGGCCGTCGGGCATCGCATCGTTCTCGACCCGGACGTAGCCCCCCGCCGTATCGCCCCACCAGTCGAGCGCCCACAGGTGGCACCGCCTGAACGTGACAGGCTCGTCGGGCCGCGAGAGGCTGCTCGCCACGCCGCCGCCGAACGCGCGGCCGATGCTGACGCAGTCCTCGACGACGACGGTGAACGGCTCTATCCTGCCGGCCAGGTCCCACATGAGCCCGCCGTCCCCGCCGGTGACGTAGAGCCCCTTGAGGAGCCACCTGTCCCACTCGATGGCGGAGAACGTCGGGGCGGTGTGCTCGGGCGACCAGCCCTGAACAGTCGCGCGGATCGGGCCCCACCAGTCATAGCTCTTGAACCCGCGCGACGGATCGCCGGAGTCGATGACAACGCGGCCCGCCGTCCCTGAGCCCAGGGCACCATCCACGTCGCCGACGAGCTCGTCGTAGGCGCCCGCGGCGCCCCGGTGGGCAGGCGACAGATTCGCCTCCATGTACGTGTCGGGCCGAACGACGATGCGTGTCCCGCCGCCCTCAGGTACCGCGTCGAGGGCGGCCTGGATCGTCGTGAACGCCGTCGCCCACGTCTGCCCGTCGGAGTTGTCGCCGAGCTTCGAGACGTACAGCGACCGTCCGTCGCCCGGCGCCGCGCACACCGAAAGGCAACCCACGGCCAGAAGCGCCATCGCCATCTGCCTCTCCCCGCTCCGTCCCGTCACGACCGCTTCGAGAGGCGATGGGCCACCGCCTGCCTGGGACTTGGGGCCGCGGCGTGGGGAGGGAGGCTGTAACGCCCGCGCTGCGGAAGTGTCTAGTGCTTGGTTGTGGTCTGTCGCGTCCGGGCGTGCGAATGCCGCCTTGTCGGGGAGGTGATGTCAGCAGACAGGCCAAGTGGGGCTGTTCTATGCGCGGAACGGGGCGGACTTTGCGGGCCCCCCGTTGGTTGAGATGGGGGAAGGCACAATGGCATGCTGTACCGCGGGCGCGTCTCGTAGTCTCACCGCTGTCCACGCCATCCAACTTGTACCCATTGTGGCCTCTGTGTGTGTGTCGCACGTTCCTTGTTTGGCCCAGGCGAACCCGTGCCCGCAGTACGGGGGGGGGGTACGCCAACCGTAGAGGCCGGCTGGTGGGTACCAGCTAGCCCGCCTCCACCCACCGGTGCTCAAGGTACCTGGTACAACGCGCCTGAAGAGCCCCTCAGCGGGCTGGTGGTATACACTATCGAGCTGGAGGGTGAGCCCCCGACAAGCGTGGAGTACCGGGTCACCCTTCCGACAAAGGGCGGTGACCCGCCGCCCGAGCCAAGGGTCGTGGAAGGCACCGCTACGAGCTTCGTTACGGAGAAGGACGGCCAGGGGCAGGCGACGAAGCGTCGCTACCAGGCCGGGCAATCCGGCCTAGGCGCGGCTGACCCCGATGGAGATGTCACCGTCGAGTTCGTGGTCACGCGAACCCTCCCTGGCGGCGGCGACAGCGAGACGACGTATTCAGGCACATTCGAGTGGAAGGACCTCGCCTTCGGGGAGGACGGGGTCGAGGCCGTTGGTGTGGCCGACGACGGCGACCCTCTTCCTCCGGTGCCCCCCAACCCGGTGAGCCGGTACGGGGTGGTGCTGAACGTCAAGCAGGCAACCCGCGTCAAGCTCACATTCACCTTCACCGACGGGAACGAGCTCCACGACATTCCGGGCCAGTTCGGCCCGAACACAGACACCGTGAGGGTGGACTGGGGCCTCCACCGGATGGGCGGCAGCGAAGGTGGGGGCGGCGGCGGCGAGCCCCCTCCGCCTGAGCCTCCTCCGCCGCCCCCGCCGGGTGGCGATCCTCCGGGTGGCGGCGGTTCGGACGGCCTTTCGGGGACCGAGGAAGGCCCCTCCGAGGGCGTCGTGGTCACCACGGGCACGGTTGAGCCGGGCCTCTGCTACGTCACTGCGACGGCCAACCAGCCTGCAGACCCAACGCAGCTTCCCGCTACGCTGCCCCTGGGCGCTGAGGCGACCGAAGGATGTAGCGTGCTATCGAAGGCCAACCCCGCGGTGCTGACCTCTCTCGGGGTCGCGGCCGAGGTGATCATCGGCCTTCCACAGCCCAGGACAGCGGACGTTACCTTGTCCGTTACCACCGGATGCACGCCCACGGGGCCAAAGTGGCTGTGGCGGGAGCCGGGATCAGGAGCGTGCGGGTGCTCCGACCTCTCGCTGCCCACCGGAGCCGGCACTCACTCGGTCGACCTTGACATCCTGCAGTTCCCGCTGGCTGGTGAGCACGTATTCGGTGTGATCGCCAAGGATGACGGCGCGAAGGATAGGAACGGTACGCTCCGCTGGGCGGCCCCCGTGTCCGATCAGCTTCCCGTGCACGGCTCGGCCCACTTCGTGGGCGACGCGACCGGGGTCATCATCGGCCTGCAGGTGGTGGCCACCGAGGGGTACACCCGGGTTGGGGCGATCAGGATACCGGGCGCGAACGGCCAGCCTGACACTCACACCTTCCTGAGCGCGAAGTACGAGGAGGGCAAGCGGGGAGGAGTCATTCCCTATGGGGTGCCCGGCGCCCGCGACAACTGCCTGAAGTCGATACAGGAAGATGACGTCTTCTACTACGGCGGACACAACGCGTGGACGCCGGTCTATGACGGGAACGGCCTGCTCCTGGGCATGGAGTCGCGGCTGCACTTCGCCGATGGCTTCGTGTCGGTGAGCGACATCATGGGGCTGCCCGTGCAGACCCACACCCTGAAGCTCGCGTATCTTGACTGCTGCCTAGGCGTCACGGACCAGATCCCCCAGGGCCCCTCGGAGGGGCCCTGGGTGCCGGCGTATCCCAAGGACCTCTCCCGCGCCCTCGTCTGCGCCCGCGCCGACGCCGTGGTGGGCTACACCAGCTTCCTGTT
>Ga0315282_10001624_pt1 | contig 42107 bp, 33 predicted proteins | sample YL17G07_20_MG_FD_203693 | JGI IMG/M metagenome (GOLD analysis project Ga0315282, IMG submission 203693) | Sediment microbial communities from Yellowstone Lake, YNP, Wyoming, USA - YL17G07_20 | ecosystem: Environmental > Aquatic > Freshwater > Lake > Sediment | place: USA: Wyoming | collected...
CCGTGAATATGAAGAGTTGGGATGGTGGTGTAAAGATAACCTTTTTCCCATCTCCATTTTAGCCTGGTGCCTTCCGGCATCCAGACCACATTTCGCGGTTTTTCTCCAAGAGCCAGCTTAACCTGGATAGGCCCAACTGGCGGGACATAATCTATGAAATTATAACGGTCGGGTACAGGAAAACCAGTTCGGTTGAGCAGGTGAAGCCTGAGGCGGTTATCGGCTGTTCTTCGCAGGGCAACATCTACGGTGGGCGGTGCTTCAACCATAATGGCAGGTGAAGGAAATAGCCTCTGGGTAAGATTTCCGATAAATTGCCTGAGCGCCGGATGATGGCTGCGGAAAAAGGCCAGAGCTACGGGCCCATAAACCGCAGCGACCTTGCCTTTTCCGTAAGAAGCGATGGTGGCCGCTACGGCCTGACCCCGGCGGAAATCCCGCGTTGGATACCTGAAGCCGATTGGCTCGGCGCCAGCCAGTTCAACTTCCTGCCAGCGGCCGTTTAAGGAAACTGGGCTAGCTGGTGTGGCCAGCTCGGCTGAAATTTGTTGCGGCTCGCCCACGAGCCTTATTCCAAGCAGGGGTTCGAAAAGTCGGGCGCTTTTCTCGCCGAGCAAAATAAGACTGCCGCCGTTTTCCACATAATTGACCACTTCTTTCTGAAAATTTGGCTCAAGCCGATGGGCATCAGGAATGACTAAGAGCGGAAATTCTTTAATCCTGGAAATTAACTGGTGCTCGGCCAGAATATCCACCGAATAATGAAGTTCAAGAAGGGCGTGGAGGGCACCTTCAAGTTCATCGTACTCGCCTGCCCACGGCGAAAAAACTCGGCCCATCCGATCCCAGAGTGATGTTTCTGAAAGAAGAAGCGCTACCTGCGGCACCGTCCGGCTCTTGAAGCTTAGAGATTGGCGCTCGCGGCAGAAGCGGGCCACCTGCTCAAGCTGGTCAATGATAGCCGGAATGATATATCCCCTCCGGGTTGGCGTGTTATAGACTTCAAAGCCGCCTCCCTGCATCAGCACCACGGCTGCTTCCTGCTGCAGGTGAACAGCAGTCTTGAGGCTCCAGACCTGGTCTCGGCCGCGGTCAAATCCCCAGGCCATCAAATCCCAGGGCTGGCCGGTGCTGGCTAAGTAGCGAGCTTCAACTCGGGCCCGGTCGACTGAAAGGCTTGGGGAATAATCGCCCGAAAGAAAATCAAGACGGGCAACTACCGGCTTGGGGGCAAAAGTGGTATACATCCAGTTGCTGGTCAACTGCACTCCAGGGCGAAACTCGTGCAGGGTATCAACCCAGTGGCAGAGATACCTCTCAAAGGCCTGGCGCTGAAACATTTTCCACTCCAGCCAGTCCGGGTCGGAAGGACTTTTTGGGGCCCTAATTTTTCCAGAATATTTCTGCCAGGCTTTTAGCGCTTCGGGCGAATAATCAAGCTCTGCTCGCCAGCATTCGCCATCAACCCAGGCCCCATCAAGGTCATAAGCTGAAATCACTTCTTTTAGCTGCGGAATCAGCAGCCGGTCAACATAGGGACCAAAAACAGAAGTAGCATTGGGGTCGCGCTTGCCTTCGGCATCAATTCTGGTCCAGTCCGGATGTTCCTCAATGGCTTTAGAATCCCATACTCCCGAATAATGGATGTAAAGGCCGACACCTTTCTCTCGAGTCACCTTTCTCCATATGGCCAAGGAATCTTTGACGATGCCAGGAGATGGCCAGCCCACTTTCGTCGGGTAACCGGTATAACCCGGGTGTCCCTTGCAATCATACTGGACATAATCTGGTTTAACCCGGCCCAGAAGCTCAGCTATGTTTTCCTCGCTGACGTCGGCTCCAAGCCCTGTGTCAGAAGCATTAGGGTGAAGGTCAAAATGCAGTCCAAAAAATGATTCACTACGAGGTAAAGGTCTTTTTGGCTTCAGATGTTCTTGCGTTTGAGTCGCATTGTCAATCTTTGAAATTTGTTTTCTAACCTCACAAGCGGAGAAAAAAATCAGAAGGGCAAAAATTGCCAAAAAAGAAATACAAACTGCTACCGGAGAATTAGTTGCAGGTAAAGTATCAGATGCTCGTAGGGAAATATTTGCCTCTGAGGCAATATTGGCCGGTTGGGCAATTTTTGTAGCCAGGATAAAATTTGCCGATGAATTAATCGCCGCTGCAGCAGAATTTTTTCTCAAATACCAGGCCCTTATATTCATTTCATGCCCTCCATAACCGAGACTCTTTTCCTAATTAAAATTTTTAAATTACAAAAATAAAAATGGAAGCTCAAGGCGCAAAATACTGTGGTATATCTCAAAGTTATTAAAGAATGATCTATCGCCGATAATTTACCTGACACCAGCCGGCCTGCCTTTGTTTCAGTAGAACCGAGTATAAAATCTGCCTCAATCTTAAGTCAACCTGAAAATTTTCTAAGCTCAGGAGACAATAGCCAGAATAATTAAAAATCTTTCTATCCGAAAAAAGAGGAATAGCACAGGTAAGCCTTTACCACCAGGTAAAGGCGGTAGTTTCCTGCTGAATAGACGGCGCTCAAGGCGCTTTTTTTCGCTCATTCATATAGATTTCACCCACTCTGGGATAAATTGCCAAGCCCTTATTAATTAATAAAAGGTCAGAAACTTAATATTGACTTCCCGAAAAACCAGATCAAAATCAGCTCTCAGCGAGTGAACTTCCGGAGCGAAGATTTATCATCGCCATCCCGCTTAAAAAACCGGACTTCCACATTGCTTTCCTCGTCGGTTGTCGTAAGAAAGACAAAACTCCGGGTCAGCGTTATCGAGCCTGGAAGTTAAACTTTAGCCAACAGCCGGCCGCCTGAATCAAGCAGCGTACAGACCCTCGATTTTTTATCAGCTCGCCATGTCCCGCAGGCCAGGATGTTTCCGTCTGGCCTCACCGCGAGATCGTCAATTATTGGCTTAACGCTGTAAATCGAGTGCTTGTATTTTTCAATGATGGTGCCAAACCTGAAGTACCAGTCTGGATTTCTTTCGCGCATCATGCTCTTTCTTGTTTCTCTCCAGGTATCGAGGTCCTTATTGGTTACTTTTTCCGGACCTTCCAACCCTGTATCCACTGTCCTGGCCGGCTGGCCTTCAAGACTCAGGACTTCGATTTGCGGAGTGGTACCATCAGCAAAGAGGAGGGTTCGATCGTCCAAGAGACACCACAAAAAGCGCGGCACAAAAGGCAGGGGGCTGTCGGCGCCATCTGAGATATACGATATCCGGGAAAAATAATTAGTGCCTTTAAGTTCCTTTCCAACCTTGCCTTCCCGGTCAACAAGACGCAGGCTGGTGGGACTGCGGTAAAGATAATAATCTTTCTCTTTTTCCAGAATGTGCTCAAAATGAAATTCCACCAGGAAGTTCAGGCCTGGCAGAGCCACTGCTTTGAGGATGCCAAAAAGGGACGGATGGTCAATCTTTATGACCGAGTCCAGCTCTCCATAAAGCTTCATAAGGGTAATCCAGCGGTGCCCCATGAAATACTCAGTGAAGAAAAGGCGGGCATCCCGGGTAAAGCCAAAGAAAACGCTATCACGGCGGGCAATCTCGCCAGGACCCTGTCCTTCCCTGGCTATCTTTCTCAAGAATTTTCCGTCCGGTGCATAAACCTTGATACAGACATCGCCTTCATCATAAACATATATGTTACCGTCTGGCCCTTCCTGGATAAGGTCCGGATAAGCCAGTTGACCCGGTGTTCCAGGCGCTCCAAGAACTATTGGCCGCTGGGAATAGGCCACACCCCACGACAGGCAAAACATGAACATCGGGAGCATAATCTGAGAAAAAATTCTTTTCATTCTTCCCTCCTGAGATGTTTTTACCCAACTTCTGTCTTTTTTGTCAAATTCGAAATTCTTTTGTGTTGGGACATGGTGATAAAAAATATGTAATGAAGATGCGCAGGTCTGTTGGTATTATCTGCGAGTGAATTTAGAAAAAAGATGAAAGGGGAAGAACATAGATATTTTAAAATATTCACTCCAGGAACTATTGCTCCCAGCCTTGAAGGGCGAAATTGGGGCCAGGGAGTTCTACAAAAGCCTGGCTGGGTCGGTGGAAAATTATTTCTTAAAAGACAGAGTCCTTTTTCTCTCGGCCGAAAAAGAAAAGCACAGCCAGGCTTTCGAGAAAATGTTCCGGGAACAGTTTCCCGGCCAGGAGCTGCTGCTTCCAGAAAAAAGTCCGGCTCCGCTGATTTCGTAAGGGGAAAATAAGACAGATGTTCAATCGAAACCGGAAGCCTCCTACTATTAGCCCACCCCAAATCAAGCTAAATCATATTATGTAATAACGCAAATTATTGGATATAATCAGATTTGATATAATCAGTAAGTATTCGAAATAAACCATGGAGGAGAAATCATGATTAAGAAAAAAATTCGCTTTTTTATATTCTGCTTATTATTCATGCTAATAACCACGATGCTGCTGGCCATCAACACCAAGGACACCGCCATGATGACCAGACCGGCTGTTGGTCCCGACAAGATTGCCTTTGTCTATGCCGGTCAGCTCTGGGTGGCTGAACTTGATGGCCGTAATCCCCGGCAGCTTACAGCCGACATGCTTGTTCAAGGCCTGCCCGTCTTTTCGCCTGACGGACAGTGGATTGCTTTCAGCGCTGAGCATGAAGGAAACGTTGACGTCTATCTGATCCCATCTGAAGGCGGCCAGTCGCGGCGCCTCACCTGGCATCCGTCTCCAGACCTGGTTCAGGACTTCAGTCCGTGCGGCAAGAAGGTTCTTTTCACCTCGCCACGTAATGCCTATGCCCGCGGAGCCAGCAACCTGTTTATGATTTCAGTTGAAGGCGGGTCTCCTGAACAGGTTCCAATTCCTTATGTTTATCGGGCAAAGGTATCGCCGGATGGGCAATACATTGCTTACAATCATTTTCCCGATGCCTTCAGACAGTGGAAAAACTACCGCGGCGGCCGCAATTCAGTTCTGGCCATATATGATAGAAAAGGCCATACCATAGAAAAAATTCTCCAGCCTGCCGGCCGCTGCAATGATATCGACCCGGTCTGGGGCAAAGATAAACTCTATTTTCTCTCTGACCGAAACGGCGAGTTCAACCTGTTCAGCTACGACCTGAAAACCAAAGAAATCAAACAGCTGACCAACCATCAGGACTTTCCCATAATAGATGCCTCTGGCAGCCAGGATAGAATCATCTACGAACAGGCTGGATATCTCCATCTCTTTGACTCAAACTCTGGCAAAAGCAACAGACTGGTTATAGGAATTGCCACTGACCTAATTGAGCTTCGTGAAAGGTTCGCTAAAGGCACCCGCTGGATTCGCAATGCTGACCTCTCACCTTCTGGCGCCAGAGCAGTCTTTGAATTTCGTGGTGAGATTATCACCTTCCCGGCAGAAAAAGGAGACTACCGCAACTTGACCGAAACACCCGGTGTTCACGAACGAAGCCCGGTCTGGTCTCCCGATGGCCGCTTGATTGCTTATTTTTCCGATGAATCTGGCGAATATGAACTCCACGTCAAACCGCAGGAGGGAAAAGGCGAGGTCAGAAAATACCAGCTCCGCGGGGCTGGTTTTTATGACTCACCGGTCTGGTCTCCTGACTCCCAGAAAATTGCTTATGCCGATAATTCTTGGTCTCTCTACTGGATAGACCTCAAGACCGGCGCCACCAAAAAAATCGCTTCTGAATATCTCTACGGACCAAGCAGAATCAGAAGCGTCTATGCTACCTGGTCTCCGGACTCTAAGTGGATTGTTTACACTCTGAACACTCAGACTTACATCCAGAAAGTCTTTGTCTATTCGCTAGAAAAAGATAAATCATTTGCCATCACCGACGGCTTGAGTGAGGTAGCTGAGCCTAGATTTGATGCCAGCGGGAATTACCTGTATTTTCTGGCCTCAACTGATGCCGGGCCAGTGAAACAATGGTTTGATATGTCCAACGCTGACCTTCGAGCCAGCTATTCGCTCTATCTTGTGGTGCTGCGAAAGGACCTACCCAACCCTTTAGCTAAGGAAAGCGACGAAGAAAAGCCGGCAGAAAAGACCGATACTGAAAGTCAACAGAGAATCACGCCGACCGAGAAGAAAAGTCAGGGCGCAAAGTCTGAACCAGCGAAAACTCTAGCCGGTGAAACCATCATCGATTTTGATGGCCTGAACTTCAGGATTGTGGCTCTGCCCCTGCCACCTGGAAACTACAGCGATCTTCAGGTTGGTGAAGCCGGCCACATTTATTATTTGGAATTCCCGACTCTCGCTCTGGGCGCAATGTTTGCCGGTCCAGGGCCAAGAGCTCAGGCCGCCAAGCTTCACCATTTCGACCTGAAGACCAGAAAAGATGAGATCATTATGGAAGGGCTGAGTAACTATCTGATTTCGGCCGATAAGAAAAAAATTCTGTATGTGGCTCAGAATACCTGGGGAATTACCAGCCTCAGCGGGAAAATCCAGGTGGGTCAGGGAAAAATCAACGTTGATTCTATAGAAGTTAAAATAAACCCGGTTGAGGAATGGCGACAGATTTTTTATGAAGCCTGGAGGATTAACCGGGATTATTTTTACGATCCAAATAGGCACGGCTGCGACTGGCCGGCGATGAAGAAAAAATACGAAAAGTTCCTGCCCGAGATTTCCTGCCGCGATGACCTGAACCGCCTCATCCAGTGGATGTGCAGTGAGCTGGTTGTCGGTCATCACCGCGGTGGTGGCGGTGATTCGCCAGTTGAACGAAAAACTGTGCCTGTCGGATTGCTGGGTACTGATTACGAGATTGCCAACGGGTGTTACCGCTTCAAGAAAGTTTATGGCGGCCTGAACTGGAATCCGGAACTACGTGCTCCTCTGACCGAACCCGGGGCTGAAGTCAAACCGGGCGAATATCTGCTGGCAGTTGAAGGTCGAGAAGTCAAACCGCCGGCTAACCTCTACAGCTTCTTCGAAAACAAAGCCGATAAAATCGTGGAAATAACTGTCGGGCCAAATCCGGATGGCAAGGGCGCCCGAACCATCAGGGTTGTGCCCATAGCCGATGAATTCAACCTGAGAAACCGCGACTGGGTTGAGAGCAACCTGAAAAAAGTGGAAGAAGCTACCGGCGGCCGTGTCGCTTATGTCTATGTCCCCAACACCTCAACTCAGGGCTATATGTATTTCAGGCGTTATTTCTTCCCGCAGGCTTATAAAGACGCCATCATCGTTGACGAGAGATTCAACGCCGGCGGTCAGGTAGCTGATTATTATATCGACTGGTTAAGCAAACCTTTTATCGCTATGTGGGCAATGCGTTACGGAACTGATCTGAAAACACCCAGCGCCTCCATTCAGGGGCCAAAGGTGATGCTCATCAACGAAATGGCCGGCTCCGGCGGCGATCTTTTGCCCTGGATGTTCCGGAAATTCGGCTTGGGTCCGCTCATTGGCAAAAGAACCTGGGGCGGACTGGTGGGAATCCTGGGCTTCCCGGTGCTACTGGATGGTGGCATCATCACTGCACCCAATCTGGCCGTCTGGACTGAAGAGGGCTGGGTAGTGGAAAACGAAGGTGTGCCACCGGATATAGAAGTTGAAATTACCCCGGCTGATTATCTGGCCGGCCGCGACCCACAACTGGATAAAGCTATAGAAACAGTACTGAAGCTTCTGAGGAAAAATCCGCCGCAGAAGCTAAAGAGGCCACCTTATCCTATTCGGGTGCAGAAATAACTGGTAATAATTTTTGGAAAATGGCCACATATTTAAGAAAATGCCAGGGGGCTGATTTTCTCTAAATCAAGGCTACTGGCCTTGGATAAAGTGGAGATAGACTACCGTTCCGATTAACACCTAATATCCAGGGTAACGATAATATAATAAAAGGGAACCTTTTATCCTCCGCTTACGTCTAAATAAGTGAAAGATAAATATTAGAGACATTAACCGAAAGGAGAAGATATCGTGAAATTCAGAACAAAAATCGCAGTATTCTTAATCGCCATGATGATTTCACTGGTTAGTTTCGAGCTTATCGCCACTGCTATCTCGGTGGAAAATATAATGCTTGGCGCCAGACCAGTAATCGAAGTTTTCACCACGTAATTTGGCAAAGAGGAAAACTATGGAGACTGGTTTGAGTAAAGATTTGAGTAAAAACTGGTTGATTCAAATCATAAATTGATCTTCCGGAAATGAACCCTACCAAGCAGTAACCCAAACCTAAAATGGGGACAGGATATTGCGTCCCCATTTTTCATTCTGTCTCAATTATTTGCCCTTACCTCCGCAGGAAGCGGTGGAGAAAGGCATCAACTTCCTTGATCTTAAAGAGACGGCAGCCAGCATAAAAAACCAGCAAAGAAGCTGCCCCACAGATTAAACTTATGATAAGCACAGCCAGAAAGGAAGTTTCGAGAAAGCTGCTGAAAACCTTGAAGCCCAGGATTCCGCCTGCCCCGGCTATCAGCGAAGCTCCCACCAGTTTCAGAAAATAAGCATTTATCGAGCGAAGTTCCACCGGCCCGATTTTCTTCGGTAGCCAGCGAATCAAAATCAGGATATTAACCACGCTGGCTACAGTGGCCGAAAGGGGAAAAGCCAGAAAGCCCACCGATTTCATCAGAGCCAAATTGAGGACAACATTAAGACCGATAGAGGCAAAGCTGGCATACATTGGCCGCACCGAATCTTTGTAAGCATAAAAAACCGAAGCCACATTTCGCAGGGCTGAGATAAAAGGAATGCCGAGCGTGTACAGGATGAGCGCTCGGCTGACAGCCACGGTATCGGCTGAGGTGAAATGGCCATGCTGGTAGATAATCCGGGTAATCGGGTAGGAAAAGAAAGCGATCAAAATGGATGACGGCACCGTCAGGAAAAAGACCATTTTCAGCGAATCTCTGAGGGTTGAATGGACCTCGTCAACTTTGTTATCAAGGACGAGTCTCGAAAAACGCGGCAAGGCTACCGCTCCGACGGCAATTCCAAAAAGTCCAAGGGGCAGGTGCATGATGCGGTAAGCATAATTTAGCCAGGTCATGGAGCGTTCTTCAAGGAAGGAAACCAGAACCGTGTTCACCGCCACGTTAATCCGGGAACCAGCCAGACCAATGGCCACCGGTATAAAAAGAGCCATTACCTGGCGAAACTCCGGGTCGTGGAAATTCAGATAAAAATGATAGCGATAGCCTTTTCGAAAAACTCCTGGCACCTGGATGAGAAACTGCATCAAGCCGCCGATGGTCACGCCGAGAGCTGCACCGAAGATGGGATCTCCCCCGCGTGATGTGTACCAGCCAAAAAGAGCCACCGGCACGGCAATAGAAAAGACATTAAAAAAAGCTGGCGCCACTGACGGGACAAAAAAAGAGCCTTCAGTATTCAGATAGCTCATTGCCCAAGCAGCTAAGGAAACAAAAAGCAGAAAAGGGAAAGTGATAAAAGTTAGTTTGGCCGTCAGCGTGAGTTTTTCAGGAATGTTGCCGAAACCAACAGCAATGACTGAAGCTATCGGTTTGCAAAAAATCATTCCCAGAATGGTGACCAGGCCGACGACCACAAATAGCGTGTTGAAGATGTTCGAGGCCAGAAGATTCTCGGCTTTCTTGCTCCGGGCTTTTTGCTCGGTGAGAACGGGGACAAAGGCCGCAGACAGGGCAGTTTCAGCAAAAAGGTCGCGAAGCAGGTTGGGGATGCGGAAAGCGGCATTGAAGGCGTCAGTCGAGCGGCTCGAGCCAAAAAGATAGGCAAAAACCACCTCACGCACCAGGCCAAGAATGCGGCTGATGGTGGTGCCGATGGTGAAGGATCTGACCCCGCGGGCAATATCTTCCATTTCAGGCTGCTCCTGTAGTTCTCACCACCAGCTGCTTCCAGCTGAATCTTAAAATTTTAGCTTTAATCTTACTACCAAATACGCAGTCATAAAAGATATGAGAATTCCAGCCAATATTCAACTTTTTTAATGCGGGAGGTGAAAAAATTTTGACCTCTTCCCTGGAAAAGTAAAAAAGAGAATTTATTAATATCGACCAGAGAAAGAATGTAAATTGATGGACAGGATTGATTTCCAACCATCTCGCTCCGGTCTTCTTCTCGAAGTATCACCACTGCCTCTTATCGCTTTTGACCAATTCCCGACCTTAAGTGAGGGTAAGGCAATTCTCCTCTGGAATATAGACTCAGGGGAAACAAGAGTATTTGAAGACAATACACCTAAATTCTCCTTTCACCCGAGTTCTGCTTCAGTCCGGATGGAAGATATCTGGCCACCGCAAGTTCCAGCGGGCAATCAATCGCTACAATCTGGGACATCAGCTCTCCGGGTATCAAGGAAAAATTCAGGAAAGACCCTTTTGAAACCACCGAGGAATATGAACTTAGGGTGAAGCAGGTCGAGGTGCCATATTCAATCCCTGTGCAGCTGAGAAAAGAGCAATATAATGCGGACAAAGGCAGCTTTGAAATTGAGTTTAAGGTGAATAAATTACTTATCACTGTCGAGAGAGATCAAGCCAAAGAGCCGGTGGAAAGGAAGGCAGGGAAGCTGAAGTGTATTGGATTTATTCGCCGATTTGTTCTTGAAAATTGAGAGGTGATCAATTTTTGGCAGTGGTATTCTATTTTTCTTCAAAGACAAAGACATATTCAGCGAGACACTGGTAGTTGTTTGACTCCAGTTGCACATATTCAGGGCTCTGCTCGCCGATGCACAGGCGATAAGTCTTTCCAGGATCAAACTGACGTCCGGGCTTGGCTTTCATCACCACCGAATAAGAAATCCCATCCGCCCTGATGGTGGAATGCCAGCCTTCAGCCACCGGGTCATCGCCGTCAAGGATAAGATGATAAAGCTTTTTCTCGGCAAACTTTATCCTGAGGACAAATTCGATCTCCTGAGTTGTGGCTCTGACAATAGTGATGTATTCCGAAGGCACATTCGGACCCCGGTAAAAATGAAGCCTCGGATTTTTTTTATAAGAAAAGCAAGAAGCCAGGATGGCTACCAGAAAAAGGATTAACCAAGGATTCTGACGTTTCATAAATCCCTCCTCTCCCGAGTATCACCTCGCCCAAGGTTTGCTTTTTTATATTATTACAGCTTCTTCAGGCTGTCAAAAGCAATCTTTGCGATTATTGTTTCTCCGATTTATCGCTAGTCCAACTATCCTAATCCTCATAGCTTGTCATCTTCCTTACCCTGGATACTTTGACTTAACCTGAACGAACACTGGCGTTGACTTAATAGAGATGGCCGTCATATAATTTTTAGGCTTATCTTTTTCCCATCTATCATGAGTTTAAAAAGACGAGATTGAACAAATGAGAATCTTGGTCATCGAAGATCAACCAAAAATTGCCAGCTTCGTCAAGCGTGGCTTAAAAGAAGAAGGTTATTCTATTGATATCGCCGGAGATGGGGAAGAAGGATTATTTCTGGCCAAGACTCAAGATTATGACCTTATAATTCTGGATTTAATGATTCCTAAAATCGACGGACTCACGGTTTGTCACCAGCTTCGACAGAATCAGATTACCAGCCCGATCTTGATCCTGACGGTGAAAGATCAGGTCCAGGATAAGGTAGCCGGATTGGATGCTGGGGCGGATGATTACTTAACCAAACCTTTCGCTTTTGAAGAATTATTGGCTCGCTGCCGAGCACTCTTACGCCGGCAAAAACCTTCTGTTTCCACCAAGCTTCAGGTGGAAGATCTAATTTTAGACCCGGTTCAACATAAAGTCATCCGCGGTGGCCAGGAAATCAATTTGACTCCAAAAGAATTCGCCCTGCTGGAATATCTGATGCGAAACGAAGGCACCGTCGTCACTCGAACCATGATTGCTGAACATGTCTGGGATATGAATTTTGATAGTTTCACCAATGTCATTGATGTTTATATTAATTATCTGCGAAACAAGATCGACCGCGGCCGAGAAAAATCGCTTATTCAGACTGTCAGAGGCAGGGGTTATATTTTGAAGGCTTAAAATGACTTTCAGATCTATACGCCATCGGATTATATTTGTCTACCTGGTTGTCCTTACCCTAACTTTTGCTACCTTTGGCACAATTCTTTATAATTCGGTCAAGAAAAGATCCTTTGATGATGTCAACGATCTTCTTCTCTCCAAAGCTCAAGGAATAATTGATTCAATTGAAGCCAGTTGGGAGGCAGAAAAAACAAGTCTGACTTCTTTACCGCTCATTAAAAAAAATATATCACATTTTGATAATATCAACTTTGAAAAGGTGGTCGGGCGCTGGCTTCGGGAAAAAGCTAATGATCCTCTGCTGCTGAGTATTGATCTCAATGTTTACGATGCTCAAGGTAAAATAATTACCTCAACTGAAAAACTTCAGATCGAACCTGTTTTTCCTCAAGAGGTTTTATCACCAGCTCAGGAGAATAGAGGCTATTATGCAGATTTAGTCGTAAATTCAAGCTCTGGTAAATCCATCAAAATTCGCACCTTAACTCTTTCTTTTTTAGAAGAGAATCAACCGGCTTACTTTGTCCAGGTAATCTATCCTTTAACTCAAATCCTCTCTTTTTTAGGCCACCTGAGACTCATGCTTCTCATCTTCCTGCCTTCAGTCCTGGTGTTAAGCTTTATCATCAGCATCGTTCTCACCCGCATAACTTTAAATCCAATCGATGAAATCATTAAAACCATCCATAAAATTACAGCCGAGAATATGAAGTTGCGCCTGACCATTCCTGATACCAAGGACGAAGTCAAGAAGCTGGCTGATACTTTTAATGAGATGCTCGATCGTTTAGAAAAATCATTCGTTACCCAGCAAGTTTTTATCGAAGACCTTACCCATGAGCTTAAAACCCCCTTAGCCATTCTCAAAGGTGAAATCGAGGTTACCCTAAAAAAAATCCGCTCGACCGAAGATTATGAAGATGTTTTAAGAAGCAGTCTGGAAGAAATAAATAAACTAATCAAGATGTGTGAAAGTATGCTGCTTCTGGCACGATTTGAAGCCAAGGCTGTCGTTTTAGAAAAAAATCCTGTAGAGTTAAACTCTCTTATCCAGAGGGTAGTAAATGATATTGATATTCTGGCAGCCCAAAAAAATATTCGGCTCGTCTTTGAACCAGCCGAGCCGGTGACCGTTATCGCTGATGAAGCCAGGTTACAACAAGTTTTTAGTAATCTTCTTGATAACGCTCTGAAGTACACTCCTCCAGGAGGCAGCGTTTCCGTAAAAATAATTAAGGATAACAGTCAGGTAAAAGTTTCTATCAGTGACACAGGGATGGGCATAAATGAAAAGGACCTGCCGCATATTTTTGAACGTTTTTATCATGGTCGATCTGGCTCTAAAGAACAGGTCGGATTTGGCCTCGGATTGGCTATTGCCAAGGCTATTGTCGAAGCTCATCAGGGGAAAATAGAGGCTGTCAGTCAACCCCCAAAGGGCTCAACCTTTAGCGTTTCTTTTCCCCATCGAGCCTAAGAATTATCGACGAGGATATATTGCTTTTATAAAAGCGGCAACAAGAGACCTTAGGTCAGGCGCTCGGCGTTGGGAAAAGCCCAAAAATATCTTTAGGGAATCCTATTTATTTATTAAGAAAAGTTACCTATCCCTCAAAGTATCCCCTTCCCAAAGATTAAAATTTTTTAATCCTCTTTTAATCATATTTTAAGCCTGCTGTAGTTATATTGAAGCTGAAGATAAAAAATCCCTGATTCTGAAAAAGGAGGTAAAACATGAAAAAGGGAATTTTGGTAAGCCTGGTTGTGTTTCTGGTTTTTGGTCTGGTCGGTTTACCTATGGCTCAAACTCAGACCAAGCCAACGGCTACACCTGCTAAGACTCAAAAACCGGCTGTCCATGTTTTCAAGGGCACCATCGACTCGATAACCCTGGCTGATCCGGCCAAAGGCACCAAATCAGAAATTGTGGTAGTAGATGTCAACAAGAAGTCCAAAAACTTCCTTATTCTTTCAACAACCACTATCTATGACGCTAAAGGCGGAGCTATTACCTTAGACAAACTGGCCAAAGGTAATGAAGTGACTGTTCGTTACAAAACTACCACTGAAGGTGTAAACGAAGCCGTGTCTGTCAAGCTGGCCAAATAACTTCTAGTTGATGGAGAAAAAGAGAGGAAGGTCAGAAAATTTGACTTTCCTCTCTTTATTTTTGTTTGCTTTTAGGTTCTGAATTTAATTTTCAAGACAGCGCCGGGGTGAGGTTTAGATGCGCTTAGCTATCATTTCTGAATATTATTATCCCCATCTGGGTGGGGTTACCGAGCACGTTCACCATCTGGCCCGAGAGCTCAACAATCGTGGCCACCAGGCTTTTGTTGTTACTTCTCGCCTAGATAATTCATACCAGGATGAGCCTTTTGTGGTCAGATTTGGTCGCAGCCAACTATTTTTTAGCAATGGTTCTTTCTGTCGCTTTACTGTTGGCCGAAATCTTTTAAAGGAGTTAGCCAGTTTTTTCTTAAAGGAAAAAATCGAAATTGTTCATCTCCACAGTGCCCTCACCCCGACTCTGGGTCTTATTGCCCTTGAAGCTGCCAAAAAACATCAGATTCCGGTAGTGGCGACCTTTCATTCTTGGTTTCCACAATCTCGTTATTTTCAGATTTTCCGCCAGCCTCTTCAAAAACAGCTGGATCATATCAAGATAAAAATTGCCGTCAGTCGCCCGGTCGTCGAGGCACACGCTCGTTATTTTAAAGCTGATTGGGAAATAATTCCTAACGGGGTTGATTTAACTTATTTTAAAACTAATGGTTATAGGCCATTTGAAGAAATAGGCGTTGGCCCAAGATTACTTTTTTTAGGGCGATTCGATCCTCGCAATGGCTTCCCGACTATTCTTCAGGCTATGCCAGAAATTGCTCATAATTTCCCGAAGGCTAAATTACTGGTAGCTGGCGATGGACCCTTAGGCCACTGGTACGAGCGCCAGGTGCGTCATTTGATGCTGGAAAATAATGTTACCTTTCTTGGACAAGTAAAAGACGAACGTCCTAAACTCTATTCCAGTTCAGACCTCTATGTTTGTCCGACGACCAGAGCTTCTTTCGGAATTACTCTGCTTGAAGCTATGGCCTGTGGCACTCCCCTAGTCGTCTCGGACATCACCGGTTTCAGAGAATTGATCAATGGTGGAAGCGAAGCCCGGTTGGTTCGGCCAAATGACGTCCACTCCTGGAGTCAGACGATTTTACATTTGCTGGATCATCCTGAAGAAAGAGAGTTGATGCGGCTGGCGGCCTTGCGGAAAGCAGGACAATTTGCCTGGCCAAAAATAGTCGATAGAGTTCTCAAGGCCTACGAAAGGGCTGTTCTATGAACGCTGTTTTGATCATCGGCGGAGCTGCGGCTGTCGGTTTAGGCGTCGCCGTCTATGGCGCTCTTGAGCCTAACAGCTCCATTTATGGACCGGTTTTGAGTCATGGCCCGAGGGAAAAACCTTATCTGTATCTGACTTTTGATGATGGCCCGAATATTACAGCTACAGAAAAAATTTTAAAGATTTTGGATAAATATCATGTCCCGGCAACTTTTTTTATGGTTGGCAGGAACGTATCTCTTTGGCCAAGTTTAGCCCGAGAAGTTGCTGCCGCTGGATATGAAATCGGCAATCATTCTTATCAACATAAGAAGCTACCTCTGCGAACCTCAAAATTCATTCTGCAGGAAATTCTGACCACTCAAGAACTCATCTCTAAAATCACCGGGGTAAGGCCAAAGTTTTTTCGGGCTCCCCATGGCTACAAAAACTATTTTGTCGGCAAAATAATCAACCAATTGGGCTATATCCTGGTTGGCTGGAGTTTTGGAGTTTGGGACACAGCTTTGCCGGGCCCAGAAGCCATCAGAGAGCGCGTTAGAAAAAAATTAAGACCTGGAGCGATTATTCTGCTTCATGATGGAGATGGACTCAATCCAGCTGGAGATCGCCGGCAAACTGCCATCGCTCTTGAAGGAATTATCAAAGACGCTCAGGATTCAGGATACAGCTTTAAATCTCTCTCCGAGATTATCAAGACTTGAGGATGGCTAACTGTTTCAGGTAAACTTTAAAAACAGGATGAAGAAAACAAAATGGCTGAAGATTATTTTATTGTCTATTTTCGTGGCTCTGGCTGTTTATGCTGGATGGAGATTTCCGTGGAAAGGCACCTGGGCCGCTATCAAAAAAGCTAATATCTTTTTATTATCTGTGGCTTGCCTGATAAATCTCTCTTCTCTGGCAGCCAAAGGCTGGTCCTGGCATCTCCTTCTTAAGCCCCTGGCTTATAACCATTTCGAAGCAACCCAGAAAGCTACTTTTATCGGAGCCATGATAAATTGTATCTCCATCTCTTTCGTGGGCGAAGCAGCTCGTGTTGAAAATATCAGTCGCCGGGAGAAAATACCTCTTCCCCCTGTCCTGACGTCTCTTGTCTGGGAAAGGTTGATCGAAGGCATCTCTCTGGCTGTTCTGATCATCATTGCCCCAATTTTCTTGAATCTGCCTTCTGGCTTAAAAGCAGTCTGGGTTGGTGCAGTCGGAGTAGTTATTCTCTTTTCGCTGCTCACTTTTGGTCTCTTCCACTCGAAGCCCCATCAGATTTACAGGTTTTTATCATTTATTAATAAATCTTTACCTGATTACTTAAATGAGTTTAGCTCACCAGCCTTACTCCTGTTACCTATCCTTCTGACTTTATACAGCTGGACAGCCGAATGGCTGACCTTTCATCTTTCCCTGATGAGTTTTATGTCTCAGCCTGCACTGGTCGCATCTTATCTGGCTCTTTTAGCCACCAATCTGGGAGGAGCACTCAGGCTGACTCCGGCTAATGTTGGCGTCTTTCAAGCCTCTATGGTAGTAAGCGTGGCCGCCTGCGGAATTCCTTCTGAAACAGCTATGGCCGCTTCTTTAGCCTTGCAGGGTCTTCAGGTAATTCCAGTAATCCTCATTGGTTTTTTACTCGTCTCACCCTGGAAAAATCGGAAGAAAGATGACCAATCAAACATTAAACCTGGAAATTAAAAATCCAGAATAAGCTCAATTTACCCGAGATTCTTTTCTTGGCCTTAAAGAGTTAGGGCTAAAATCGACAAAGATTCAGTCCAAATCCATCTTTTCAGAAACCTTACCCTGATAAAAGTTATTCTGCCGGCGCCCTTTTAGAGGTAAAATATTTTCTGAACCTCAAGGCCACATTCACCAGAATGATCAGAATCGGAACTTCCAGGAGCGGACCGATGACCGTAGCAAAAGCTTGATTGGAACTTATACCAAAGATGGCTACAGCCACGGCGATGGCCAGCTCAAAATCGTTGCTGGCCGCAGTAAAAGAAACCGCGGTGGTCTGTGAATAGCTGGCGCCCATCTTTTTCACCAGGAAGAAAGTGGCCAACCACATCAGGAAAAAATAGATAACCAGCGGAACGGCAATAATCAAAACATCCAGCGGTCTTTTGATTATGTATTCACCTTTGAGGGAGAACATTACTACGATGGTAAAAAGAAGAGCGACCAGAGTTAACGGACTGATCTTAGGAACAAAGACCTGTTCAAACCACTCCCGGCCTTTTTTCTTAATCAGACCAAAATGAGTGATGAGCCCAGCAATAAAAGGAATCCCGAGATAGATGAAAACCGTCCTGGCCGATTCCATAATCGAAATGTGGGCATTAACCCCTTTAACCAGGTTAAGAGCATTCAGAAAAACGGTGATGAATAAATAAATGTAAACAGCATAAAAAAGCACCTGGAAGACAGCGTTAAAGGCCACCAGCCCGACAGCCAGTTCCCGGTCGCCGCCGGCCAGTTCGTTCCAGACGATGACCATGGCAATGCACCGGGCCAGCCCGACCAAAATCACGCCAACCATGTATTCAGGATAGGAACGCAGGAATAAAATGGCCAGACCGAACATTACCAGCGGCCCAACTATCCAGTTGATAATTAGCGATGTAGCCAGGAGCTTTTTATTTTGAAAAACTTTGCCTATTTCTTCATATTTAACTTTGGCCAGCGGCGGATACATCATCAGGATAAGACCGATGGCAATGGGTATGGAAGTCGAGCCAACCTGAAGACTGGATATAAACATGGTAACTTGAGGACTCTTGTATCCGATCAATATCCCAATTCCCATGGCGACGAAAATCCACAGGGTCAAATACCGATCAACCAGCGAAAGCGATTTCTTTGTGGTCACGGTCATAAAACTCCTCCTCTTATAAAATCCCGCCACACTTTCTGGTAGCTTTTTTATTAGCTTTAATCGGGAAGGCTTTGATGATTAAAAAGTCATCTATCTTTATGATAAAGGCTCATTATCAAAGCCAGTCCTGATATATGAAGCTAATTTCATATGACAATATAGCCTGAAATTTAAGCTTTGGCAAGAGGGAGCAGTTAACTCTAAAATCAGGAACAAATTGGCAATTTTTATCTGTAATTCATCTGTAACTTAGCTGATAACGCCTTAGGCCAAGATTAAATGGCGGAGCCACAGATTGGAATTTCTCCCTAATTTATAATAAGCGATGCACACTGAATTATCATTAATATTAACTATTGATGGCTAGGCACCGATTGCCCCGCTGGCCCTGCTATTTATGCTCAAAATTCCATACTCTTTCATACCAAAGCTATAAGACAAGCTGTTAGCAGGTATAAGGATGTCATCCAAATTCTTAAAATGGCTCTTGTTAATTTGCCTCTGGATGTGATATATGAATATCTGTTCATAATATTAACTGGCAGCAAGCCATAATTCTCCAGGCAAAAACCTAAATTAGCTGAAAATCGGTTGAACAGATATTGCCGCTGAGATTCGAGCTTATATTGAAAGACCTAAAATTTGGCTTTATAGCTATGAATAACAGCCAATAAATAGATAAGAGGGAGGCTGAAAATGACTTACAAGAATGCTGGTTTTATCGGCGGTGGCCGCATTGCGCGTATCCTCCTTAATGGCTGGAAAAGAAAAAGTGCTTTGCCGGCTGAAATTAAGGTAGTCGAAATTAATACCGAAGTAGCGGAAAGACTTAAGCAGCAATTCCCGGAAGCGTCCGTATCGACGACTGTCGAGGACTTAAAAGGCAGTGAAATAATTTTCTTAGCGGTGCATCCGCCGGCCATGCCAGATATCCTGCCGAAACTCAAGGGCCTAATTGCCGAAAATACTGTCATCTGCTCTTTTGTTCCCAAATTCAGTCTTAGTAAATTAATGGAAGGGCTGGGTGGGCAAAGCCGGATAATCAGGATGAATCCCCTGGCCACTTCCTACGTTAATGCCGGCTACAATCCAGCAAGCTTCGGCCCGGGAATCAGCCCGGAGGATAAGAGCAAATTCCTCAATCAGATGGCTGTTCTGGGACAGACCCCCGAGGTGAAGGACGAGCTGATAGAGGTCTATGCTTCCGTTTCGGCTATGGGTCCAAGCTATCTCTGGTTTCTGTTTTATGAGATGGTCAACCTGGGAGAAAGTTTCGGCCTCAGACACGAACAGGCCGTGGAAGCTGTAAGCAGTATGCTCATCGGTGCGGCCAGAGTCATGGTCGAATCAGGTTTAAGCCCTGATGAAGTTATGGACCTGATTCCTGCTCAGCCCTTAGCTGAAGAAGAAGAAAAAATTAAAGAAATTTTCCGCCAGAAGATACTGGGAGTTTACAACAAACTTACAAGTTAAAAAGCCGCAACTCTTTACAGGAATAAAAAAAATCGCCGTAAAGAAAAACTAATTTCATCTGCGGACATTTCTATTCCAGAAGCCCGATTCCAGGCCTGGCTGTAAACAAGCAAATCTTATTTGCTTTTTAAGTAGTTAAGAGAATCAACAGAATATAACTTTAAATTCTTTAAGGTCGGTCCTGTTTTACGATTTTTTTTAATTTAATCTGTCAAAATAAGGGCCAAATTCCAACCTTCTTTTAAAATACCAGCTTTTTTTGACTTCTCCCGGGGATAGTAAAACACCATCAGGATGTTTCCCGCCAAATGTTTTTAAAGTGTCCCCTTTTTTCTTTCTTCCCCAGGGGAAAATTAGGAAACGCGTAGGACGTCCCCCATTTTCTCAGCTCAGAAGGCCCTGGATTATTAAATCAACAGCCTCATCTTCGCTCAAGCCCCTGGCCATCAGAGTCTGAAGCTGCTTGGAATCGACGCTGCCGATGGCTGCTTCGTGGGTGACGTGGGCCTTCGGATTCCTGACCTCAACGACGGGCACTGCTCTGGCTACCCCATTGCCCTGGATGATTTCCTTGCAGTCCACATGTCCACGGGAGTAGGGCGCTTTGGCGATGATTTCATTATTGATATCAGCCACCGCTTCATCCCGAACCGCGATGTGGGTGGTCAGCACTGCCCGGCTGGCTTCACCTTCCAGCACCGCGGCCTCTCTGATTTTAATCCGATCATTTAGCCGGCCGAAAATCCTGGCCTTCATCTCAGCTGAACTTCTTGCCTGACAGATTGTAGAATAGTCTATATCAATAACTCCCACCCGACCTTTCAATAGTTCAAATTCTGTGGAAAAACGAGCGCCATCAGCCAGTTCGATTTTAGCCAACGGAACCACCTTGATCATCCCCTCATCGCTATGGTAATGACGCTCAAAGTAAGAATAGCGGGCATTTCGGCCCACTTTAATTGTGGCCTCCATCAGATGCTGGATATCGACTGCATTGGGAAAAGTGCAGTGGGCCATAAAGCTCACTTCAGCTTCGTCCTCAATTTCAACATTTAGGATGATATGTTGTAGGCCTCGCTCCGGCAACATTCCGAAACACAGGTGAACCGGCTGTTTAATCTTATAACCCTTTTTTACCAGAAGCTTGGCTTTTACTCCATCAGGTAGTTCTTCCGGTTCAATGACCAGGCCCTCCACCACTTGCGAACTGAGAACTTTGTTGGCATTAATAACCACATGAGGTGTATTTTTACTGAAACTTCGGTGTAAATTTATTGATTCCAGTATTTCTTCTACCAAGTCTTCGCTCATAGTTTTCCTCCGGATTTGACCAATCCATTAAGGTCAGGAACGTTTTTATGAGCACAGGGTAAGCATTTACCACTGAAGTATTCCAGAATTTTGTCCGTCTCTCCTTTATCAACCAGCATTCCGCTACATATTAAAAAAGCATGATCAGCTTTTTCCAGAACCTTAGGACTGTGGGTAATCAATAAAACGGTGGCCCCGTCTTTCTTCAATCGGTCGATAGCTTCGAAAATCCGCTCTATAGCTTCGATGTCCACGCCGGAATCAGGCTCATCCAGCATAACCAGCCGCGGTTTCATGGCTAAGATGGAAGCCAGTTCGATTCTCTTTCGCTCGCCGCCGCTCAAAGTCTTGTCCACAGCCCGGGAACGATAACGGGTCGGCTCCAGGCCAACCAGCTCCAGTACCCGCTCAACTTCATTTTTGTTTTTGTCTTTAGCTGAAGCCAGGATGAACTGGCTGACTGTGAGCCCTTCAAACCGCGCCGGTTCCTGCCAGGCTAAGGTGATACCGAGATGGGCTCGCTCATCAACGTTCAGGTCTTTAATCGATTTTCCGGCAAAAAGAACATCGCCGGTGTGGTGACGGTAATCAGGTAATCCCATGATGACATTAGCCAGAGTTGACTTACCCGCACCGTTAGGACCGACCACCGCATGGACATGGCCTTCCCAGAATTCCATAGATAGACCGTTAAGGATGCCGGTCGAATTTACCTGAAGAGAGACATCTTTTATTTCCAGCAACGCCATTGATGATCTCCAAGTTCTGAATTTTCGCCTTTTTTATATTATACCACCAAGAGAAATTAAATTGGTTAAATCTCGGAGAATACTCTTTCCGTCCTTTAAAATAAGCATTAACCAGGCACAGACATTTGTGGCCAGAAAAAATCGCTTATCAGAAATAAGGTTCTCCGTAAAAAGAAGAGAAAGAATCATTAAATTATACCTGGTTTATGGGCACTGAATTACACCCTGAGCCCAGAGGCAGCCACCGCACACTGGAAAGGTATTACCAAAACAATCTTCCTCGTTCTTCTCAAGGTAAGAGCAACCGCCACAAATGTGGCAGGGCGAAAAATCAAACTGATAAACTTTTTCCCGGAAATCATGATATTCCTGAGAAGCCCAGATTTCCTTAAGCGATTGCTTATTTAGGTCGCCGAGGAAATAAGCCTGAATTTTTCGCTCAAGACCATAAAGAAAAGTTATATGATCGTGGAGTAAAGCCATGCATGAAGCTACTTTTCCATCCCAGCGAACAAAGCTGGTCCCATCTTTGATAAAGCGGCAGGAGCGGATCGGAGCACTGACTGTATTATTAACCAGAAAAAGATTTTCATAACCCTTGAGCAGATGGTATATTGGCTCTTTGGTCAGGTAGTTAATGTCCAGCCGCGGTAAACTGATCCGGGGCTTCCCGGGCAGACCGGCAAAAGTTTCGCAGGTCAGAGCCAGAAGACAGAGCATCTGCCGTTCCATTTCTTCGGTGTAGGGCAAGACATTACTGATGAGGACCCTGTCAGCTCCAACTGCCTGGATTAATTCTTCTATATTTTTTAAATCATTGATGTTGTCTCGCATCACCACAAAGGAGATGCCTATGGCTAAGGGTTTATCCAGGGCGGTGGCCAGGTCGCGCATTCTCTGAACATTTTCCAGAACAAGCCGGAAATTGGCCCCCTGGCGAATATCATTAAAGCTGGTCTCGTTGGTCCCATCGAAGGATACCCAGAGGCGGTCCAGTCCGGCCTCAAGCAGCCCTTTGGCCATGAATTCATCAAGCAGGGTGCCATTGGTGGTGATTTCAACACTGGCTGAAGTAACATTTTTCAGCTTTTCCACCATTCTCACAATGTCCGGATGGAAAAGCGGTTCGCCAAAGCCAGCCAGCATGATGGATTGAAGATGGGGAAAAAATTTAAGCTCGGCGCAAAGTTTTTCAAAAAGCTCCCAGCTCATCGCGCCGAAAGGCTCATTCCAGGTGTGGCGAATACAGGTCTGGCACTTCAGGTTGCAGCCAGAGGTCGATTCAATGTATAGACGGCGCAGACTGTGGACATTAGGCTCAATCAGAACCTGATCATTCTCCTGAATCAGACACAACCTGGCTCCGCCATCAGCTCCCAGCCGGTGCAGTAACTCAGCCGGAAGTTGAATTCGGCCGGATTCATCCACTTTAACTTCCAGGTTCAGATTTACCAGTTCGGCTGGCCTGATGCTGGTTTTGTCAGCTTTAACTTCATCAGGACTTCTCATAAAGCATCGCTCTGCTTTTAGAATTAAAAATCAGAAAATGTTGATTCACTTTTGAATATCTGAATCCAATTTATAAAGCTCTTTCAACTCACCCCTAAACTCTTTATTTACTCTCTCTAAGTTTTTTCTTTTTCTATCTTGCCTCTTTCTCTTTTCTCTTTTCTCTTTTTTGATTCGGAGCTGGCTGGAAGAATCGCCTGAGGGGCAACTTTCTGGAAATCAAGTGGGCAAACCTTTTTGTCCTTAACCATCTTATTCTGCTGCCGGGTTCTGAGCAGTTCATCCTTTAACCAGGCTTCAAAAAGTGGGGCCAGTTCCTGTCGCCGGGTTTGCGGTACCCGGTAAAATACCCAGCGACCTTGTCGTCTGGCTTCGACCAGCCCGGCTTCTCTCATTATTTTTAGCTGGTGGGAAATAAGTGATTGTTCCATTTTGAAGAGGCTCATCAGTTCGCAGACGCACAACTCTGAATCAAGGAGAAGGAGGAATATCCGCAGTCTGGTTGGATCCGAAAATATCTTAAATATTTTGACTACTTTTCCCAGATTCAAAATATTTTCTCCCTAAAATATGAACATATATTCATAGATCAAAATGGGCGTTAAGTCAATATGCATCCGACCACCAGGGCAGAAGTTGTGTAAACCTATAATTGCTGCATCGTAATTTATTTCAGTAAGTAATTAGAGGCCTGATAGGAGAGACCTTCAACTTCCTGACTTTCGGGTGGCGGTCTTCGACCAGCCATCCAGGACTCGACAGAAAAAATCAGGTAAAGATGTGTTGCCTCCCCTTTTTTCAGGTCTTGAACACCTGATAAAAATAGGAGCTCAAACGAGCAATTAAGTTTTTGGCTGCGTTTGGGCCAGCCCAGGTTCTGACAAGTACGGTGATCAGGTAATCGCCCGAAGGACTGAAGACAATGCCTGCATCATGGCAGACCTCTCTTTCCAGACCCGTCTTGTGGGCTACAAGCACTTCCGGGGGCAGATAGCGTGGTAAGCGGTCATTAATTTTCTGCCGTTTCAAAACTTCCAGACATCTCTCAGACACCTCCGCATTCAAACATTTATGATCATAAATCTTTTCCAGAAGATTAGAGATTTCGGCAGCGGTAGTGTAGTTTTCTAATCCCTGGTCGCGGGCATAAAAATCAATCATCTTGCGGTTAAGCACGGTCTTTTCCAGACCAAGCTGCTTAAAAACGTTGTTAATATAATCAAAGCCCAGCCGACCGATCAGCACGTTGGTAGCCGTATTGTCGCTATGAGTAACCATATAATCGATGAGCTGTTCTAAGGTGAAAACCCGGCCAGATCTCATTTTTCGGAGCAATCCTGAACCGCCCGTCTTATCTTGGCGATTGAGAAGATACTTTTCATCTAAATTTAGCAGTCCATCCTGAGTCGCTTTGAAGCAGGCCACCATGATAGGTATCTTGATAAGACTGGCTGCTGGAAAAAGCCTGTCTTCATCATGAGAGAAACTCCAGCCTGTTTGAAGATCTTTGACCATAATTCCGACTTCGCCTCTGAAAGATGAGACTCTTTTTATGATATTCCTGGAGTTGACTTCCCAGCGTTCCTGCCTAAGGTTGTAAAGAGCCAGTTTTTCTTCAGGTGTTAGGGTTTTTAATCCATAATTAGATTCAGCGGCCGGAACAGGAATAATATTAATTAAGAATAGGATAAATAAGAATAGGATAAAAGGGAAAACAAAAAGAAAAGTTCTCGTCTTCAACACATTAGTTAGAGTCTTTTTTTCTTTCATCGTGCTATCAACAATTTTCTGTATCTGTTTTTTATTTTTATTTATATACTTTTAAACAAATGTGTCAACTGTTATCTGGCTCCTCCTTAAAAAATGAGGCCCTTCTAACTCCACGCTCAACAAGTCTTTTTTACCTATTATCTGGAAATTTTATCCAGAAAGACGATTTAAGCAGTCAGGGTCCCAGCGCTCCTGCAGTCTAACATTTTTATTGAGCCCGTAGAATTATCAAAAGGCATGAGCGAGAAGCCTTTATTTGGGTCTCTATTTTTTTATTTTCTTTCAAGCAAATAGATTAAGGTTAACCACAGAAGCAGGATCAGTATCGCCGAATAGATTCTCAAAGAATCAGAAACCGTCAGCACATTGAACAGACCGTGGAATATGGCTGCTAAGGGAATACTGAACAACGCCGCCAGAAACTCCGACCGCCCCCGTATCCTGGCCCGAGCCACAAAATATCCCCAGATAGAAGAGAAGATAGCATGCGTCAGCGGAGAAGCCACAGCCCGGCCGAAAAAAGCCAGTCCGGTCATCAGGGGTAAATAACCAAGATTTTCAAAGCTGGCAAACCCGATAGCCAGGGCGGCTGCATAAACCACACCATCTGAAGTTTCATCCAGGTCCCTGGATTTGAGGATAAAAAGAGCAAAAGGCAAAAACTTGAAAAGCTCTTCCAGGGGACCTACTATGCCCAGTGAATAAAACAAAATCTGCCAGCCATTTCCCTTGGTCACCACCTGGTTAAAACCGGCCGGAAGACCAAAGGATGGCAACTGTCTATAGGTCAAAAAGCAGAGAAAGCCAAAGACAAAACCCAGAAGATAAGCTTCGAGCAAATTAATGAGCGGTTCCGGTTGTTTGCGGTCTCTATAATAAAAATAGGCTAACCAGAAGATAGCCGGTCCGATAATACTGGCCAGGATTTTCCAGAGAATCATAGTTAAATCAGTACTCCCGAACTAAAAGATGTCCGGTTTCGTTCAAGGTAGAACAGATAAAAATATCTCCTTTTTTCTCAATGACATTAAGAGCGCAGTTATCCTGTTTTATTCGCCAGAAATAACTCTTATCAAGACCGAGCAGGCCGAGAATAATCAGACGGTTAATGACTGTGTGCCCAACGCAGACCACAGTTTCTCCAGGATATCTCTCAGCAATTCCCTTGACCGCAGAAACCCCGATTCTCTGGCGTTCATCGAGCGATTCCCCGCCCGGGAAATGAAGAGTTTCCGGGCGGGTTCGCCAGCGTTCATAAAGCTCGGGCCAACGCTTTTTGACCTCTTCTGGAGTAAGCCCCAGCCACTCACCATAATTAACATCTGACAGCCCGGGATGAATCTGAACCGGGAGCTGGCAAAGCTTAGCTATGGCTTCCCCTGTCTTGATGGCTCGAGACAGCGGGCTGGTATAAACAGCTACCGGCTTCCATTCGGCAGCAATCCGCCGGGCCAGAAGTTCAGCCTGCCTTAATCCGTTTTCGTTGAGCGGGATATCGGCACTACCCCTGAACCTTTCCACTCTATTCCACTCAGTTTCCCCGTGCCTGACAAGTAATATCCTGGTCATTTCTTCCTTTTATTATTTGGTTTTGACTAAATTAAACAATAAGGGGCGCTCCTGTCAAGCAAAAAACGGGGAAAAAATGGGGGTCACAATCTATATTTCCTGATTTTTTCGGTGATCACATTGGGGTTAAGGGAAAAGGTGCCAGAAGGGAAAGAAGCACATACTCAGTGCTCCTTTTTATTTTCAACAGCCAAAGCCTGGATGAAACAGAAGCCAACCAAGAAATAGATGAATGTCAGGTTCTTCCGAATTTTGCCTCAAGTCTTTTTTTACCCAGCAGCTTAGAATATAATTAATTTAATATGAAAGAAGCTAAGGATATTTTCAATTTTTCTCCACTTTACACCGACCTCTATCAGATTGCCATGGGCCAAGCTTACCTTCTCGATGGTACTGGTGAAAAACCCGCGGTCTTTGACTATTTTTTCCGGACCATTCCTTTTTCCGGCGGTTATGTAATTTTTGCCGGACTTGAGCCACTGCTTCAGGCTCTGGAAAACCTGAGGTTTAGCCTCCAGGAAATTGATTATCTCCGAAAGCTCAATTTCCAGAAGACTTATCTTGAATATCTTGAATCCTTCCGGTTTAAGGCTGACATTTACTCAGTGCCAGAAGGCGAGGTGGTCTTTCCACTGGAACCGGTCGTCAGGGTTGAGGGCAGACTGTTCGAAGCTCAGCTAATAGAGACTCTTCTCCTCAACCTCATCAACTACCAGAGTCTCATTGCCACCAAGGCTTCCCGAATGAGACTGGCGGCCGGTAACCGCGGCCTAAGTGATTTTGGGTTGCGCCGGGCACCGGCTCAGGGCGGTCTTCTGGCTTCCCGGGCCGCTGTCATCGGTGGTTTTGACGGCACTTCCAACGTTGAGGCAGCTAAACTATTCAATCTGGAACCAGCAGGCACCATGGCTCATTCCTTTATTGAGAGCCATGGCGATGAATTTCAGGCTTTCCTAAAATTTGTAGAAGCCAACCCTGACCGGGCTGTGCTTCTGGTTGACACCTACGATACACTTCGCAGCGGTGTACCTAACGCCATCAAGACAGCCAAAGAGCTGGAAAAACGCGGGCTCAGGCTCATGGGCATAAGGCTCGATAGCGGCGACTTAGCCTATCTCTCCAAAAAAGCCCGGGCGACACTTGATGCCGCCGGCCTGAATTACGTCCGGATTGTAGCTTCCAATCTGCTCGATGAGTATGTAATTAAAAGCCTCATCGACCAGGGTGCACCCATTGATCTCTTCGGCGTCGGCACCAAACTGGTCACTGGAGTTCCGGATGGGGCATTAGATGGGGTTTATAAGCTATCAGTTTTCGACGGTCAGCCCAGGATGAAACTTTCGGACAACATCAGCAAAACTACCCTGCCGGGCCGAAAGCAGGTAGCCAGGTTTACGGATGAACAGGGGTGCTTCATGGCGGATGCTATTCAGTTAGTTGATGAAAGGTTGCCCGAGCGGATGTTCCATCCCTTTGACCCGGAAAAATCCTTAGACCTCAGCCGTTATCAGGATAAAGAGCTCCTGGTCAAGGTGATGGAAAAGGGGAAAAGGTTGCAGGTGAAAAGCGACGTTCAGGCCATCGCCGCCTACGTCCGAGAACGACTGGCTCTTCTCCCGCCTGAGCACAAACGGTTTGAATATCCTCATGTTTACAAAGTTGGTTTGAGCCAGAAACTTTTGGCCCTGCGAAATGACTTAATTCACCACTATCGCCAGAAATTTGAAGGAGGCTGACCATGAAAGCTTTAATCGTGGTTGACCTTCAGAATGATTTTATTCCGGGCGGAAGTCTGCCGGTACCGGCCGGCGACGAAATCATCCCGCTGGTTAACCGGCTGCAGGGAAAATTCCTCCTGGGCGTGGCCACTCAGGACTGGCATCCGGCCAACCACCTGAGTTTTGCTTCCAACCATCCTGGAAAAAAGCCTTTTGAGGTGGTGATGCTGGGCGGTCTGGAGCAGGTCCTCTGGCCTGACCACTGCATTCAAGGGGAGAGAGGAGCGATGTTTGCCCCTGGATTTGATGAGCAGCGGGTTGAAGCTATTTTCAGGAAAGGTACCAACCCAGAGATTGATAGCTATTCCGGATTTTTTGATAACGGCCACAAAAAATCTACCGGTCTTGGCGATTATCTTCGGGGGCGCGGGGTTAAGCAGGTTTATGTCTGCGGTCTGGCGGCCGAGTACTGTGTCTTTTACACGGCTCTTGACGCCATTCAGCTCGGGTTTGAAACTTATTACATCGAAGATGCGACTAAGGCTTTGAGTCAGGAAGGACTGCTAAAAGCTAAAAAAGAAATCAGAGAGCGGGGCGGCAAAATTATCCAGTCCGCCCTGATTTTTTAATCTTTCTGGCTTTTTTCTTAGAATCCACCTTTTCTTCCAGATATTTTAAAATCAACCTTTTCTGGACTTTCTTTTCTTCAAAAGTTCTGGGTACATAAACTTCTTCCCCGGTCAAGGGATCTTTGCCGGTGTAATACATACAGGTGGAGCGGGTCATCGGGGTTGGAGTGAAAATCTGGACGCCTTCCACCGGCTTCTCTCCTTCCCGAGCCAGCCGCCGGCAAAAGATGGCCAGCTCTTCCGCTTCTTTCATCGTTGTTCCGGGATGAGCCACCATGAAATAATATTTTAGATGCTGCTTTTTCTCACCGGCGAATTTCTGGAAAAGCCGGAGAAAGTCCTCAACCGGTGGACCAACTTTATTCATCAGCCGCAGAACTTGCTTGGAAACATGCTCCGGCGCAATTTTGAGCAACCCGGAAATATGATGGCTGACCAGCTCGAGCAGATATTCGGGGCTGCTCAGGGCTAAATCATAACGGAGACCGCTTCGAACGAATATTTTTTTGACCCCTGGAATTTCCCGCGCCCGACGCAGCAGGTTAATCAGCCGGCGATGGGAACGGTCAAGTTTTTTGCAGGTCAGACAGAAGCCGCAGTCACAGCCATGGCAGTCCATTCCATACATATTGGCCGTCGGACCACCGAGGTCGTCGATGTAGCCTTTAAAATCAGGATGCCGGGTCAGGCGCCGGATTTCTTCCAGAATCGACTCCTCGCTCCTGGAAACAATTCGGTCGCCCTGATGAAGCGACAGAGCACAAAAAGAGCAACGGCCGAGACAGCCCCGGTGCGTCACCACCGAGAATTTGCCCATCTCCAGCTCGGGATAGTCAGGCGGGATGTACCGGCTAAAGGGCAGTCCATAAATCCAGTCTAAGATTTCAGGCGTGTAGTCGGGCGCCGGGTACTGTAATACATAACGGTTGGCATGCTTCTGAGCCAGTTTTTTGTAATTGGCCAGAGCCCGCTGAGCCTGACAGAAGTTTTCCGGGTCAGAAGAAACTGCTTCAAAGGAGGGGATTTCTTCAAAGCCTTCTGGAAGCTCGTGGCTGATGACAGCTGTTCCCGGAATGCCGGCGAGTGACTCATTTTTTTCTAAGCGGCTGGCTATTTCCAGCGCCTGAAGCTCACCGGGTCCGTAGACCAGAAGGTCAGCCCGCGAATCTAAAAGAATCGAGCGGCGAACCCGATTTTCCCAGTAGTCATAATGGGCAAACCGCCGCAGCGAAGCTTCAATTCCGCCGATGACCAGCCTGGAGCCGGGAAAAAGATGTTTCAGCCAGTTGCAGTAAACAATAACTGCCCGGTCAGGCCTGCCGGAGCTGTAAGGAGCATGGGCATCCTTCTCCCGTCGCCGCAGCAAAGGCGTGTAATTGGCTAAGCAGCTATCAATGGAGCCGGAAGTCACCCCGAAAAATAGACGTGGCCGCCCAAGCTGGAGAAAATCATCATCTTTTACCCAATCTGGCCGTTCTATTACTCCAACTTTGTATCCCTTAGCGTCGAGGACGCGGGCAATAACGCCCGCCGGCGACAGCGGATGATCGGCATAACAGTCGCCACTTACCAGAATGATGTCAAAATCTTTCCCTTCCAGGGCAATCATTTAGTTTTTTCGCGCAGTTTCTCTATCTGGTCTTTTATGAATTCTTTGAGAAGAGCTCCAGTTTGGATTCCGCTAAGGTTATAAACTCGGCAGCTAAAATTAAATTTTTCCGGCTTCTGCTCAGTATATATATCATATCCGTTGACTAATATGGTCGGCAACCCCTGGAAATTTAATTTGGCTGCAGTCTCCGGGTTAGGCACCTCGGTGATGACAATTCCACTTTCTTTTACAAAACCTTCTTCAACCAGCTCCAGAAAGTTCTTTAAGGTCGTATCCGAATGTGGGCAACCCTTAAAGAATTGAAACTCTATCATCTTCTCCGCCAAACGGTTGATTCTGCCCGATGAATCCCGGGCACATCTCTTTTATACTCCAATTTTAATTAAAATCCAGAGCCTAAAAACGGGGGATAAAACATTCGTTCAGAAAAAGGGGGGCACGAGAGCGTGTTCCCCCTTTTTTTCATCTTTCAACTGCCCTTTCTTATTTCCACGTTGCCACTGAAGGCTTTGGCAATGATATAGGCTCCGCCTTTATTCACCTTGCCTTTGATTTCCTTATTCGATATTTTCCCGATAATTTCAATCGGGAATTCGGTGCTGACCGAGCCGCTGAAGGCTTCAGCTTCCAGCTCAAAAGAAGAATCCGCCGGCAAAACCAGAGTCACACTGCCGGAATGAGATTTGAATTGATAGCGACCATCAGAATAGACCTGACCGCGATACTCAACCGAACCGCTGATTGATTTAGCAGATACTCTCTGGGCCTCAGAAATTTCTAGAAGCCTCACCGAACCGCTCACCACTTCGGCTTCCACCGATCCTTTCACCCGGCTGGCATAGACATCTCCGGAGACCGAGCCCAGGTCGCAGTCACCTTCAGCCCCTTCTACTCTGACATCACCGCTGACTGTTTTAGCCGCAATGGATTTTTTACCGCCGATAACTGTCACGTCGCCACTCACCGTGTTGGCTTTCACCTGGCCGCCAGGCTGCTCCACTCTGACATCACCGCTGACGGATTTTGCTTCCACTGAAGCCTTTTCGGGTATCCACAGCGTATAATCCACAGAAACACTGGAATCCCCGCCAAAGAAGCGTTTGGATTCAGGATATTTAGTTTCGATTCTGACCAGACCGGGCTCGGCTTTAACCTGAATTTCTACTTTATCCATGTTTTCTTTGGCCTTGGATTGACTGGAAGCTTCGGCCCTCTTTATAGCTTCAATTTTCACCTTATCTTCTTTCCAGACCAGAACCTTAATATCGCCGGAAACATTGCTGATGATGACCTGACCGTCTCTGGACAGGTTTTCAGTCTTTTCGAATTTCTGCTCATATCTTTTCTCAGCGGCCAGTGGTAGAACCAGTAGCCAACCGAGAAGCAGAATCAGGCCGATTTCAAAACCTTTGAATTTGCTCCTTTCTTTTTTTCTCATTATTTTTTCTCCTTTTATGTTTTTTCTAACTTTTCTCATTTTTTGTCCTATCCTTATTTCTTTCATTGCCGTCTTCATCTTTGCCTCTTAATCTTGTTCAAGCCCCGGTGGTCGCCAGGGACTTCTTTGTTTCCAGCATGTTGTTTAAGAAATTCAGCTTGGAGTTGTAGGCGCTCAGCAGATAATCGCGGGCCTGAAGATTATCGGGTTGAGCATTCACTGCCTGCTGACATAGATCTATGGTGCGGTCTAAAAGAATGAGATTGGCCTGCAGGACTTCGGTCATCTCAGGCGGAAGGCCGTTGTCTGAGGCTTGCAGAGCCTGGGTCAGAGATTCTATGGCTTTGCGGTAGTAGAGTTCGGCCTCCTGGATTTTCTTGAGAGCAGTATTTTCTGAAGCCACCTGAAGTTCTGGTTGAACAGGCTTCTGATAGTGCTGTCCGAGATAAAAAGCTCCAGCAATGAAAACCAGAAAAATAAATATGGCCGTAGCATACTTGAAGGTGGCCATAGGTATCTGAAACCAGCGAGATATTTTCATTCTGGACTGCTCTTTAACTGGCCCGGCCGATTCAACCTGAAGCTTTGGTATGACTTCGGCTTGCAGCCGGCTTTTCAGGTTTTCCCAGACCCTGTCCGAAGGCTCCAGCGAATCTGCCGGCACCACTTCGGTTTTTATGGCTTTCAAATCCTCATAAACCTGGCGGCAATCCGCGCAGCAGTCAAGATGGGTTTGCAGCCGCTTCCGGTCTTTTTCCCGGAGTTCTCCATCCAGGAGCTCGTTAATTAAACGCTGGGCTTTACGGCATCTCATAGGCTTTCTCCTTTCAGGAGATTTTTCTTCTTAAGAATTTTTCTGAGCTTCATCCGGGCTTTGAAAAGCTGTGATTTGGAAGTTCCGACCTGGCAACCGAGGAAAGAAGCAATTTCTTCATGAGTCAGACCATCAACTTCATGGAGAAGGAAAACTGTTCTCAACTTTTCTGGCAATAAAGTTAAGGCCTCATTAGCGGCCCGAGCCAGGTCATCCTGGCGGGAATCAAAGGCTTCATCAGACTGACCTTCGTCTACGGGTGTGAGAACATTCAGTTTTTCACCAAATGTTTTCTGGCGGCGGAGGTGACTGTAGCAGGTATTGAGCGAAATGCGGTAAACCCAGGCCGGGAAAAGTTCGGGCTGCTTGATATCCTGAATGGATGAAAATATTTTCATGAATATTTCCTGAACCAGGTCTTCAGAAGTCTGATGATCACGGGTGAGGTTGAAGGCTAAGCCATAAACTTTTTTCTTGTAAAGGTTATAAAGCTGCTCAAAAGCCTCAAGCTCACCAGCCTGAGAACGACTGATGAGCCTGGATAATTCAGTGGATTCTGGGGAATTCCGGGTTGTAGCCAAATGCCTTTCTCCTGCTGAATCGCTGGCTACCTTAGCTCTGCTGATATTATCAACCATCGCCATTCTTAAAACCAGCGAATAATTTAAAGAGAACATCTGCCAACCTCATAAGTAGAGACACAGAAGGAGCCAAAATGGTTGCCAAAAAAATGGGGACGCTCTACGTATTTACCATATTTTTTTTCCTTTTTCCCAGCCGCTTCGGCCAACAAAAAAATAGGCCAGGAGCTATTGAGCTAATATTAGCCTTAGGTCAATGGCGGCATAGTGGACATTCTCATGTTTTATTGCGAAAAAATTAGGAAATATGTAGGGCGTCCCCCTTTTTTCAGTTCATGGCCTCGACCACGTCCATCAGCCGGTCCAGAAAGTCGGGAATGGCGGCTACCACCCGGTTCCAGTTAGGAATCAGAGGCGAATAAAGCGGGTCTTTTAAGAAATTCTCACTGGCCATCTGCAAAGCCCGGGTAAAAGCTTCAGCCATCTGGCTTTCTTTATGGTAATCAAAGACAAGTCCGTTAATCTCTGATTCATCCTGATATCTTTTAACATAATCCTTGGCCTGGCGCTGATAGTTGACAATCAGGGTGCGCAGTTGACTTTCAGAAAGTACAATTCCTTCAATTGCCAGGCTTCGGAAGATCGAACGAGCAATATCTATAGCCATCTTCATCAGGCCGGTGCTCGGGTCTTCAGCTGAAAGTGGCTGGTGCTTGTGTTCGTAGGTCTCCATTATTTCCGACTGGCAGATACGGCGCAGCGAATAATTCCGGAAAACTTCGGCTAAGGTTTCAACTTCTATCCCCCAGTCGGAAGGAATTCGGTTTATCCTGGCCAGCTCTGCAACCATTGAAAACTCACCGGCCAGCGGATAGCGAAAACTATCCAGATAAACCAGAAAAGGCAAATGGCCGAAAATTCTGATTAGACTGCGGACCAAGGGAAAGTAGAATAATCTGGTTACTCGGCCGTGGAGTCGATCGGTGACCCGGGCATAATAACCTTTACAGAAGGCATAGTCGATGTGGGGTGAGGCCACTGGATAGCACAGACGGACCAGAAGTTCACGGGAATAATTGACGATATCGCAGTCATGAAGAGCAATGACTTTGCTCTCTTCGCGGGCCAGAATGTAACCATAGGCAATCCAGGCTGATCGGCCTTTACCATCTCCTCCAGGAGACAGATCTGCCTCTTCCAGCATTCGGTACAACTCAGCAAGTTGTGGTCCGGAAGCCCAGATGATCCTGTGTCGCTGCGGCAGGATCGAAAAAAGCTTTCTCGTTTTTTCAAAATCTTCAGGATCAGAAGTCCGGCCAAGAGTTATTACAATTTCATTTAAATAATCGACTTCTTTAACAATTTTCAATATTCCTTTTAAGGCCGGCGAATCCAGTTCAGCCGGGGTTACGGGCAAAACAAGAGCAATCGGGCGATGGTGGTTAAACTCTTTTAGGTCCTTTTCCAGGCGTTCGAGGTTGGCTTGCCCCAGCCGATGAAAGCTGGGGACCACTCCGCTTTGATAAAAATCAGCCATAGCTACCTCCTTATTTTTTTTATTACAAATTTGTCCGGCTATTTACTTTCGTTTCTCATAAATCAAGAATTTGCCTAAGAGCTTCTGCCCAGCCGGCTGCACCCGCCAATTTTGTTTTTATCGGATTCTTCAATCCTGAGAGCTTCTCACATCTTCCATCTACCTTGCGGATGAGCACTGGAAGATCAACTTCTTTGAGCATTGGCAAATCGTTTGAGCTATCCCCAAGACCGATGCTTTTTATCTGTCCGTATTTCTCTTGATAGAGTTTTTTCAAAATTCTGACGGCTTTTCCCTTGTCGTTATTCCCAATTAGATGATAAAAACGTCCGCCCTTAACTACCTTCAGTCCGAACGACCTGGCTTTTTCTTTGATTTCTTTTATCTTCTCTGGCTGAAGCAAAAGAAAAGGCTCATCATATTCTCTTTTTTTGGCCAGTCGAGCGGCCTCAGGCCTCAGTCCTGAAATTTCAGCTAGTTCTTTGCTTTTAAGGTCGCCAAAACCGATAATTTTGGTGTCAGTTTTTTCTCTTATGGTCTTTAAAGCTTTTCTTATTCGACGATAGGAAACCCCGAGCTGGATGACTTCATAACCGCCTTTCTTTAAAGTTCCTGAACCCTGCAGATCAAAATAACCTGCGGGGATAAAAATTGCTCCCCCATTTTCCACAATAAAAGGATGGTTTATACCGAGCTTCCGGCTGATAGCTTCGGTTTCAGCCCTGGTTTTGCTGGTACAGAGAACGAGCGGAATCTTTTTTTGCTTTATCTTTTTCAAAACTGGCCGGGCCGCCTCAAAACTGTAGGTCCGGTGGTCAAGCAAGGTATCATCAAGGTCAGAAAAAATGACAAGAGGTGACATCATCATCTAATTTAAGAAACTTTTATTTAAATGCGATACGGTCCTTCTGTCTAACTTAATTTTAAGCTAACATTTCAATTACCTAGATGTCAACAATTATTTTCCCAGGTGATCTAATAGTGTTACTAAAATCAAAAATGTACTACTCCTGTTTGATAGCGGCCGACTTTGTAAACAGACAGTTGAAGGTCTATTATTGAAGACAACTAGTCAGCTATGACCTTGATTTTAAACTCTTGATTGGCGGTCAATTCCTGTTGACTAAATAATTACCAGGAATGATAATACTTCTATGGCTTTTACGACTTCGCTCCGGGGATACACCCTGAAGAGATTAGAAGAAATTGGCCAGGCTGATATCATCGTTGGCCTTCCCTGTTATAACAATGAAAAGACCATCGCCCATGTTATTCAGATGGTCACTCACGGCCTTGACCGTTATTACCGAAATTACCGGAACGTCATTTTCATCGCTGACGGCGGCTCAACCGATGATACCCGGGAAGAAGCTAAGGAATTCCAGATTAAACCCTGGCAGGAAAAAATCGTTTCCATCTATCGGGGAATAGGCGGAAAAGGCTCGGCTCTGCGCTCGGTTTTTGAAGCGGCCTGCAAGCTCAAGGTGAAAGCCTGTGCGGTGGTTGATGCCGACCTGAGAAGCATCACCTCTGATTGGGTTTTCAATTTGCTCGACCCGGTTCTGGAAAAAGGCTATGATTTCGTGGCCCCTGTTTACCTCCGTCATAAATACGATGCTACCATCACCAACAACATCGTCTATAACCTGACCAGGGCTCTCTATGGCCAAAGAATTCGCCAGCCTATTGGCGGTGATTTTGCTTTTAACCGCAAAGTGGCTGAATTTTACATTAACCAGGACGTCTGGGAAACAGATGTGGCTCGTTATGGGATAGATATCTGGATGACTACCAGCGCCATAATCCGGGGTTTTAAACTCTGTCAGGCAAACCTGGGCGTCAAGATTCATGATGTTAAAGATCCATCCAAACAACTGGGACCGATGTTCAGACAGGTGGTCTGGATTCTCTTTACTTTGATGGAACAGTATGAAAGTTACTGGAAGCTAATCAAAGTCAGTCAGCCAGTGGAAACCTTTGGTCAGATTGATTCTCAGGAACCTGAACCGGTGGAGGTCAATCTGGCTGATCTAACCTACCGATTCAGGGTTGGTTATCAACAGTTTTCTTCCCTGTGGAAAGAAATCTTCTCAGCTGAATCGTTTCAAGCGATGGAAAAAGCAGCTTCATTATCACCTGAAGATTTTTCCTTTCCGATTGATCCCTGGGTAAGCATTCTGTACGAACTGGCCGCCACCTTTCATGCCTGGCCCCGCAACCGCTTCAAGATAATCGAACTGGTTACTCCGCTTTATTATGCCCGCATCGCTGATTTTGTCAGAGAAACTCGGGAGATGACTTCAGCTGAAGCTGAACAGGTGGTTGAAAAACAGACAGAAATCTTTGAGAACAGAAAAGATTACCTGCTTAAGGTTTGGGAAGAAAAATCAAAGATTCCAGAAAATTCCTCCAGTGAATGGCAGCTTTATGACTGAAAGATGGAGACACATAGTTGTCTCCATTTTTAGAAGGAGACTTTAGTCATTAAGTAGACTATCCGGTCTCGGGAAAAGCTGCCGAACTTGGTCTGAGTCCTGTCGCCTGTGGCTAAAATGGCTCCAGCTGAAAGAAATACGGCATCGTGAATTTTATATTCAACCGAAGGATAAAAGATGGCTGAAGACTTTCCTGATGATAATTCTACCATTGAATTAACCGCAGCTTTCAGGTCTCCTTTGAGAAGTCTCAATTCCGCTTTGCCGGCTAAGTAATCTTGAAGTTCCCCAAACCACATCCCTTTTCTCAGGCCAAAGTAAGTTTTCGCCTGAGAACTGAAAGCCGCTTCATCAAAAAGTCCGTGGAGATATTGCAGGTTTAAATACAAGCCGTCAGCCACAGAGAAAGTGTAATCAGCCCCGATTACCCACTGCCAGTAAAACTTTTCCATAAGGTCAAAGCGCAGGGCAACAGGAATGAGCTGGCCGCCCATAAAAAGATAACTATCAAACCAGGCCGAGACCGACTCCGGCTGGATGCGAGCCAGCTCCGCCCACCAGCCGATTGATTTCAATTCGCCAGAGAGGTCAATTCCCAAAACCTGCTTTTTGGGATATTTGAAATAAACCTGTGATAGAGACGGCTCAATGGGGCTACTCAGCTCAACTCCCTGAATGTAAGGGAGACTGTAATTGCCGCGGTAATAGCTCAGGCCCATATCAACCTTAGCCAGGACAGTGGAAAACCGCAGTCCAAAATTGGTATTTTTCAGGGCTGAGGTTTCAGTAGTTAAATTAATTTCAGGCTCGGGCAGGGCTGAGAGATTGGCTTTGAGCATTTCTGAAAAGCCCGACGGCAACGGCGAATACTGGCGGCTCGGAAGCCAGACTAACTGCAGTTTGCTGTCCTTAAACGGATAAAATTCAAGATTAACGGCCGTTTGCGGCCGCCGCTCTAAATAATAATCAGGGTCAAAGGTCAGAAAATTGGCCAAGTCCAAGGGATTGAGGTTATCCACCACATTGAGCTTATCGGCCGTTCCCCATTGAATCCGCTGCTTGCCCACCGTCAGGTCCAGATTCTTCAGCAGAAAATGGTTAATTTTGACATAGGCTTCATACAGCGAAAGCTCAAAGGGCTCAGTCTGACCCGGACTGGCTAAGATCCCGGCCTCCGGAAAATCCTTATTAGAAAAAAGCGCCTCCGGGCTGGCAAAGGCATCCAGGCGAACACGGGCTGAGACATTATCAGAAACCATGGCGTTTAAAGCCAGACGGGACTCAATTCTTTTAAAGGCAAAGTCCCCGCTGTGGTGATAAAAATACGGACCTTCCTGATTCCTGGAAGCATAAAAAGACAGGAACAGCTTGATCATCCCGGAAAAATCGAACCTGGTCTGAGTGTAACCAGGAAGAGCCAGAAGATTAAAGACTACTAAAATAATAGGGATTAGAAATATTTTCTTTATCTTTTTGCCATTCATCTGACACCCCTTGAAAATATTATTTTATCACAGTTCTTTTAAGATTGCGCTCGGCAAAGATCTCGTCGCTCAGCTTCTGGTCAACTTTAACATTTTTGAGTTCCATAGTGGTTATAGTTTTGGCCTTGACATTTTCCATAGCGAATTTAATTGGAATCCAGTATTTCCCCACCCGACTGTTTTCCTGAGTCTCCACTTTGAATAGTTCGCCCGAATCATCATAAAGTTCGAGACGCACCGGAAGACCGGTCGCTTTATCCACAGTCATTATGATTTTTGAATATTGCTTTTTAGCACCCGGTTTCCGCAGAAGTTCCAGGACCCAGACCTTCTCATCTTCTGATTTAAGCTTCGGACTGAAGAAGGCTGAAAAGCCTGAAGTGCCCAGGTCATCATAAGAAAAATCAGAACCAACAAAGCTTTCTTTTTTATTGTGGGAGGCAATGCGGCGAACCCGCTGAAATTCAGGCAGATAAAGATATATCTGGTCTTCTCCCAGCACTAAAAGCCCGAGGTCTTTGATGTCAGCCGGGCTTAAAAACTTCATCAGCCGCCAGTCATCGCCAACAGGATTATTTTTGGTCCAGACCATAAGCTCACGTTTCTTCTCGTCGCCCTTGGCATTTCTGATCACCATAGCCATTTCAGCCTGAATATCGGCTGGAGCCAGAGAACCGATGGTCTGGTCTTCTACTTTTTTAAGAATTTCTTCGCCGCGATCTTGAGCCTTAGCCACAGCCGACAGGATAAAAATCAGGGATAAAATAACAGCCAATATTACAAACCGAGAAAAATCTTTCACCCTTTTTCTCATCTTAACCTCCTTTACCAGTGTCAGAAGCTTTGCTTTTATCATTTTTATCTTTTTTATTTTTCATTTATTTGATTTTTACCCGAAGAAGAAGCGCCGGCAGGATGGTCAGAGCGGAGAAAGCTGCTAAAAACATTGACCCGACCATAATCCCGCCAAAGGTTCGGAGCGGACTCATTGAAGCCAGAAGCAGAATGGCAAAGCCCAGCATCACAGCTAAGGAATTGGCAGCAATGGCGCTACCCTTTTCCTGAAAAGCCAGGTGGATGGCTTCTTCGCGGCTAAGCCCTTGCTTCAGACCCATCATTAGACCGTGGACAAAGTGAATGGAATAATCAATGCCGACTCCAATCGAAACCGAGGCCACCATCATAGTCACATAATCAAGCTCTATTCCAGCCAGTCCAAAAAAGCCGTAAACCACCCCGAGGGTGAAAACAATGGGAGTGATGGAAATGAGCCCGAGTTTAAGCGATTTCCTCAAAAGAAGCATAATGAAAAAGGTCAGCACCAGAGTCAGAGCAAAAGACTGAAGCTGGGAGACAAAAAGATAATGGTCAAGCTGGGTTAGAGCTGGTGGCAGGCCACTTTGGTCAATACGAGAAAAAGAAATGGTTCTGGCCTGGCTCATTGCCTCAGCGGGCAGGTCCCGGGTCAGGGAATCCGGCAGAACCACCAGTCCGTCACTTAGCTCAAAAAGGAGCCCGTCCAAACGCCGCCTGAAATTCTGGTTATTTCTGGCCTCAGATGGAATCAAGGCTTCTATTTTTCGGTTAGCTCTTTCTACGGCCACCTTCTCTCTCGCTTCCTTAAGCCGCATGGACAGCGTGCTCACCACCCGCCCGGCCAGCTCTTCATCATAAAGCCGGACCGGGATAACAGAACGCAGAACACCGGCCAAAGCCCTATCCTCGGCCTTACCTGATTTCACCTCGTTCACCAGCTTTTCCAGCAGTTTTTTCTTCGTCTTTTCTGGAATTTCAAAATCAAAGGATGGCGAATAAATGTATGCTTCTATTTCTTTTTGGAAAACTGCCAAAACTTCCGGGTCGCTAACCTCTGGCCAATTCTCAATAACTTCCTGCAGCGCTTTTTCCGCTTCCTTTCGATCAAAAATTGAACCGGGGGCATATCTCTGAAGCAGCCACTCCACCTCCCTCAGCAGATAAGCCATTTCCTTTTTTCTTATTTCTGCTACTTCTTTTTTAGAAAGGCCTTCAAGTCGGATTTCTTTAAAAGGCGTCGATATCTCCCGTTTCAGGAAAGAGTTGATGGTCTTCCTCAACTTCCAGTGAAATTCTGTGCGGGAAGATGAAGTTCTGGAAAAAACCAGACCTTCAGTGAAATCGTCGGTGATGAGTTGTTTGAGTTCATCCCGACCTTCAAGGAAAAACCAGAGATTGGCCACCTGACCATCCGTTTCGGGCAGCGAGAAGCGGTCATTCATCTTTTCGTTGAGCTCTTCCACCAGCTCGGCAGCTGAAAGGGGCAGTCCGCACTGGGACAGAGAAGCCATGAAATTTTCCGTTCGCCGCATGATTCTCAAAACGCCGGCAGTGCGCAGGTTTGGAGCCTGAAAATAAATGTTGAGAGGCGAAGCTCCATCAAAATTTTCCTTTACCACCACATCGGCCTGTCGTGGTTCGCTCGAGGGCGGGAAGTAGGCAGTAAAATTGACCTCTCGCCTAATGGTAGGAATCCAGAAAACGAAGAAGATAAAAATAACTACTCCCAGCAGAATTATAAGTCTGGATTTTTTGACGACTGCTCTGGCCAGCCCATCAAAAAGGTTCGGGTTGAATAGAGAAGTGGCGTGATCTTTAACCTGACCCTGACTTTCAGGAAGAAGATAGTAGGATGCAGGAATCAAGGCATAGGCCAGGAGCATGGCTATGATGACTCCGATTCCGGCAAAGATACCAAAATTGCTGATCAGGCCCAGCTTGGCCGTAAGGAACGAGGCGAAGCCCACCATTGTGGTGATGGCAGCCATAAATACCGGCAGAGCCACTCGCGCTGTGCTTCGCGAAATCCACTCAATTTTGCTGCCGCCGCCGGTTCTATTCTGCTCAATTGAGCTGACGACGTGAATGCCATAAGCTGAACCCAAGCCTATAAGCAGCACCGGAAGAGCTGGCGTCACCAGGTTCATCGGGACCCGGAAAATACCCATCAGGCCGAATACCCAGGCTGTGGTCAACCAGACAACCAGGGAGGGCAGAAAAACAGCCCTCCATTTTCTGAAGCTTAGATAGAGAATCAGGAGAATGGTCAGGACAATGACCGGAACAAGAAGTGTCAGGTCTTTTTTTAAATATTTATCGGCATAATAGGTAAAACAGGGCTCGCCGGCATAATGAATTTCAGCTTTATCCGCTAAATGCTTTTCAGTGATGCGGCGCACCACCTGGTCAAAGGCTTTGGCACTGTCAACTCCGCTTCGAAGATAGACAGCCGCTCCGAGCCAG
>Ga0315282_10001625_pt1 | contig 42101 bp, 44 predicted proteins | sample YL17G07_20_MG_FD_203693 | JGI IMG/M metagenome (GOLD analysis project Ga0315282, IMG submission 203693) | Sediment microbial communities from Yellowstone Lake, YNP, Wyoming, USA - YL17G07_20 | ecosystem: Environmental > Aquatic > Freshwater > Lake > Sediment | place: USA: Wyoming | collected...
GGCTGCCGTGATTGCGAACTGAGCCCTGCGCGGAAGCTTCTCCAGTTTGAAGTTGCCGAAGGCCATACCGATCTACTCCGTGCCCGTCTTAGGCGCGACGACGCAAACCAGGGCGAATCTTGCCGCGTCCTTCTGCTGATCCTCGTAGAGCTCCAGGTCGACGCTCTTGAAAAAGCCTGTGGCATTGAGGTTGCTCATAAAATCCGGGATGGTTTCACCGCGTGCGGTGAAGCCGGTGATGCGAACCTGATCCCCCTTCTGCTCGAGGCCCGTCAACCAGAGGGCGGCGCTGGTTGGAATGCTGTGAATCACGTGATTAAGGAGGAGCACTGGCCCCGTCTGGTTGGCCTTGAGCTGCTCGATGACCTTGATGCGGCTCTGGCGCTCGGCCTTCATCTTCTCAAATTGATCGATTTGTTTTTTCAATCCCTGCAGCCGTGCGCTCTCCAGGCGAAGCCGGTCGCGGGAGCTGGTGAGGATGACCATCTGGTTGTGCAGGCAGTACCAGGCGGTTCCCAACCCCGCGCCGACGAGAACCAGCATCGCCAGCATCAGCAAGCCGACTGGCGATGCCGACGGCCTGGCAATGGTCTTCCGGGGTTGAGCTGTTTGGTCCCTGAGCAGGTTAACCTTGATCATGGCTGCTCTATTCCTCGGCGTTCCTCAGGGCAAGGCCGATGGCAATTGCCAGGTCTGGGGAACGATCCGCGATGGAGGGGAAGCGTTTCGGATCGTAACTGATGCTCTTGAATGAATCGAACTTTTCAGTGGGAATCTCGAACTTGTGAGCCAACGTCTCCAGCAGTCCGGGAGTGTGAGCGGCGCCGCCGCCTACCAGCATGCGATCGATGTGGTCGACCGTGGTGGTCGACTTGAAGAAGTCAAAGGTCTTCTGGATCTCGAGGCAGATGATCTCCGTCACGGAATCAATAACCCGCCGGGCTTCTGACGGGTCGACGCCTTCCACGGATTCGCCGTGTTTGAGACTTTGTGCCTGGCTGAAGTTAAGGTTGAACTCCTTCTGGAGAAAGTCGGTGTACTGGCGGCCTCCGACTGCGACGTCGCGGGTGAACAGGAAGTCGCTTCCGCTGGTAATGTTGATGGTCATGACGCTGGCGCCTATGTCGAGCAGCGCCACGGTCGAGCGTGTCGCAGGTTCGTAGTTGGCCTGATAGGCGTTCTGAAGCGCGAAGGCATCGACGTCCACGACCACAGGGCTTTTCCCTGCCATGGAAATCACGCTGGTGTGATCGGTGATCTTCTCTTTCTTGACGGCGACCAGGAGAACGTCGAGGTTTCCCGAGGTCGTGTTTTGCCCGAGAACCTGATAGTCGAGATTAACGTCCGCGATGTCAAAGGGGATGTACTGCTCTGCCTCCCAACGGATCGATTCGGCCAAGTCCTCGTCGCTCTGGATGGGGAGGGTGATCTTTTTGACGATAACCGAATGCCCGGATATGGAGGTGGCGACGCGGCGGTTTTTTATGGCCTGCTGGGTGAAGATGCGGCTGATGGCGTCTGAGACCGGAATCTTTGAAATCACGATCCCGTCGACGATGCAATCGGGGGAGAGCTCCTCCATGCCCAGGCTTACGAGTTCATAGCCCCCTTTGCGCAGGGGGCGCAGCTCGGCCGCTTTGATGCTGCTGGATCCGATATCCAGACCGACGACCTGCTTGGATCGATTCAGTAGTGTCAGTGCCATGAGATGTCAGAATACGGCTGTCGGATTCATTGTGGATAAGCCTTTCAGGGGATGACCTTGCCTGCGACGGCAAACATCAGGAGACGGCCTGCGCTCACGAAGCTTGCCTTCCGACGGTGCCGACGCGCTTGGCCCGGCCGTTCCATCTCCGACTCTCTTATCGTTCGCATGCCCAAAGAACGTTTATGTTTTTTTCAGCGAAGCAAGGTCCAGCCGGACATGTAGTTTCGGGAAACGTCGGCCCATTTCAAGACCTTCTCTGTGGTGCGCGGCGCGTGGTACATTTGAATGCGTCGGCTGCACTCGTGGCGCTTGAGAGCATCCCGGCGCTGCTTTTTCAAAGAAAGCGTCGGCCGCCAAGGAAGGGCCAAATTCTCTTGACGCATGCGCTTGTGCTGACTAATCTAACAGATTGCTTTGGCCGAGGATTTTCATGGAGTGAATGATGAAAAGCTTCATTCCGGGCGAGAAGGAAATGCAGAAGCAGTGGCATGTGATAGACGCGGAGGGTCAGATTCTGGGAAGGCTTGCTACTCGCGTGGCCAGGCTGCTGACCGGAAAGAACAAGGCGATCTATACACCGTTTCTGGACACTGGCGATCATGTTATCGTCATAAACGCCGAAAAGGTCCGGCTCACCGGCAAGAAATTGAAGAACAAGATCTACAGACATCATACAGGACACCCTGGCGGATTGCGCGGGGTGTCGGCCGGCGTGCTCATGGAACGGCGCCCTGAGCGACTTGTGCAGGAAGCTGTTTTCGGCATGCTGCCCAAGACCAAGCTTGGTCGGGCGATGCGGAAAAAGCTGAGGGTTTATCGCGGTCCTCACCATCCTCATCAGGCCCAACGACCTAACGTCCTTGTGCCGTGACGGTTTCTTCCGTGATGGGAGGGCTGATTTCCACCTAACGTGAGGAGTTCGAGTTTGGCGACAGATCGATTTTACGGGACCGGGAAAAGGAAGAGTTCCACCGCGCGGGTTTATCTGATGCCGGGAACCGGCGCTATCAAGGTGAACCAGCGCGAGCTGGCGGAGTATTTCCGAAATGAGACCCAGCGCGCGGTCATTCGCTCCCCTCTTGCAGCCACAGACTGCATGGGGAAGTTCGACGTGAGGATCACGGTGGATGGCGGGGGGGTTTCAGGGCAAGCGGGAGCCATCCGGCTCGGGATTGCCAAGGCGCTGCTGGAATTCGACAGCGAGCTGCGGCCCAAGTTGAAGCGGGCTGGCATGCTGACGCGCGATTCCCGAATCAAGGAACGGAAGAAGTACGGTCAAAAAGGAGCTCGCAAGAGATTCCAGTTCTCCAAGCGGTAACTCGAGGGAGGTTTATTTGGTTTCGATAAGCATGAAACAGCTGCTGGAAGCAGGCGTACATTTCGGCCACCAGACAAGGCGCTGGAACCCGAAGATGAAGGAGTACATCTTCGGGGAAAGAAACGGCATCTATATCATCGATCTGCAAAAGAGCCTGAAGCTATTCAAGAACGCAGTTCAGTTTGTTTTCGATCTCGGTGCTCAGGGGAAGTCGATTCTTTTTTTGGGCACCAAACGGCAGGCGCAGGAGGTCATTCAGGAGGAAGCGCAGCGCTGTGGGATGCATTATGTGAACCAGCGCTGGCTGGGCGGATTGCTCACCAATTTTGCCACCATCCAGAAGAGCATCAAGCGGTTCCGGGAGCTGGAATCCATGCAGTCGGATGGGCAGTACGATCTCCTCTCCAAGAAAGAGGTAGCGCGCCTGGAACGCGAGCGCAAGAAACTGGAGAAAAACCTTTCCGGCATCAAGGACATGGTGCAGCTTCCGGATGCGCTTATCGTCGTCGACACCAAGAAGGAAGCCATTGCGGTCCAGGAAGCGCGCAAGCTCGGAATCCCGATTGTGGGTGTTGCCGATACGAACTGCGACCCGGACGAGATCGACTACATTATCCCCGGCAACGACGACGCGCTGCGCGCCATCCGACTCATCACCAACACGATCGCGCAGGCTTATCTGGATGGCCGAGCCGTCTTCGAAGCGCAGCAGAAGGAGTTGGCGGAGCAGTTGGAGAAACAGAGACAGTTTCAGGCCCAGCAAGCGGCGGCTGCTCGCGAAGCCGCGGCTCGGGCGGCTGCGGCCGAGGCGGCCCGCAGGGCAGCCGAGGGCAAAGAAGCGCCGGAGGCGGCATCGGCGCCTTCTGAGGGAGCCGCGCTCCAGGGTGAGGCGGTCGCTAAGCCCAGGACCACACTCAAAAAGACGCTCCAGCGCAAGGCCCGGTCCAAGAAATCGGAGCCGAAGGCGAAAGCCGACGCCGACGCGCCTGGCGAGGCCGCAGTGCCTGCCGAGCCAGCCGTGCCAGCCGCAGCCCCGGCCGTGGATGCCGAGCCGAGGCAGCCCCTCAATCCGGCAGTTGATGAGAATGGACCGGCGGCCGACGCCCAGGAGAGCTCAGGCCGTTAGCGGGCGCTGACTGCGCGTCCCTTTCACAGCACATTTTCTGTGGCAGCCCCGCATCCTGCGGGTGGATCATGTAGCACGCCAGTGCGCCGGATTTACGCAACGTTTCGGGATGGCCGCGCGCAGAGAGATTTGGAGGTCGGAAATGGATATTTCAGCAGAGCTTGTCAAGACGCTCCGAGAAAAAACCAGCGTCGGCTTCATGGAGTGCAAGAGCGCGCTTCGGGAAGCCCACGGGGATCTGGAAGCGGCCATAACGATCCTGCGCAAGAAAGGTCTATCAGCCGTTGAAAAGAAAGCCGGCCGCGAAACCAAGGAAGGGCTGATCGGCTGCTACGTTCATACCACCGGGAAGATCGGGGTGATCGTGGAGGTGAATTGCGAGAGCGATTTTGTGGCGCGCAACGCCGAGTTCCAGTCGCTTGTCAGGGACATTGCCATGCACATCGCCGCGAGTGATCCGCGTTTCGTGCGCAAGGAAGACGTGACGGATGAAGTGTTGGCCAAGGAGAGGGAAATCTACAGGGAGCAGGCTCGAGCGGCGGGAAAACCGGAGAGCGTGCTCGACAGAATTGTCGAAGGCCGCGTGACGAAGTTCTATGCCGAGAATTGCCTTCTTGAACAACCTTTCGTTAAGGACACGAGTATCTCAGTGAAAGATCACATCGCGAGCCACATTCAGAAGATCGGGGAGAACATCCGGGTGCGCCGCTTCGCGCGCTACCGGCTCGGCGAATAGATGCCGCGGCCGCTTGGGCCGCAGGGGGAGGGCTTATGGAGGAGGGTCAGTGCACGCCCCGGTACCAGCGGGTCTTGCTGAAGCTCAGCGGCGAGGCGCTGATGGGAGGGCAAGGCTACGGGGTTGACCCGCGCACGGCCGACCGGATTGCGGGAGAGATCGAAGAAATCCACAGTATCGGCGTTCAGGTGGCCGCTACGGTAGGGGGCGGCAACATTATTCGCGGCATCTCGGTCAGTGCAGCGGGCATGGATCGGGTCAGCGGCGACTACATGGGGATGCTGGCTACAGTCATCAACGCCCTGGCCCTTCAGAATGCTCTCGAGAAACGCGGCGTCTTCACCCGCGTGCAGTCAGCGATCGAAATGAAAGAAGTTGCAGAACCTTACATCCGCCGCAGGGCCATCCGCCACCTGGAGAAGGGCCGGGTGGTCATTTTCGCTGCGGGCACCGGAAATCCGTATTTTTCTACCGACACTGCCGCCGCTCTAAGGGCCATTGAAATCGGCGCTGAGGCGATCCTCAAGGCTACCAGAGTGGACGGCATTTACGATGCCGATCCCGTGTCCAATCCCTCGGCCTCTTTGATCGAAAACATCTCCTACCTGGAGGTCCTGGAAAAGGGTCTGCGGGTCATGGACACGACGGCCATCACTCTCTGCATGGAGAACAAGCTTCCCATAGTGGTTTTCAATCTGCTCCGACATGGTAATATCAGGGACGTCGTGCTGGGCGCGAGAGTGGGCTCTATTATTCGGGCGTAGCTCCTCTCCCGCCGGCTCTGATACATTCCGCTTCCAACCATAGGAGATCGACCCCGATGACCCGACAGATATTAGAAGCGGCGCGAAAGCGGATGGAAAAGTGCATCGAAGGAATGCAGCACGGTTTGGCAGCAATTCGAACCGGCCGGGCTTCCATCAGCATTCTGGATCATGTTCAGGCGAATTATTACGGCACCCTCACACCCCTCAACCAAATGGCCTCGCTGTCGACGCCGGATCCCAACTTGATCGTCATCCAGCCCTGGGATCCGTCGACGATATCGAGCATAGAGAAAGCCATCCTGTCCTCAGATCTGGGACTGAATCCGACTAACGACGGCAAGGTAATCCGGCTCACGATTCCGCCGCTGACGGAGGAACGTCGCAAGCAGCTGGCCAAAACCGTTGGCCACATGGCCGAGCAGCACCGCGTTTCCATCAGGCAGGTGCGGCACGACGCCAACGACGAGTTCAAAGCCGCAGAGAAAGAGAAGAAGATTTCCGAGGATGAGGAGAAGGATGGCCTTAAAAAGGTCCAGGATTTGACTAACGAGTTCATCGCCAAGGTCGACGCGCTCCAGAAAAAGAAGGAAGCAGAGATTCTGGAGATCTGAACCGCGATGGAATTCCTTCACCATGCCTACCACCTCCTGACTGACGTACAGGCCATTATCCGGTGGGGCGGAATCCTGCTGGTCTGCACCATTGTCTTTGTGGAGACCGGCCTATTCTTCGGCTTCTTCCTGCCCGGGGATTCGCTCCTGGTCACGGCGGGGATCTTCGCTTCCATAGGCCATATCGATCTGGCGTGGCTGTTGATCCTCGTCCCGTTGTGCGCCATTGCGGGAGATCAGCTCAATTATTGGATTGGGAGGCGAGCAGGACAGGCTCTCTATCGGCGCGAGGATTCCTTCTTTTTCCGCAAGCAGCACCTGCAGCGCGCGCACGACTTTTATGAGAGGTACGGAGCCAAAACGATCATGCTGGCGCGTTTTGTTCCGATCGTGCGCACGTTTTCCGGGGCCGTGGCCGGCGCCGCACGCATGACCTACCGGCGCTTTTTCTTCTATGACATACTGGGCGGGATTGTCTGGACATGGAGCATGCTGTTGGTCGGCTATCTGCTGTCGGCTGCAATTCCCGATATTGATCGATACATTCATTTGGTGATCGTCGTGGTCGTCTTTCTGTCCATCTTGCCCGGTGTAATTGAGGTGCTGCGGAAAAGGCGAGCCGCCCCGAGCGCATCGCCGGGCGATGGTGAGTAGGCGGCGTTGGCAGCGCCGTCGAGGGATTTCAAGGAGACATGCGCCAGCCTCTCGGTCCTTGAAGCGACGCAGGAGTTTTGAGTAGCATTAAGGAAAAACTATTTGGGGCTTTTTCATGATTGCTGCAACCCAAATCAAACGCGGGATGACCATCATACGAAACGGCGAGCTGTACCGCGTTTTTTCTTTCCAACATATAACGCCCGGCAACTGGCGCGGGATGGTTCAGACCAAGCTGAAATCGCTGAAGACCGGGGCCATCATCGAGCACCGTTTCCGCTCAGAGGACCGGGTCGAACAGGCCTACCTGGAAACGAACGAGATGGAATACCTGTACGCGGACGGCTCTGACTACTACTTTATGAATACCGAGACTTTTGAACAGATCCATCTTCCCATGGAGCTGCTGGGTGACTCGATTCCGTATCTGACGCCCAATATCAAGATTCAGGTGGAATTCTATGAAGGCAAAGCGATCGGCATCGAATTGCCGGCGTCCGTGGAACTCAAGGTGATCTCCACCGAGCCCGCGTTGCGTGGCGCGACGGTCAGCAATGTCAGCAAGCCTGCGACCCTGGAGACGGGCTTGGTCATCCAAGTTCCCCCGTTCATCAATGAGGGAGAAGTCATTCGCGTGGACACGAACGAAGGCAAGTACCTGGAGCGCGTGAAATCCTGAACGTCAAGCTGAAACCAAAGGGACCGGCCGCAGAGACCGCTAAGATCCTGAAGATATTGCCTCGAATTCTTTGCGGTCTTCGGGAGCTTCGCGATCCGTTCTTGACGCCAGTCCGGAGGCTCTGTTGATTTTGCCCCTTGCGTCTGGTAATTTTCAACGCTAAAGCTTGCCCTGTCTGACAGTTTCATGACTGATTGTTGCGCGGCGAGGTGACCTGAGCGATGAGAGAACTAACCCAGAGTGTGCGGCTGTCTCCCAGTGAAATCCCGCGTCGGATTTATGGGCTGGAGAATTGGGGCGCAGGATACTTCGGCGTGAGTGAACAGGGTTGCCTCACAGTCCATCCTACAAAGAATCCCCTCATGGGGGTTGAAGTGATCTCTCTCATCAACACCCTGCAGCAGCGCCGCATCGCCCCACCCTTCCTCCTCCGATTTCCCCAGATTCTCGACACTCAGATCAAAGAGTTTCATGAAGCTTTCCGCAACTCGATCGCCGAATACGGCTACGGCGCCCGTCACCGCGGCGTCTTTCCAATGAAGGTAAACCAGAAGCGCAGCGTGGTCGAACGCCTGATGGCTGCGGGCCACCGCTATGAGTATGGGCTCGAGGTGGGAACCAAAGCCGAGCTGGCGGCGGCGCTTACGTTGACCGTCCACCCCAATGCGCTGTTGGTTTGCAACGGCGTGAAAGACCGGCGCTACCTCGAGTGGGCGATCAAGGCGGCGAAGATCGGCAAGAATCCCATCATCGTCATGGAGGAAGTTTCCGACCTAAAGAAGATCGTGGAGGTTTCCACGGCGCTGGAAGCCAAGCCGGCTCTGGGCGTCAGGGTCCGGGTATTCTCCCGTGGGACGGGGAAATGGGAGGAGTCCGGCGGTGAAACCTCGAAGTTCGGCATCAATACAATTCAGCTGCTGGACTGCCTGAAGCTGGCGTCCGATGCCCAGGTGTCGCGGCAGCTCAAGATGCTGCACTTCCACATCGGCTCGCAGGTCACCGACATCCGCCGGATTAAGAGCGCCATCAAAGAGGCGGCCCGTGTCTATGCCAAGGTTCACAAGATGGGGTATCCGGCCGAGTACTTGAATGTGGGCGGCGGGCTCGGCGTCGATTACGACGGCAGCCGCACGGCGTCGGATTGCAGCGTCAACTACAGCATTCAAGAATATGCCAACGACATCGTCTACACCATCGATGAGATTTGCGAATCGGAGAATGTGCCGCCGCCGACGATCGTTACGGAGAGCGGCCGCGCCGCTGCCGCGCACCACGCCGTCTTCATAACCAACGTGATCCGGACGCTCAATCCGGGTCTTGGCGGCCCCGAGGTTGACCTGTCGAAAATCGACTCCGAAGTAGTTCTGGAAATGATGGACCTGCACAAGGACATCAACCAGAAGAACTTCCGAGAGTACTACCACGACGCTTTGCAGCACCGCGAGGAGCTGCAGTCGCTTTTCAACCTTGGCTACCTCAACCTGCAGAATCGGGCGCACGGTGAGTGGCTGTTCTGGGAAATCTGCCGCAAGGCGATCAAGTTCTCGCATCTTCTGAAAGAACGCCCCGAAGAGTTCATCGATCTGGAGAACATCCTCGCCAGCAAGTACATCTGCAACTTCTCCGTTTTTCAAGCGACGCCCGACGCCTGGGCTCTGGATCAGCTCTTCCCGATCATTCCGGTCACCAGACTGACTGAGGAGCCGACCGAACGCGCCACGCTGTGCGACATCACTTGTGACTCCGACGGGCAGATCGACAAGTTCGTCGATCTTCGCGACGTCAAGCAGGCCCTCGAGTTGCACGGCGGCATCAACGATTCCTATTACCTGGCGATCCCGCTCGTGGGAGCCTATCAGGAGTCGCTCGGCATGAATCACAACCTGCTCGGGCCGGCCAACGAGGCACATTTTCTGGTTGATGACACGGGAAGGGCCCACCTTGACAAAGTCGTGCGCGGACAGAACCTCAGCCAGGTGCTTGCCAGTGCCGGCTACGACGCGCCAAGCCTCAACGAGAGCTTCCAACAGATGGTAGTGACCGCTGAGGCGCAAGGGAGGATCAGCTCGGCTGAAGCTGGTTCGCTCACCGAACTCTATCAGTCTACACTCGACGCTTACACCTACCTCGAAGATTAGCCCGCGGGCGATCCCAAAACGGCGCTCATGTGGGGAGCGAAGAACTCAGTGCGGAAAATCGGCTTCCGGCCCGATGCGCTTGAGCTTCTCCACGAAAGTTGTGCGCTTGAGATGAAGGAGGGAAGCCGCGCGCTTCTTATTCCCACCCGTAACATGGAGGCTTTGCAGGATCAGACGCCTCTCGAGTTCCGTGATCAGGGTGTTGAAGTTCACCCCCTCTTCAGGAATGTCGATGTTGCGAAAGAGTTCGTCCTCGCTCGGCGTTCGAGCCACAACAGGGAAGTCTCCTGCCTCGAGGAGCTCGCGATTATCGGACAGCGCGACGGCCATCTCTACTGCGTTCTCGAGCTGACGCACGTTCCCAGGCCAGTCGTAGGCCACGAGTCGCTTGACGGCGTCATGCGAGACCCGCTTGACTTGGACTTGCTGCTCAGCACAGAACTTCTTCACGAAGCTGGACAGCAGCAGAGGCACGTCCTCACGGCGCTGACGCAGAGGCAGGATGTGGATGGGTATCACGTTGAGGCGGTAGTAGAGGTCTTCACGGAATTCGCCGCGGCGCACCTTCTCCGATAGATCTTCATTGGTGGCGGCAATAATGCGCACGTCGACCTTGATGGTGGTCGTTCCGCCGACTCTTTGGAACTCCCGCGCCTGCAGGACCCGGAGGAGCTTGACTTGAAGGTCTAAGGGCAGGCTTCCTACCTCGTCCAGGAATAAAGTCCCATGATTGGCCTGCTCGAACCGGCCGACCCGGTGCTGATGCGCACCCGTAAAGGCTCCTTTCACATGACCGAAGAGCTCGTCTTCAAGAAGATTGCCCGGAATCGCCGCACAGTTGACGCATACGAGTGGCTGGTCTTTGCGGGGCCCGTTGTAGTGGATGGCTCGCGCGACCACTTCCTTTCCCGTCCCAGTCTCTCCCGAGATCAGGATCGTACTCGTCTTAGGCGCCACCAGCGCCACCTTCTGATAAACCTGCTGCATGGCCGGGCTGTTTCCAATGAGGTTGGCAAACTGATACTTTCCTTGAAGCTCGGAGCGGAAGAGTGAGTTTTCCGACTTGAGACGCCTGTCCTGAAGCCCTTTTTCAACCCGCAGCACCATCTCATCGAGTTGGAAGGGCTTGGGCAGATAATCGTAGGCTCCCATGCGGATGGCATCCACCGCCATCTGAATGTTCCCGTAGCCGGTCATGATGATTACGATCGTTTCGGGGAAAATGCCTAGCGCTTCCTGAAGGAGTTTCTCACCCGGCACCCCTGGCAGCCTGAGATCCGTGATGATCACGTCAAAAGGATACTGACGCATCATCTCCATCGCGACCGAACCATCCGCTGCCTCCGCCACATCAAAGTCCGCCCTCTCCAACGCCTGGCGCACGATCTCGCGCATGTAGTCTTCATCATCGACCACCAGGATCTTGACGTCCTCCAATCCAGCCTTCTCCATCTCCAGCCTCCAACACGCAGAAGTCAGCAGAAAAGTAACACCTGAGGCACAAAAACTCGCTAGTCCGGGGGGCCATCTTCTCTAAGCGTCAAAACGTGGATTATCATGATCAGATATCACACATAATTCGCATTAATTATATATTCCATGTTTTTCACATTTGTCAATCATTTCGTTTGAAAAAAGATTCCGCAGCAGACAGAGCGATGTCGCCTTGCACAAGCTGTCCTCAGCGAAGCCGCGATGCAGAGCCTGATCATCGGCCAAAAGCGAGCCTGGCGGTTTGATGTCCTGCCCATCATTCAATCGCTGTACGTCAATCGTTCGGTCTCATGGCTGTCAACAATTTGACTGGCTTGGCTCTCCCAGCGAATCCCCTGCAGCATGGGACGGAGACCGGGTCACTTTGCAACTCACAAGATCGCCACTACTTGCAGAGATTTTGCGGGGATGTTGCCGGTGTCGAACTTCCTTGGCATGCCGCTTGCGAGACACGACCGGGACATTGTGAAGGCGGAGCGCGGGAAGGACTGAGAGTCTGCTGTCGCTCCAACCGGAGCCGTGCTTATGGAAACGAGCCCGAGCGGATCGGCCCGCCAACTGGACCCGCTGCCGGTCAATCTGGAAACGGCGCGGGAGAATAGAGACGCCGGTGAAGCGCGCCTGCTATTGGAAGCCTTTCAGATGTTCACCCAGGCTTCGAGTTCTCTCGAGACGGCGTTTCGGCAACTCCAGGCGCGTACTCGCCGTCTGTCCGATGAGTTGGCTGCCAAAAACCGCGAACTGAAGAAGAGCCTGCGCGAAAAGGAAGAGGTGCAGAACTATTTGACAAGGATCCTGGAGAGCCTTCCGTGCGGTGTTTTGGTTCTGGACGGGGATGGGAGGGTCACCCTCTGCAATCCGGTTGCAGGACAAGTCCTCGGCCAGCGCAGCGCTTCCAAGGCGAAGAAACCCGAGCGCTGGAACGCTGCCGTGCGCAGGTATCTTGCAGCTTTCACGGCCAGGGAGAATGGCGGCGGAGAGGTCGAGATCCCTTTTGTATCCGGGGGAAAGTCGAGAGTTCTTGCCGCGGCCAGCACGCAGCTCAAGAGCACCGCTGGCGACAAGGCAGGCACACTGCATATCATCCGAGACATCACGGAGATGAAAGCCCTTGAGGCGCAAAGCAAGCGCAGCGAGCGGCTTGCCGCAATGGGGGAGATGGCCGTCGAACTGGCTCACGAGATCCGCAACCCTCTGGGGAGCATCGAGCTATTCGCCTCGCTCTTGGAGAAAGAGCTATCTGGGCAGACCGATTCCGGACGATGGGCGGAAAACATCCGCATCGGAAGCCGGTCACTCAACAACATCGTTTCCAATATGCTTCATTTCGCCAATCCGCTTGCGCCCGAATTTCTGGACGTAGATCTCCATGACTTGATCCGGGAGATCCTGGGATTTGCCGAACCCATTCTCCAACAGCGCGAAGTGCGCGTTGAGACCCGGCTCGACGCGCACCGAAGCGCCGTCTCCGGCGACCGGGAATTGCTCAAACAGATGATCTTGAACCTGGTTCTCAACTCACTGCAGGCGATGCCTGCCGAGGGCTCCCTGACGGTGGGGACGCGCGATGTCCAGTCGCTTCCCGGAGCTGCGTTATCCCAGGGAGTCGAATTGATCGTGCGGGACACAGGGCTTGGAATTCCGCCTGAAAACCTCGGGCGCATTTTCGATCCGTTCTTTACAACCAACAAGAACGGGACCGGTCTCGGGCTGTCCGTTGTGCACCAGATCGTGGAGCAGCATTTGGGCTTCATCCGCGTGGAGAGCGAAGTGAACACCGGCACGACCTTTACCGTGGTCTTGCCCTGCGCGCCTCCGGCCTCTGGAGCCGCATAGCAAGAGGTTGTATGCAGGAAGAAGTCCTAGTGGTGGATGATGAACCGCAGATGCTGATCGCAATCAACGAGACCTTGCGTCGCCGGGGATACTCGATCACGACCGCCGGCAGCGCCAAGGAAGCCCTGTGCCGGCTCAGGGAGAAGTACTACGATCTCGTTCTCACCGATGTGCGCATGCCGGAGATGAATGGGCTTGACCTCCTGAAGAAGGTCAAGGCATCCGCGCCCCAGACCCCCGTCGTGCTGTTGACGGCGTACGGGACGATTCAGAATGCTGTTGATGCCATGAAGCATGGTGCGTTCGACTATCTGATGAAGCCCTTCTCTTCAGAGTCACTTGAGTCGGTTGTGCGCCGTGCTTTGGCGAGCATGCCCGAGAGGGAAGCAGGACAGAGCTATGAGATTGTGACCCAGGATCCGGCCTTCTCTTTGGTACTTGAGCGCGCTCGGCAGGCGGCAACGAGCACGGCGACGGTTCTGGTTGAAGCGGAGAGCGGGACGGGCAAGGAGTTGCTGGCGCGCATGATTCACCAGCATAGTCCGCGCGCCTCAGGGCCTTTTGTGGCGGTCAATTGCGCTGCTTTGCCCGAGAACCTGCTCGAGAGCGAGCTGTTTGGCTTTGAACGGGGCGCCTTCACCGGCGCGTCTGTGTCGAAGCCCGGGAAGTTCGAGCTGGCTCACCGCGGCACGCTGCTTCTCGATGAGGTCGGTGAAATGGCCTCCATCCTCCAGGCGAAGCTCTTGCGCGTGTTGCAGGAGCATGAAGTGGATCGCATCGGGGGGAGGGAGCCTGTGCACATCGATGTGCGGGTGATCGCGACCACCAACCGCGACCTGGCTGTGCGTGTGCGCGAAGGCGGCTTTCGCGAAGACCTTTACTATCGACTTAACGTGATTCGCCTGAACATACCGCCCCTTCGGCAGCGCAGCGGGGACATCCTGCTGCTTGCGGACTTCTTTTGCCGGCGGTATGCCAAGGCATTCGGCAAGGCAAGCGTAAGATGCAGTCCCGCTGCCCTGGACAAGCTGAGCCGGCACCACTGGCCCGGCAACGTGCGCGAGCTCGAGAACGCAATCCAGCGGGCTGTAGCCCTGTCCACGGCGCCGGTCATCGAGCCGGAAGACCTGTTGATGGCTGGTCCTGCGGCGCCGTCAGGAGCGGCCGTGCAGGTCGGCACGACGGTGCGCGAGATGGAGCGGCAGCTGATTCAGAAGACGCTCGAAAACACCGGCGGCAACCGCACCCAGGCTGCCCGTCTTCTCGGCATCAGCCTTCGGACGCTGCGCAACAAACTAAATGAGTTCGGCCTGCAAGACAGGCGGGCAAATCTTGCCCAGGCCCGGGTATCCATGTGAACGGCTTGAGTTGGTTGCGAGCGTCGCGCATCTCAAAATGGCCATTTTTAAACCAATGCCGATCTGGCAGACGGATTGCTTGTAGCGCTCGGGGCCTCGTTGATTGAGGCAGAAAGGATGCGTCGGCCGATGGCGGGACTCTTTCAGGACGTAACCCTTCAGGCGATGGAGAACTACATGACCCGCCTGTCAAAACGCCAGCAAGTTGTGGCATCGAACATCGCCAACATCGACACCCCGGGTTACAAGACCAAGGACGTATCCTTTTACGCGACGATGGAAGAATTGCTGTCAAGCCCGCCATCCGGTCTGAGCGGCCTACGTCCCGAACGATTGCAGGGATGGAGCTTCGCCTCCGCAGAGCCCGAGGTTTTTGAGGTCCGCGGGCTTCCGATGCGGCCCGATCAGAACAACGTGGACATCGATCGGGAGCTGCTAAAGCTGGCAGAGACCTCGTTCGGCTACAGCATGATGGCACAACTGCTGCGCCTTAAGTTTCGGACCATCGGCAGCAGCATCAACGAAGGGAGGGCAAGCTAATGAGTCTCATGACCGCCATTGAGGTGAGCGCCTCCGGCCTGTCTGCCCAGCGCAGGCGGCTCGAGGTATTGGTGAGCAACCTGGTGAACGCGGACACTACGGCGCCCGCCGGAACCGAACCGTATCGGCGCAAAGACGTGATCTTTTCCGCGGCCGCGCCGCAGTCGACTTTCGGCGGCGAACTCACCAATGCTTTGGAGGGCGTGCAGGGAGTGGAGGTGTCGGAGATCGTGACCGACCAATCCGATCCCATCCGCCGCTACGAGCCCGGCCATCCTCATGCAGACAAGGACGGCTATGTCGCGTATCCCAACATTAATCCGATGGAGGAGATGGTGAACATGCTTTCGGCCTCCCGTTCCTACGAAGCCAATCTCCAGGCAGTCAACACCGCAAAGGACATGGCTCAGAAGACATTGGACATTATTCGTTAAGGGAATTTACATGGCAGAACCCCTGATTGGTCAGATCAATCCCAACCTGCAAGTGCCTGAGATCGCCCGCCCGCGTCCTCCCGGCAAGGCTGATGAGGGAGCGAGCTTCGGTGACATGCTGAAGAGTGCAATCTCGACCGTGAACGAGTTGCAGAAGCAGTCCGATAAGGAGATACAGAAGCTCATGACCGGCGAAGCCGAAGACCTGCACACCACGATGATTGCCGTGGAGAAAGCGGACCTTTCGTTTCAATTGATGATGCAGGTTCGCAACAAGATCGTGCAGGCGTACGAGGAAATCATGCGCATGCAGATCTGAAGCAACCGGCACTGCCCGTAGTGAGCTCCAACAAGCAAGATTTCACGTCCCCGTGGAGATTCTGAAGTGCCCGTCGCGCAACCAAATTTCCTGAAACAGTTGACAGTCATCTGGTCCCGCCTCCAGGCGACCCAGCGCGCGACCATCGTGCTTTTCACCGTGCTCGCGCTCGCCGGTCTGGGATCACTCATATTCTTCATGAATCGAGTGGATTATGTCGTCCTCTACCGGGATCTGAACCCCGAAGACGCCCAGGCGATTGCCGCCCGCCTCAAAGAACTCAAGAAAGACTTCCAAGTGTCTCCTGATGGAACCACGATCGAGGTGGCTGGGGCCATGTCCGATGTTGACAAACTTCGGCTGGATATTGCCGGCGCCGGATTGGCACACAGCGGCAGGGTCGGCTACGAGATTTTCGACAAGACCCAGTTTGGCATGACCGATTTCACCGAGCAGGTGAATTACAAGCGTGCGCTCGAAGGGGAGCTGAGCCGGACGATCTCGAGTCTTTCCGAAGTGTCCGAGGCCCGCGTTCATCTGGTCCTGCCGAAGGATTCCCTCTTTGAGAACCAAAGAGAAGAGGCCAAGGGGAGCGTGCTTGTCCGCCTCAAGAAGGGCAGGGACCTATCCAAGAACAGTATTGCCGGCATTGTGAACCTGGTAGCCGGGGCTGTGCAGGGCTTGCGCACTTCCAACGTCTCAGTTGTGGATGGCGAAGGGCGGGTGCTCTCACGCCTGTCAGCGGGCGACCTCGGGCATTCCGAATATGAAACAGGCATCCAGAGCCAAATGGAGAAAGAGCTGGTCGCAAAGGTGACCTCGATTCTCGAGCCTGTCGTGGGAAAAGGCAAGGTGCACGCCGATGCCTCGATTGATCTCGACTTCAACAGCTCGGAGCAAACGGAGGAGACTTATAGCCCGACCCCACCCCCGGTAATCCTGAACCACCAAAAAAGCGAAGAGCGCACGGGCGGCGCAGCTACCCCTGCGGGGATTCCCGGCACGCGTTCCAACCAGGGGGGCGGCGCAGTGCAGGCGGGGGCTCAAACGCCCGAGCATACGCGCCTGAGCGAAGCAACAAATTACGAAGTCAGCAAGCTCGTGCGCCACACGATAGAGCCGAAGGGATCGATTCGACGGCTGTCGGTGGCGGTGCTGCTGGACAACAAGACTGTTTACAGCAAGGACTCGAATGGACAGCTCGTCGCTTCGTTTCAGCCTCGCAGCAAGGAAGAGCTGAGCGCATACAGAGAACTGGTTCAAGCCACGGTCGGGTACAACGAAAAACGAGGCGATACCGTAACGTTGGAGAACATGCCGTTTTTCACCGAACCCGAAGTTGATGGGGGACAGACAGCCGGTCCGTGGTACGAGAAGTTGCAGCCCTACCTGATGCCCGCAATGAAGTATGTGGCGTTCATCGCCCTGTTCCTGCTCGCCTATCGGCTCCTCTTCCGGCCGGTACGCAGGCGCATCCTGCAGTCCATTGTTTCTGCCGAACAGGTTGGGCCGCCGGCACAGCCGCGGCAGCTCGAAGAAGCCGGAACCAAGGCCGTCCCAGCGACGCGGGGAGGCGAACCGCGGCCGGCCACTGCAGCGCCGGCCGCCGCCACGGCCCTGCCTGGTGGAGCGCCGGAAGGGATGTTCGGCCCGTCCGAGGCCGACATCGAAGAGGAGCTTCTCCGGGAAACTGCCGCCGCGGGCGCCGGGTACCGCAAGTACGACGTGCTCAAGAAAAAGGTAGTGGAACATGCCAGCAGAGATCCCGAGCAGATGTCGCACCTGATCCGCACCTGGATCAACGAAGGCCATGAATAAGTATGGATGAACCTGTAACCGGCCTGAGAAAAGCAGCGATTCTCATGGTGCTCCTCGGCGACGAGGCCAGCGCTAATCTCTTCCGTTACCTGGAAGAAGACGAGATCCAGCAGATTTCACAAGAGATTTCGACACTGGGCCGAATCGACCCCGAAACCGCCGACGGCGTGCTGGACGATTATTACAGAATGATGCTGGCGCGCACCTACCTGGTGCAGGGCGGAGGCGACTACGCCAGGAAGCTGCTCATGAAGGCGTTCGGGCCGGAATCGGCCAAGAAGCTGATCGACCGCGTGACCACGGCCATACAGAGCACGCTCGCCGGATTCGACAGCCTGCAGAAGGCTGACCCTGCGCAGCTCTCGAAATTCCTCCAGAGTGAACACCCGCAGACCATCGCGCTGGTCCTCGCCCATCTGCACACCAACCAGGCCGCAGCCCTGCTCAGCTCCCTGCCTTCCGAGCTGCGGGCGGACGTTGTCATGCGCATGGCCAGTCTCGATCAGATTTCGCCCGAGATCATCGCCAAGATCAGCAGTATCCTCTCCCAACGGCTCCAGTCTCTGGGTAGTGTAAGCCGCGAGTCCTACGGCGGCATCCGAGCGGTGGCCGAACTGATCAACCGCCTGGATACGAAGGCTTCAGTCACCATCCTCGAGAAAATTGAAAACGACAATCCCAACCTGGCCTTGAACATTCGCACCCTGATGTTCGTCTTCGATGATGTGCTGCTCATCGACGACGCCGGCATGCGGGAGATCATACAGCGCGTCGACAAGAAGACCCTTACGATTGCCCTCAAGGGCACTAGTGAGGAACTGAAAAACCGGTTCTTCAAGCACATGTCCCACCGTGCCGTCGAGATGCTGAAGGAGGATATGGAGGCCCTTGGCCCCGTGAGGGTCAGAGATGTCGAGGCTGCGCAGCAGGAGATCGTGCTGATCCTTCGCAAACTGGACCAGGACGGAGTGATCAGCCTCAAAGGCGGTGTGGGAAACGAGTACATAACCTGACCCGAGATCCCGATCCTGGAAGTCACTGGACGGTCGCCGTGAAACTCATCAAGACGCAAGATCAGATCAATGTGAAGGTCCGAGGCATTTCTTTCAACGAGGAACCGAACGAGGTTCCCTCCATCAAGACCGGCCGGGTCTTGATGGAACCAGCCGGCTCTGGAAGCGAGCTCGCTGGACAGCCGCCGTCCCATGACCGCGCCAGCATCGAGAAGGCCGCATATGAAAGCGGCTTCCGTCAAGGGGAAGAGGCGGGGTTGGAGGCCGCCGAGAAGAAAGTCGCCCCGTTGATGAAGCGGTACGCCGATGCCATCCTCGAGATCAGCAAGCTCAAACCCAAGCTCTATGCCCAAGTGGAACGGGATGTCGTGAAGTTGGCGCTGGAAGTGGCCAAAAAGATCGTCCACCGTGAAGTTCATGTGGACCGCGAGATCGTTCAGACCCTGATCAAGGTCGCCCTCAACCACGTCGCCGCCAAGTCGCCCGTCACGATCCGTCTGCATCCTGCGGACTACAACTTCGTGCTCGAGCAGCGGGCGGCTTCCATGCCTTCCGGCGAAGGCGAGCGGGATGTCTCGCTCCTGGCCGACCAATCCATTGAGCGAGGCGGATGCCTTATCGAGACCGAGTGTGGCGACGTCGACGCGCGCATCGAAGAGGAGTTCCGCGAAGTCGAACGCGCCTTCTTCGGGGAATAGCATGCCGTGAGCGAGGAACCCGTCAAGCTGGACCGCTACTTTCAAGCCCTTCGTGCCGCGGGTACGATCAAGGCCATCGGCTCCGTGAAGCGAGCCGTCGGACTTGTCGTCGAGTCTCTGGGACCCCCGGTTTCCGTCGGGGAGCTGTGCGAAATTATGGGGCAGGGGCGGTCGGCCCCGATTCCAGCCGAAGTCATCGGGTTCCGCGACAATTACGTGCTTTCGATGCCCCTGTTCAAGGTGCATGGCGTCAAGCTTGGGGACAAGATCGTCTGCAAGAAGAGGCAAGCAAGCGTGTCGGTTTCTCCTGCGCTTCTGGGCCGGGTGGTCGACGGGATGGGGGCGCCCATCGATCAATTCGGTCCGATCTCGGCCGACTCGGCGTATCCTTTGCAGCCAAGCAGCACTAACCCGCTTGCGCGCAAGAACATCGACAGCGTTCTGGGAACCGGCGTTCGCGCCATTGACGGTCTGCTCACCTGCGGAAAAGGCCAGCGCATCGGCATATTCGGCGGCAGCGGCATCGGCAAGAGCACTCTTCTCGGGATGATGGCCCGCTATACGTCCGCCGACGTGAACGTGATCGGTCTCGTGGGCGAGCGCGGCAGGGAAGTCCGCGGGTTTATCGAGAAGGACCTGGGCGAAGAAGGCCTCAAGCGCTCCGTCGTCGTAGTTTCAACCTCGGATCAGCCGCCGCTTCTTCGGATCCGCGCCGCCCTGACGGCTACCACCCTGGCCGAGTATTTCCGCGATCAAGGCAAGGACGTGCTCCTGATGATGGACTCGATCACGCGATTTGCAATGGCCCAGCGAGAGGTAGGGCTGGCGGCCGGCGAACCTCCGTCATCCAAAGGATACACCCCGTCCGTGTTCGCACTCCTGCCCAGGCTGGTCGAGCGCGCGGGCAATTTCATTTCGCGCGGGAGCATCACCGGTTTCTACACCGTCCTTGTCGAAGGAGATGACATGAACGATCCGGTGGCGGACGCGGTGCGCTCGCTTCTCGATGGTCACGTGGTGCTGAGTCGCGAGCTCGCATGGCGCAACCACTACCCCTGCATCGATGTTCTCGCCAGCGTCAGCCGGCTTATGCCCGATCTCGTGCCCGCTTCCCTTATGGAACGGGCGGGCAAGATACGAGAGCTGATCTCCACCTATCAGAAAGCCGAGGACATGATCAACATCGGCGCCTATGTTAAAGGAAGCAATCCGAAGATTGACCTCGCGCTCAAGAAAATTGACGTCATCAATGCTTTTCTGAGGCAGCGCTACGACGAGCGCGTGAGTGCCGAAGACGCGATGTCCGGTGTGACCCAGATCACCCAGGACTGTTGAAATGAAAAAGTTCGTATTCCGCCTTGAGACATTGCTCAATCACCGGCGCAATATCGAGGAACGAGAGCGCATCAAATTCTCCCGCATCCGCAGCGAGCTTCTAGCAGAGCTCAACCATCTGGAGATGCTGGAGGCAAAGCAGGCCGAGACGCGGTCGGAGCTGGCATCGGAAGAGTCCGGTAAATGCGATGAGCGGGAAATCTCGTGCTTTTGTCGCTTTCTCGACCGCCTCAGCCGGGAGATGGCAGTGTCTCGAGAACGAGTCACTCGGCTCGAGCAGGAGCTTGAGGCGCAGAAGCAGATCATGATTGAGGCGTCACGGGACAAGAAGATGATCGAAAACCTCCGGCTCAAGAAGCAGAAGGAGTTTCTCGTTTCACTGGAGCGGCAGGAGCAGAAATCGGTAGATGAACTCGTAGTCACTCGTTTTGCACTCAAACAATGATGTCCACCGCCCTCCCAAATGGAGAAAGAAGAAGATGAGAATCGAAATGCCCACGAACAGCACTGCGCCAAAACTGGACCGGGAAGGTCCTAAGCCGGAGAGCGACGAGGCGAAGGGAGCGACCCCCTTTTTCGCAGTCATCGGTCAGATGAGCGCAGAGGGTGACGGTTCGAAACGAACTGTAGAGCAGTCCTCTTCTCTTACTGCAGGCAGGAGGGAAATGCAAAAGAAGGAAACAGAGAAGGGGAGGGGATCCGAGCGCGAAAAACCCTCCGCAGGAGCCGCGCCTTCGGCCCTCTTGGCATCCGAGCTCCGTCAGGCTGCCAAGGCTCCCGACTCCTGGCGGAAAGCCTTTGAATCAAGCGGCCCCTCCGGCGCGGATGGACCACTCGCTTCCAAGGGAGCGGGCCCAGAGGGCTCGGTGGCGCAACCGGAACGCGCGTCCGCCGCGTGTCCCGCTTCTCCGGCGGCATCTGCAACCTTGCCGGCGAAACCTGCCCCCGAAGCCCTCGGGTTGACCAGCCCGGCAATGCTCAGCATGGAAGTTCCCGGCCAGGAATTCGATACGTCGGTCGATGCAGCGCTGCAGAGCGATGCGGCCGGGGCGGAGCAGGCTGCGGGTGACGTGACAGGCGCCCTTTTTTGGAGGCTTTCCCAACCAGTGACCAACATGACGCTGCAAGCTGGCCTGACGGCACTTGGCGTGAGGTCTCCCGCGAGCGGGTCCACCGTGGGTCCCGCTTCGCCTGTCGCATACGCAACCTCGCCGGGAGAGCCTGCCCCCGAAGCTGCCGGATCAGCTCGCCCCGCAATGCCCAGCCTGGAAGTTGCTGGCCAGGAATTCGATGCATCGGCAGACCCGGCGCTGCAGAGCGATGTGGCCGGGGCGGAGCAGGCTGCGGGTGACGCGACAGGCACCCTTTTCTGGACACTTTCCCAACCAGTGACCAACACGGTGCCACAAGTTGGCCTGACGGCAACCGTCGCGTCGACGCCCGCAGAAAGTCTTGAGGCGGACGGATTGCAGGTTTCTGCCGAGGGGACTCCAGCACTTACGACGTCAGGATCGCCTGTCAATGTCACCTCCGTCCCGCAGCATACCCTCGATGTCATGAGTGGCGCCGGCGTCCAGGTTGGAGTCCCCGAGGTTGACGTAATGGCGCCTGGCATCGGTGCTAACGATAGACGATTGTGGGAGAGCTCTGATAACAGACAGGGAGCAAAAGGAGTCTGGGCCTGGGGACAGCGCGGACAACAGGGACAGGTTCAGGTTTCGCCCCAAGCCCTCCAGAATACAACTGAGGTCCGTGCTGCGGCGCCGACGGCTGGACCGGAATCCGCCCTCGTCACAAATTCCCGCAGGACTGAAATCCCGATTGAAGTTCCGGATCGAAGTCCCTCCGAAGCGCAACCCACTGCTGCCGAATCAGGTGAGAACGAGTCTGCCGGACGCCATGCCTTGCCCGATGATCTTGCCAGTCTCGCGGGCGCCGATGTCCAAGCAACGCAGAGCATGACCTCCCACAGCCAGCCCGCGAGCACGAGCGACACTGGCATGCCGATCAGCCATACGCAGCGCCAGATTCAGGACATGGAGGCCATGGCCCCTACGTCCCCGGCGGCCGGCGTCCAATTGCCATCGAACGGGGCGGGTTCGGACCTCAAGGGGCTCTCGGCTCTTTTGGCGCCAAAGCACAACGTACCTTCGCAGGAGCCTGATTTTCTTTCGCAGCTTGCCCGGCGAATCGACATGCAGTTACGAGATGGCGAAAACGTCATGCGGATCCAGCTGAAGCCGAGTTCACTCGGGCGGATGGAGATCATGGCTCAAACCTCAGGCGCAGGAGTCATGGCCACCATCACGACGGAATCCAGCGCCGTGAAAAACTACCTGGAACACAACCTGCATCAGCTCCAACAGAGCTTTCTGGACCAGGGTGTCAAGGTCGACCGCATCGACGTTACGGTCCAGGAAGGATTCCAGCCTCAGCACTCCTCGTCCGGCTCTCAGGATTCGCGCTCCAGCGGAGGACAGCAGGGCGAATCCAAGTCTCCTGTTTGGCAGGGCGCCCAGTCCGAGTGGCCGAGTGAGGAGCTTGCCGTCGACACGCAGACCCTGATGATTTTGGGGCCTCACAGCACATTCCAGACCGTTGCATAGTTTTCCTACCAGGCAAAACTTGCTCGCCTTGCCAGGGATCGCGCAAGCGACGCAATCGCCGGCTCTCTTGCTAAAACGCTGAAAACAATGGCCAAGCAGATGTCGGCCCGGGCAACTCCGGCGCGAATGGGCTTGGCACGCCGCGTGCACTGAAGCAGGTGCGCGTGCCGCTCCGCATCCGGCGAGGCTGGAAGCAAAGGCGCGAGTCACGATGAGGCGCCGTTGTTGGCGCGAGGGAGGGCATCATGGACGTGTCATCGGTAAACAGTGTGAGCTGGCCGTTGGGATCTGGGTCTGACGCGACCGATACAAGCCAGACAAGTCAGGTCAGTTCCGATCCATCGGTTTCGATGGACAGTTTTTTGAAGCTGCTGGTTGCACAGCTCCAGAACCAAGATCCCATGGACCCGATCTCGAACCAGGACTTCCTCGCGCAATTAGCTTCTTTCAGCTCGCTCGAACAACTGATCGCGATCAGGAATGATGCCGACAAACTCGCGGAAGCAACCAGCGCGGATGCGAGCGGAAGCAGCACAGACACTCAACCCCCTTCTGACACCAAAGGATAATTCGCATGTTAACTTCGTATTTCACCGCGCTGAGCGGCATCAATGCAAATTCGCAAGCCATCAACGTCATCGGCAACAATCTGGCGAACATCAACACGACTGCCTACAAGGGAGCGAGGGCGAACTTCGCCGAGCTCCTGGGCGCTATTTCATACGCAGCGGATGGAAACCCGATTCAAACAGGATTAGGCACCGTCAGTGCCGGGGTCTCACCGCTCTTCACGCAGGGATCGATCCAGGCCACCGGGCGTCCCACGGACGTAGCGATCAGCGGAAACGGGTTCTTTGTCCTCAGCACGGGCACCGGTTACGCCTACACGCGTGCAGGGAACTTTGGGTTCAACGACACGGGAGAGCTCGTCAACAGCGACGGCTTCACAGTCGCCGGCTATATGGCCTCTGCAGGAGTCATCAACTCGAATGCGGCGCTGTCGCCGATCACGATTCAGGGGAGTCGCACCCTGCCGCCCAAAGCCACCACGGCTCTCGGCATTACGGCCAACCTGGACAGCCAGGCAGCCACGACCACCTCCTTCACTTCCTCAGCCGTGCAGATCTATGACTCACTTGGCCTGGCTCATACAGTGACCTTCACCTTCACAAAGACCGGCGCCATGGACTGGACATGGGATGCCTCGATCCCGGCGACCGACACGGGCGGCGCCCTAACCGACCCCCCCGTTTCGATTGGAAGCGGCACGTTTACCTTCAATAGCGCCGGCGCCCTCACTGACCCGACAGAGAATCCCACGCTGACAGTTGCCGGCCTCGCCAGCGGCGCTGCCGACATGAGCATAGAGTTCCAAGTGCTCGACTCGAACGGAAATCCCCGCTTCACAAGCAATTCAGGAGCGTCTGCCGTGTCGTCTGTGACACAGGACGGCTATGCTTCGAGCACTTTGCGCGAGGTTGCGATCGACGGCAATGGTGTGATCTCCGGAATCTACGATAACGGCCAGGTGAATTCCTTGGCACAGCTGGCCCTCGCCAACTTCAACAACCCGGAAGGCCTCTTAAAGTTCATCGGCAACACTTTCGTCAAGAGCGTATCGTCCGGCGAGCCCAGCATAGGCGCTCCCCGCACCGGCGGCCGAGGCATGGTGGATGGGGCCGCGCTCGAGTTGTCCAACGTCGACATTGCCGAGCAGTTCACCAGTCTGATCATCGCGCAGCGCGGCTATCAGGCGAACTCCCGCGTCATCGCAACCACGGACCAGCTCTATCAGGAAGCCATAAACCTGCGACAATAATCTAGCGTGTCTGGCTTGATTCTGCCGGAGCTGCGCTCGCGCGGCTCCGGCGCGTGGTAGGCCCCTCATGGCTTTGACTCTCTCTCTTCGCGCCGGATGACGAGTCAAGAATTTGTCAAGCCGTTGAGCGCGCTTTGACACAATAGGCTTTCAGCAACTGAATGATCGCCGCGAGCCCTCCCGGAAGCACCCCGATTTCATTTCCGCCGTTCTTAAGAAGCCCTTCAGCGCATATCACTTAAACCTCTGCCGCGCGCTTGCGGCCCAGTCGCCGTAACATCTGCCTGGTTAAGCTCTGTCTTGGCATGTCCTTTGCATCAGCGCTCGTGGTGTTTGTGCACCCTTTGCAGATTGGAGAACAACGGAGATGGCCGAAGCTGAGAATGTGGCGGTACCGGAAACAAAGAAAAAAAGCAAGCTTGGGTTGTTGCTCGTCGTTGGCATTCTGGTCTTGCTGCTGGGCGGAGGAGGTTTCCTGGGGTGGCGTTATTTCATGGGTGGGAAGGCTGCATCGGCAAACGCCAACTCGGGCGATTCAGCAGGCACTACGGGCAAGGTGAAATCCATGATGAACCTGGATTCGTTTCTGGTGAATCTTGCCGACATGGATGCCGCCAGGTTCGTGAAGGTCACCTTTCGCCTTGGCCTTGATGAGAGCAGGTTGGGAGAAGAGTACACGGGCGATCAGGTGATTCTCGCTGCTACGCGCGACAGAATCATCTCTGTACTGAGCACCAAGACAGCGGACGAAATACTCACTCCTGAAGGAAAAGAGCAGCTTCGAAAAGAGATCCGAGAGAAAGTCAACCAAATCCTGCCTAGGGGGAAGGTGGTGGAGGTTTTTATCATGGATTTCGTGGTGCAACTCTAAGGAGGTACTCCTCGATGGCCGAGATTCAAGCAGCGCGTTCGGATGCCCCCAATGCCGCAGCCATATTGGAAGAGTTTTCCGACTTTCTCGACGTCCCCTTGCGCATCACCCTCGAGGTCGGGCGCCGAAACATGAGAGTGCGCGAGATCTTGCAGCTCAAACCGAAATCCATCGTGGATGTACCTAAGTCAGCCGGTGAAAACATCGATGTCTACATCAACGGGAAACTCGTGGCGTTTGGCGAAATCCTTGAGATGGAAGGGAAAGCCGGAATCCGACTGACGGATTTCTACGTTCATAACTAGGAGAAATGAAGTCATGCAAGCTCGCGTTGTGGTACCCCTTCGCAACCGATCCCTTCTCGCGCTCGCGGTCGTGGCCATCATCGGTGCTTCCGCGCTGGCGTGGGGCAGCTGGATACCCTCTCATCCTCCAATCGCAGCCTCGCCCTCTGGGGCTGAGGCTGGGACGGCGCCGGCCCCTGCGGAAACTCCTTTGGTTGGGACGTCTTCCGGCCGGAATGAGCTCGCGCTTCTGACGATCAAGACCATGGGCGGCGTCGGCCTGGTTATCAGCCTGATTCTGGCCGGCTTCTTGCTCTTTCGCAGATTTGCTCCGCAGTATCTTGCCAAGTGTCCCGGCGAACGCATCCTCCGGCTGATCGAAATGCTTCCCTTGGGGGATAAGAGGAGCCTCATGTTGGTGCAGGCCGGAGCGAACAAACTCCTCCTGGCCAGCTCTGCCGGACAGATCAGCTTGCTTCTGTCACTTCCGGATGCCGGCGCGGCCGCCGCCCTCGGCGGCGGGAATCTAGCGGAGGCAGCGGCTCCTGGGGCGTCTTCGGGAAGGTTCAGAAACTTGCTTGAACTGGAAAAGAAGGCCCCTTCTGCAAGCCCGCCCGTGCGGCCCTCCCTCCCTCCCGACATTCGGGGCAAGATGCAGGAACTGCGCAAGGCGCTGGAACGATAACCGTTTCGCGGAACCATCCCTCATGAAAGCAACTGCAGCGGTCCTCTTGGTCTCAATTCTGCTCTGCGTACCCGCCGCCCACGCCGCGCAAGCGAACCAGGACAAGAACTTCTCGGGGATCGACCTGCGCATCGGAGGAGGTTCCAACGGAAACGGCCTCACGCTGCCCCTGCAAATCCTGGCACTGCTCACAGTGCTCTCACTCGTTCCGGCGATTCTCGTTTCTGTCACCAGCTTCACGCGCATAGTCATCGTTGCCCATTTCTTGCGCCAGGCGCTCGGCACACAGACGATGCCGCCCAACCAGATCATTGTCGGGCTCTCGTTGTTTCTGACCCTTTTCATCATGCAACCTGTGGGTGAGAGGATCAACCGAGAAGCGCTCCAGCCGATGATCAAGGGCCAGATAACCGAGACGCAGGCTCTGGATCGGGCATGCATACCGCTGCGCGAGTTCATGCTCCGTTACACGCGCGAGAAGGATGTGCTTCTTTTCCTCAACGTTGCCAAGCTGCCGAAGCCCAAGAGCAGCCAGGACATTCCCATGAGCGTCGTGATTCCCAGCTACATGCTCTCCGAGCTCAAGACCGCTTTCCAGATCGGATTCGTGCTCTTCATACCGTTCCTGGTCATTGACATGGTTGTTGCCTCGGTTCTGCTTTCCATGGGCATGATGCAGCTGCCTCCCGCCATGATTTCGATTCCCTTCAAGATACTGCTGTTTGTCATGGTGGACGGATGGAACCTGGTCGTTGGATCTCTGGTGAAAAGCTTCTTTTAATCAGGAGGTGGCGACCGCGCCGGTGGCATGTTGCACCTGCCGGAAAGCGAGACCATGACTCAGGAACTGGTGATGAAGTTGGCCAGGGACGCACTGACGACCACGCTGATGGTGGCGGGGCCCCTCCTGCTGGTGTCGCTGATAGCCGGGGTTGTTGTCAGCATTGTCCAGGTTGTTACTTCGATCCAAGACATGACGCTGTCGCTTGTTCCCAGAATGCTGGCCGTGTTTCTGGCGTTTCTCTTCCTGCTTCCGTGGGTGATGCACGTCTTGATCGGCTTCGCCGTGCAACTGTTCGGACATCTGGAACAGTTCGTCCTATAGGACGTCTAACGAGTACTGAGTCCTGAGTACTGAGTGCTGAGTGGAAGGGCCGTGTGGGCCGATGGACGGATTCATTTCCGTTATTGTTCCTCAGTATTCAGCGCTGAGTACGAATGGCTGACACGCAGAACACCTGATGCTTTCCATTTCGATTTCTCCAGCTCAAGTGATGAGTTTTGCCGTCGTGCTGTTTCGGGTCGCGGGAATCATGGTGTTTGCCCCCTTTTACAATGGAAGTGCTTTTCCAGCACAGGTCAAGGTGATCCTCGTGCTGATCGTGGCGCTTACGCTGGCGCCGGTGGTGCCTCAGTCTCAGCTTCCCTCGGAGTACGGCTTGGCGCAGGTAGTTACCGCCGTGCTTGGAGAGGTTGTGATCGGTATCGTACTCGGCCTGGCCGCCTCCTTCGTTTTCGGCGGGCTTCAGCTCGCCGGCCAGATCATGGGATTCCAGATCGGATTTTCGATCATCAATGTGATGGACCCGCAGACTGCCGTCGAGACCTCCGTTATTTCCATATTGAACAACCTCATCGGACTCACGCTGTTTCTCCTCGTCAATGGGCACCACTGGTTTTTCCTCGCCGTGAGCGAGAGCCTGAGCTATCTGCCCGTCGGCGGGGTGCATTTGAACGGTCCGCTGGTGGAGGAAGTCTTGCGGCTCAGCGGCAGGATTTTTGTTTCGGGCTTGCGGATCGCCGGGCCGGTGGTGGCGGTGACGATCATATCCGACGTCGTCATCGGAATCATTGGAAGAGCCGCCCACCAAATCAACATCCTCATCGTCGGTATGCCTGTAAAGACCCTCATCGGACTCGCCGCGCTCAGCATCGCCTTTTACTTTCTCCCCGCCTTCCTGGGGACATCCTTCCTGCAGCTGTCGCGCGATCTGATGGGCCTTGTGCACGGCATGAAGTAGGCGCTCATGGCACGGGATGACAGCAAGACTGAGTGGCCGACTCAGCGACGGCTGCAGAAGGCGCGGGAGAAGGGGCAGGTGGCCCGCAGCAAAGAGGTGCCTGCTGCGGCAGTCCTGTTGGGTGGACTCCTCTTCCTCTCCTATTACGGAAGCAGCATGCTTGACGGCTTGCAGGGTCAGCTGAGCGCTTTCCTGCGCGCCAAACCGCCGGTGGATTTCTCCATTTCCTTTGTCTATGGGCTTGCCCGGCAAGCGCTGATGAGATCGGCATTGCTGCTTGTGCCCTTCATGCTAGTGCTTTGCGCGCTCTGCATCGTCACCAACGTCATGCAAGGCGGCCTCGCCATTTCCTGGTACCAGGTCGGGCTTCACTTTGAAAAGCTGAAGCCTAAGAACGCCTTTTCGCGGATCTGCTCCAAAAACGGAGCTGTAGAGCTGGCCAAGAGCCTGGCAGTGATCCTGGTGATTTCCTACCTCAGCTATCAGGGTATTGTCCAGCATCTCTCCCTGTACCCGCGGCTGGTCTTAATGGATGTGAGACAGCTTCTTTACTGGACGGGCTCCATCTGCTACCAGGTCTGCCTCAGGGTTTGCGTCTTTCTTGTGATCCTTGCCCTCGCCGACTACGGCTTCCAGAGGTATAGGTTCCGCGAGCAGCTGAAGATGACGAAGCAGGAAGTAAAGGACGAGTTCAAGGAGATGGAAGGGGATCCGTTCACGCGCGGCCGCATCCGGCGCATCCAGAGAGAGCTGGCGCGCAGGCGCATGATGGCTGCGGTACCTGAAGCGGATGTTGTGATTACCAACCCCACGCATTACGCCGTGGCGCTCTCCTACAAGATGGAGGAGATGGAGGCGCCCCGGGTGGTGGCGAAAGGTGTCGGATTTTTGGCGATCAAAATAAAAGAATTGGCACAGAAGCATGACGTCCCCATGGTTGAGAACCCAACACTTGCCCAGACGCTCTACAAGACCGTCGAGGTTGGCGCTTACATCCCCGTGACCCTGTACAAGGCAGTCGCCCAGATCCTTGCGTATATCTACAAGACCCGCAACAGATGGCGAGGATAGCCTTGGCTTCCCCCTTGATCCTTCACTGAGCCGCAGCCACCTTCCCGCGACGGTTTGCGCCGATTCGGCGACCATGGCATGAAAGTTGCCTGCATCCGTGTCGGACCAAAGGAGTTGTGACGCGGAGGATTGCAAAGTTGACGAGCATCGCGCAAAGGCAAGGTATTCCGCAGATCCTGAGCAGGGCCCATTTGGTCATCCCGGTTTCGATCATGGGCATCCTCCTCCTGATGATCCTGCCCGTCCCGCGGATGCTGATGGATATCTTGATCAGCCTCAACATCACGCTGTCGATCATCATCCTGCTGGTCTCCATGTACATACTCCAGCCGGTGAATTTCTCCGTGTTTCCTTCCCTGCTCCTGATTGTCACCTTGTATCGACTTGCATTGAACGTCGCCACAACGCGGCTCATCCTCCTGCACGGCTCCGAAGGCGAGGATGCGGCGGGCAGAGTCATCCAGTCTTTCGGGCAGTTTGTTGTCGGCGGCAATTATGTGGTCGGCATCGTTGTGTTTCTGGTCCTCATATGCATTCAGTACATCGTGATCAATCACGGTTCGGTGCGCATCTCCGAGGTGACGGCCAGATTCACGCTCGACGCCATGCCGGGCAAGCAGATGAGCATCGACGCCGACTTGAACGCAGGGCTCATCGACGAGAAAGAAGCGCGGCAGCGGCGCGAGCAGATTGCCGATGAAGCCGAGTTTTATGGCGCCATGGACGGCGCCATCCGTTTTACAGCTCGCGATGCCATTGCCAGCGCAATGATTCTCGCCATCAATATCGTGGGTGGCCTGCTCATCGGAGTGCTCCAATTCGGCATGCCCCTGGCTGACGCGGCGAGGCGCTTCACCATTCTCACCATCGGCGACGGCCTGGTCACTGCGATTCCCTCGCTGCTGATCTCGGTTGCCGGCGGGATCATTACCACGCGAGCTGCTGCCGAATCGAGCCTCGGGGAAGACGTTGCCAACCAGCTGTTCAAGAACCCCGTGCCTGTGGCTCTCAGCTCGGGTTTCCTGTTTTTCTTCGGACTCATTCCTGGATTTCCGTTCCTCCCGTTCTTTATCTTGTCAATACTGGCAGGCAGCATGGCCTACCGGACCAAGAGGCAGCGAGACAGCGAGCAAGCGGTCTTAGACAAGGAGAGGGCCGAGAAGGCAGAGGCTGAAAAGCCGAAGGAGCGCGTCGAACGACTGCTGAGAGTCGACCTGCTCGGCTTGGAAGTAGGCTATGCGCTGATTCGGTACGTAGACGCCCACCAGGGCGGAGACTTCCTGAACCGCATCAAGTCCATCCGCAGGCAGATCGCGCTCGACATGGGCGTGGTAGTGCCGCCTATTCATATCACGGACAACCTGCAGTTAGAGCCGCGCGCCTACTCGATCCTTCTGAAGGGAGTTGAGATCGCACGGGGCGAGCTGCATCCGGAACATTGCCTGGCGATCAATCCCGGCACGGCACAACAGGACATAGGCGGCACGCCGACTCTCGAGCCCGCATTCGGGCTCGAGGCGCGCTGGATCAAGCCCGCGGAGCGCGAGCGGGCGCAGCTTGCGGGCTACACGGTGGTCGACCCCACCACGGTTCTCGCCACCCACCTCTCGGAGGTGATCAAGTCTTACGCCCACGAGCTCCTGGGCCGTCAGGAGACCAAGACCCTCCTCGACGCTGTTGCTGAGACTCATCCAAAAGTTGTCGAAGAGCTTGTACCCAAGGTGCTTTCAATCGGCGAAGTCCAAAAGGTCTTGCAGAACCTGCTCAAAGAGCGTGTCTCTGTGCGCGACGCGGTCACCATCTTCGAAACCCTCGCCGATTATGCTCTGGTAACCAAGAATGCCAACATCTTGACGGAGTATTGCCGGCAGGCTCTGGGACGCTCCATTTGCAAGCAGTACCAGAACGACCAGAACGAGTTGATTGTCTTCACCGTCAGTCCGGAAATCGAGAAGAACATTGCGGACGCCATCGTCCACACGGAACAGGGCTCGTATCTGGCGCTGGAGCCGCGGTTGGCCAAGGACATCATGCAGCGCATCCGGCGCACCGTGGAGTCTTCCGCCGGCGGCAAGAGCCCCGTTCTCCTTTGTTCAGCCAACGTCCGGATGTATGTCCGCCAGTTGATCGAGCGCTACCTCCCTGCGGCGGCGATACTCTCGCATAACGAGATTCCGCCCAATATCCGGGTCACTCCGGTAGGAATGGTGAGCTAGGATGAAGATAAAGGTCTTCTATGCCAGGACAATGGCCGAGGCCCTCCGGAGCGTCAAAGAAGAGTTCGGCAGTGATGGGCTGATCCTGTCCACCAAAGAGATCCCAGCCCGGTCCTCCCCATGGTTCCGCGAAAAACCAGCGGTCGAGATCGTGGCTGCCATTGACAACGGCAACGAGGCGGATTCGGAGCTGCTGGCAGCGGTTCATGAGGGCACGGCACCGGCAAATGCCGCCGCGCCGGACGCCGGCGCTCGGGAGCAGCTTCTGAAGATCGACAGAGAATACAGCGAGATGCGCCGTGCTTTGTACTCGCTGACGCGGTCGACTGTCCCTTCTGCCTCCCTCTTTTCAGACAGGGCGGCATGTGAACTCTACCAAGATCTATTGGCGAATGAGGTCGACGAGTGGCTGGCCTACAAGCTGCTCGATGAAGCTCAACTGAGTCTGGCTCCTGAGAAACGCTCTCATCGGGCGACCTTGGCCAAAGCCGTGACCAATGTCGCCCGCGGGCTCATTCGCGCTGATGTCGCCGAGGACGGGCTGCCCGCCAAGAAGATCGTAGCGTTCGTGGGCCCCACCGGCGTCGGTAAGACCACGGCCGCCGCAAAGCTGGCCGCATACCTGGCGCTGGAGAAAAAGAAGAGAGTGATCCTGGTCACTACCGACACCTATCGCATCGGCGCAGTTGAGCAGCTTCGGACCTATGCGGGGCTCATGGGCCTTCCGTTCCGAGTTGCCGCCCAGGCTGCCGACTTGCCGAGCGTCATTCAGGAAAACTGCCAGCGCGACTACATCCTGATCGACACTGCCGGACGGAGCCAGCGTGACCTCGAGGCGGTGCAGGACCTGATGCGGTTTCTTCAGGAGTCGACTGAGATCGATCGGCATCTGGTTCTGAGCGCTACCACCAAGCCTCTGGACATGCGGGAGATCGTCGACTGTTTTGGGGTCTGCAATCCCGACCGATTGCTGTTTACCAAGCTGGACGAGACCTCGACCTTGGGACCCATTTTCAATGAGTTGGTCCGGACCCAGAAGCCCCTGTCATATATCGCAGATGGCCAGCGGGTTCCCGAGGATCTCCACGCTTTGAGGGGCGATCAGATCGTGGACATTGTCTTGCACGCTCATTGATTGGGAGCGCCACTGGAAGAATATGCGCAAGCCGCCTTCTTCAATCATTGCCGGAAACGGTCAGAGGGAGCAGACGACCGCACGCGATCCGTCCCGGGGCAGGTCCGCAAACCGCGGCCGTCGCACCGGCTGCCACACCAGGACTCTCGCCGTCACCAGCGGCAAGGGCGGGGTAGGGAAGACGAACGTCGTGGCGAATCTGGCCGCCAGTCTGACGGATCTGGGAAAGAGGGTCATCGTCCTGGATGCCGACTTTGGGCTTGCGAATATCGATGTACTGCTCGGGTTGAACCCCCGCTTTCACCTGGGCCATGTGCTGTACGGCAAGAAGAAGCTGACGGAGATCATGGTGGAAGGCCCGTGCGGCATTCGAATCATTCCTGCCAGCTCCGGGCTTCAGCGCCTGTCGGAGTTGTCGCTCGAACAGAGAAACTTCCTTGTGCAGAGCTTCGCCGAGCTGGAAGGGGAGGCGGATTATCTCCTCATTGACACCGCAGCCGGCATTTCGAGCAATGTTTTGCATTTCCTGTTATCGGCTCCCGAGATCGTGGTCGTCAGCGCGCCGGAGCCGACCGCCATCGTCGATGCGTACGCGGTCATCAAGATCGTCCTGGCGGAAGAGCCGACCAAGACAATCCGGCTGCTCATCAATTCGGTTTCTGATGAGGACGAGTCGCGCGATGTATTTCGCCAGATCAATTCCGTCGTTAAGAGGTTCTTGAATCGCGAAGTGATCTATCTAGGACATGTCGAACGGGATCCTCATGTGGTGAAAGCGGTCCGCAGCCAAGTCCTGGTCACCCATTCATACCCGAGCGCCCCGGCCAGCCGGTGCTTTCATGAGCTCGCGCATGCGGTTGTGTTGCAGGGCGAGGCATCGGGCGCGGGGGACACATTTGTATGGGAAAAGCTTCTCAACCATTGGGTCAACTGAAGTCTTCTCGAATGCAGATATGAGTTTCTAATCGTTGAATAGCCTGCAAGGCGGTTGGTTGCGCGACGCCTTGCCTATCAGGGGTGGTGCCATGCAAGAAGCAGCACGTCAGGTGAATGCCTACGAGGCGGCGGCCCGGAAGGGAGCGAGCCGTGATGCGCTGATCCTGGAACATCTGCCGCAGATCAAGTATATAGCCCACCGAATCTCAGCCAAGCTCCCAGCGCATGTCGAGCTGAACGACCTCGTGAGCGCCGGCGTCCTGGGCCTGCTCGATGCCGTAGAGAAGTTCGACCCTGCCCGCGGCGTGAAATTCAAGACCTATGCCGAGCTGCGGGTCAAAGGCGCCATTCTCGACAGCTTGAGGAATCTTGACTGGGCTCCCCGGTCGCTGCGCAAGCGCAGCAAAGACCTGGAGAGGGTATACAAGGAGCTTGAGCAACGCCTTGGGCGCCCGGCCGCTGACAAGGAGGTCTGCGACGAACTGGGGATCTCGCTGGATGAGTTTTTTGAGCTCGTCGACCAGATCAAGGGGCTCAATCTCGGGAGTTTCCATGAGATGGCTTCGCAGGAGGACGACCGGAACAGCGAGCCGCTCATCAAATACGTCCCCGACGCGCCGCAGATGGATCCGTTTTTTGTCTTTCACAAGTCGGAGATCCGCAACCTGCTGGCGGGAGCCATTGATGCTCTGCCGAAAAAGGAGCGCCTTGTTGTTTTCCTGTACTACTACGACGAACTCACCATGAAGGAAATCGGAAAGATCCTGGGGGTCAACGAGTCGCGGGTGTCGCAGCTTCACACCAAGGCAATGCTCCGGCTGCGAAACAAGCTGCGCAAGATCAAGGAAGACGACGACGCCTGAAGAGGTTCGCATGGAGAAGATCCTTTCTCAAGACGAGATCAATGCGCTGTTCTCGACCATGGCTACCGAAATGGATGCCCTGGCCGCTCCGCCGCCAGAGGAGATCGCGGCGATGCACACGGTCGCCAAGTACGACTTCTGCCGGTCGGACCGCATCTCCATGGACCAGATCCGCTTCATCCAGCAAATCCACACCAGCTTCGCGCGGCACTTCTCCGCCTCTCTCTCGGCCTACCTGCGCGCCTTGGCGGAGGTCTCACTGGTTTCTGTCACCCAGATCTCCTATATGGAGTTTTTGAAGGTCGTAGCGGATCCCACGCTCTTCTGCTCTCTCTCGATGCCGCCGATGCACGGCAACATGGCTATGGAACTCAGCCCTCCTCTGGTTTTTCCTGTCATCGACATGTTGCTGGGCGGACCCGGAAAGCAACCCCCGGAAAATCGAACGCTCACCGAGATTGAAATGCAGATTGTCGAAGGGGTGGTCAAGCTGGTTTTGCGCGACCTGAAGGCCGCCTGGCGCCCCGTCATCGAAATCGATCCACAGCTGGAAAGTGCAGAGACCAGGCCGCAGATGCTGCGGGTCGTGGCGCCCGGAGAAGCAGTGGTCACCGTCAGTTTCGAAATCAAAATAGGCGAGACCTCGGGCACACTCAGCATCTGCATACCCTCGATGATGTTGAAAATGAACCGTGCGCTCTTCGATCAGCAGCGTCGCCGTCGACATCCCGAGTCGGGGAGCAGCGAGATCGAGAAGATCAGCGAGATTCTGCGCTCCGCCCGGGTTACGCTCACCAGTGAAATCCGCGATGCTGCTCTGATCGTAGAGGATCTGCTCAACATCAGCGTGGGCGACATAATCCAGCTCAGTCATGCCTTTGGCGACCCGATCCGCCTTGATGTCGGCGGTGTACCCAAGTTTTACGGACGCATTGTCGCGCGGCGCGGCCGGCGCGCCTTTGAGATTTCCCACAAATATGTTTCCTGAGGTGTCCACATTGACAGATTCCACTCCGTACAACCTGACCGATCAGGATAAAGTCTTGGAGCCGCTGGCGCATGCCGTGGCTGCGGGCCTCTCCAAGGCTGTCCAGAACACACTGCAGCGCGCTGCTTCGGCAGCTTGTGTCGAGATGGCGCGGACTTCCCTGCGCACCTTGCTGAAGCCCGATGCGGGCACCGTCGGCATGGAGATTCAATTCGACGCCGGCATAAACGGCAGCGCACTGCTTCTGATCGAAGAATCCGACCTCACCCGGCTCGGAGAGATTATCTCGGGACAGGAAAGCGCCGCGGGTCAGGCCGCGGCGCCCCAGGTTTTGGAAGGGTCCCTCCGGTTTTTCACGAGCGCAGTGGAAGCGGCCGGAGAGAGCTTGGCGCAATCCTGCGGGCTGGGAATTCGCGGGTCCGCCCCGAAGCTGATCAATCCGGACGGGAAAAACGAGGCGCTTCTGGCCCTGGCAGATTCGTACTCGGATACCGTCTGCCTTACCCTCCATCTGGCAATAGAAGGCCAACTTGACTGCTCGATTCTGCTGCTGGTGCACGGCGGCCTGCTGGCCTCCCTCAACTCGCAGCTTCCACACTATGCGTCGATCGCCTCGGGCAAGCCGCCGGCAACCCAGGAGAGCATGCCGACAGACGCAGACGCCGGCGGCAGGAAGCCGCATTCACGATGGAACATCGACCTCATTCTCGATGTGGAACTCGAGGTCGCAGTTTCATTCGGGGAGACGCAGATGCCCCTGCGCGACGTTCTGAAGCTCGGCGTCGGATCCGTAATCGAGCTGGACAAAGGAGTCAACGACTTGGTCACCATCCTCGTCAACGAAAAGCCGATCGCGCGTGGCGAGGTCGTGATGATCGATGGCAATTATGGAGTGAGGGTTTTACAAGTGGAAAGCACTGTGGATCGCATTCGATCCCTGGGCTAGACCGCTGGAGGAAAGAATGTCGGAGAAAATTGAGAGCCCCGTGAAAGCCTCGCCAGTCCTGGATCTTCAGGAGATCGCCCGCAGCGCAGGCGATCTGCCGGCTCTGCCGGACACGGTCATGACCGCGATGCAACTGACCAGCGACCCCAATGTCAACGCGCAGAGGCTTCAACTCGTCATTGCCAAGGATCAGGCGTTGACGGCTCGCATCCTGAAGATCGTTAATTCTGCGATGTACTGCTTCGACAGGGAGATCTCCACCCTGTCCCATGCGATCGCCATCCTTGGGCTTGAAACCGTACGGTCCGTCATCGTCGCCGCGTCGGTGCAACAGATTGTCCAGACGACTGCGATTTCCGCCAAGGATCTCACAACCCAGCTTTTCTGGGAACACTCCTGGGGGGCGGCCGTCGCGGCCAAAACCATCGCTGTCTTGACCCGTTACCCTGTGTCAGAAGAAGCGTTTACCTGCGGGTTGCTCCACGACATGGGGAAGGTGGTGATGTTGAAGAACCGGAGCGGACAATACCGCGAGATCCTGAACGACGTTTACCGTGGAGCAACCAGCTTTTGCGAGGCGGAACTGCAGACCTTTGGCTTCACGCATGCGCATGTCGGCGCGTTGCTGGCGTTGAAATGGCACTTCCCTCCGCAACTCGTCGAGGGCATTCTTTACCATCACGATTTTGTCAACGCCCCAAACCATTCCAGACTTGCCGCCATTGCCGCACTGGCCGACCGAATGATGGCAGCACTCGGAGTCGGCTTCTGCAAAGACAAATCACTGAAGCTCGAAGAGGAGGCATCGACAGAGCATCTCCAACTGACTCTGCCGCTATTGGAAAAGATAGTTGCAGACGTGCAGGTCAAGATTCCGAGGCTGCCCGGCCTTGTGCATTAGTGAGGGGGCCGCCGGCGGCGAGGAGGTTCCAATGGGCTCGTTGGGTTGTTTTTCGCTGTATGTCGGGTTGGCGGCCTTGCTGACAGCAGGGGGATGCCTCGTCTCGCTGCAGCTCTGGCGGCGCCCCTTTCGCACTCTCAGGCGGGAAGTCATGCGGTTTTCGGAGGACCTGTTTCAGATGGCCGACCTGCAGAAGGACCTGTATCACCGAATCTGCCGTGACCTCAATGGCATCGAAGAGAGAGTCCTGGATCTGGCGGTGCCCTCATCGGACGGGCCGCTTCCACTGGAACGGCGGCACCAGGTACTGACGCTTGCGCGCAGGGGCGTCGATCTCGACGAAATTTCCCGCCGCCTCAACATGCCAAGGGGCGAGGCCGAGCTCATTGTGCGCCTGCGTAAATACGTCGAGACCAGGCAGCCGCCCGAGCATGCGTCCGGCGCGCCCAAAAGGCAGGCGGGAGCTCCGTCGTGAGCAGTCCGGCGGCATGCAATGGTTGCCCAGTGGGGTGCGGAAAAAATTGCCGGCTCTCAGGGGGAACCTTGGGATTCTCCGGGCTCACGCGGTTGCAAGCTGTTGCGCGCACAGCGGCTTTCGACGCGCAAGCCTTTGGCACAGAACGTGCTAGTAACCGGGTGGCGAGACCGATGAGACCAAGCTCCTGATCAGGAGCATAGGAGACAAGACGTGCACAGCGGTATTTACACAGCCTATTCCGGACTCAAGGCTCAAATGGATGCCTTGGACATGCTCGCGAACAATCTGGCGAACGTCAGTACATCGGGATTCAAAGAACAAAAGGCCTTTTTCACGGCATTAAACCTGGCCTTGGGTGGGGCCAACGCGCCGCAACTGGACTCCGCCATCAACACGCACGAAGTGCTGGCTGAAAGCGCGCTCAATCTCACAAGCGGGTCCCTGGTTGAAACGCGCCGGAACCTGGATCTGGCTCTCGTGGGGAATGGCTTTCTGACAGTTGAAACTCCTGCCGGTGTGCGCTACACGCGCAACGGCAGCCTGATGACGGACGCCAGGTCCGTGCTGTGCACATCGGAGGGGCTGCCGGTCCTGGGAACGCGCGGGCGCATCGTGCTCGGCCCCGGGAAGGTGGACATCAATGAGGACGGCGAGATCCTGGTCGATGGCGCGCGCGTCGACCGCCTCCAGCTCGCGGCCTTCGACGATCCGGCGTCACTGATCCCGGAGGGGAGTTCGCTGTTGACGCCGGCCCGCAGCGGCCAAGCGTCCAAACCCGCGTCAGGAGTGACCGTCAAGCAAGGATTTCTGGAACAATCGAACGTCAACCCGGTACTGGCCACGGTGCGCATGGTGGAGATCATGCGCCGTTTTGAGGCGATTCAGAAAAGCATCAGCCTGATGTTCAATGACATGGACAGCAAGGCGTTGGAAAAGCTCTCGCATTAGGAGGAATTATGTTGCGTGCTCTGTACACAGCGGCCAGCGGAATGGATGCGCAGCAGCTCAACATCGATACCATCGCGCACAATCTGGCTAACGTCAATACCACCGGCTTCAAGCAGCGCCGAACTCAGTTTCAGGATTTGCTGTATCAGGATGTCCGTATCGCGGGCGCGGCGAATTCCGCCAGCACTGAGATTCCGGTAGGGCTGCAGATCGGCCTTGGAACCAAGCCGGTTGCCACCGAGATGATCTTTACCCAGGGGGACTTCGCGGCAACCAGCAACCCTCTGGATATGGTGATCGAGGGACAGGGATTCTTCCAGGTGCTGCAGCCGAACGGCCAACTGGCTTACACCCGCAGCGGCAATTTTCAGCTGAACCGCGATGGCACACTGGTCACACCCGACGGCAACACACTTGATCCCCAGATCACCATTCCCCAGGACCAGGTCGGCATCACGATCGGAGCGGATGGCACCGTCTCAGTCGTGCATGCGGGCGAAACAACGCCAGAACAGGTGGGTCGGATCGAAATCGCTCTGTTTCAGAACCCTGCAGGACTTCAGAGCATAGGCAAAAACCTTTTTCTCCCCACCCAGTCATCGGGAGATCCCATTACAGGGACGCCCGGCGAGAATGGCCTGGGGACGCTTCTTTCCGGATTCATTGAGCAGTCCAACGTCAGCGTTGTGCAAGAGATGGTCAACATGATCGTGAGCCAGCGCGCTTACGAGGCGAATTCCAAAGTCATCCGCACTGCGGATGACATGATTTCCCAAGCAAACAATGTCGTGCGATAGAAGTTAGAACCATGCAAGCTCCGAACTCTCTCCTCAGACCACGCCCCGCCTGTTTTGCAACGAGACTGTCCGTTCGGACTGCCTCAGGCGCAAGCCTTGTCCGGACGGGCGGTCCCCTCACAACCCTATTCCCATTGAGCCGGAAGAGCTTGTCGAGTCAACCTCGGCGGCTCCCGGCTCGTCTCTCGCTGCCCAAGACACCGTCCCGCCTGCTAGTGGTCGAGGGGAGAGTTCGAAGCTTGCCGGCCATCACCGCGGCAATGTTTGTGGTCTTGACGTGCTATGCCATTGCGGCGGCAAATCTGGCCGCCGAACCCTATACCGTCTGTTTGCGGACACAAGCATTGGTCAAGAGTACGACTTTGGTCCTCGCCGATATTGCCGAGCTGAGCGGCGAAGACGAGGCGCTTGTGACGAAGCTGGCCCGGATGCCCCTGGGCTCGGTTGCGGATGTCCGCCTTCTCCGCCGCTCAGAAGTGCTCTCCTTGATTCGCAGTTTTTTCCCGGGCCTGGAAAACGTTTCACTGACCGGCGCCGAATTCACACGCGTTTCCGTGGCGACTCGCACGCCGGAGGCCGCGGAAATCGCAGCCATCCTGAAGGCACACCTGGCGGCCGTTTCATCCTGGCGGGAAGATGAGATCGAAGTCCGCTCGATCGACAATCTGAAAGCGATGGAGCTCCCGCTGGGGGACATTCGCATGCGCGTAGTCAGCCGCGGGAAGCCCTCGGACTACAGAAAAATGCTGGTGCTCGTGGAGGCGGTCCTGGACGGCAAGCCTCTGCGAACCTTCTGGGTTAAGGCGGATGTGCGCGTCCATGCGCAAGTCGCGCAGGTGGCCCGGCCGGTGCCGTATGGCCGCGCGCTTCAGGCCGACGACCTTCATCAGATTCTCTGCGAAATTGAGGATCCGCGCGCCGATTATATTCGCGACTGCGCCGAAGCCATCGGCATGACGGCCAAGCGCGCGCTCGCCCCGGGGGACCTTCTGAACCGGAGCTGGCTGGCCGAGGTCCGCCTCGTGCGCAACGGAGAGATGGTGCGGCTGCTGGCTCAGAACGGCAGCGTCAGCATCAGTGTGCTCGCGCGCGCTCTTCAGGACGGCAGGCTGGGAGACCGGATCAAGGTCCGGAACGTCGATTCCGACCGCGCGCTTACGGCTGTGGTTATCGGCCGGGGTGAAGTGCGGCTTTCACATTAAGAGGTGAAGCATGTGCTGGGATTGCGAGAGATTCTGCTCGATGCTCTGCTGGGTCTTCCTTCTTGGTGTTCTGGTGCCAGGATGCGTCCCGAAATCGGTGCGGACGACCGCAGCCGGCAGCCTGGATCGCTACGTTGCTGAAGCGAATGCGCAGCCGGCATCCCAAGCTGCGGGCGACGGGTCCCTGTGGTCGGGCCAAGGGTCGCACGCAAACCTGTTCCGGGATTTCAAGGCCCGCGAGGTGAATGACGTGGTGACCATTCTCGTCTCGGAGACCACCCAGGCTAATTCCGCTGCGGACGCTACGAGCAATAGAGACAGCTCGGCAGCGATCGGAATGACCAACCTGTTTGGCGCCGAAAAGAAGATTAAGGAACTCACCAGCGGAGTCAACGGCAAGAGTACGACTACCTTCAAAGGGGCGGGTTCCACGACGCGCGCGACCACTCTCACCACCACTATGACTGCCCGCGTCAAATCCGTTCTGCCCAACGGCTATCTCGTGATCGAAGGTGTGCGGGAACTGCTCCTTAATAATGAAAACCAGACTATCTACCTGACCGGAGTCGTCAGGCCCGCAGACATTAACGCCCAGAACGTGGTTTCGTCCGCCGCGATCGCCCAGATGGAGATCCGAGTGCAAGGCCGTGGGGTCGTGAGCCAGCCGCTGAGGCCAGGCTTGCTGTATCGAATCTTGAACGGCGTTTTTCCCTTCTAGGATGGGACTGATATGAACCGTGTGGGCGTGACCG
>Ga0315282_10001626_pt1 | contig 42101 bp, 44 predicted proteins | sample YL17G07_20_MG_FD_203693 | JGI IMG/M metagenome (GOLD analysis project Ga0315282, IMG submission 203693) | Sediment microbial communities from Yellowstone Lake, YNP, Wyoming, USA - YL17G07_20 | ecosystem: Environmental > Aquatic > Freshwater > Lake > Sediment | place: USA: Wyoming | collected...
TGATGTTGTTGCTCCTTCTGTTTCGATATTGAGTCCGCATAACGTGTCGTACGGCACGACGAACATTTCCTTGGAATACTTCGTTTCCGATAACTTCGTTGGAGTCAACGTGACTTGGTTCGAGTATAACGGGACCAACAGGACTCTTACAGGAAACACTACTTTCCTAGCCGCCCCCAACTCAGTCTCAACTCTCGTCTTGTGGTCTAATGATTCTGTCGGGAATTTGAATCATGATTCTATTTCTTTTACGAATGACATCGTTGAACCCTTTGTCACAATAATCAGCCCACCCAACGGCTCGAACTACAGCACTAATAATCTGACTCTCGAATACTTCGTTTCAGACAATTTCATCGGAATCCAGAGCGTTTGGTATTCCTATAACGGCACGAACGTTTCATTGTCAGGGAATACGACTTTCATCGCATTGGACAGCCAGTATTCCACCCTGACCCTCTTCGCGAACGATTCTGTAGGAAACCGCAACAGCACGACCACCACATTCTATACTGATGCGACACCTCCTTTCGTGGCATTGTTGTCACCGCGAAACATAACGTACACTGCTTACGATTCCTGGACCGTGCCTCTTGAGTACTTCGTTAACGAGACTCCTGGATGGATCGGTTACAGTCTTGACGGGGCTCCAAATGTCACGCTCACTGCGAACACCACAGTGGATGTCCGGTCCAACGGACAGCACAGCATCGTGCTCTTCGCGAGGGATGTGTATTTTGACAATTACAATTCATCAGGACCAATTTATTTCGAGATGGACATCTCGTCCTGCGGCGACCTGGCGTGCGACGAAGGGGGAGAGGAAGATTGCTACACCTGTCCTTCTGATTGCGGTATTTGCCAATCCAAAGGACGGCAGGAGGAAGCAGGTCCCGCGAGGCGCGAGGGATTCGTGTTTGGGACTGTTCCAGCTCTCGTTCTCGAAACCTGGAATGCAGAGCATCCTGAATGGCATGGCGTGACTGGCATTTCGATTGTCTTGGCGGATGACGCATCAGGTGTTGTGGTGCGTTTCGAGAAGTTTGACGTATCCACCACCACCGACAACACTAGCCTGAACTATACGGTCGAGCCAGGTGAGCACATTTACACCTACATCAAGTTCAGTACTGAAGGATTCACTGATGACGACTTATTGAACGCGACCATAAGCTTCAGGGTCGCCCGCTTCTGGTTTGGGATTGACGGGCTTAACATGTCCACGTTGCGGCTTTACAGGCTTTTTGATGGGAACTGGGACGAGCTTGTGACTAACCTCGTCGGAGAGGACGAGTTCTATTATTATTTCGAGTCACGTACCCCTGGTTTCTCGCTTTTCGCGATAACTGCTTTGGCTAATAATGCGTTCCCTGGAGCGGGGGTGATAGTAACTGAAGGGTTATGCGGTGATAAGATCTGTTCAGGAAACGAGTCGTGCTCGTCGTGTCCTTCGGACTGCGGCGCGTGCCCGCCGCCCGTTTGCGTTAATGGCTCCATAAGCGGTAATGAGACTTGTACTTCACCAACGAGTGCCGTTGGTGCGTACGTCGTTATTCCTGAAAAGGGATTCATTGCAGCCAGCATGTTTTTGGGTATAGCCCTGTTTGTTCTGGCAGTCATAATGACGCTGGCAACAGGCATAATCGTCGTCTTCCTTATGCGTCGTGGCGGCGGGGAGGGCAGGAACGGTCGATTGAGCAAGCGGAAAGGCGGCGTCGATTAAACGATGGTTTCAAAACAAAAAGGCCTAACCCCTTCAATAATCGTATCTAGTACATGAAAAAGATGGAGTTTTGATTCAATCACCGCAGAAACGAGCAACTATACTGGATGTGTCTGGGCATAATGCATGGATTTCCCCTTAAAAATACCTAATCGCCAAATTTTAGCTCTATTTTACTGTACTTTTTCCTTTTTTAAGGATCTCTAGAGAGAAACAATCATACATCGTATGCCATGCGTATTTTTTATAATCTAGCGGCGCAGGATTCCCGAGCTTCGCAAGCGATGATGAACAGGAACGTATGGGCGGGACGAACGGTAATTCCGGAAAAAAGAACGGGATTGACCGCTACCACCATAAACATGATGTCTCATTCTCGTCACTGACTCTTGAAGAGCTCTACAAGTCGCTTGCCACCACTCCGCACGGGCTCTCAAGCGAGGAAGCCCGCTGGAGGCTGGAAAAATACGGTCCGAACACGCTTCCCGAGAAAAAAGTAGGGATAGCGAAGAAAATACTGATACAGCTTCTCAACCTATTCAATGTCCTGCTGCTCTTCTCAGCAGCATTGGCGCTCGTGAGCGGAATAATCTACAACGACAAGTCATCGTTCCAGATGGCTGCAGCGATAATCGCGGTAACAGTGTTCAACGTGGCGTTCAGCCTAGTCCAAGAATGGAGGGCGGAACGCGCAGTCGAAGCACTCAAGAAGCTAATACCTGAGAGAGTGATAGCGGTGCGGAACGAGAAACTCGAAACCATACAACCATCGCAAGTGGTTCCGGGAGATCTCATAATGCTTGAAGCAGGAGACAAGGTGCCTGCCGATGCGAGACTCACGAGCGCAGTCGGGCTTTTCATAGACAACTCGACCATGACTGGAGAAAGCGTCCCGGTGCCCCGCTACGCGAATCCCGCGCCAAACGAGCACTTCGACAACATACTCGAGAACCCGCACATGGTCATGGCGGGAACCACCATATCCTCAGGATCGGCCACAGCAATAATCTTCGCGACAGGTGCTTCGACCGAGTTGGGGCTGATAGTCACGGAAACCAGTTCAGCAGAGGAGCCTTTGAGTCCACTCCAGAAGGAAATAGACTTCACTGCGAAAGTGGACTTCGTAGTATCCATAATCATCGGCTTCGTGTTCTTCGCGGTAGCACTTTTGGTCATGCATCTTTCAGTCCTTCAAGGAATGCTTTTCATGATAGGCGTAATGCTCTCGCTCGTTCCCGAGGGATTGCAGCTGACAGTGACTCTTGCTCTTGCCATAAGCAGTCTTGCGATGGCACGCCGCAATGTCGTGGTCAAGCGACTCTCAGCGGTAGAGACGCTGGGTTCGGTGACAGTTATGTGTGTGGACAAGACCGGAACCATAACAAAAGGCCAGATGACCGCGCGCAAGGCATGGCTTGCTGACGGAAAAATGTTCGAAATAAGCGGTGACGGCTACGGTCCGGAAGGCGCCATAACTTTAAACGGCGTCAAGGCCAATGTACCGGAACATCCCGGACTTCTCAAACTCTCCGAAGGTGCGGCGCTCAACAACAAGGCAAGACTCAACTCCCCGCCTGAGAAAAAGTCAGGAAGGTGGACGGCAATAGGCGATTCCACTGATGCAGCAGTGCTCGTCCTCTCAATCAAGGCAGGAACCAATGCCGCGGCAGAACTCGAAAGAAGACCAAGGGCGGGAAGCATACCCCTGGATTCCATAAGGAAAATGATGACGAGTGTCCACCGCGAAGCCGACGGGACTTTCACGGCATACACAAAGGGAGCTGCTGACGAGGTGCTCCCGCGCTGCAACAAGGTCTTTATGGACGGAAAAGCAACTGAACTGGATGAAAAAACAAGAGAATCCATAGTGAAACAGGTGGACCTGTTCTCTGGCGAGGCCTACAGGGTTTTGGCATTCGCTGAGAGAATAATCCAATCCGTGGCGGTGGTGCCCGAGGACTGCAAGTCCGAAGTCGTGGAGAAGGAACTGACATTCATAGGACTCGTCGCCATACTAGACCCGCCGAGACCCGAGGTAGTGGATGCAGTGAAGAAAGCAAGGACCGCAGGCATAAGGATAATAATGCTCACAGGAGACCACGAACTCACTGCCGAAGCGATAGCAAGGAATGTCGGCATAGCCACGTCCGGAAACAACATTGTCCTCACAGGCCGCCAGATGCGCATCTTATCAGACGAGGAATTATCCAAGATACTGAAGAATGACGAGGTGGTATTCGCGAGAATCACTCCCGACCAGAAATTCAGGGTGGTTAGGCTTTTGCGCTCGAAAGGGGAAATCGTGGCGGTCACGGGAGACGGGGTCAACGATGCGCCCGCACTCATGGAAGCGGAAATAGGAATCAGCATGGGCATAGACGGGACTGACGTGGCGCGGGAATCATCAGACATGGTCCTGCTCGACGACAATTTCGCATCCATAGTGAATGGCATAGAGATAGGGAGAAGCATATTCGACAATCTCAAGAAATTCGTTCTTTACGTTTTCAGCCACAACTGGGCGGAGCTAACAACCTTCATAGCATTCATACTGCTTCGCACGCCGCTTCCGCTTACCGTGCTCCAAGTGCTCGCGATAGACCTCTTGATGGACGTGCCGCCTTCTCTCGCCCTGACTCTTGAGCCCCCCGAGCCTCACGTCATGAGAAGGCATCCGAGCAAGAAGGGAAGGTTCTTCGATACCGGAGTGCTCTTGCGCTCAATGTTCATAGGCGGACTCATTGGAGTTTGGGCCCTCACTCTTGCATTCCAGACCTGGGTGAACGAGGGATGGTGGTTCGGGAAGCAAACGATTGATCCCCTGCTTTACGCCAAGGGCACGACTATAGTCATGGCCGGCATAATGGCAGGACAGCTTGGGAACCTGTTCGCGTCCAGGACAAACATAGAATCGCTATTCACATTCAACTTGAAGAAAAGCAAGTGGCTCATAGTGGGAGCGCTCGCATCAACCGGAATCCTCGCGATGTTCATTTACGTGCCGTTCTTCCAGGCAATACTCGGAACGGCACCGCTCTCGCTTTCCGAGTGGTTCTACCTGTACAGCATAGTTCCAGTGATACTCCTGACTGAGGAGATACGGAAACAGTTAGCGAAGAGGAAGCTTTTGGGGAAAAAACCGAAACACCCACCAGCACCAACCACAATAACAGCAAGCGCTGCTGTTTAGTCCCGGTCAATCGCCTAAAACTGAATCATACTTGAGAAAGATTACCGGGATTCAAGGATGTTTTAAAATTTACCGGGATTCCCGGTATAAATGGACTCCCCGACAGGGGGGGTGGCGGGTAGTTCAGTAATAGAATTTCAGGACCGCGCGGGTCTTCCCTGAAGGGGCTTCCCTGTCCAATACGACTTCGGCTCCCTTAAGGGAGTCAGTGAAGTACAAATCTCCGTTTAATATCCTCGCTGCAATGAAGTCGTTGCATATGATTTCCGCGGCACAGACCTGCCTTTCGAAAACTCCTTCCGGGCGTCCGTCATTGAATAGCAGCCTTATTTTTCCCGAACGGACCTGTGCCACCTTGAGTTCCGTCAAGTCGGTATTCTCCAGCTGCACCCTTTTTTCCGAAACGCCAGCGGCGACAGTCATAACCATATTATCCACCAATTACTTCAAAACAGCAAGAATATAATAGTTGTCCCTAGTGCCGCGTCCTGCCGCCTAATGCGTTTCGCGTTTCCATTTAAGGAATGAGTTTTCCTGCCTGCCATTCCCTCAGCACTATCTTGGCGCTCTCGTTAAGGTCTATGACTCCCCCTTTCAGGAGTTTTCCGCGCCTCCTTCCGATAAGCTCAAGCACCAAAGAAGGCTTCATGGCGGAAGGAACAGGCTCGTCACAAACAAGGTCATAGTGTTTGAACAGGAATCCCGGATTTTCTTCAAGAAGCTTTTCTATGACTTTCTCGGAAGCGGCAATCAAGTTCTCGACCTTGTCAGGACTCAGGGCGCAGGTAAGGAGCAGTCCCTCCTCCATGCCGGGAAGTCTCCTGTCTATCGGAATCACACCAGGGGTATCCATGAACATCACTCTACCCCTGAAGCGCCCGCCGCAGTTTATCCACTGTATTCCGCGAGTGAATCCGGAAATAGTTGAAGTCTTGGCAACGCTTCGGTTTGTGAGGAAGTTGATCACCGATGATTTCCCTGTGTTCGGGAATCCGATGATTCCGGCACGCACAGGCATCCCGGGCTTTGGCTTTCCGACCAACAGTATCATCCGGAACAGCAATGACTTCTCGCGCGCCCAGCGCGCTTTCGCAGAGAAAAGGACAACCGGGACAGACTTCATTATGCTTAGGCTCAAGCGCAATTCGTTGCGGGACTTCCTTGGCACCAAGTCGGCCTTGTTGAGCAGTATTATGAGGCGCTTGCCGGAACTTCTTACCATCGTCTCGATCTCGCGGCTTCGTGTCTCCTGCGGGAAGCGGGCGTCGAGCACTTCTATAACTACGTCGCATGAGGATATGATTCTCTTGACGCAAGTCCAGGGACCGATTCTCTTTGGTTGGATGCTTCCCATGTTTTCAGGTTTTATGACTTTTAAAAGAGCGGATTTGCCTTTAAAAGCTATATCCTTTAAAAAGCTTGGAGCTTTAAAAGGCGACATGCTTACTGCAGACAAGGTAAAAATAACGCCGCAAAACATTGTAGCATCATGCAAGTTCGGAGTGACGCTTCCTCTCGAACGCATATCAAGCGATCTCGGGGCGGAATTCAATCCCGACCAGTTTCCGGGCGCCATTTACCACATGCCTCAGGGGCACACTTTCCTCCTCTTCAAGAACGGAAAGGCAGTTCTCGCCGGCTGCAAGAGCGAACCGCAGCTGCATCAGGCAGCTGAGGATTTGCGCAAGGAATTGCGAAAGATAGGCGTGGAGATAAAGAATCCGGAGATAGAGATACAGAACCTCGTCTTCAGTCTCGAGCTCGGAGTCTGGATTGATTTGGAGCGCTTCGTCGAGACAGTACTTGATTCCGACTACTCGCCAGAACTCTTTCCTGGACTCACTTACAAAATCCACGACCCATCGTCAACCTTCCTCATATTCTCTTCAGGAAAGTGCGTTCTCGCCGGGCTCAAGAACATATGCGATCTCCAGAAGGCTATAGAGAAGCTCGTCGAGACCGTGAACAATAGCGGTTCAATCAGGGAACACCTGAAGACCGCAGCTTCGATGAAGGAGGAAAGCAAGAAGGAAGCACTAGTCAAGGCGGCGGCTATTCCGCCAGTTCCCGCTCCGGCGGCAGTTCCGCAGGCGGGCAAAGAAGGCAAAAAAACGAAAAAAATAGCAGCGCCGGTCGCCAAGAAGACGAAGGCGGCACCGGTGGTCAAGCCAAAAGTTTCCAAGAAGAAACAAGCAGTCCACAAAAAAATAAAGGCAAAACCTAAAAAGAAGAAAGCAGGGAAGAAGCGCTGAGAGCGCTTAACTGTTTCATCATGCTGATAATAGGCTTCACCGGACTTCCATCGAGCGGCAAGGACGCCGCCTGTGACCATCTCGTCAATAATTTCGGGTTCAAGTTCTTATCCTGCGGTGATGTGGTCCGCGCATTCGCGAGGGACGTGCACGGTGATCATAAGCCGACTCGCGCGAAGCTTCAGGAAATAGGCCAGACCATGAGAGTGAAGGAAGGGCCGCACTGGGTTCTGAAACGCCTGGTCGACGGACTTCCCGAAGGGCGTTACGTCATATCAGGAGTGCGTGGCGTGAAGGAACTCGAATTCCTGAAGGACACGTTCAAGGATGAATTCGCGCTAGTTGGAGTCCTTGCATGCAGGAAAACCCGCTTCAGGAGGTGTCTTGCGCGTGGAAGAAGCGGGGACCCGACCACCCCAGAGGGATTCGTGCAGGCTGACATGGATGACCTCAAACTGGGTGATGGGGAGTCAACTATACTTTCCGACTTTTTCGTGATGAACGAGAAAGACGGACTTGACGTTTACGGCAGGGAAATAGAGCGCGTACTCAATGGAATAATCTAAGAGAGACCCTGACGCGAGGAAGCCCGCAGCCCGCGTAGCTTCACATTCCAGGGTTTCCTCAATGTCCCGCCCGACGGCTGGCACTTCATCCCATTCTTTTTCTTTCGGCCCGCGCCTTCGTATAGTTCAGGAGCCCTCCTTCGAGAAGCATCTCCCTAAACTGCAGGCTCAAGTCATGCTTGACTCGTATCTTCTCCCCGCCCTTCGTCTTGTTTATTATGTCAAACGAAGTCATTCCCCCGTCCTCGAGTTTTTTCCTTATGTCAGGAATCTCGAGCACGTCACCCTGCGCCACCCGGTCGTAGCCATCCTTATCAGCGAATTCCAACGGTATTATGCCGAAGTTCACGAGATTCGCCTTATGTATTCTCGCGAATGATTTGACAATCACTGCCGTAACTCCTAGATACATCGGAGCGAGTGCAGCGTGCTCACGGCTCGATCCCTGCCCGTAATTGTCTCCTCCGATTATGAATCCGCCTCCCTTCTCCTTAGCCCTCTTTGCGAAAGAGGAATCAACTGCCTCGAATACGTGCTCGCTCATTGCGGGAATGTTGCTTCGAAGAGGAAGTATTTTCGCTCCAGCCGGCATTATGTGGTCAGTGCTTATGTCATTCCCGACCTTGATTAGCGCTTCACCTTCAAGACTCGCGGGAAGGCGCGGGCTTAAAGGAAGTGGCTTGATGTTCGGACCGCGGACTACTTCGACTGCAGAGCCGTCCGAAGGCGGGCGGAGTATCATGGCGTCATCAGTTTCCACTCCTTTAAGCTTCGGAATCTTCGGAGCCTTCTCGCCGAGTTTTCTCGGATCAGTGAGCTTCCCGAAAAGCGCAGTCGCTGCGGCTGTTTCCGCGGAAACCAGATAGACTCCCGCGTCAGCAGTTCCGCTTCTCCCCTCAAAATTCCTGTTGAAAGTGCGAACCGAAACCGCTCCGGAGCGCGGGGCCTGCCCCATTCCTATGCATGGACCGCAAGTGCATTCAAGAACTCTGGCACCAGCCCTCACGAATGAATCCAGACCGCCGTTTTTCATTATTGAAATAAGAACCTGGCGCGAGCCAGGCGATATGACAAGGCTCGTTCCCGGACGCACAGTTTTCCCTTCAAGTATTTTCGCAGCAATCATCAAATCAAGATAGGAAGAATTGGTGCAACTCCCTATTGCCACCTGATCGACAGCTAGGCCTTCGAGCTCGGAAACCGCAACGACGCTTCCCGGACTGTGTGGTTTCGCGACCATCGGAACGACTTCAGAAAGGTTTATCCTGATCTTCTCGTCGTACTTCACGTCATCACAAGCCCGCAATTCAGTCCAGCTATTCCCGCGCCCCTGAAGCTCAAGATAAGCCTTAGTGACTTCATCAGATGGGAACAAGGAAGTGGTCGCTCCCGTTTCAGTTCCCATATTGGTTATAGTCGCACGCTCAGGAACCGAGAGCCTCTTTACTCCAGGACCATAATACTCGAGTACCTTCCCCCGCCCACCAGCCACACCAAGCCTTCGCAAGACCTCGAGAACTACATCCTTGGCAGAAACCCAGGGCGGGAGCCTTCCAGAGAGCTTCACTCCAACTACTTTAGGCATCTTGAGGAAGAAAGGACCGGCTCCCATAGCCACTGCAACATCAAGGCCACCAGCACCAATCGCGATCATTCCAACACCTCCAGCGGTTGGCGTATGACTGTCGGATCCTAAAAGAGTCTTTCCGGGAACAGCGAACCTCTCAAGATGAACCTGATGGCATATGCCATTCCCGGCGCGAGAAAGGAGTATCCCATACTTCTGAGCGATGCTCTGGAGGAATGCATGATCATCCGCATTCTCGAATCCTGTCTGGAGCGTGTTGTGATCAATGTAGCTTACGGATAATTCAGTCCTGACGCGCGGGATTCCTAGAGCCTCGAACTGCAGGTACGCCATGGTTCCTGTCGCGTCCTGGGTCAGGGTCTGGTCAATCCTGATTCCTATTTCCGCTCCTTCTTTAGTCATCTCGCCGTCTACGAGGTGTTCTTTCAGTATTTTTTCGAAAAGCGTGCCTCTTGCCATTGGTTTGGTATGGTTCTACCTCTTTCTCATTTTAGAGCGCGCTTGAGGTTTTAATTCATTTCCATAAGGATTGATATAGCATGACACAAAAGATTGTGGTGGTGTGGCATATTTTACGGCTTATATGGAAAACCACTCCAAGATAGTAACCTTTTTAAAAGTGGTAATCCTAATTAAATCGCGGTCGCGTTTAGAAAAAATATTTTAAACGGATTGCGGCTTGCAGTGGTTAAGGTAATTAAAATGGGGGATATGACTGTTTTCAAGGGAAATAATGCTCCGGAGCACTTCAATCTGAATTTTTACGCCCTGCCGACTTACGACGGCTACAGGTGGACTGACAATTTCGGTGAAGTCTACAATAAGATGCAGAAGAAGGGCAAGATTGCTGTACTCGATGGGAAAGTCACTGTTGATGTCAACATTTATTCCCCGAAGCCGCTTAGTCCTGGAGAATTGCGCGGAGTAAGCGATGATATCGAGAATGACGTTGGAAAACTCTACATAGAGCAGGACTTGAGCGCGGACAAGGGAAAAACAGAAGCGCTGGTCAAAGGAGTTGACACACTCGTGAATTGCGCGTGGGGCGTCGTCTACAAGCCGATGTTCGCGTTCGCAGCCATAAGCGGTTACGGAGCAGTCAGGGCAGCTGTGAGAAATACAAAGGCGCCAAAGAGGCGCGCAGTGCTTGAGGAAATGCTTGACGCTTCAGAGAATCCATTGGAGAACACAGACGGGAAGAAACTAGAACTCGTCAAGGCGATAGACTCGGAATTCAAGTCATACAGGAATCTTGGCGAGGCAAAGACATATTCCACGTTGAGGAACAAATCGAAGGAACTGCAATTCGGCGAGGCAGAGCAATTCTACAGCGGACTCGTTGAGGGAGCCCAGCCGCCAACATCATTCGGGGATTTAGTGAAGCGATTTGGAAAGCGCACCAAGAGGAAAGCCCTTGATTCTTACAACAAGCTGAACTCAAGACCTGGATTCGTGAAGGCAAAAGCAGTGGTTGAGGCACTAGAAACTCCAGTGTCATCAGGCTTGGATTATGTCGAGAGGACAATCAGGTCAGTATACCGTGGTTACAGATTCAGGCACAACCCGGACACGGAAAAAGATGATGATAACGGATTGAGAGGAAGAACTGGTGGCGGCAGTGAGGAAAAACCAAAACCGAAAGAGAAAGTCAAAATACTCGCGAAATGCATGCCTGTGCGTGACGGTTACGAGATAGTGCTCGCGGACTCGTTCAGCAATGACGGATTGTACCACAAGCTTGCTGAAAAAAACGTTGAGCCGGTCATAACCATTGCGGCTCCGGCAGATTTCAGAACGACCATTATTAAGGACGAGGCAGCATTCGAGGAAAGGCTGCGTGACTCGCTTCTTGACGAAGTCTATCAGGGAGAGAAGCTTACGCGCGTTGCGACAAGATGGAAGACCAAACAGCAGATAAAAACTGGCAAAGGGAAATCATCGCTGGCCATAGGGGGCGGCATGCTCTATTGGGGCGTGCGCAAGGCCAATCCAATGAATTTCTGGAGCCTCATGGGAGGATCACAACTCGTGAGCACGCTCATAACAGGGCCGCTCAAGAACCGCATGCTCAAGAGGCAGTACCAGCATTATCAGACGGTAGAAGCAGGCATGGAGAGAGTCTACAACGAATCAAAAGTCGAATTCGCGCATGACGCGAGGATGGACTCTTTTGAGAGAGTGATGCGCGAAAGCGAATCAGACGTCATGGCTTACTCGAATGCAGCGAGGGAAGCGGAACGCATCGGGATGGAGGATGCGCAGAATTTCTACACAGAACTCGCGCTCTCATCGCTTGATCGGAATCTTTCGCCAAAGCGCGGGGCATTGAGAATCCCTGCGAATGGAGGTGTTGTTTGAGACTATGAGGATGACGACGGTGACTAATAATATGGCATCATCAACCAAAAAGGAAAACCTGTTCAGGATCGAACCGAATCCTTCAGAATTGAGGGAGTGCAGGGACTACTCGAAGTACGAGGAGAAACTAAAGGAACTCGACGGTAAAGGATCAATGCACGTTGAGAAGCTCGGAGCGGTAACGCACAAGTATGCCTCATGGAAGAACCAGGGAGACGAGAAATCGCTTGACACGGTATCATGGAACATATACGGGGCATATGCAGGAAACCCGAAAGCCAGTGCTCGCGTTCTCATAACTGGAGGAATGCACGGCGAAGAGCCTGCAGGGGTTCTTGCCGCACTGGAGGCATGCAAGGAATTGTCAAAGCCGGAAACAGCCCTTGGCAGGATGCTGGAGAACACTTATTTCATGGTAGTGCCTACTGTGGATCCCGAGAGTTACGATTTCAAGGGAAGGAAGTTCGTTGACCGTGACGGCAGAAGCGATCCGGAGCCTATGAAGGGGGGAAAAAGCTGGGAGGACTTGAACGGCTGCTGGGGCAGGAGGCTATTCGAAAACCTTCCAGATGAGCTGAAGATAATAAGGCCTAAGGTCGACGAGTTCAAGCCTACTTTGCATTTCGACCTTCACGAGACAGTGTACGGCAGGAGCATGGCAAAGATGGGCGGAAGCCGGGCGCAGTACAACATGACTCACGGGGATAGGCAGGGACTGATGATACTCCAGTCGCTTCCTGAAGGCATGGCAGATTCTGCCGGGCTCGGAAACGAAATACTCGGGAACATCAGGGAGCGCGGCCACAAGACTTACACGCCGACACTACTCTACAAGATACTCCTGCCCATCATTTCGAAAAGCCAGCTGCCACAGACCATACCATTGAACAAGGACTACTCGCTCGCAAAGATTGGTCCCCTGATTTCCGAAGCCAAGATACAGGTCGCATCGATGTACGTCTCTGACAAGTTCAAAGCGCAATCATACACTTTCGAGACTTTCGAGAATCTACTTGATGAACGCGTAGCAGAACACCTCGCAGGCATCGAGGGAGCGCTGAAGACCTATACTGGCAGTGGAACTATAGCCACTAATCCAAAAACACCAACAATAAACTACGCGCAAAAAAGGACGAAATAATTGGTAATGGGCACGGGCACAGTTGTAACTGACAAGAAAAAAAGCCCGATAGAGGTCAAGCCATTAAACAAGGCTGAGATAGCCCACTTTTACGGAAGGCAGAAGATCCGCGACGCGATAGTGGAATTCTCCAAGAACAGGGAAGTAGCAGGAAGGACCGAGGAAGGGGCTTACGGCAAGAGGCCTTGCGTCATAAATTACGCTTCAGACTTGGAAGAGATGCTTGCAAGCGGTATGGTTAGCTTTCATGCGAGCGTAGAGAGATGGAAGAATCCCACAAGGATTTCGACAGGGATGAAACGCTCAGAACTTGACGCCATAAGGAGCGGATGGGATTTCGTCATAGACATAGACTGCGAATTCCTCGATCACTCAAAAATCGCGGCAGAACTCTTGTGCAAGGCATTGCACGCGTGGAGCGTCGAGAACATCGCTGTGAAATTCTCAGGAAGAAGCGGATTCCACATACTCGTGCCGTTCGAGTCGTTCCCGGAAACGTTCAACGGCAAGAAGACCAAGGACTTGTTCCCTGAAGCGCCGCGCATCATTGCTTCATTCCTCAAGGACGAGATAAGCGAGGAATTAGCAAGAAGATTCCAGGAAGAGGAAGGGAGCATTTCCGGATTTGCCGAGAAAGTAGGAAAGAACATAAGCGAAGTTTCCATCCCATCAGGAAAAAAGGGAGAACTCAATCCTTACGCTGCGCTCTCGATAGACACGCTCCTCATGTCATCAAGGCATCTTTTCAGGATGCCTTACAGCCTTCACGAGAAGTCATGGCTCGTGAGCCTTCCTCTTAGAAGGACTGAGGATATCGAATCTTTCGATCCTGAATCCGCAAGGCCGGAGAGGATCGTGGAGGTAGTGCCATTCCTGCAAGTTATGCCCAACTGCCGTAACGAAGCTGAAAGCCTGATATCCAGGGCATACAGTTACGAGGCGGAAAAAAGCGCCATACGCGACAAGGCAAAATCCCACTACCTCACGACTGGCGGGGCGGGGATGGTTGCGAAGGAGCACGAGGCGCTCACAGCTCCAATTCCACCTGAAGCTTTTCCCCCATGCATCCGCAAGATAGCCGATGAAGGGCTTCAGGACGGGAGGAAAAGGGCTGAATTCGTGTTGCGGACGTTCCTTCGGCGCGGCGGATGGAGCTGGGATGAAATAGAGAAATTCCTGACCGAATGGAACAAGAAGAACAAGGAGCCATTGAACGAACGCCAGCTTCTGGCCGGCTGCAGCTGGCAGAAGAGGCAGGGAGAACGCGAGATACTCATGCCTCCTAATTGCGATGCCCCCTCTTATTACAAGGACCTGGGAGTGTGCGTTCCCGGACCGCTTTGCGGGAATGCGAAGAACCCGTTCAACGTCGCGATGCGCGCATTGAAAAGAAGGCGCGAGGAAGCGGAAGATGCCGAAAGGCGCGCGAAAAAGAATAAAGGCGGCGGTAACAGGAATGCAGCGGACTCAACGGTCAAGGACGGAAAGACAACGGTACAGAAAAAGAAACCGCAAAAGCGCGACGGGATAGTCCTGATAGAGACCAGGGGATATTGACAGTCGAAGAAAGTATTATAAAAACACGCGCGCCTCAAAGCAACCAGGTCATTAAAGTAAAGACATGTCCTCCACCACAGAAGACGCTTCCGAAAAAGATTCCGGCGACGGACTGAGCTTCGTGGTTTTAAGCGGCGCTTTGAGAAGCGAAAAAAGCGATGAACTGCATCTGCCGAAGCTTCCTGACAAATTCAGCGAGAGGCTCGCGGAATACGCTAACAAGAAGCGCGATGAGATAAAGAAAGCGCTAAAGACCGAGAGAAACGGGGGCAGAAGCGGCTTCGGAGCGCGCGTTGCAGAAGAGCACGAGAGGGAGTTGAGCAATGCCAAGAAAGTCGTGAGCGACCTTTTCAACCTGCGTGCGAGAAAGATAGTTCTAACCGCACTCGATCCTGATGTCTCGGTAACGGATTCCACAAACATGATTGCATCTGAAAAAAAGCTATTCAGGAAGGTGCAGGAAGCGGCGGAGGCGGCGAGGGAATCGCTTGTTTACGAGCCTTTCGCGAGGAAAACCGTGCCCAAAAAAAGCCAAAACGTTAAAAACGAAACAAAAACAGTAACTGTCCGGATGCTTTCAGACATTCCTGCATTCGTCGGGGTGGACGGCGAGTCATCGTACGGTCCCTATAAAAAAGAGGACCTTGCGGAAATTCCTGAAATGAATGCGAAGATACTGCTGGAAAAGAAGAAGGCAGCGAAAGTAGACAACGATGAATGATATATAATGACTAATTACGGAGGATGTAGTGAAGATAAATGAAGCTCCCTAAAGAAACCAAGAGATACTGTCCTTTTTGCAAGAAGCACACAATCCAAGAACTGAAAGTCGTCAAGAAGAAGAAAGCGTCCGAACTGAAGCAGGGACAGCGCAGGTTCAGGAGGGTCACGAAGGGATACATGGGTTTCCCGAGGCCCAAGCCTGCAAACGAGAAGCAGACCAAGAAGCTCGACATTCGCTACGTATGCAAGGAATGCAAGAAGGCCCACATACTCCATCAGACATTCAGGGCCAAGAAATTCGAGGTGAAGAAATAAGGCCATAATGGGAAAACACGCAAGAAAGGAACTGATTCCGCATCCGGCATCGAGATTCCTCAAGGTCAAGTGCAACAAATGCAAGAACGAGCAGATGATTTTCAACAAGTCGGCAAGCAAGGTCGACTGCCTCGTCTGCGGGGAGCTCATCGCACTGCCGCTCGGCGGGAAGACTGAAGTTAAGGCAAAGATCATTGAGGTGTTAGAGTGAACGCTGTCGCCGAGGGAGGCGAGGAAAAAAAACGTCTGCCCTCGCTCGGGGACCTGCTTCTTTGCACGGTCAAGACCATACATCCCCACTGCGCATTCGTGACCCTTAACGAGTACGACGGCCTTGAGGGAATGATCCACATATCAGAGATCTCCTCGAGCTGGATAAAGAACATCCGCAGCCACGTCAAGGAAGGGAAAATAATAGTCTGCAAGGTGATGCGCGTTGACGAGGAGAAAGGATACATCAATCTCTCAATAAGGCGCGTCACAGAATTCGACAGAAGGGAGAAGTTCAACTCGGCGAAAAGGGCAATGCGCGTCGAGAGGATGATGAACTACATATCCAAGCGCCTCGGCGCCACCAAATCCGACGTTTTACGCATCGTAGAACTCTTAGGCCGGGAATTCACAGAAGCTTACTTCGCGTTCGAGGAGGCGGCAAGGAACGGCCCTAAAGCGCTTACCGAAAAAAAAGTTCCTCAGGAATGGGCTGAAGCCATAGCTCAGGAAGCATCTAAAAATATCTCTTTTCCGCTTGTCACTCTTTCAGGGACGCTCACGATCTCATCCCCAGCTCCTGATGGAGTCGTCCAGGTACGAAGCGTACTCAAGGAGTTAAAGAAAGCAGGGCTTTCAGTGCGGTACATAAGCGCTCCGAAGTACACCGTAAGCGTTGAGGATGTTGACTACAAGAGCGCAGAGAGGAAGCTCAAAAGCGTGACCGATGCCGCGATAAAAAAGATAGACGAACTTGGCGGAAGCGGGGAGTTCGAGCAGCAGAAGAAGAAGTGAAAATGAAAGGTAAATATTTTACCAGAGTGCTTGGGCGTTTTAGATACACATGAAAAAAATCAAGATCTGCAGTTCCTGCATGGGTTACACACTCAAGGACTCGTGCCCCGCGTGCGGAGCACCATGCGTTAATCCGGCGCCCGCCAGGTTTTCTCCTGATGACCATTACGGGCAGTACCGCCGCAGGATGAAGAAGGAAGCTGGACTGCTATAATTTTCAACCAAAAGATCAAGGAGGAGAAAATAATCACGAAATGAACGTCGTAATGAAGTGGCAAACCGAAGTAAAGAAGATTCCAAAACTCAATAATCTGGTTCTAGTCGAGGGTCTTCCGGGCGTCGGTAACGTCGGAAAAATCTGCGCTGAATACCTGATAGACAAGCTCAAGGCGAAAAAGCTTGCTGAACTCGCTTGCGAGCATTTCCCTTATCACGTATTCATAAACCAGGATGATGTCGTTGAACTTCCGAAAAACGAGCTATACTACCACAAGAGCACCAAAAAAGGAGCTCCAGACGTCTTGATCCTCACAGGGGATGTGCAGAGCATGAATCCCACTGGGCATTATGAGACTGTAGAGGCGACTCTTGATTTCATTTCTGAGAATTACGATATAAAAGCGATTTACACCATAGGCGGTTTCGGCGGAAAGACCTTGCCAAAGACCCCAAAAGTAATTGGAGCCGTTTCCTCTAAGGAATTGATAAAGAAGTACGAAAAGTACGGAGTCAAGTTCGAGCAGGGAAAGCGAGTCGGGATGATAATAGGAGCAAGCGGCCTTTTCATAGGGCTCGGAAAGCTTCGCGGCATTCCCGGGATGTGCCTTATGGGCGAGACCATCAACAAGCCAATGTTCGCTGACACGAAGAGCGCGCAGGAAGTCCTGAAGATATTAACCAAAATCATTGGCGTCAAGATTGACATGCGGGACCTCGAGAGCGAGAGCAAGAAGATGGAGGACGCCATAAGCAAGGCTAAGGAAATTGAGAAGAGAATGATTGACAAGCTAAGGCAATCGGTCCCGAGCGAGGAATTGCGATACATAGGATGAAGTTATGACCAGCGCCGAAGGCTTCACTGAGATAAACGCGGACCTGCACATCCACAGTCCCGCGTCCATGGCCGTGTCGCACGACATGAATTTCGAAAGCCTCGCAGCCAACGCAAGGATTAAGGGGCTTCACTTTCTAGGGAGCGGAGACTGCCTGGTCGATTCATGGAGGGAAGAGCTCGAGCGTTCTCTCAAGGAAGTCGATGGAGTGGGTACATTCGAGCATCCGGGAACCGGCACGCGATTCATACTGACTACCGAAGTCGAGGACGCGGACAGGGTCCATCACCTGATACTCCTGCCCACTCTTGATTCCGCAAAAGCGTTGGGGGAGAGGCTCTCATCATTCTCATCGAGTGATGTAAGAAGCGACGGCCGTCCTAGAGTCCGCCTTCACGCAGAGGCGATTGCGAATACGGTTTTCGATTGCGGAGGGGAAATTGGGCCGGCTCACGCATTCACTCCATGGACCAGCATCTACAAGTCGTACCCTACACGCTCCGGGCTCCGCGAATGCTACAGAAGCGCGGCAGAGCATATCGCGTTCCTTGAACTGGGTCTGAGCGCTGACACTTACTTTGCGGATACCCTAAGCGAGCTTTCCGAAATCACATTCCTCTCGAACAGCGACGCGCACTCCCCGCACCCTCACAGGCTCGGAAGGGAGTTCAACAGGATGCGGGTGAAGAAAGCGACTTACAGCGAGATAATAAAGGCGATAAGGAGGGAAGGAGGACGCAAGATAACCATGAATGTGGGGCTTGATCCGCGCGAGGGAAAATACCATTGCACAGCCTGCTCAGGGTGCTACCAGAAGTATTCAATAGCCGAGGCGCGCCATTACAATTTCAAGTGCGTCAAGTGCGGGAAGAGCATAAAGACTGGAGTCAAGGATTTGATTGCAGAGAGGCTCGCTGACCAGCCTTCAAAAAGCCCGTCGCACCGTCCGCCTTACGTCCACATTTTTCCCCTTTCAGAAATCGTGCGGGTAGCTCTCGGCGCATCATCGCCATTGAACAAGGAAGTTCAGGAAACTTGGGAAAAACTCGTGACAAGTTTGGGTTCCGAGATAAGTATTCTCCTTGACGTACCAATACCTAAGGTCAGCGCCTTAAGCCAGGCAGTAGGCAACGCATTGGACGCATGCAGGAACGGCAATGTGATACTCATCCCAGGGGGCGGGGGTAAGTACGGCGAACTCTTGATACCGAAAAACGATGGTGAACGGCAGAGGATAATGGAAGAACGGCGATTCGAGATAGAGTGCGTTTCCGGGATATCACAAAAGACGCTAAGCGAATTCTGAAAAGAGCGGGAACTCTCCTGCCTAAACTGCCGAGATGTATATGTTCGTTGATGCAGTCTTTATGACGTTGAAGTTTGAGGCAACCGCCCTGAACGAGTAGGTTTCCGAGGGACTGTTTCCGGGAAGATACGGAATCTTGACTGTGGCGGAAAGCGAAGCCTGTCCCATCGAGTCAAGCGCCACGCCGTACTTGGTGAGCCATGTGTAATCCCCTTCTGTCCCTTCGCTTTCGAATTGCCCTTTAGACACTATCTCAAAACCGGAAGGCACCCCGATCCTCACGACACCTATTTTGTAAGTTGAATCCGGCGTGGGTCCCTGGATTAGTGATGGATCGTCCGCATTGAGCACAACGCTGATTCTTATCTGGTCGTCTGCGCGTGCCGGGATGCTGTCCGCCTTGAGCGTGATTGTGAGTGGTCCCGTAATTGCCGAAGCAATCGTTTTCTGCACTGGATTCTGTCGTGCGAACTCAGAACGGCTCATCACCGAAACCTGGTCCAGCGTCGCATAGAGGTCGTATGAATATTTCACGCGGATTTTCGGAGATTGCGAATAAGAAGTCCTGCTCTGATCAGGCCAGCTCGCTTTTGGTTTCACCCTGCATTGGCAGGAAACTGTCTTCTCCACTCCCGGCTGGAGTGTTCCCATGCTTATCGTAGACGGGCATGCATCGTGCATTATGTAGTCGCTGAAATCATAAAACTGCACCTCCACGCTTCGGAGGAAGCCTCCTTGAGTGACTTCCGCCGATGCTGTGTTCTTTAGCGTGGCGCTGAGCGCGAAACTATCTGAAGGCCTAAGGCTTTGGGGAATGTCGGAGCCGAAGTCGCTTATCAGGAGGTCAGGGCTTAAGGACGTCGTAGTGACTCCCGGCTCGGTCGTGTTTCCGTCAGTCTGGTTCGTGTTTGGCGGCGTGACACCAGGCAGGGTGCAGCCGGAAGCGACTATCACAAGAACTAATGAAAAAAGCGCGGCAAAACCAAGACTCATCCTGAAATCAGTCATGTTGTAAGTATTACCTAATACGTTTAGAAGGCGGGCCCTTCTTTTATGCTTTTTTGGCTTCAGGAGGCAGTAGGGCGATTCTAAGCTTTGAAATCTCGAACATGCCGTCTTCGCTTAGGAATACCAATGAATTCTTTCCTGCCACTACGTCTCCCCCTAGAAATTCAACGCTCGCGTTGTAGTCGTTGCCGGGCGGGGACGTCTGGAATAATACTTTTTCGGCATTGCCGTTCCGGAGTATTAGCGATATGTTTCCGGATTTCATCACTCTCGAGACGCTGAAACTCACTTCTCCGCGGAGGCGTCCTTCATTCAAGTCCTGAACTTCGCTCCCGCCAAGCTCGAAATCAACTACTTGATGCCTCGTGAGGTTCTCGCCACGGAAGACCAGCACTTCAATGCCGTCTATGAAATATCCCTGCCCTGTCGCGTTCCCGTCCTCCCCGTCAGACGGCTCAAGACTGAAGACGACGAGGTTCGATTCCGAAAGCTGGGTGAGCGTTTTGGAGAAGTCCGCGAAAATCCTGTAAGAAGAGCCTGAAGGCGGAACCCCTTCCCATATCGAAACGTTGTTCACGAGAATCCTGACTTTCCCCATTGACGGAGTCGTTGAGTAAAGAGTCGCCACAAGCCTTCCGCTTATGTCCTGCATTGCAGTCTCCACGTCCTCGTTCGTGAGATTGAGCGGAATCGCTGTGGATGCCTTCTTCGTGTAGTCCTCCATTATTGAAAAGTCAGAGATAACGTACTTGGCTGGAGCCCACACCCGCCAGCCGCTTGAAGTGGTAAGGATCGTTATGACATTCTCACCCTCCTGCAAAAGGCCAGGCTCAAGCGCGAGGGGGCTATCAATGCGCGAACCGCTCTCAGGCACTCCGGACCATATCACTTTCCCGTTAAGCTTCAGGACTAAAATGCCGTAACCGTTCGTCGAAAGAACGTTGAACGAAACCCTTGCGTCGGCAAGCGACTTGACGAAGCCCTGGGAGTTTATGGTGAACGCGAATTTGTGGTCGCTCGCGCTCAGCACGCTCCGTTTTATGCTGAAAGTTCCCGCAGGGTCCCTGAATGCGAACGGGGATTCCGATTGGCTTATGTAAGCGCTTCCGAGAAGGTGGTGGCTTATGCTGCTTTTCCCGACACCCACGAGCTCGACCGCGTCGGATGCGAATATTTCCCTGGGAAGTGCGAGATCCTTGTAAGAGAGCGATGAGAAAAGCACAATCGCAGCCAGGAGCACAATCAGTAAAATCACGATCAACGGCCCGGCATGCTTCCTGCCCACCACAACAACCATTAAGGAAACCTATTAAAGAAAGTTGGTCTTAACAATATAAATGTTTGTTGGGAGTTCTCGCACCCGGATAGTAGATGAGCAAACGGCAGGGAAAATAAAAACGTCATGAGAGTGCTGAAGTTCGACCGGAAGGATGGTGTTCTGACTGTTGCTGTAGAGAACGAGGACGACCTATGGCACCTGTTCAATCTGGTCGTCCCTCACGAGACCGTCGCAAGCGGAAAGACCACTCGCAAGCTCAAGAAGGAATTCGGTGACGAGAGGACCGAGACCGAAAAAATCCCGGTGAACCTGTCCATCAATGTCGAGAAGGTCGACTATCACGAGTACGCCGACGCATTGAGGATAAGCGGCATAGTCGTTGAAGCGCCACCCGCGGTTTCCCTGGGAAGCCATCACACTCTAACGGTTGCGCCGGGCTCAGTGATCACGCTAGTGAAGAAGGATGGCTGGAGCGTTCTCGACATCGAGCGCTTGAGGAAGGCGAAAACGCAGGAACCCAAAGCACTCGTCGTGCTAATAGACCGGGACGAGGCGCTGTTCGCGAGGATGAACGCATCCGGCCCCAGGGTGTTTCTGGAATTGCACTCTCACATACCGCCCAAAAGCGAAGTGGACCAGTATGAGGAATCCATGAAGGACTTCATCACAAAAGCAGCATCATCCATCGAGCGTGAAGTGCGTGATGATCCCAAGCTTCCTGTAATAATCGCAGGACCGGGTAATGCCAAGGAATTGCTTGAGGAAAAAGTTCGCGGGAAGATACAGGAAGGGCTGCTCGTCGTGTGCAATGCATCGAGCGCTACGCAATCCGCATTCACTGAAATACTGTCATCACAGGCCATGAAGATAATCGAGGAAAGCAGCGCCAGGCAGGAGGTCGTGGGTGTTGAGGAAGTGCTGAAACGCATTTCCAAGGATGAGCCGGTATCTTACGGCATTGCGGAAGTTAAACGGGCAGTCGAAGCGAGGGCTGTTGAGACCATTCTCATAAGCGATGCGCTGGTCAAGACTATGCGCAAGGAAGGGACATTCAGGGATCTCGAAACGCTACTTAAGGATGCCGAGACCCACAACGGCGCAAGAATAGCGGTGGTGAGTTCTGGGAATCCTGCCGGAAAGCAGCTTGAAGGGCTCGGAGGCATCGCGGCGCTGCTCAGATACAAGATATAGGGGACGAATTTTTTTAAGCAGCCCCAGCCATTAAGCACTTCCCTCAATGATTGACGGGTGATATATCGGATACACATGGCGCTCAAGCTGAACATAAAAAAGATTGACATAGAAGCCGGGGGAAAGCCCGAGGTGCTGCTCAACAAGGAGGACGCAGAGGAACTCGGAGTGCATTCCATGGACAGGGTGAACGTCATCCTCCACGACTCCATAAGCACTGCAATAGTTGACGTGACAGAGCACGTGATAAAGCCAGGGGAGATAGGGCTCTTTAGGGAGATGGACAAGACACTCGGAGTGCAGTGCGATCATCCATTGCTCGTTGAACCAGCGACACTTCCGGAGTCAGTGTCATTCATAAAACAGAGGCTTTACGGGAACTCCATAACGCCAGAGCAGATCTACAGCATAGTGCATGACTTCGTTGACAATAAATTGAGCGACGTCGAGGCAGCGTACTTCCTGGCCAGCGCTTACGTCAAGGAATTCAGCGACGAGGAGACAGTGGCGCTAGCCGAGGTCATGGTCGAAACAGGGCAAACGCTGAAGTTCAGCAGGGGACCTGTTGTCGACAAGCATTCCATAGGAGGGATTCCTGGAAACAGGACAACAATGGTGATAGTGCCTATAGTCGCGGCATCAGGGCTTCTCATACCGAAGACTTCATCAAGGGCGATATCAAGCCCGTCAGGAACGAGCGACACCATGGAGGTGCTCGCACCGGTTAATCTTTCGCTTGCGGAACTTACAAGGATAGTCAACAAGACAGGAGGCTGCATCGCGTGGGGAGGGAGTGTCAACCTCGTGCCAGCGGACGACATGCTAAGCAAGCTGCGCTACACGTTGAGGCTTGATCCTCACGCTTTCGTTCTCGCAAGCATACTCGGCAAGAAGAAAGCTGCAGGTGCCGAGAAAATAGTGATAGACATACCGACAGGCATAGGAGCCAAAGTCGAGAACGTCTCCCAGGCGCGCGAGCTCGCGCATTCATTCATATCTCTCGGTTCAAAACTCGGAATGGACGTCCAGTGCGTCATAACTCCGGGAGAAAAGCCAATCGGAAACGGAGTAGGTCCTGCACTTGAAGCCAGGGACGTCTTGAGAGTGTTGGAGAATGACTGCGGGAATGAGGACTTGAAGAACAAGTCATTAAGCCTTGCGGGAATGGTTCTGGAAATGGGAGGAAAGGCAAGGCGCGGCGAGGGATACGCTCTCGCCGAAAGCATACTCTCCTCAGGAAAGGCGTTGGAAAAGATGAAAGAGATAATAGCTGAACAGGGAGGAAATCCCGCCATAACGCACAAGGACATATCGGTCGGAAGCAACACTTACGATGTCTGCGCCAGGGGCAACGGCACCGTATACGGATTCGACAACATAGCAATAACCCGCATAGCCCGCGCAGCAGGAGCCCCGAAGAACAAGGGATCAGGAATATACATACACGTGAGGCGAGGCCAGTTCGTGAAGGAAGACGAACCATTGTACACCATATACGCGGACCATGACTCGAAGCTTGAGAGCGCAGTAAAATTGTCGCAAACTCTTGACGCCATAATAATGGAGAAAGCTATCCTGGGAATAGTTGAGAACGTCAAGGAAGAACAGTGCGCAGAACCAAAATAATAATCTGGAAGGCATCTTGCTGAAAATGACTGGATTATCACCGAGAACCAAGAAACAACAGAAATCCAGAAACAACGAGCCAGTGCTGGTTCGGAATGCGCTTCTCATAACGCCGAAAACCGCATCAGGTGGCATATTACTGCAGGAGAAGACAAGCATCCTGATTGAGGACGGACGGTTTTCACGCATATCGCGGTCTGGAGAAGTCATACGCTCTCCGAAGCACGGCATAGTGATAGACGCTGAGGGAAGTGTTGTCATGCCTGGTCTTTTCAACGCTCACACTCACTCTTACGAGATGCTTTACAAGGGCTCGTGGGACGGCCACACCCTTCAAGACAGGCTTCCGTTTGACAGGGACAACATGCTTCATAAGACGAAGGACAATTATGCGTGCACTATAAGCTCGCAGGCGAGTTATGCGGACTACCTTTTGGGGGGCACGACATTCGTTGGGGACGTTTTGTGCGGCCATGATCTTGACCTTACACGTTTCTCTTCCAGAATGAAGGAATGCGGCCTTAAGGGAGTGCTTTACACTTACGACATACGTCATTACCTTCGCGACCTTGAGAACGATATGGATTCCGGAATAATATTCGGCTTAAGCCTTCCCGAGGAGGTAGAGAATTTTAAAAATTTAAAAGACGAGAATTCGAGGAAGGAGCATTTCATCGAGGCGCGGGATGCATTGAACCGCAAGCCGGGCCAGGTCCACATGCACGTGCAGGAGACTGATAAGAGGAACAGGCTTTCCAGGAGGAAGTTCGGATGCACCACCATAGAATTCCTTGAGAAGACAGGACTCCTGGGGAGGAGGACCACTCTCTCGCACGGGGTCAAAGTCGGGAGTGCTGACATCCAGAGGATGATGAGAAGCGGTGCGAATCTCGTGAGCTGCCCTACTGCCGAGATGAAATTATGCGACGGCATAGCGCCGCTTCCAGCATACATCGAAGCCGGGGTTGATGTGTGTCTCGGGACCGACGGCCCATTGTGCAACAATTCCAACGACATAATACGCGAGGCCAAGACGTGCTGCCTCATTCACGCCATCAATTCTAGGAATCCGGCGATAATAAGGCCTGAGGACGCGTTCCGGATGATAACTCTCGACGCGGCAAGATGTTTCGGGGTGGACGACAGGCTGGGCTCGATAGAGGTGGGAAAGGACGCGGATCTCGTGATGCTAGACTCGAAGAACTTCCGCATGACTCCGAGAATAAAAGTCCCTTACGACAACAGGGTCTCGAACATCATCTACTGCGCGACAGGACAGGACGTGAAGCACGTCATCATTTCCGGAAGAATGGTGGTGGAAAACGGGAAGCTTCTTACTATGGATGAAGCGCGCGTGCGGGAAAGGCTTCAAAGGCACGCAGAGAATCTCTTGTCAGGATTCGAGACGAGATTCTATCCTAAAAGAGAAATGCAATAGCCTCTGCATGCTGCTGGTGGATTCATCAATAACACAACGTATAAAAGGTGTCACCTCCTTGGATGACGTTGATGAATATATGGTAAAACACAGAAACATCTTCCTGGTCTATTTGTTCAGCATAATCACGTTAGGCATCTACGCGCTTTATTGGACAGTCTCCACTAAGAAAGAGATGAACGGATTGGGTGCCAAAATCCCGACAGCATGGCTTCTCATAATACCCATAGCCAACATTTACTGGATGTACAAGTATTGCGAGGGATTCGCGACAGTAGTAAAGAAGGACAATAACACTATCCTGTGGTTCCTCCTGTACATGCTAGTAGGCATTGTCATGCCGGCACTAGTGCAATCAGAATTGAACAAGCTGGCACAGGCCTAAGCGGAACATTCGCAACCGAATCAGTCAGTCTTACTTGAAGCGCTGGCAGTAATGCTCGTTGAAGAAGCGCGCGAAAGCCTCGAATGCCTTCTTCCTGTGCGAGATGGCGTTCTTCCCCACAGCGCCCATCTCGGCATAAGTCTTCGAGTGGCCTTTAGGTATGAATATCGGGTCATAACCCCAGCGTGTTCCCACAAGGCGTTTCGCGATAGCTCCATGCACTTCGCCACGGAACACGAAATCATGCGTTGAGTCTGGCTTGAATGCGACACTCGTGACGAATACCGCTCTCCTGTCCCTTACTCCCTTCATGAGCCTTATGAACCCGTCAAGGCCAATCGTCTTGTAAGCGTAAGCCGAATTGACTCCGGGAAAGCCGGAGAACGCATCGATGAACACGCCAGAATCATCCACAAGAACTGGATTCATCATGAAGCGTGAATAAGCATCCCTGGCCTTGACTTGAGCGACCAGGTCAATGTTCCTGCTTTGTATCTCGAGAAGATCCTGATTCTTGTGCGTGATCCTTATCCCGAAAGGCTTGAGTATTTCCTGCACTTCGCGGAATTTGTTGCGGTTGGTCGTGACGAAGTACAGTTTCCTGATGAGGTGTTTGACTGTTCGCTTCTTATTCCCGACAGCAGACGCGCCCTGATTCATCATAATCCGAAATCTTCCCTCACTTTGTTTCCTTCCTCGCGTGATACCTTCCACGTCCCCTTATCTGCTCCAGGCGGGCCAGCACATCACGCCCAACCAAAGCTCCTACCGTTTCAGTGTACGCATCCATGACTTTGGCGAAGCACTCGCCGGCGATCGAGTGATGCACTGAAGTCAATGCCTCCTCAAGCAGGTGCAGGTCCACCGCTTTCTCCTCGATTCCCCTAGCAGGGGATGCGAGCCCGAAATCGATAAGGTACACTTTTCCGTCAAGGAGAATCATGTTGGATGTAGTTAGGTCTCCATGAACTATGCCTGCGCGGTGGAGCCTTCCTAACTGCTCGCCCATTTCACGGCATACATCAGAGATTCCCGATTGATCATCGTCGCGCGCAGCGGCAAGCAACACTTCGCGCACCACAGGCCCTTTCAGTTCCTCGAGCGTTATCCTCTTAGCTTCCTTGTCGGTTTCGATCACTCTAGGCACATTCACTCCGGATCTTTTTGCCTGCGCAAGGAGTCCTGACTCGATGCTCGTGCGGGTGCTCCTTAAGCGCTCGTCCAATTCTTTGGCGCGGTAGGACTTCGGAATCCGTTCCTTGGTGACTACTGACGATGCGCCGTCATCGTCGGAAGAATTGCGATAGATTATTGCTTCAGCTCCCTGCGCCATTATCGCCTGCAGCGGCTTCCGTCGTGACGGTTCAGTCAATAATTCATCATTATCGCTCAAGTGATCGTGAAGACAACTCCGCAGTCAAACATATCATGAAATCGCTTAAACAATCGCTCGCTTGAACAACTTCGGTTTTAAAGCTTGCTTTAAAGCTTGCTTGCGGACCGGTCAGGCTTATTGTGTTGACGAGGAATCCTGTTGCAGAAACAGTTATATATCCAGAATACGAAAAAGATAATGAGTGTGAAATGGATAAATCAACCACAAAGGCATTGTTATTTGCAGTTCTTTCAATGATATTATTGTCGACGCTCACCACGGCAGCATATGCTTCAGTGGGTGTCGCGATATCGCCTGCCGGAGGGACAATAAATATTCCACTTGAAGGCGGGAAATTCTCGTTCTACATATTCAACAGCGGTACTGAAGCAGGAAGCTACGCCATGACCGTCTCCGGTGAAGGGCAGAAATATGTCAAGTTCACTGATACCACATTCACCATTGAAGGCGGCGGAAACGTGCTGGTTGAAGGCGCTGTCGAACCAGGTTCAGCAGTCATTCCGGGAAAGGAATACCTGCTTAGCGTTAAAATTAATACGCTTCCTCCTAAAGTAGAAAAAGTTGGTATTTTAGCCAGCGCTTCAGCCGACTTCAAAATAGTTTTCGTAACGCAACCCCAAGCTTCTACGGCTGAGACTCCGCAATACGGTGGTTCTGGATTGTTAATCCCCATACTGCTTGTCATATTGGCGATAGTCTGCGTTTACCTCATTGCGCGTGGGATTTATCCACGCAAACCGCCAGCGCCGTCAGCGAAACCGGAAAAGACTGCAATCAAAAAGACGCGCAAGAGATAAGCAGTAATCAGAATTTTGCTCATTATTAACATCAGCACTGCGTGTGCGCCTGAGTGTTAACCTGAAACCTGTCGGATACAGGATACGTTCAAAAAAATAATGTGGTGCAGGAGATGGGAATCGAACCCATGAGGGCGCTAGGCCACTAGGACCTCAACCTAGCTCCGTGGACCGCTTGGATACTCCTGCAAGCTTATTCATCTATATATTCAGTCTATTGTTAATTACTTCAGTTCGAGCTCATCAATAGAGCTTTTGAACTCGTCCGCCTTCTTTTCCAGCGCTTTCGTTGCAGCGACAACGAGTTCCTCAGGAGTCATCTGACCGAATGACTCGACATAGAAAATGAATTTTTCCTGATCCGCCTCGACCTTCAGGGCGCTTCCGTTCTTTACGGGACAGGCATTGATGCAGGCATTGCAGAGATTGCACAATAGAGCGTCCTTGGTCTGTACTTTCCCTCCCGACCTGGAGAAGACCCCTCGCGGGCATGCGTCAACGCATTTCTCGCACTTGCCGTCGCCGCACTTGTCCGCATTAAGTGTTATCAACGGATAATTCTGGTATGCGGCAATTCCTCCCTGCCACTTGACGTGCGTTTTTCCCTTGCCCAGAACCGCAATCGCCTCAAGCTCCACTTTGTGTCCTTCCTCGAGCCAGACTATCGGGATGCTGTCAAGCGCTGCCTTGATTTTAGGGGAACTCGCTGGCTTCAAGTCCTTTGAGTAAACCATTCCAGGACCTTCTGCGGAAAGCGAGAGTTTTGCGGAACACTTCTCGCAACCGCGCTCAGCAACAGGCTTTGCGCTGCAGCCGCACTCGTCCATGCTAACGAATTCGCTGACGTCGGCAAGAATCGGAATGAGTCCAAGGCGCAGTGAGAGCATCTCGTCATAAAGAACTGAATTGTTGTACTTGATGTCCGCGTAATCTATGGCCATGACTTGCACTTCGGAGCGTATCGACCTGCGAAGCGAATTGACGAATGAGGTGTCAACTCCGTCCACACTGAATCGCATCCATTGGAGCGGTTTCTTTCCCTTGTCCAGAACTTCTATTTTCATCATGATGATAATAAAGGCACCACCGTTAATGTTTCGGAAGTCTTTATTTAGACGCGCCTTCCTCTCTTTCCGCCGGCTCTCCTGCATCCGTCGTGAGGCATCGGGGTCACGTCCTCAATCTGTCCTATCTGCAATCCGGCTCTCGAAAGCGCCCTGATTGCTGATTGGGCGCCGGGTCCGGGATTCTTTGATTTTATGCCCCCTGGAGCTCGCACCCTGATGTGCACTCCCGTAATCCCTTTCGATGTCGCCTCCTGCGCTGCCTTGTTCGCTGCAGTCATTGCTGCGTGAGGCGAGGGCTTGAGCCTGTCCGCTTTGACCGTCTGGCCACCTGATGCCCTTGCAATCGTTTCCGAACCGGTTAGATCCGTTATGTGGATTATGGTGTTGTTGGATGATGAAAAAATGTGGGCGAGCGCCCAGCGTTCCTTCTTCCTCCTCGCTTGGTGTGCCGCTTCCTCACCGGTTTCCGCTTCCGTTTTATCTAGGGAGGTTTCGGTCGTCGTGGTTGGTGGTTCAACTGCAGTCTCCTTTATGTTTGCATCGGCTTCAGGGCTTCCTCCACCAGATCCGGTTTCCTCTTCATTATCAGGCAATAATGAAGCGTGCGTCCTCGAACTCATGTTTTTCATTACCATCATCACCATGTTAAACGAATCAATCCTTTACAAGTTCTTCTTCCTCGTCAGCAGCGATTACTTCATCAACTTCCTCGTCCACAACCACCGCTGCTTTCGGCTCTGCTTTCTTCGCTGTTTCTTCCTCTTCCTTAGCTTTCGCCTCGGCCTTTATCCTCTCTGCTTCCTTGTCAATGGCAGAAATCGTTTCCCCGCCCTTCTTGGTGACTGGTGCGGCGGTCATCGCGATGCGCACCGGGTGAGACTTATCAGAGATTTTGCTTTGCGGGCTGAAAGAAAGCTTTTCCTCCGAACCCCTGGGGAGTATGTAGCTTGGTATTGTGATTCTCTGATCATCTACGAGTATGTGACGGTGCACCACGAGCTGTCGCGCCTGGTTCGCGGTCTTGGCAAGGCCTTTCTTGTAGACTTGCGTTTGGAGCCTTCGCTCAAGTATGTTATCGACCGAAAGGCCCAGGACATCGTCAAGGGACGCACCCTCAGGGAGAAGCCCTATGCGGTGGACTTTCACCAATAATTCTGCTTTTCTCTTTTCCGCATCAGGCCCGCTGCTTGCGAAAAGAAGCCTTGCGGAGTCCCTGAATTTCTTTACTTCATCCTTTGCTTTCCATATTTCGCGCTTGCTCTTGAGGCCGAACTCGTTTTGTATTTTCGCCTCGTCAGCGATTCGAATGCCGTCCCAGCGCTTGAGCGGTGTTGAAAAATTCTTCTTAAGACGCCTGAAACTTCCCATTTTTTTATGATTATTCTACTCCTTCTTTTCCTCTTCCTTCTTGGCCGCCACCTGTTTCGCGAGTCCTCTCACGACGCCGACAGTCTTTCCGCCTCTTCCGGCGAATGCTGCTCCCCTGCTTTTCGTCCTCTGGCCTCGTGATTTCAGGCCATAAAAGTGGCGCACACCGCGGTAACACTTTATCCGCTTCATGAACTCTACGTCCCGTTTTACAGTTGCAACGAAATCGGCTCCGACCAGATGCTGGTCGTCCCCAGTCGTCGGGTCCCTTCTCCTGTTGAACATGAAAGGCTTAAGGCCTATCGATGCCGGGTTCTTTATCGCGTCCTCGAGACGGGTTTTATCCGCATCAGAGAATTTGCCTATTATGGCCGTCGGATCAAGTCCCAAAGTGTTTACTACTGCGTTGGCGTACGAGTTCCCCACTCCCTTGATCTTGAGCAATGCCTGGCGTACTGGCCGGTTTCCGTCAAGGTCGACTCCTGCGATACGGACTATGAATCGCATGTCCGCATCCACCACTGGAGCTCCTCCCGCTCCTGCTCCAGCGGTCGGTTTATTCTTGTCCATGGAGGGTTTTTCCCGGGCTTTGGCTCCCCCTTTCGCGTTCCATGAAGATTTGGTTCTTCCTTCAGGCTGTCCGGATGATTGTGATTCTTCCCCGGCGCTTTCTTCCCCTGTTTTTTTCTTCTGCGATGCCATGATTTTAGAGTATCCCCAATGATTATCGGGAGGCGTCTTGCTTCCTTACCCGCAATAAGGCACTCACTTTAAAAATTTACGCTTTTTACGTAAGGGAATATTTATTGCCATAAAATAAAAGAAAACTTTTTAATAAGGGCTGGGAAACGCCTAACTTGTGAGTTTCAGGACTATATGACATCCAGTTCGTATAAATTCATGACTAAATCGTGGCGTGAAGACATAGCAGGGAATGAGCGGTCACGCCTCATAAGGTGGAGGCACGAGAACACGGTGACCCGGCTCGGGAAGCCAACGCGTCCGGACAAGGCGAGGCGCCTCGGTTACTCCGCAAAGACCGGATTCGTCATCGTGCGCGTCCGCGTAGGAAAGGGAGGAAGCAAGAGGGAAATGCCTGCAAGAGGCCGTGCTCCATCGAAGATGGGGCTCGTAAAGTACAGTCCAAAACTTTCCCAAAGGGTCATTGCAGAACAGCGTGCCGCAAAAAAATACATAGGTCTTGAAGTGCTTAATTCTTATTTTGCCGGAGAGGACGGGAGGAGCAAGTGGTTCGAGGTTATACTCGTTGACGTGAATCATCCGCAGATACGCTCTGATCACAGGATTTCCTGGATAGCCAACGCCAAAGGAAGAGTGAGGCGCGGTCTTACATCAGCAGGGAAGAAGAGCCGAGGCCTCCATCACAAGGGAAGCGGCGTGGTGAAGAACCGTCCATCGATAGGCGCTAAAGATAACAAAGGGAAATGAGCATCCGCATTCCGCAGGAAGATCCGCAGGAAGGGCAGCGTCCATTAGTATTCGTATTCAAGACGCCGCATGTGACGATAACATCGATAGCGCATGAGACTGAAGTGCCTTCTCGCGTGCGCGATGCGGTTCTTGCGGTTGCAGGAGCGGACCTCTCGAATAAGGCAGAGGTGACGGAGGAACGGTTATCAGGCCATTTCAATACACGTCTCGTTAAGTTTTCCGCGACGCTTGATGGACGGCTCGCCCAGGCATTCTTTGACGGATTGCCTGAACGGCTTTCCTGGCGTGACTGCCAACGCCTTGCGGTGATGATGCATACAGTATTCGATGAGGAGACTACTACCCTTTTTTTGCGATTCGAGAAACAGGAATCGTACAGGGATGGCATGCTTCGGCTCTGCATTTCCGAGGGGATCGGCGGAAGCGTTTCGGCATGGATAAAATTCACGAGATACCCCCCGGCAAAGCCGTCTGACGTCATGAACGCATTGAGGAAGTTATTCACAGCCAAAGCCACGCAAGAGGCCGTGGAGAATGGAGAAGAAAGTAAAGATGGAACTGCGAGTCCTCAGGCTTGACCATCGTCCAGGGAGGGACAAGAGAGTGAGCTCCCACGCAGCATTAGTTGCACGTGCATTCGGGGCGTCAGGCATGATATACACTGGAGTGAAGGACACGTCGCTCGAGGACAGCGTGAATAAGGTGGTGAAACAGTGGGGCGGGGATTTCTTCATAAGGCATGCTTCATCCTCATGGAAGCGAGTCATAAGCGAGCACAAACAAGAGGGATTCACGATACTGCATCTTACGATGTACGGAATGCCGTTTCGGGACGTTGTCGGAAAGCTCATCAAGGAGTCGTGTCCGAAAATCCTGATAATAGTCGGGGGCTCAAAGGTTCCGAGCGGCGTTTATGACGCGTGCGATCACAACGTTTCCGTAACGAACCAGCCTCATTCTGAGATCGCGGCTCTCGCAGTACTGCTTGAGCATTTGGGGCCGGGCATTGAGAAAGTCGAGGCGGGATTTGATAATGCCTCGCGCAAGATAATCCCTGCAGAGCGCGGGAAGAACGTAGTACAGCGCAGTATTCGTGCGTGAATAATTGCCCGTTAATTAATTAATTAATAGCAATCACAGCGAGTCCGGGTTCCCGCTTCCCCATCCCTGCCTTCGGAGCGCCTGCGCTATCCGTTCCTCTATCTGGTCGTGGAATTTCTTGAGTTCATTATCATTAAGGTGGCGGTCCGCATTGATGCGCACGAGCTTCACCCCGTACATCGGTATGTGCTCGGAAAGCACTTTGTCAACCAGTTTCTCGTACAATTCGTGAGTCCCCTCAAGATATTCGAGAGCAAGACCCTTCTCTGAAGGCCTTCCCCTCCTCATCATCCTCTCATACGTGACTTTCGGAGTCGTGCGCAGGTATACGACTACATCAGGAACAGGTGTTATGTTTATCAGGTTCCTGAAAGTTGACTTGTAGTTCTCGTAGAACGGGTCCCTCATTAGGCCGCTTCGGTGCAGGTTCTCGAAGAATACGTACCGGTTCTCGTAGGGGGTCCTCTCTATTATCGCGAGACCGTCCTCACGGGATACCTGTAGCATCTGGTCTATTCGTGCGTAAAGCATCTCTATCTCGGCAGCATAGCACGTGTGCACGTCCTTCCTTTCGAGCGCCGGATAGAACGTGTTAGCCACTATTTCCTTCACGCGTTCGGATTCCTCGTAAACGTTGAGGCCTCCACCCGTTGCGAGCATGTCCAATAAGCGGGATCCTACTTCTTTTTCCTTCATGCTCCTTATGAACTCGGATTTTCCTGATCCAATATTCCCGAGAACGACGACAATCACTTCTGCCATATTTTTGGATGACTTGGGTGGGGAACGCGCCGCACCGCCTTATATTTATTATGTGATTACACAACACGGATTCATCATCCGGAAAAACGTTAAAAGCGGAAGATAATTCTGGCAGGGAATCATGTCGGTTTCGGGAAGCGTCTGCTTTATCATCGTAGTTTGTCAGCCAGCGGATGGAACGCGCGAGCAGCTCGTCAGGGAATGCGAAATGCTGGGTTTCACCAATTTCTGTTTCCTGGATTACTGTGATGATATCGGCAAGGGACGCGGCAAGAATCAGGAAAGCGAAGGGCCCACCGCCGCCATTCCTGGCTCGTCATTCTCTGGACTAGTCATATTCGCCGAAAATTCCGGAAAAGCATTGAAGGTCGTGAGAGACAACAGGAAGGATTATGATTTCATAGCAATCGCATCGGAGAAGGAGGAAGTCCTGACCGAATGCGTCGTGGAAGGCGGAGGGGCAATCGATGCCATACTGCCTGATTTCTCCAGGACCAAGGCTGGCAAGGATCTCGTGCGGTCTTGCGCGAAGACCGGAACAGCCCTCTTTCTCGATTTCTCGCAAATACTCAATGCCCCTGCCTATTTCAGGCACGTCGTCGTAAGGAGGATGGGCGAGGCTGTGGAACGGCTACAGGTGAAAAACGATGCCAAATTGGTAATCGCATCAGTCACTCCTGATTTCATGCTGTTGCGGTCTCCTTCCGAATTGAGCGCATTCTTCCAGCACGTCGGGATGAGGGATGTAGTTGCGCAGGATTCAATCGGAGAAACCCCGCTTTCCATTCTAAAGTCAAACAGGGAGCGAAGGGGGCTTCCAGCTCTCGGAGTAAGAATAATACTGACAAACAAAACAAATGAGGGCGTTTGAGGAGGAGGAGGGAAACCATGGCAAGATACATCGTCTTCAAAATCATTGGGGAAAAAGGAATTCCGGCATCAGGCGATGCAGCGAGAAGCCTTTTCGACCGCACAGTCAATAACGGCATAGGCTTGTTGGGTTCCGCGACTTCAGGCTATCATTTCATGAAGGATGAGTACGGTCCTAAGACCGGAATCGGAATGGTGAAGGCCGCGAGCTCGGGATTGACTTCGGTTCGCGCTGCTCTCGCTCTCGCGTCCAGTGACCAAGAGTTCGGGAAATTGCGTATTGACGTGCTCGGTGTTTCAGGGACCATGAAGAAGGCTCGCGAGAAATTCATGAAATAAATGGAACAAGAATGATTTCTGAAATTCAGGTCCAGTCGCCAACGTGTCCTGCAGGCCGCAGGTATTTGTGATACAAATGGACTTCCCTAAGGGGGGAGAATCCCCGCCACTTTATTTCCAGTACATAAGTATGTTATATGTCCCTAAGGTAATGCCCGTAGCAGGCTAAAATTAATCTAGGGTTTGACTCTGGCGCCGCTGGCAAAGCGTTCATTGACTTTCTGGATGAATGAATGCATTTCGTTAAGGAGGCGCTCAGCTTCGCCTCCTAAAACGTTCCTGCCATAATAATTCACCGCGTTGCGCGCCTTCCTGAATGAATCGAATGAATCAGCCAGTCCGGATTCGTTAAGTATCTCTCTCAGGAATGCGCAGTAGCATTCGTGATTGTAAACCTTGTAGCCGTTCTCTATTGCAACGGCTTCGAGCAGTTCCCTTAAGGCATCGTATGTGAGGCTTATTTTCGAGGACGCGGTCGTGTCGTTAAGCGGAAGCAATGACTGGCTTTCCAGTCTATTTGCAGAGGACGCTCTCAGAGATGAGGCGAGGTTCCGGTCGGCATTGACTTGCTTTACGAGATTGTTCTTGCCGCATTCAGTCCAGTCCATCATTGTCACGCCATCCTCCTGCAAGTATGAGGCCGTTTCGTATGTTGTTCAACAGCTCTGCGTTCTCCACGCCTTTCCTGCCACTGAAGTGGAAGATGTGAATGCTTCGTTTTAGCTTTTTTTCGAACGGTCCGAGATCCAGGCTCTTTCCGTCCGATGCAGAAAATACCGCAATGTCGATGTCTGAGCTGGATCGCACTTCCGCTTTTGAGAATGAACCGAAAAGAATCACCAATGGATTCAGCAGTTCTTTCTCAAGATGTTCCAGGAATCCGGAGTTTTTGAGTTCAATATGCCAGTAGGCGCGAGAGAGATCGATGAACAGTTCATTGTCCTTGTTTGCCGAATAATAGACGTAGTTCTTTTCATGTTCCTGCCTCAGCAGCCCCTCCTTGCTGAAGCAGCTTAGGAGTTTTGATGCAGTGGGGGGTGTTACGCCTGCAAGCTTTGCGTACTCGCGCACGTTTATGCGCCGGTAATTGTCCTGCAGGAACGGTTTCAAGTCGTTAAATATTTTTAACATATGTTAAATAAATTTAACACCTTTGTTTTTATTAAGCTTTCCCAATTTCTCCATTTAGGGGGTCATTACGGAATATCGTGGAAGTTCCCATTTTTTCTTGCAGTTCTCAATATTAATAATGGCATTCTGAAACGTTAAACCTTACGATGTAGCGACCTGCCGGTATTTTTTCCGTGCGCGGTCTAAAATGGACTCCCTGATGGGGAGGCGGCGGGTAGTTCAGGCCTTGACTTTTCGGTCCTTGATTTCTATCTTCCTGTAATCGCCCTTGTCGTTAAGTTCGACTACTGAATAGCCTCCGAACATCGCTATCTCAGTCTTGAGCGAGACCGTCGTGTGCGGATTGCTGCTCTTTGAGTATTCAACCTTGTAATCGTCCCCTCTTCCCCCATCATGTGTTCGGGTGACCGTGACGCCGCCATAATTCTGGCTTCCCCCATAACCTTGGTTTTCAAGGCTGTACTTCTTGTGCGAGTCATTGTCCGTGAGCCTTAGCTTTATGCCCTTGCAGTGATCATGGCCGTAAAGGTGTAGTGCTGGAGGAGTCATTTTTGATTTTGATATCTTGTGCATCAGGTCGCCCCCTTCAGTTCCTATGACACTGCATTCGTGTGTCGCGAGAACAGAGTATTGCGGCGATTCGATCCCTGAAAGCATCCGCTCCATGTCCTTGTAGTCAAAGACTGATCGTGTGTTCGGGGGAATTTTCCCTCCGCTTCCGCCGCGCATCTTCCCGCCGAATCCAGCGAGCTCGTAGCGTCCGAGCTTTGTCCTGTCTCCTTGCATGAAGGAGTACTTTTTTGAGTACGTTTCGTCTTTGTTCGAGAATATTTCACGAACCGATGCAGGGTCATCGTTGTTTCCCATGACCACTCCGAAGAATTTGGAATCGATTTTGGCAGTATCCATTTCGTTGAAGAACTCGCGAGTGAGACGGGCTTTTTCAGGAACGCTCAAATTTCCGCCTTTATCCTGTAGGCAGCAGTAATCGCCGAGGTACAGGACGCCGTCAAGGTTTTTTTCGCCCTCAAGCTCTTTCCCAATCTTCCTTATCGTTTCCTCGTCGTGATTGTCAAGATAATGCGGGTCAGTGACTATGGCGAGCTTAAGGTGCGATTCAGATGGTGAGGAATTTTCTTCCCTGCGGGCATCCACTCGCCGCGGTCTAGAGAAAGATGAGGAGAATGTTGAGGCAGCTTTATTTCCCGCACCCGCCATTTGCTCAATGGAAAAGCCGTGCCTCATCTATATAAAACCTACTATTTTTGAGTGGTTATTGCCCGCCTTTAACAAAAACTTCATAAATGGCGGTCAATTTTTCTTTAATCAGGGAGTGTGAGAGACAAAAAAGATGGACAACATTCAGGCAATAGGAACGCCTGACACCATGGGCTATGACCGCGTAGTTTCGGTATTCAGCCCGGATGGAAGACTATTCCAAGTGCAGTACGCCATGGAGGCGGTGCGAAGAGGAGCAACAGTCATAGGCCTAGTCGCGAAGGACAGCGTGATACTAGTCGCCGACAGGCGCATAACGACGCCCCTTATGGTCGCGGGGTCGGTGGAGAAGATATACAAGATAGACGATCACGTGTGCGTCGCGACAAGCGGTCTTGTTGCGGACGGACGAAGGATGGTTGACGAATTGAGGGTAGAGGCCCAAAGGCACAGGATCCTCTACGGGGAGCCAATAAACATAGTTGACATGGTCCGCTACGTTTGCGACATGCTTCAATTGTTCACCCAGTACGGTGGACTTAGGCCCATCGGGGTCAGTCTTCTCATCGCGGGGATAAAGGAGTCACCGCATCTTTTCGAGACTGATCCTTCAGGAACGCCTACTGAGTGGAAGGCGACTTCCATCGGCGAGAAGCGTGAAGAGATACTTGCGATACTGGAGAAGGAGTACAAGGAGGGTTTGACGACCGATGAGGGCATAAGGCTCGCATTGAACGTGCTCTCCAAGGTCATGAAGAAGAAGCTGGACAACGAGAAGATAGAGCTCGCTGTCGTTGACAGGACTGGATTCAGGAAGTTCTCTCCGGAAAAGATAAAGGGCCACATTGAAGCGGGAGTGGCTTCACCGGATGCGGCAGCGAAGAAAACCGCCTCCACCAGCAACAAGGAGAAATAAAAGGTTGGGCGCAAAAAAGAAGTTTCTGCTTCAGGAGCCGGAACCCCTACTCCACCACCAAACACAACATCGTCATGGTTAACATAGATAAGGCGATAATCGCGAGACTCGAAGTCAATGACAAGACTTTCGAGATACTTGTTGACGCTGAAAAGGCATTGGAGTTCAAGAAAGGGACAACCAGCGTTAGCGTCCAGAACATCCTTGCAGTGAACGAGATATTCAAGGACGCAAGGAAGGGAGACAAGGCGTCCCCATCCGACATACAGAAAGCATTCAAGACCACTGACGTATTCGAGGCAGCCGGACAGATAATCCGCAAGGGAGACATAAAAATCACGACGCACATGCGCCAGCAATTGGTGGAGGAGAAGAGGAAACAACTCGTGAATCTCATAACCAGGAATGCCATAAATCCACAGACTAACACGCCTCACCCTCCTCAAAGGATTGAAGCGTGCCTGGAGCAGGCTCGAGTCCAGATAGACCCATTCATTCCAGCCGAGGAACAAATGGCAGGGGCATTGAAAGAGTTAAGGCCGCTAATCCCGATCCGGATCGAGAAAAAGAGGGTTGCGATAAAATTCCCTGCGCAATGCTCGCAGATTGCGGTCGGGATAATGAAGAGGTCAGCGGAGATAAAGAGGGACGCATGGCTTAACGACGGGAGCTGGGTAGTCGAGGTCGAAATCCCCGCAGGAACGCTGGGTGACCTTATAAGCACGGTCAACAGGGTAAGCCAAGGGAACGCGACGTTAAAGGAATTGGAATCACTGAAATAGAAAAAAAATCATAGTCATAAGTAATGACACATACAACAAACGAAAAAGAAACGAAAAAAGACAAAGAGGTATGAATTAGAGAAAATATGGGAGAACTAAAAATAGAAGAACGTTCCATCGTTACTCCCGGAGAAACCATGGCAGTTGGCATGGATTATCTACCGGGCGAGGGAACATACAGGCTTGGTGACGACATCAAAGCGAGCGTACTTGGCTTGGCGAACGTGAGAGGACACCTCATGAGGGTGATTCCCCTTTCCGGAAGATACATTCCGAAACGCCGTGACGTGGTTATAGGAGTCGTGAACGACATACACTTCTCGCAATGGGGCGTTGACATAAACAGCCCTTACGATGCAGTGATACCAATCAAGGAGGCGTCCGATCGCTTCATAGACACGCGAAGGAATGACATGTCAGAGTTCTTTGCAGTAGGGGACGTAGTCCTCGCAGAGATATCGGCAGTTGACGGAAGGATGAACGTGAACCTCACGATGAGAGAAAGAGGCCTTAGAAAGCTTTCAGAAGGAAGACTCATTGAAGTGGCCCCGGCCAAGGTTCCGAGAATAATCGGCAAGGGAGGAAGCATGATCAACATGATAAAACAGATAGGTAACTGCCACATAATAGTGGGCCAGAACGGAAGGGTATGGCTTCAGGGGGATTCTCCTGAAACCGAGGACAAGGTAATCCGCGTCATAAGGCAGATTGAGGAGGAAGCGCACACGAGCGGCTTGACCGACAAAATAAGGCTGCAGTTGGGCCTTCCCGAACAGCCTTCTGCTGAGCGCATAGAGCCCAGGGGAACTCTTTCCCAGGAGATGGCATCGGTTGACGAGGCACGCGTTCACGAGGAGGAGCTCGTGAACCAGGAATCATCAAGATCAAATACGGAGATGAGCAATTAATAGATGGCAACAGAAAAACCTGAATCACTCATAACTGACGGAGTGCGTCTTGACGGCCGCAGTGCTGAAGAGATGCGACCTTTGAAGATAATAGCAGGATACCTCGACAAGGCTGAAGGAAGCGCTTACGTCGAGTGCGGAGGAACGAAAGTGATAGCAGCGTGCTACGGTCCGCGAGAAGTGCATCCGAGGCATTTGACTCTCACTACCGAAACGCTTGTTAGAGCGCGCTATGATATGGCGTCATTCAGCGTCGAGGGGGAGCGGAAAAGGCCAGGACCTGACCGAAGGAGCACCGAGATAAGCAAGGTGGTATCCGAAGCGCTCACTAGCGCTGTTTTCGTCGAGAAATACCCGAAAACCGCTATTGATGTCTTCATAGAAGTGATTTCTGCTGAAGCATCAACACGCGTTGCAGGACTCACCGCGGCATCCATTGCATTGGCGGATGCGGGAATCGCGATGAGGGATCTTGTCGCCGCATGCAGTTTCGGAAAGATCTACGGAAAAGAAGGAGGAAGGGAAGTCGAAACCGTTGCAGTGGACATGGGAAAAAGCGAGGACAATTTCGGCCTTGCGGACGTAGCATTAGGCTACCTGCCCAACTTGAGGAAGATAGTCCTCCTGCAGATGGACGGGCACCTTACTGTTGACGAATTCAGGAAGGGACTCCCAATGGGCGTTTCGACATGCGAGAGCATATACCAGCAACAGCTCAAGGCCCTTAAGGCGAAATTCAAGCAATACTGAAATATGAGGTGAAAAGAGACAAAAAATGGTTGTAAGCAATCTCATGAAGAAAACAATAGAGGACATGATAGCCGCGGGCCACAGGATAAACGGAAGAGGAAACGACGAATTCAGGGTTCCAACAATAACCACAGGAATAGTCCACTCCGCTAATGGTTCGGCAATGGTTGATCTTGGCCAGACTAAAGTGATAATAGGCATAAAACCGGAGCTCAAGGAGCCGTACCCGGACAGGCCAAACGAGGGAAGCATGGCCACTATGGCTGAATTATCCCCGATGGCGAGTCCAGAGTACGAGCCGGGACCACCCGACCAGTCATCCGTGGAATTGTCCCGGGTGGTTGACCGTGTAGTGCGCGAATCCGGAATGGTGGATTTCAAGGCGTTATGCATTAAGGAGAAGGAAAAAGTCTGGAACCTCGCATTCGACATGTACATATTGGACATGGACGGAAACCTTTTCGATGCGTGCGTTATGGGAATAGTCGCGTCCCTCAAGACGGGATCACTTCCTGTTTATGACGCGGAAAAGGACGTTGCGGACTTCTCGAAATCAGGAGGGCCATACCCATTGAGGGACACTCCAGTCGGCATAACTTTCGCGAAGATAGGCGACCACATAGTGGTTGATCCGAGCGTCGAGGAGGAAAACGTGCTTGACGCAAGGCTGACAATCGGCGTCACCGAGAAGGACGATGTGTGCGCAATGCAGAAGGGAGGCCAGAGCGGGTTCACCGTTGAGGAAGTGGAATCACTGCTTCCCAGGGCGATCGAGCACGCGAGAAGGATCAGGGGATTGTATCCCTGATTCTTTTTTTTATTTTTAAATGATATGGAAAACAAAATTACGATTCTAATAATTGCGCTGTTATCGATTGCTATAATCGGAGGACTATATATTTTCCTTTCAACTCAAAAGATTTTACCCGTGCCTCAAAATATATCACAAAGCGTAAAAGACATATGTAAAGAAAAAGGTAAAACAGGATGCTCTAGTAATTGTGTAGATGGTTTTGGTGAATCTTGCTATTTCGATTCAAAAGATGAGCTAAAAAGCGAACCAGGCGAACACTCATTCCCCGAAGAAACAAAACAAGCATGTTTTGCAGTTCATTCATTAAGCGTATGCGGAGACTGTCATAATAGATTTGAATTGAAAAAAGATGGTGAGTTCAAAGAAGTTTCCTGCGAAGAATTTTTCCAAGCGATTGAGAATAAAAACAAATCCTGTAGTGGTTGCATTGATGAAATAGAGGCCGGATGTTGTTAACAGCAAAAATCCTAGCCCCGCAACTCTCCCTTACTTTCGTTCGGTCGGCACGTTGCACTCTCGCCGTCGCTCGGCTCACTTAACACGGATTAGGTCCGATTAATGCTCGGATTTTCGTAATAACTTATTTAAGATTCTTTTTTTGTATTTGTTTAGCTGATTTCTGAATCTCTCGATAGATTTTAGCCTGAATTGTATTCTACAGTAGCGAAATCCATATATACCAGTGTAGTTACATTGTAACTACTATGATTCGGCCCATTATGATGAA
>Ga0315282_10001627_pt1 | contig 42088 bp, 40 predicted proteins | sample YL17G07_20_MG_FD_203693 | JGI IMG/M metagenome (GOLD analysis project Ga0315282, IMG submission 203693) | Sediment microbial communities from Yellowstone Lake, YNP, Wyoming, USA - YL17G07_20 | ecosystem: Environmental > Aquatic > Freshwater > Lake > Sediment | place: USA: Wyoming | collected...
ACCATGTTTGTTCACGACCCAGCGGACGTATGGGCATAGCACTTTCACCTCAAAATAATTACAACTATTCTAGCTAATGCACCATAAATATAAAAGTGTATCTTCTACGCCTTTTTGAGACAGGCTGCCCACAGATGACCCGACAGGGCGGTCACCCGTCCTTCACAGGAAGGACCCGTAAGCGGGTGACACGTAGAAAACACGTCGCATGATAGCATAAGGGATAGCCTAGAGCATCTGCTCTAGGCGTGATTGGAGCCGATGCTCCAATCTACCCAAGGCATTTAAAGGTTGCAACTACATGGAGTGGGTTTCCCGTTTCAGTTTATCCAGCCAGGCTGTTGACTTGAGCTGCCTCTCAAGAAGGTATTTGATGTATTCCCGCATCACCTGTTCTAGCTCTGTGGATAATTCTGGACTTATTTTTACACGCCTGGCGGCGGCGTAGTCGCAATTTTGCCACAGGCGCAGCACCTTTAAGGCGTTCAGGGAAAGGTGGCGGGCCACTGGCTCGTGAAAGCCACAATCATGACAGAGGACGCCACCCTGGCTGGGGCTGAAGAAATTGGTCTCTGGCTTCAGAGTTGAATTGCATTCCGTGCACTGCTGTAGCTGGGGACGATAGCCGAGATGGTCGAGAAGGTGAAGCTCGAAGTAGCGCAGGATAGGCTCGCAATCCTTAGCCTGGGACAACTGGTGTAAGGTTTCCAGCACCAGGTCAAAGAGGCGGCGGTCTTCGATGTGCTCGCCGGTGAAGGAGTCAACCAGTTCGGCGATGTAGAGGCCGCGCGAAATACGCTCGAGGTCATCCTTTATAGGCAGAAAGTTATTGATGGTCTGGGCTTGAGTGATGATGTCGAGGTTACGACCTCGAGCCAGCATCAGGCGGCTGTGGGTGAGAAGCTCTACGTGACCGCCAAGCTTGCTTTGGGGACGGCGTGTGCCTTTGGCTACTGCTTTCAGTTTGCCAAACTCAGGTGTATAAAGAGTGAGTATTCTATCGGCTTCGCCCAGCTTAATTCGCTTGATAATGATAGCTTCTGTTTGGTAAGTCCGAGGTGCCGTCATAATCTATGGGGCTACATCTCTTGTCGTCCTTCTAAGGCACGGCTAAGGGTGACATCATCAGCATATTCCAGGTCACCACCGTAGGGCAAGCCGCGAGCCAGCCGGGTGACTCGAATACCAAGCGGGGCAATCAGGCGCTGGAGGTACATGGCAGTGGTCTCCCCTTCTAGGTTTGGATTGGTTGCCATTATCACTTCTGTCGCCAGGCCGTCGTTGAGGCGTGATAGCAGCTCCTTAACTTTCAGCTCATCAGGCCCTATCCCATCGGTCGGGGCAATGACGCCGTAAAGGACGTGGTAAAGTCCTTTGTACTTTTTGGTGCGTTCCAGGGGAAGTATATCTATAGGCTCTTCGACGATACAGATTTTGGTACGGTCGCGCTCTTCGTTGCGGCAGATAGCGCAGGGGTCAGAATCGGTGATATTGAGGCAAATGGAACATAAGACCAGTTTTTCCTTTAGGTTTCTGATAGCGTCAGCTAATGCCGCAACCTCGTTTGCAGGCGCGCGAAGAAGATAGTATGTCAACCGCTGGGCGCTTTTTGGCCCGATGCCCGGCAGCTTGTTGAGTTCTTCTATTAGTTTGGCTATCGGCTCGGCAGTGGGCATTAAATCGGCGCTCAAAGGTCTTGCCTCCTTAAAATAGTCCCGGGATTTTGAGGCCGCCGGTCAGGCTGCCCAGATGGCTGGCGGCTAGCTCCTGGGATTTCTGAATGGCTTCATTCACGGCTGTTATGACCAGGTCCTCGAGCATCTCAGCGTCTTCAGCGTTTATAACCTCTGGCGATATAGTCACCGAGCGAATTCTTTGCTGGCCATCGATCACTATCTTGATGGCTCCGCCTCCTGAGCTTACTTCAGCAGTCATGTCAGCTAGCTCTTGCTGAGCCTTAGCCAGTTTAGCCTGTAGCTCCTGTGCCTGGCGAAAGACAAACTTGTTCATTCCTCCTCCGTTCTGGGCTTCCTGCCAACAACTTTAGCTCCGTAGCTTTCTTTAGCAGCTTTTACCAGAGGGCTCTCTGTTTTTACTTTGGCTTTGACTTCCCCGCTGGGGCTAGTCAGGACGCAACGCACCTGATAGGGACGTCCAAAGACCTCTTGTAGCTTCTTTTCTACCAGATGTTTATACTTGGGGTCCTCAATATATGCTTTATGAAACTCGTGGTAAAAACCCAATATTAAAGTGTCATCTTCAATAGCTAGAGGTTCACAAGAACTCCGCAAAAAGGCATCCAGGTTACCTTTGGAACCCTCACCGCGCATGGCATTAACAAAGTCTTTCCAGCGGCCGCGCAGGCTCTCTATTTCCGGAGAGGGTGTCACTTCCGGAGTTTCTGTGATTTTGCTTGGTTCTGCTTCAGTTTCAGCGCTTTCAGTTGGCGCCTGAGCTTTAACCTTTGGGGCCTCGGTGATTTCGCTTGGTGCCACTTCAGTTTCAGCGCTTTCAGTTGGCGCCTGAGCTTTAACCTTTGGAGCTGGCTTGGTTGATTTGGCAGGGCGGCTAGCCACCGCGGCTGGTTCTCGGGGCTCAGACTGCTTAGGTTGGACCAACTGCCTATCTCCGGTAGACAAAATGGAATCAACGAGGGCTAGCTCTAGGAGTAGCGGGGAATAGTTATCTAGGCGGGGGTCTATCTCACCGAACCGCTTGACTGCTGCTAGCAGGTAATCCAGGCTGGCACCGGCCGCCAGCTCTTTGATCTCAATTAAGTCGTCACTGGTAACGTCAACAACCTCTTCCGAGCCAGACCTAACCAGAAGCAAATCTCGGAGATAATCCACCAGTTCACGATTAAATTGGCGGAGGTCGAGTCCATCACCGCTGACGCTATTGATGGTCTTAAGCCCGGCAGTGATGTCTTTATTGACAATATGTCTGGCTAGCTCTCTGATGCGCAGGTCTCCACTGACGCCTAGCATCTCTTGTACCTGGTGAAGCTCAATTTTATGTCCGTAATAGGTAGCCAGTTGCTCCAATAGATTTTCAGCGTCGCGGAGGCTGCCGGTAGTTACCTTGGCAATAAGTCTCAAGGCTTCAGGCACAATATCAATGCTCTCATTTTCACAGATAAGATTGAGCTTGGAGATAACTGCTGATTGGGGGAGGCGGTGGAAATCAAACCGCTGGCAACGCGACAGTATGGTTGCCAAGACCTTGTGCGGTTCTGTAGTTGCCAGAATGAATTTGGCGTGGGGAGGCGGCTCTTCCAGGGTCTTCAAAAAGGCATTTGCCGCCTCCGTGGTTAGCATGTGGACTTCGTCTATAATGTAGACCTTGTAGCGAGCCAGATTTGGGGCATAATTGATCTTTTCTCTAATATCCCGAATTTCATCAATCTTCCTGTTGCTGGCGGCATCTACCTCTATGATATCAGTGGCGCTGCCTTCGTTAATTGCTTTACACATGGTGCAGCTATTACACGGCTCGCCCTGCTGGGGGTTTAGGCAGTTTACTGCTTTAGCCAGGATGCGTCCGGTGCTGGTCTTCCCGGTGCCTCGTGGGCCACAGAAAAGATAGGCATGAGCCACCCGTCCATTAGCTACAGCGTGGCGCAGTGTTTGGGTAACATGCTCTTGTCCTACTACTTCAGACAGGTTCTGGGGGCGCCATTTGCGGTAAAAGACTTGAGAGGTCATGCTGCTGTTATTATACTCCATGTGCGCTGATTGCTAAAGGGGTCATTTAACAGATGCCGATCTATCTTCTTTCTGAGCCCTTCGTCTTATATCATTCTGAGCGAAGCGAAGAATCTCTCACAGCTCAGAGTAGACTCCGTGAAGAATCTAGGCCCTTCACTTCGTTCAGGGTGACAAAAAATTCTCTGATTGCTAAAGGGTTTGTGCGATAATTTTTGACTTTACCCCCTGATTCCCCTTTCCTTCCAGGGAGATAGGATGCAAAAGAATCGTGCATTGATTTTTAACCTATGTTATAATCTTGGTTTATAGACGGACATTAGAAGGAGCGTAAATTTGGACAAAGAGAAGAAGGGAGCCGTTATTTCGGATTTTAAAGTTCATGAGGGTGATACTGGCTCTGCCGAGGTTCAGGTGGCATTGCTCACCGAGAGGATAAGCCAACTGGCTGAGCATTTGAAAGCGCATCCTCATGACCAGCACACCCGTCGTGGGCTTCTAAAGCTGATAGGACGGCGAAGGCGCTTGCTCGCTTATGCTTCCAAGAGCGATGTGAAACGCTATCGTAGTCTTATTACCAGGTTAGGTTTGAGGAAGTAAGTTACCAGGTATTGTGGGTGAGTTATGTTTGAGTCTGACAAATGTGAAATTGGGGGTAGGTTGCTAACTATTGAGACAGGCAAGTTGGCCCAGCAAGCTGACAGCGCTGTTACTGTGCGCTACGGTGATACCGTGGTATTGGTCACTGTCTGTGTTAGTGATGAGCCCCGCGGAAACGGTGATTTCGTCCATCTGACTGTGGATTATGAGGAAAGGCACTATGCTGTCGGCAAGATTCCCGGTAGCTTCATCAGACGAGAGGGACGTCCCAGTCAAGAGGCAACCCTAGCCGGACGACTAACCGACCGCAGTATACGTCCACTTTTTGACAAAAATTTACATAATGATGTTCAGATTGTGGTTACTGTCCTTTCCACCGACCAGGAAAATGACCCTGATATACTAGCGGTCAGCGGGGCTTCGGCTGCGATGACCCTTTCTTCAATCCCGTTCTATGGTCCGATAGGTGCAGTGCGTGTCGGCTATCTTGATGGCAACCTTGTGTTAAACCCAACATTGCCTCAGTTGAACGATAGCCTGTTGGACCTTGTTGTTGTCAGCACCAGAGAAGCCATAGTCATGGTGGAAGCCGGAGCCAAGGAAGTTTCTGAGGAGATAGTTCTTGAAGCGATTAAGTTTGGGCACGAGGCGAATCAGGAGATTATAAGATTCCAGGAGGGTTTGCGGCAGGTTCATGGCAAGCCCAAGCTGGAGGTGAAAGCTTCTGAAACTGCCTCCGAGCTGCTCGCTGCCGTCTCTTCTGAGTTTGGGCATAAGTTGACTGAGGCAGTTAGGCGAATAGAGCGGGCTGAACGGGAAAAGGCGATTGAGACAGTCAAACAAGAGGCTGCCGAGAAGCTTAAGGAGATATTTCCTGAAGCTGAGATTGACGCTGTTATCGAAGACCAGCTAAAAAAGGCAGCAAGAGCGGACATTTTGGAGAAGAAACAGCACCTTGATGGCCGCCAACCGAAGGAGATACGTCCCATTACTGGTGAAGTCGGTTTTCTGCCGCGTACTCACGGCTCAGGGCTGTTCAGCAGAGGGCTAACTCAGGTATTGACCATAACCACTTTAGGTTCTCTACGTCAGGAGCAATTGATTGATGGCTTGGGATTGGAGGCGACAAAGCGTTTCATGCACCACTATAATTTTCCACCCTTCTCTAATGGTGAGGTAAAGCGCCTTGGGTCGCCAGGCCGGCGTGAAATCGGACATGGTGCTCTGGCGGAAAGGGCTCTAGCCCCGGTTATACCGAGTGAAGGCGATTTTTCTTATACTATACGCTTGGTTTCGGAAGTCCTTAGCTCTAATGGCAGCACTTCGATGGCAAGTGTCTGCAGCTCAACTTTAGCTTTGATGGATGCTGGTGTGCCCATCAAGGCTCCGGTGGCCGGGATAGCTATGGGACTAGTTACCAGCGAGGATAATAACTATGTCATTCTTACTGATATTGAGGGTATGGAGGATGCTTACGGTGATATGGACTTCAAGGTGGCTGGCACCAGCCAGGGGATTACGGCTCTCCAATTGGACATCAAGCTTAGAGGTATAAGTTATGAGATTTTGGCTGAAGCAATAAAGCAGGCGCGTGAGGCATATACGGAAATACTTGACAAACTAAAGCAGACTATCAGCACCAGCCGGTCTGAACTTAGCCCTTATGCGCCCAGAATGTATAAGATGACTATTGACCCGAGCAAGATTGGCGCCGTGATTGGACCTGGGGGCAAAACCATTCGGTCCATAATTGATGAGGCGAAGGTGACCATAGATGTTGAAAATGATGGGACGGTGATTATCGGCTCACCCAGTCAGGGAGCAGCTCAGAAAGCAATCGAAAAAATAGAGAGCCTGACTCGAGACGTGGAAGTTGGCGGTGTTTATACAGGGAAGGTCACTCGTTTGACAAACTTCGGCGCATTTGTCGAGATTCTGCCCGGAAAGGAAGGGCTAGTTCATATAAGTGAGCTGGCTGATTATCACGTGTCCAAGGTTGAAGATATTGTGAAGGTGGGCGATGAGGTTATGGTTAAAGTTATTGAAATTGACCATCTGGGCAGAGTAAATCTGTCACGCCGGGCAGTTTTTGAAAATTTGTCACAAGTTCGAGGAGCTAAAGTTGTGGACTCTGCTGCAACAGGACGTCCTCCCCGAAAGGAGCAGGAACGCCGCCCTGCTGCTCACCAGCGGGATAGCAGAGATAGCCGACGCCGCCGTTACTGAGTGGCTTAAAAAGCCTTTGCCTTTATAAAAGTAGTGAGGGGTGGGAAATGGAACCGATAACAGTGTTAGTCCACGGAGCCTTAGGCAAGATGGGGAGGGAAGTCACGGCTGCGATATGCCGAGACCCCGAACTAGAGGTGGTTGGTGGTGTTGACATTAAGGCGACACAAGAGCGGCTCACCTTGCCCGATGGTTCAAAGAAGGTGCCTTTTTCTTCCGATTTGAGTTCGCTTCTTGAAGTCTGCCATCCTAAGGTATTAGTAGATTTCACGATTGCTGAAGCCTCTATATCGGCGGCTCGTATTGCCCTTAAACGGGGCGTTAACGTTGTTATAGGCACATCGGGGCTTTCAAAGGACAATCTCAAAGAGATTGCCCAACTGTCTGAAGCTAATAGGGTAGGTGCCGTAGTAGCCCCTAACTTCGCTCTGGGTTCGGTAGTTTTGCTCCACCTGGCTAAGATTGCGGCTAAGTTCTTTGATTATGCTGAGGTTATTGAGTTGCATCATCATGAGAAAGCTGATGCCCCGTCGGGGACAGCTTTAACTACTGCCAGGGATATGGTGAAGTCGCGAGGCAAACCTTTTGTCTACCCGCTGACTAAAAAAGAAAACCTTAGTGGTACTAGGGGTGGACAAGTTGACGGTGTAGCCATCCATAGCGTAAGATTGCTAGGTCTTATGGCGAGCCAGGAGGTTATCTTTGGCGCGCCAGGGCAGACGTTGAGCCTGCGGCATGACACCATAAGCCGGGAGTGTTACATGCCGGGCATTATTCTAGCTATAAAAGAAGTGGTAAAGCGACAAGGATTGGTTTACGGGTTGGATACTATGTTGAATTTAAGAGGGAGCGATGAAGGCATATAATGTGGCTATTGTAGGTGCCACGGGAATGGTTGGGCAAGAGTTCATAAAGGTGCTGCAACAGCGAAATTTTCCAATGGCATCTGTCAATCTCTATGCCTCCGACCGGTCAGCAGGCAAGAGGCTCTATGTAGGTCACCGGGAGATAGAGGTTAAAGAGACCAGTCCTGAGTCTTTTCAAAATATGGATATTGCCCTTTTTTCGGCTGGTTCTGAGATCAGTCGCTATTTTTCGCCTATTGCCGCTAAGTCTGGAGCCCTAGTGGTTGACAATAGCGCCGCTTTCAGAATGGAGCCCAAAGTTCCTTTGGTTATCCCTGAGGTAAACCCTGACGACATAAAGTGGCACGATGGGATTATCGCCAATCCGAATTGTTCCACCATTCAGATGGTGGTGGCTCTTTACCCGCTGCACAAGGTTAATCCGATTAAGCGGGTTGTCGTCTCTACCTATCAATCAGTATCGGGCACTGGCGCAGCCGCCATGGAGGAGCTGACTACGCAAACCAAGTTAATCCTGGAAGGGCAGAATGTCGTTCCCCACGTTTATCCTCATCAGATTGGATTTAATTTATTACCGGAAATTGACGTCTTCTTGGATAATGGCTATACCAAGGAAGAATGGAAGATGGTGGAGGAAACTCGTAAGATAATGCATGCACCAGATATAGCTATTTCAGCAACCTGTGTCAGGGTGCCTGTTTTTATCGCTCATAGTGAGGCGGTGAATATCGAATTTACTGACCCTATGAGTCCCGAGGAGGCCAGGCATATATTAGCTAATGCTCCTGGCGTTAAGGTCCTTGACGATCCTAGTGTCAGCCTTTATCCTCAGCCTTGGCTGGCTGCAGGCTCGGATGATGTTTATGTGGGGCGTATCCGGGCAGATACCTCTCAGCCCAAGGGCTTGGTGATGTGGGTGGTATCCGACAACTTGCGTAAAGGTGCTGCCCTCAATGCTGTCCAGATTGCTGAAGAAGCAGCACGACGGGGCTGGGTTAAGAGCAGGAAATAAACTAACTGTATGGAGGCCGGTGATGAAGAAGTTTGGTCGCTTGCTGACAGCAATGGTTACCCCCTTTGATATCAAAGGCAAAGTTGATTACGCACAGGCTAAAAAGCTGGCTAAAGCCCTGCTTGATTCAGGCAGTGACGGGCTTGTGGTGTCGGGCACTACCGGGGAATGCCCGACTCTTACTCGTGAGGAGAAGCTGCGCCTTTTTGCTGAAGTTAAGTCAGCCGTTGGTAACCGGGGCGCGGTAATAGCTGGCACTGGTAATTACAGTACCGCGGAGAGCATAGAATTGACCAAAGAGGCGGAAAGGGCTGGAGTTGATGGTTGTCTTTTGGTGGTTCCCTATTATAATCGTCCTACACAGGATGGTTTATACGAGCATTTTAAGGCCATTGCTGAAGCGACCAGTCTGCCCTGCATCCTCTACAACGTGCCGTCGCGTACTGTTACCAGCCTGGCTGCTGAAACCGCCGTCAAACTCAGCCAGGTTGACAATATCATTGGAGTAAAAGAGGCCAGCGCCAATTTTGAACAGATAGCTAAGATTATACAGAATGCTAAGAGAGACTTCCTGATTTACAGTGGTAATGATGGTGATACGTTTCCTATATTATGCCTCGGTGGCTACGGTGTTATCAGTGTGGTTTCCCATCTGGTCGGGCTTCAGTTTAAGCAGATGATGGATGACTACATCAAGGGCAATATCGAAAAGGCGGCAGCCGTACATCGTAATTTATTGCCTTTGGTTAATGCTTTGTTTGTTGTTGCCAATCCTATGCCAGTTAAATATGCCTTAAACTATTTAGGATTTTCAGTAGGTAAGCCTCGCTTGCCGCTTACTGAACCGGACGAGAAATCCAAGGCTGTTATCGAGCAGACCTTAAAGAACTACAAGATTGACTTGCCGATAGCTGCTAGAGCTTAAGGCTGAAATCGAAGTCACATCTTCTGCGAGGATTTTTCAAAGTTCTTTGCCCGAGGTGGCTTTCTGCCCTTTCCTGGCTCGATGCTATGACCCTCTTCCTTTAAGCGAGCAGCTTGCGCTTGTGCGCCGCCGGGAAACTTTTCATTCAAGCTGCCATCTGCCTTAATCACCCGCCAGTAGGGCGTTACTTCTGTTTTTCCGCTTCTCAAATCTTCTTCTGCTACTTCGGCAACAATGCGAAGGAAAATTCCGGTTGTCATAGGGCAAGCACAATGGGCGTGCGCATCTTTCGCTAATTTCTCTCTAACCTGAGTCACGGTAACAAGTTTCCCTTTCGGGACTTTGCGGATTAGTGCATCTACCTCCAGTGGCTTGGGGATAAGCATTGTCCCGGTTCCAAATCTGTTTTGCATTTTTGGCGGAACGTCAACTACTTTGCCATGCTCGGAATGCTCCTCTTCTAATTTTTGCCGCCAGGTTTTATGCGTTTTAGGCATCGTTTACCCCTGTCAATTAGGTGCTTTTTAACCACCACATGTCGGTTTAACATTTCGCGTGTTTATGAAGTCACGACAAAGTCCGAATTTGGGTGACGAAACCAAACTATAAACACACTGGTAGGCGATGTTATCATCACTTCCAAATATCTGTTTTTTCCTCCCACCGCTTCTTGGCTTTCTTGAAATATTCTATTCTGCCTTTTACTTTGTCAATTTCGCGTGGATAAAATTCAAACAGAGTGTCGCATAATTCCAACATCCACTTTCTTCTTGAATATGCATGACGTACTACAATATTGTTTGCATTAGCAATTTGTATTTGCCCCCATCCCAAGGCACCAATCGTCAAGCAATCCCAAGATAAAAATTCGATAGGCAAAAAATAAACTTTCTCAACACGGATATGGACGCCAGAAACAACATCATAGGCTATCATCAGCATAATATAGTAATTTTTGTCATCTTCGTAGAATCGTGCCAGTCTTTCCACAGAGGTCAAATTTGGCATATTAAACTTAGTTTCTAACCTGTGAGTTTTCACGTCCACCACATAATACAAATCTTTTTTGTCTGTAAAGGCTAAGTCAGCCATTGCTCGTCTTGCAAAACCGGCAGAATACTTTTTGGAAAATCCCCCGATAATATCCTCAAAGCCTTCTTCCAAGATATGCTGAATTGCATCTCCTGTGGCTCTTGGGCTCTCAGCAGTGTCTTTGCTCAAGAAATCCGGGTATTTATTAAGAAAGACTTTTATTTCGCCTTCAACCTTTTTGTAAGTGTTTGTATAGAAAATTTGGCTTTTCATTTTCTGTCTCCCTTCACATCAAACTTATTCATGTCAAATAGGGACAATCCAGCAATATTGCTTAGCTTTTTATTACTCCTATTCTTCATATCTTTCAGTGTGTTTCTTTCCCAGAAGACCTCCTCAGAGTATCCCTGAATATTAGAGGTTTTCTCTGCCATCTCCAACCTTTTCTCTGCGTAGAGACAATATTCTTCGTCTATCTCTACTATAACGAAATTTCTTTTAAGTTTCTTTGCAACAACTCCAGTAGTTCCTACACCTGCAAACGGGTCAAAAACAATATCGCCTTCTTTGGAACTTGCAAGAATAATTTTGGCCAAAAGTTTCTCGGGTTTTTGTGTTGGATGAGGAGTATTTTCTGGCATTGACCAAAAAGGAATTGTTATATCAGTCCAGACGTTTGATGGATATGTCAAACGGTATTTACCATTTTCCTCTTCTGTCCAATCTTTTGGTACTCCATTTTCTCGATATGGAGCTATCACCCTCCTTTTTAATTTCACTGCCTCTGCGTTAAAAAAGAACTTGCTTGAAACCGTGCAAAACCATATATCCTCAGAATTATTCTTCCAATCCCTTTTTGCACCCCGCCCCTTTTCCCTTTCATAGGTTATTCTATTCCTAACAATAAAATATTTTTCACAAAGAAGATGAATCGCAGAAGACGAACGCCAATCTCCACAAATATATATTGATGCGGTAGGCTTTAGCAGTCTTATCATTTTTCTGAGCCAAGATTCCATCCACTCCATATATTGATTTACTGACATCTGCTTAAAGGAACGGGTATTGAAATTCTTTGTCAAATTATACGGTGGGTCAATAAAAAGAAGGTCTACAAATTTTGGCGGTAGGAAATCCACTACTTCAAAAACATCCTGATTGATAACTTTATTCAATATTTTGTCAACTGAGGCTGGGCCATTTATCTTCAGCAGTTTCTGACGATAAGTTCCCTTCTCTCTATCCAATACCGTCAGGGTACGATTACGTGGTGCTTTTGTCATCTCTTACCCTCATCTAGGGTAGTATCGCATAACCCAGGCCTACGGGCAAGCAGCCTTCACCCTGCCTAATCTGAAAATCCTAGCAGAGCGTTAGACAACCTGCTTGACCATTATTGCCTGGCCTCGACTGGCGCCGACGGAAATGACGCTAACGGGGCAGGAGAGAAGCTCTTCGAGCCGGGCTACATAACGGCGGGCTTGGGAAGGCAGTTGGTTGTGGTGGCGGATGTCGCTTATCGGCGTTTGCCAACCTGGTAGTTCTTCATAGACTGGCTGACATTTTCCCAGGACAGATATATCGCTTGGGAAATTTCTCACGATGTCTCCATTTGATTTGTAGCCTGTGCATATCTTAAGAGAGTCGAATGCGTCGAGAACATCGAGGCGGGTTAGGGCTATACCGGTGAAACCGTTGACTTGAGCGCTGAAACTGCCAGCTACAGCATCGAACCAGCCGCAGCGGCGTGGTCTGCCCGTAGTAGCACCATATTCGTGAGCTCGTTCTCTGATGAATTCACCTGTTTTGTCCTTAAGCTCTGTCGGCATAGGCCCACCACCTACTCTTGTGGTGTAAGCTTTGAAAACACCGATGATTTGGTCAATTTGCTTGACGCCTATCCCAGAACCTGTAGAACTGCTCGCAGCCATAGGTGAAGATGAGGTTACATAGGGATAGGTGCCGAAGTCGGGGTCAAGCATCGTGCCCTGAGCCCCTTCTAATATAATTGGCTGCTTCCGGGACACCATGTCCTGGAGAATGGGGCCAGTATCTCGAATGAACGGGGCTAGCTGCTCTCCGTAGGAGCAGTATTGCTCGAAAATCTCTTCTAGAGATAACGGTGGGGCGTTGTATATTTTGGTCAGGATGGCATTCTTGAGTTCGAGGATTGAGCTAAGTCGAGACCGGAAATTCTTATTATTCAGCAGGTCGCAGGCACGGATTCCGAGGCGAGCTATCTTGTCACTGAAAACAGGGCCTATTCCTTTGCGTGTGGTGCCTATAGCTCCCTTACCTCGTCGCTCCTCTTCTAGTCCATCCAGGAGGATATGATAGGGCATTATCAAGTGTGCCCGGTCACTGATGAAGAGATGGCTGGTATCAACCCCGTGTTTCTGGAGGTTATCAATTTCTTCCAGTAGTACTACTGGGTTAATTGCTACACCGTTACCGATTATACAGACTACTCCAGGGTGGAAGATACCTGAGGGGACAAGGTGAAGTTTGAACTCACCGTAAGGATTAATTACAGTATGTCCAGCATTATCGCCTCCTGAGAAGCGAACTACTACCTTTGCTCTCTCAGCCAGGAGGTCGACTATTTTCCCTTTGCCTTCGTCTCCCCACTGGGCGCCAATAATCGCTACAACTGACATTATCTTCGTGCTAGCTTAGTGTGAAAGTTGGGGAAGGTGACCATATAGGCTAATGAAGCTTCGAGCTTACACTCGCGACATATATTTCTTGCCCCAAAAGTGGAGCAAGGTCCCGCCACCTGCAATCCATACCACTAAGCCGATAATTATTACCCCGGCGATGCCCAATACCCAGTAGAAGAAGATACTTCCGAGCACCATCCATAGCAGAGCAATGATGCTAAGAGCCGTTAGACTCCGTTCAAATGTCTTGTCGCTCATATCTTTTCACCTCCGGTTTGCTTTATTGACTTTTTGTTTGTTGCCATACATATATCAGTCGTTGACCCACGGTAACGAAGCCAAGCACTACCACAAGAAGTAAAGCTATAAAAATACTGAATTTGTACAATGGGTCCAAAAGTAAACCAAGCGCTAATATTATAACTCTCTCAGCCCTTGTAAACAAACCGACGGGGCAATTTATCCCAAGGCCTTCGGCTCTAGCTCGTACGTAGCTGGTGAGAAATGAGCTGACCAAGGCTAGGAAAATAAGCACCATTTCAGTAGTGCCTCCACTCATTAGGTACAAAACTAAAAGACCTAGAAGTAACACCGCGTCGGAAATCCGATCGAAAGTGGAGTCTAGCAAGGCGCCGAAGCGGGTGGCTTGGTTAGTTAAGCGAGCCAGTGCCCCATCCAGAATGTCGAATAACCCAGAGAGGAGAACTAGAAATCCGCTGATGAGAAGGTGATTGGTGGCAATAGTCCCAGCCGCGATTATGCTTATTGCCAGGGCAAGCCAGGTCAAGGTGTTAGGTTTTAGTCGGCTTTTGATTAGGGTTGTTTTTAGCGGCTCAGTAATCCGTCGAGCAGCGATTTTTCTGAATTCAGCTAAGTTTATCACAGAGTGCTCCTACGCACAGCTACTAAGCAAACTGTCATAGTAATCCATAATTTGTCGTGCAATGTTTGGCCAGCTGTATTTTTCGGCTTTGGTCCTTCCTTTAGCACCCATTTGGAGGCGCAACGATTTGTCATTCAGGAGGGATAGCAGGGCGTGAGCCAAGGATTCCTCATCTCGGGGTGGCACAAGCAATCCTTCCTCACCGTGAGCTAACACGCCAGCATAGCCTTGAATGTTGGTGGCAACTACCGGTTTGCCGCATGCCATAGCTTCCAGCAAGACGATGCCAAAGCTTTCACCACCAGTAGCCGGGGCGCAGAAAATATCAGCACTGCGGTAGTATGAGGGTAGCTCATCGCTGGGGACAAAACCAACGAAAACAACATTGTCAGTTAGGCCCATGTCCTTGACCAGCTTTTCATATCTAAGGCGTAACACAGTGCCTGGGCCAACTGCGATTAGCCGGAAGTTGGGGAGACTGTTCTTGATCTTGGCACAGGCATTAAGTAAATAGCCCAGACCTTTTCGCTGTTCAAGCCGACCGACAAAGAGGATGTTTATCTTGCCGTCAGCGAATTCTTTTCGCTGAGGGGCGTCAAGACAGAACTGTTGGGTATCTATGCCATTTGGGATAATACGGTAGTCACCTGGCAGATGTCGGCTGACATATTCCAGCGCCGGTTTGGAAACAGTAATTTTGCCATGCAACCTCGGCAACCACCTTCTAAAGATGGGTTTGCCTAGCCAGTAGACTCGTGGCTTATTATAGTAGGCGTGGAAGGTGCCAACATTTATGCAGTTTGACTTAAGGAGAGCACTTAAACAGATCATAGGTGTGAAGGGTTCGTGGAGGTGAAGAATATCAAAGTCCTCATTGGCCAAGATTTCACCCATTTGCGCAGGTAACCAGGGGGATACTGGGATTCGGGCGATAGCACCACCAAATGGGACAGGTAAGGGCTTGCCTATGGGAGTAACCTCTTCTTCGAAGTAGCGGGTCCCCCCTTTTGGGCATGGGGCTATTATCTTGACCTTATGCCCCCATTGGGTGAAATTATGCGCCAGATAAGCGATGTGGTTGACAACCCCGCCTGGGAAGGAGTAGTCGTATGGGGAGACTAAACCAATTTTCACTGCTGTTACTGCTCTGGTTTGGCGAATCTGGCAGTTGTGTTCTGCTTAACTTTCCTTTATCTTCTCGCTGACTATCTCAGGGAGACAAATCGGCGTTTGTTGATCCTTGCCAGCGATGAAGTTCTCAACCCGTCTCCGGGCTTCGTCGTCGGAATATTGGATGGGTGGCGACTTCATGAAGTAGGCACTAGGAGCTACTATAGTTCCAGTTAGGCCTCTCTCCATAGCTAATTTGCAGCACCTTATGGCATCGATAACTACCCCAGCGGAGTTTGGACTATCCCATACCTCCATTTTAAGCTCTAAATTGAGAGGGACATCGCCAAAGGTGCGTCCTTCCATTTTAATGTAACAGAATTTACGGTCGGCCAGCCATGGCACATAGTCACTGGGGCCGATGTAGATGTTGTCAGGCTCAATTTCATAATCTAGCTGAGAGGTTACGGCATTGGTTTTCGAAATCTTCTTTGACTCCAGGCGCTCCCGTTCCAGCATGTTATAAAAATCAGTATTGCCGCCGAAGTTGAGCTGATAAGTTCTTTCTAGCTTGACTCCACGGTCACGGAAGAGCCTAGTTAATACGCGATGGGTGATTGTAGCTCCGACTTGAGATTTGATATCGTCACCGATAATTGGTAATCCTGTCTCTGCGAAGCGTTTATACCAGTAGGGTTCGCGAGCAATGAAGACTGGTATGCAGTTGATAAAGCCACAGCCAGCAGCCAGAACTTGTTCTATGTACCACTTGGTTGCCTCTTCACTACCAACCGGCAGAAAATTTACCACTACATCTGTTTTTGTTTCTTTGAGAATGCCAACAATATTAGCTGTGGGACCTGGCGATTTTGTGATTATTTTCGACAGATATTTTCCCAACCCATCATGGGTCATGCCCCGAGTTACTTTGACCCCTATGTTGGGCACGTCGCAAAACTTAAAAGTATTATTAGGTGGAGTGAAAATAGCTTCGGCTAGGTCCTTACCGACTTTATTTTTATTTATGTCAAAGGCAGCTACGAAATTGATATTGCTTATGTGATAGCCGCCCAGATTAATATGCATTAGCCCGGGCACAAATTCACCTTCTTTGGTTTTTCTATAGTAATGGATGCCCTGAACTAGCGAAGAAGCGCAATTACCGACACCTATTATAGCTACATTTATTTTTCCCATAACTGTTTCCTCTCTATTTCTACTGTACACTGGACTGACGGGGGCTACTATCCTAGCCCCTTGGTTTGTGGATAACCATCTTGGGTGACCTGGCTAATAATATGGGCATCCTGGCACCGTGTAACACCTTGTCGGCTACGCTACCTAATACCCACCGGCCAAGGCCCGTTCGACCATGAGTTGACATAGCTATCAAGCTAACCTTCTCATCCTCAGCATATTCTACTATTTTGTCAGCGGGGTCACCAGTGACCACTTCGTATGTGGATTTAATTCCCTTGCCACTTAGTCTTTCAGAGATGCTTTTCAGGTAATTTACGCCAGCATCATGCATGGCTCTGACAAACTTTCTCCAGTCTGGGCCACCGAGTAAACTGGCTTCTACTGTCCCAGGTGGTGAGACAACCTGGAGCAAGCTGATTGAAGCTCCCGAGTTTATAGCTAGTGTTTCGGCATAAGGTAGAGCTGCTTCACCAATGTCTGAGCCATCTAAAGGGGCAAGGATTTTGTGAAGAAAGTGTAGCTTTCCAGCAGTTCCGGTTTTACTGGGTCGTTTGCTTCGGACAAGCAGAACTGGGGCTGTAGCTTCACTTATCACCTTTTCAGCTACGCTTCCCATCCACCAACGCGTGATACCACTTCGGCCATGGGTAGCCATGATAATCAGGTCAATCTCCTTTTCTACGGTGAAATCAAGGATTTTATCTGCTGCGATACCATAACGGATCACCGGTTCAGTTTTGATATTATCGCTGTGTAGACCATTTGCGATTTTGTTGATGTAATCTTCAAGGAGGCGGTTTACACGGCGTGTCTTTCTTCCGATGCCCACACCTAAAATGTGCACGTGGGAACCAAATCTTGGAGCTAAATCTCTAAGGTAGGGGAGTATACCTTCAGCTTCCCCAGAACCGTCTAAAGGGGCTAGAATTTCTTGCAATTGCAACATTCTTTTTGCCATTTTATTTGGTGATTATAGCGGACGCTCTTGCTTAAGACAAGGCCTTTATGGTATTTTTGAAAGGTGCTTTATGACTTTCACACCCACACTTTTCATAGCGATGGTATTTTATCACCAATCGAGCTAATACGTCGTGCTTTTGTCAAAGGCTATTCAGCTATTGCTATTACCGACCATGTAGCCCTTGGCTCACTTGGCAGGATAATCAAGGAAATAAGTGACGATTGTGCTCTAGCCAGAACCTATTGGGACATTCTAGCCATCCCCGGTGTAGAGCTTACTCATGTTCCACCTCAGGCTGTCTCTGAGGTGGCTAAAAAAGCCAAAGAAATGGGAGCTTGGCTAGTGGTAGTTCACGGCGAGACATCTGTAGAACCAGTAGAGAAAGGCACTAACCTTGCCGCTGTCCAATCTCCATACGTTGACATATTGGCCCACCCAGGTTTAATGACACCTGAAGAAGCCACCTTGGCAGCTCGAAACGACGTCTTTATTGAACTCACAGCTCGAAAAGGGCATTCTGCGGCTAATAGTCATGTTGCTCTGGTTAGCCAGAAAGCAAAAGCTAAAATGCTGGTTAGTTCTGACGCCCACGACGAGAATGACCTACTGACGCCGAGCTTAGTTGAGTCTATCCTTCGTCAAGCAGGATTAAACCAGCAGCAACGCTCACAAATTCTTGACCGCAACCCCATGCTTTTGATTGAGAAAGTTAATAGATCGTCTTAACGCTCTGGCTAGAACACGTAGATAATTAACCCTTGCCGATTCGGAATAGTTTGGTACCACAGACTGGACAAGTTCCGCGTGTCGCCGGCCTCTTGTTCTTCAGGGTAACGCTCTGCGGGTTCTTGATCTCCCTCTTTGTCCGACATTTAAAGCAATATGCCTGCGCCATCTGTTTCACCTCCTTTCATCAAAGCTGAATCATATCCATTATAATACAGACTGTCAAGACCCTTATGGTATAAATACCCAAACTGCACAAAAATGGCTTTCAGCTCAGATGCGCGAGTTAGTGTGTAATGTCACCCATTCCAAGCGTTCTGGAGGAGGCTAGGTCTATTTAGACGCTTTTTTGACATCTTTGCTGCAGAATTTTACGATTTCAGCAAAACCGTTGATCTTTGCTAAGTTATTGGTTTCGGGGAAGCCGTCATATGTGAGGCTGATCCAGGGCTTCTGATACACCGTGCTGAATTTTTCTGCCATTGCCGACACGATTCCCCCAGGCATGCAGCCGTGTGGCATTACCGATATGACCCCGGATAATCTAGGGTCCTTTATCCAGTTGATTCCATCTGTATGGCAATGGAACTCTGGCCGCCAATTTGCATGATGGTCTTGGCATCGGGATGACATTGAAGGAGTCCTGAAGCAATCGACAGCGAGCTACTGTACTCCGACCAATTGAGTTCTTTTGGGATTACGGTTTTGCCAGAGCCGGATATGCCAGCACTGACAATCTGGTCAAGATTGAACCTCTTGCTTAACCTGGTGATGAGTGAGTTGACTGCAACCTTTGGACTCGAGGTTATCTTTTCGGTGTCAAGCTTGATGATGCTGCCATGTGCGTCGGTTAGTGCCAGCTTGGCATTGACGGAGCCAACATCCAAGCCCAGAAAACACTGCATTTGCCCAATGTAGTTCTGTAAGTTTGGGGGAGCCCCCGCTAATTTTTACCTCTCCACTCGGAGATTATAGCAGACTTTGTGCTTTGGAAAAACCTTTAAATCTGGCACGGCCCCTTTTGCTCCGGGTAGCCGACTTGTAGAGGGCGAAAAACCTTTTCTGTATGCCAGAGCTTCTTTTCAGGGATAAAGTGTAGCACAGCTATGAAATGTCCATCGAGGTTGTAAGCGCGACAGTATTTCTCTGAAGGCAGGAAGGCTTCGTCTAAAGGCAATGAGCAGCCGTTTCTGATAGATAGTTCATTTCTTTTGCCAACAATGGTTGCTTTCCAGCTTGAGAGTGGGCTGTCCAAAGGATGAAGAAACTCTTTCCAAGTGCTCTTCTGAAAGGCATCTTCAATTTGGGGCAGAGATAGTGCGTCTTCAACGCGAAATGGCCCGCACCGTAAGCGGATCAGGTTTTTCAAATGAGCGCCACAGCGCAGATATTGCCCGAGATCGTGAGCCAGGGAGCGTATGTAGGTACCCTTACTACAGTCCACATTGATTGTTATAAGCGGTGGCTGGCAGTTAATAAGCTCTAGGTTTACAATTTCGACCTGCCTTGGTTTCAGCTTTATCGGGACACCAGCACGAGCGAGTTCATAGTATCGTCTGCCCTGGTGTTTCAAAGCACTGTATACGGGAGGCACTTGCTTAATGACGCCCTGAAAGGCGGTAAGAGCCTCCTTTATTTGGGTCACGGTGATACCGCTGGGATCTCCACGCTCGATTATTTTCCCTTGCCTGTCAAAGGTATCTGTGGTTACGCCTAGTTCAATCTGGGCGAGGTATGTCTTGCTGCTCTCTGTTAGAAACAGGACAACTCGTGTCGCCTGACCAAAACAAATCGGTAGCACACCTGTAGCTATCGGATCTAGTGTGCCGGCATGTCCGACATGTTTCTCTCCAGTGAGACGTTTGAGCCAAGCTACTACATTAAAAGAAGTCTTGCCTTCTGGTTTGTTGACGTTGAGAATCCCGTCAATGCTCATCTTCGTTTTCGGTATCGCTGGAAGCAACCTGCTCGATTAACCTGAGAACTTCAGCTCCACGTTCGATAGAATCATCAATGTGGAAGCTAAGCTCAGGCATGTGCCTTAATTTTAGACGGTTGGCCAATTGTCTGCGAAGAAATCCTGAGGCAGCAGCGAAACCTTGCAATATCTCGTTTTTGTTTACTTTGTCTTCCAAAGTGCTAATAAACACTTTGGCATGTCTCAAGTCAGGGGACGTCGAAACCTTGGTTATTGAAATAAGGCTAGTAAGTCTCGGGTCATTAACTTGCTCTCGGAGCAAATCACTGATTTCTTGCTGAATTATGCTGCTTACCCGCTCAGTACGACGTGTCATATCTGTTCCTTTAAGTTAAAGACTGTGGTTTAGGATATAGAGGAGAACCTAGCCTGGAAAAACCAAAATGATGGTTTAGCTTACTGTTTCCTGCCGATAGGATTGAATAATATCGCCAACTTGGAAATCTGTAAAGCCTTCTATTTTAACGCCACATTCAAAGCCAGTGGCTACCTCTTTAACATCTTCTTTGAAGCGTCTTAGGCTGCTTACGCGAGATTCGTGGATTGATTCGCCTCGACGTATGACCCGAGCTAAAGCATCTCGTCTTATCTTACCTTCTTTAACCGAAATTCCTGCTACCTTGCTCTTTTTCCCTGCGTCAAAGACGGCCAGTACTTCAGCCTGTCCTTCGATAACTTCAGTATAGACTGGCTCCAACATGCCTTTTAGTGCCTTATCCACATCCTTTACCAGTTCATAAATTACATTGTAATACCGAAGGCTTATGCCTTCTGCTTCAGCCAATCGCTGTGCTCCTGGCTCCGGTCGGCTGTTAAAGCCAATGATTATTCCTTTGGAGGCTAAGGCCAGTAGCACATCGCTTTCTGTAATACTGCCACTACCCGAGTGAATGACTCTAACCTTAACCTTTTCATCACCCAGTTGCTCTAGAGAATTCCTGATAGGCTCGATGCTGCCTTGGACATCTGTTTTAAGAATTATATTGAGCTCCTTTATCTGTCCGGCGCTGATTTGGGTTGAAAGGGCACTCAGGCTCAAGGTCTTAGCGCTAGTTGGGACTTTTTGTTGCATGTCCTTGTGCTTTTCCAAGAGCATCCTTGCTTCACGCTCGTTGCTAACAACGTTGAAAGAGTCTCCGGCATGTGGGACCGCGTTTAGCCCAAGAACTTCTACAGGGGTGGCAGGTTCAGCTTTCTTAAGGTGCTTGCCCAGCTCATTAAACATAGCCTTGACTCTGCCCCAAGTATTACCAATTGCAAGGGTATCACCAGGCTTGAGTATACCTTTTTGAACCAGAAGGGTAGCTACTGGCCCCCTAGTTTTGTCAAGTCTAGCTTCAATCACTACCCCCTCTGCTGGACAATCATGCTCAGCTTTAAGCTCCAGTATATCAGCGACTAGAAGGAGGTTTTCTAGAAGCTCGTCTATACCCTGTTTTTTCTTAGCTGATATTGGCACGCATACAGTGTTGCCTCCCCACTCCTCAATAATCAAGCCTAAATCTGCCAGCTGCTGTTTCACTTTATCTGGATTGGAGTTAGGTTTGTCAATTTTGTTGAGGGCGACCACTATGGGCACATCAGCGGCTTGAGCATGGTTTATGGCTTCTATAGTTTGGGGCATCACTCCGTCATCAGCAGCTACCACGAGGACAGCTATGTCAGTAACTTGAGTCCCTCTGGCTCTCATGGCAGTGAAAGCTTCATGCCCTGGTGTGTCCAGAAAAGTAATTTTTCGTGAGTTCACCTCGACTTGGTAAGCTCCTATGTGTTGGGTAATAGCACCGGCTTCGGTGGCGATTACATTGCTTTTGCGGATGGCATCGAGTAGGCTTGTCTTACCATGGTCAACGTGCCCCATGATGGTGATCACCGGTGGGCGTGGGGAAAGCTTACCATCACCCGTTGGCACAGGGCGTTTTATTTGAGCGGACACCGGCTGCTTTTTAGCTTCATAACCGAAATAAGCAGCTACCACTGCCGCGGTATCAAAATCTACGGCCTGATTAATATTGGCCATGACACCGTTTCTCATGAGCTGCTTAATAACCTCGATGGCACTAACCTGTAGAAGGTCGGCCAATTGTTTCACACTGAGAGCTGGGGGAAGGCTAACATGAGGCAGCACCTGTGAGTCAATCTTAGCTTCCTGGCTATCCTGCTCTTGGTTGGCAATCGGTTTTTGCTTCTTGTTACTCAACTCTAGCTCTCTCCCCTTCTGGGTAGGCTCTTGCCATATTCTACCAGCGCTTGGCGATTTTCCAAAATGAGCTCAGTCCGTAGGGCATACTCCAAGCGATTGCCTTTCAGTCCGGTGTCCCAGCATTCGCGTATTGGGCATAGATAAACTCCTCGGCCCGCCTCTGTGCCCTTAGGGTCTATCTCTACAACACCAGCACGACATACGATTCGAATTAACTCTCTTTTAGTCTTTTTTTCTCGGCAAGCTATACAGCTACGCTCAGGTACGTGCCTTTGCCGAAGAATTTGCTTGTTAAGATTATTCTTCAAGTTCGTCTTCCTCAGAGTAGCTAATCGGACTTGAACGCGCTTTCTTAGGTCTGCTTTTGCCTTTTGGTAAATCCACCTCCTTCTTGCCACTCTTCTTCTTTGTCTTATCTGTCCTTGCTGGTAGTATGTCCTCAGCGAACCTAATCTTGCGGGCCTCTGCAGATTTGGCTGGTGAGGAAACCTCCGAAGCTAAAACAAGCTCAAAGGCGGTTGGAGCTGCGGCTATTCCTGCCATTTCCCCCTCATCGACTGACTCCGGTTCACCGATTACCCCTGCTTCGCTGATGGGCATTGGACTAGGGAGTTCCTCTGCGGCGGCAAATTCGGGGACAGGCTCTTCCACTTCAGCAACTGCCTCTCTGGCTTCCACGGTAGCTTCTCTGCCCAAACTGGCCTTTTCTGCCTCAAGGGCTGAGGTGCTCTTGATATCGATTCGCCAGCCTGTTAGTTTTGCCGCTAATCTGGCATTTTGTCCTTCCTTGCCGATGGCCAACGATAGCTGTTTATCAGGCGCAGCCACTATGGCGGTATTCTCCGTTTGGTTGAGTTCAACGCTTGATACCTGAGCCGGGCTGAGGGCATTGGCGATGAACACTGCTGGGGCATCAGCCCATTGGACCACGTCTATCTTTTCACCATGCAGCTCATTTACGATGTTTTGTATTCTGATGCCACGTAGCCCAACACAGCAACCCACAGGGTCAATACCTTCTTGGCGTGCTGCTACGGCCACCTTGGTTCGATGGCCGGCCTCGCGAGCTATCGACTTTATCTCTATGATGCCGCCATATATTTCTGGGATTTCCAGTTCGAAAAGCCGGCGCAATAGGTTGCGGTGCGAGCGAGACACTAATATCTGAGGTCCTCTGCTGGTTTTGGTTACCTCCAGGACGTACAACTTGAGCCTTTGCCCAATACGATAGCGCTCATTGTGCACCTGTTCGCTGCTTGGAAGTATTGCCTCAGCTTTGCCTAAATCGATATGAATTTGCTCTGGCATAATGCGTTGCACCATTCCCGTAACGATTTCATCCTCTTTGCCAGTGAATTCCTCGAAAATCGCATGATGTTCCGCCTCGTGCAACCGCTGCAGGATAACCTGTCTTGCCGTCTGAGCAGCGATTCGGCCAGCATTCGGGGGTGTGGATTCCGTGCTTACAATATCGCCAATCTGGGCATTTCTGTCGATCTTTTGAGCTTTCGCAAGGGATATCTCATGAATCGGATCAGTGGGTTTCTCAGCCACTATCTTCCTTACGTAGACCTTGACTTCGCCAGTGTTGGGGTTGATCTTGGCAGAAATGTCCTGACCGGCGGCAAAAGCATCTTTCCTGTAAGCGGAGACGAGTGCTGACTCTATTGCGGACAGCACCACTTCCTTAGGCAGGTGCTTCTCAGCCGATAATTGGGTAAGGGCAACCATGAATTCAGTTTTCATTTGATACCATTACCCCCGTTTTCTATTTCCTTCTTAACAAAAAAGTGGGAACTAGCCCCACTTTTTTATTGCACTCTTAAATTCCCTTCTTACTTTAACATAACTTAGACAAAAATGCAAATCAAGCCGCTATTGGTAGTTTTTCATCTTTTGCCTTTATACCTCGCTTGTTTAGTACCTGGTTATATTTTACTCTGGCGGTAAGCCACCAAAACGGCGTTGGCGTTGGCTGTAGAAAATAAGGGCTTTGTCAATTTCTTTCTTGCCAAAACCAGGCCATAAAACTGGCGTGAAGTAGAACTCAGCATAGGCAGATTGCCATATCAGGAAGTTACTCAGTCGCATTTCGCCTCCAGTGCGAATGACCAAGTCAGGGTCAGGGATGTCAGCGGTATAGAGGTATTGGCTGAAAAGTTTTTCATTAATATCTTGCGGCGAAATACAGCCAAGTATAAGACTCCGCGTTGCCTCAACAATCTCATCTCTCCCCCCATAGTTGAAAGCTAAACTCACAGTCATCCTAGTGTTGTTATGAGTCAGCTCCAAGGCCCGTTTTACTCTCTCCTGCAGTCTTAGCGGCAGGCCATCGGGCTTACCCAGGTGGCGGATTCTTATGCCATTTTCCTGGGCGAACTTGATTCCTTCCTCTAGCCTTTCTTCCAGAATTTTAAATATCTCATCTACCTCACGTTTCGGTCGGTTCCAATTCTCTGTGGAGAAAACATATAGAGTGAGGTAGGGAATTTTGTATTCTATGAAGATTTCCACTACCTTCTGGGTTGTGTTGACTCCCTGTCTGTGTCCAGCTAATCTGGGCAGGCCGCGTTGTTTTGCCCACCGCCCATTACCATCCATGATAATGGCTACATGCCGAGGCAAATGTTTTAAATTTGTCGGCGTAATCATTCTAATCTCTCAATTTTTTCCTTGAGTCCTCTTTTCTTTGCTTCATCAAATTTAACTTGATTGTCTAAAGTTCGATAATGTGGTTCAGTCAAAACTAGTTTGTCTGGCCCAATGTCTTTCGTCGGACAAACGTGAGAACCGATGATGGAGTTGGGACCAATTTTGATGCCAGGCATAACGCTGACGTTAACTCCAGCTTTGCAATTGTCGCCAATTATTGCTCCGAGCTTATCCCGTCCAGTATCAATAGCTTTACCCCCAACCATCACTGAGATGCTCTGCTCGTCAAAACGGAAGTTGGCTAGGACAGTGCCGGCGCCGAAGGAGCAACCTTTGCCTATTATGGAGTCACCAATATAGCTGGAGTGCATCCAACAGCCGTCGCCGATATAGGAACCTTTGATCTCTGTAGAGTAACCGATGACACAGTCGGCTCCGATATGGCTGTAGTCTCGCACTAGGGCGTTATTGCCAATTATGGAACCGGGGCCAATGTAGACTGGCCCTCTTATGACTGCATTTTCCAGCACTCTGACATTGCCACCTATAATAACCTTGCCCTCAATGGTTGCCTTTTCTGAGATATAAGCCGAAGCTGAAATCCTTGACTGGCTTATATCCAGGAGATATTTGACAACATCAAAGATGTCCCAGGGGTATTTTATGGGTGCCCAGAAATCAGTGTAGGGTATCACCTTGATTTTGTGTCCATCTTTGACCAGGTTGTCCAGGGCACATTCGTAGACATCGTCCTTAGTCGTTTTGACCTTTTCAATGTATTCCAAGAGTCTTTTAGAACCGGTATGAAGGTGAACCAGGATATTTACCAAATTGCTTGGCTCCTGGCCAAGTTTCGGCTTTTCCACAATGTGTTTGAGCACATTTCTTGAGTTGATAACTAAGTAGCCCCCCGGGAAATAGTTCTTCGTCTGGTAGCCGAGCATATATGAGGCTGCAGATTTCTTTTTGGCCTCTTGAAGGAGACTAGTATATGCCGAGGCTGCAAAAATATCGTTAGGATTCACTACCAGGATTTCCTCATCCAAGAGAGATGCGGCGCTTTTTAATGCATCAGCAATGCCCAGCGGTTGTTTCTGCAGAGCCAGCTCAATCTTAGCACCGGAGACCATTTTGGCTATTTGCTCTATTTGTCCCATATTTGCTGGATTACCAATGACCAGAAACTGATTTAGGCCAGCCTGCTTGGCTACTTCCGTTTGATGTTGTAGAAGTGTCTTGCCCAGGAAATTGAGCAGAAATTTGTCCTCGGTGATGGGGAACATCCTTTTACCAATGCCCCCACAAAGAAAGATTACTTTCATCTTTTTATCTCCCAGCTACAGATTGACATGGCTCTTTCGTTTCATTTCAAGGATTGCTTCGGGGCTTAATGCCCCTCGCAATGACAAGTATACAATCTTATTTTACTCTAATTTTAAACCTTTCGGCTTTGCCAAGCTACTGACAATTTAATGAATTTGCAGTTGCCTTATGTTTTATAAGGGGCTTGATTGCTTGGGCGGGAATAGCGACAGCCAAGTGCTTTAGTGTTTTCAAGATGAGCTCACTGTGCCAGTCAAAAGAGAAATCATCCAGCTCGGCTATAAACTGTGGTATGCCGTTTTTGCTTATGAAATTGTGCAGGCGCTCAATCTGACGATTATCAAGTTTCTGGTAAAGACGATGTGCCCAGTAGCCAACTTGAAGCTCTTTACCTAATCTGGCTCGCCACCCCTTCTGATAAGAAGCTAGTCTGGATTCAGAGAAGTCATGGGCTTGAAATGCTTGGTGGAGAGTATTAGCGGCTATGTCAGCACACATGAGTCCGTAATATATACCACCACCAGTAGTTGGCTTAACCTGTCCGGCTGCCTCACCAACTACCAGTATTCGGTCGGCGTATGTCTTGGGGAGAGGTCGGAGGGGGATAGTCCCGTAACCCAGGATGGCTTCGGTTGAGGTTATTTTGTCTTTGGTTTTTAGGCTTGATAGCAATTTATTTAAGTGCCATTCGGGTTGCTGGTGTGTTAATAGCCCAGCTAGGCCTTTACTGTCTCTGGTAGGTACCAGCCAGGCAAAACCGCCAGGAGCCAGTCTCTGGTCAAAGTAAATTTCCATCTCGCTATGGTCACTCATGTTTACTTCGGCTTGAGCCCCGATTATAAAATCGCTTATCTCTCCTAAACCAAGCTTTCCAGGCAAAGGTGAGCCAAAACCTGCGGCAATAACCACCGTCTCGGCTTCAAATAATTTCTTTTGCTCTCCGCAATTGGCTGCCACGCAGAAGTGATCGGTTCCAGCCTGGATATCAGCCACCTGTGTACCGAAAAGATAACAGACACCAGATTTCTGAGCATGGTCTGCCAGCGCTAGGTTAAGAGCTGGCCGGTCAATGACATAGGCCACTTCATGACTCCGCCACAGTCTAAGGGGTTTGGCTGAAGGTGCTAAGAATCTGACTGAGCTAACTTGCCTTATAATGAGGTTTTTATCAATAGGTATCAAATCAAGGCATTCTTTGCTAACAATGCCAGTACAGCAAATATCCTGCCCGGCAGCCATTTTCTTATCCAGGGCAAGCACCTTGTAGCCAAGCTGGGCTAATTTCCCAGCTAGATAGCTACCAACTGGCCCGGCACCGATTATGATGGTGTTATACAACCTTGTCTCCTACCCAGTCATGGGTGCTCATTCAGACGAGCTAATCTCCGAGAATGGTTCAGTGGTAAAGACAGCCTGAGGAAAGTGGAGCAACTTAATAGATCACTAGAGCAAATTGGTGAATTCCAATTGTAAAGTCTCATTCTAGATTTAGTGCAATTATACATAGGGTGCTGTCTAACTTGCAATCGTTGGTTCTATCTGGGGTTGTAGTTATTTGTTACCCTGGTTCAGGTATTCACTGTACCGTGCCAGGTTGGCGAAAGCTACAGCTGCCTGATGTGGCATGTCATAACACACGGAGTTCCTGTCCGCTAAGGCACGGATTATTTTTTTGGCGAGATTGGCACTGAAGGCGATTGGCTCGGAGGCAACAATGGTAGGCTTTTTGTATTTGTCGGTCAGTTCATTTAATTTGTCGAAGATACTAACTATTGCTGAAACGAGGGCCTCCCGCAGGCGCTCCCTTTCATCTCCTTTGGCAGCAGGAGAAAACTGCTCTAGAGGTAAGGCAGGCATTAATCCCAACATGATAACTCCGTCAACTACAGGACAGCGTAAAATCACTTCAACACATTTGATTACAGCATCTCCAAAGATGCCAGCTACCAGGTCAACTGGGTTACCTCGGTTCCACCATGCTGGCATGAAGCTATCCAGCTCCTTAATGGTCTCGGGAGGCAAAGAAACGACCTCGAGCCCTAATCTGGCACAGGCATCGGCAGCTAGAACTCCCCAACCTCCTCCAGCGGTGACTATGCCGACTCTGCGACCTCGGGGCAACGGGTGACACAGGAGAGCAATGCCGGTGTTAACGAGTTCGTCCAGACTTGTTACCTTTATTACCCCCGATTGCTTGCACATGGCGTCAAATACGGTGTATGAGCCGGCCAGGGATGCAGTATGGGACTTGGCAGCAATGGCTCCGGCTGGCGTTTCACCGGCCTTAAGCATTACGATCGGCTTTTTCTTGCTTACCTCCTTAGCCGTCTCAAAGAATCGGCTGCCGTCCTTGAAGCCTTCGATATAGCTAAGGATGACTTTGGTCTGTGGGTCTTCTGCTAGGTATTTAGTGTAGTCCTCGGAGTGGAGGTCTGCTTCATTACCGCTACTGATACATTTGGCACAGCCGAAGCCGCTTTCTATCGCCAGGCGCATTATCGTTCCGACTATATTTCCACTCTGAGAGACTATGGAAATGGGACCTGGGTGAGGGAAAATGGGTGGCATCTGGGAATAGAGCTTGTCATGCGGGTTGACAATCCCGTTGGAGTTAGGCCCCACCAACCTCAGGCCAGTGCTGTGGGCTATCTCGACTATCTCTCGCTGGAGTCCTTCTCCTTCTACGTTGACCTCGGCAAAGCCAGCGGTTATGACCAACCCGGCTTTTATACCCTTAGCGGCACATTCCCTTAAAACTGTAGGTACACCTGAGGGAGGTATCACAATGACAGCTAGGTCGGGTGTTTCGGGGATTTCACTAACGCTCTTGTATACTTTTAGTCCCAGTATCTCTTCCTTGGTGGGATTTACCGGGTATACTCTCCCTTTAAATCCACCGTTTATAATGTTGGATAGTATACGGTACCCCCACTTTCTGGGGTCATTGGTGGCTCCTAGAAAGGCAATGGAGCGAGGTTCAAACATAAGTTTGAACTTTGCTATCAGGTCAGTAGATTCGTTGCTCAAGGCGAGTTAATTGGCTTCTCTTGCTGCTCTAGGGTCTGCTTTTAAAAAGGCGGCTTATATTGTAACAACAAAGCGTACTTGAGGCAAGTTCGAAAATAAGTAGTAAACGTTTAATGCCTTAAGTTGTAATTCTGGCAAGTTTCAGGGACGAATCGCACTTAGTGGCTTATGTCGAGCGTTTGCTTGGAATGCCGAAGGTTGAGGTCAGAAAACTAGTGATTTTCCGCTCGATGAGGGGATACCATAGCCAGACGGTAGCATGAGTGCCCGGAAGCCACATGATGGCCGGTTTATCGCAGGCTTCCCAGAAATCGAGCGTAGCTTGCCTTGGAATCACCTCGTCCCAAAGCGCGTTAGCCATCAATATCGGACGTTCCCGAAGGTATGGAGCGAAGGTCATCGGGTCGGTAAAAAAGCACTCTTTAGCCGGGATAACATTCCCAAAGCCCTTCTCGGCTATCTCAGCAAGGTACTGAGGATAGTAACTGCGGATTTGGTGGCATTCTGCCTCGGTGCAACCGTGCCCTTTCACTACGGCCTCGCTCTTGGTATTCCAGGTAATCTTTTCTGAGTTTCCCCCAGCGATGAGAAACACCCCTGCCTTGATGCGCTTATCCAACCCCATGGCTATAGCAGAGACGAATCCACCAAGGCTTATTCCGATTATTCCTATCTGTTGTTTGGTTAGCTCTGGTCTGCTGCTTGCCCAGTCTATTATCTGGCGGATGTCGATTACTGAGGCCTTGTAGCCTTCAAACCATTCCTCAGGGGTAATGAAGGGTAGGTGGCTTTTCATAGCTTCTGGCATGCGGCTGGAGTGGAACACCAGATATAAGATGAAGGAGGCTATTCCCCTTTTTGCTAGAGTTCGCGCTAGGAATCTACATGGGATTATGCTCCGGTCACCCCATCCGTGAACCATAATAGCTAATGGGGCGCGGTTGGCATCCCGTGGCTGAAAGTATTCGCCGAAGATGGTGTTGTTTTCTTCATATTGGGTAGTGTAAGCGGTGGGGAAATCAACTGCGTAACGCAACCAACGTGAGGTCGTTTCTTTCAGATACATGTTGGCATGAGGCTCGTTGCTTTGATAAATATACGGGTTCATATCTTAATTCGATTAAACCTTGCAACAATAATTAGGTGTTCAAGGCGGGAAGAGGTGGGCGCACCAGCAAGACCGGCTTCGGGGAACCCTCGATAATTCTAGAGGCAACGCTGCCATAGGCCCACTTGGTGATACCTGAAAAGCCATGGGTTGTCAGGGCTATCAGGTTAACTGAGTTATCCTCGGCATATTGGAGTATGGTCTCAACTGGTTTTCCTTCCAGCAATACTGAATTGACCTTTACCCCTTTGCTTGCGAGAGCAGTTTTCTTTTTGTCTAAATAACGTTCAGCTTCCCTCTCCAGCTTAGCCATGAAGTCTTTCTCGTATTTCTCCCGGTCCCTGTAAGCTGCTAGTTGGGGAAGCTTCGCCGGCTCGATGACCCTGAGAAGGGCTACTTCACTATCCATACCTTTGGCTAACTTCTCTACATAAGGGATGATAGCCTCGGAAAAGTGCGAGCTGTCTAAGGTTACCAGGATCTTCCGCAGCTCCTTGTCGGCAGGTGTCTTTCCTGGGTAGCTCGACCTCACCAGAAATACCGGGATGTGTGACCTTTGCACAACTTTGTTGGCGATACTTCCTAGGGGCCAGTGGCTGACACCGGTGTGACCGTGAGTGGAGATGACAATTAAACTAACGTCGTTTTTCCCAGCAAAATCTATGATTGAGATGGCAGGCTCACCCTCGATATATGCTGACCGTGTCTTCATCCCCAGAGACTGGATTTTCTCGGCCCTTCTTTCAATGTACTCTGTTAAAGCGCGTTCGAGAGGATCGCCAGGCAAACATACGGTTATAAAAATAACCTCGCTATTGAATTTTCTGGCTAGCCATTCAACATAGGGAATAGCCTGTTCAGCCAGTTCTGAACCATCCAGTGGAACGAGTATTTTCTCGTACATTTTCTCTGCGCCTCCTGCTTAATGCTAATGATAGACACTGGAAACATGGCCCAACTCGATTATAGTTGCTTCTATATATTAGCTGCGCGCGAAGCATTTAGCAACCTTGCCAAGATATGGTGCTGCAGGTGAAGATAAGCCTAAATCGGGCGCTTCAGTGTTCCCATGTATATGAAATAGGTTTGTTGGATAGCATACTTGGCTACTTGAGCTTGTGGGCTTAGCAGTGTTCTTTCTGTGAGGCAAACTGCCTCAACGGGAGATACCTCAGCCTGGACTGCTGACACAGGCTTTACCTGAGGAACTCCTGCCAAAGGTAGAAAAAACCCTTCGTGGGTGCTTTTTCCCACACTTGGGACATTTTATCTCGCTGTCACTATCAGCTATTTTCCGGTGCGCTTCAAACTTTTCGCCACAGTTTGTGCACTCATATTCGTAGATTGGCATATTCGTTTCTCCCTAAATTCATAATTTAGTTTTACGTCTGCCTTTATTTCTTGCAGCATTGTCGCCTCCTATATATGTTATATGAATAACGTTGCCTTGGAGTGGAAAGCTTTCTCCAACATTGTGGCTACTCCGCACGTCTTTTCGACCTCGTCGATCAAGTCATCCACATCTATCTCCATGACTTGCATGCTCATCTCGCAGGGCAGGAGCTTAACACCTAAGTCAATGGCGGTTTGCCGAAGTTCCTCCAGCGGTGTTATGTTATGTGACTTCATCATCTGTTTGAACATCCACCGGCCGATGCCCCCGAAGTTGAAGCGCGAGGGGCCGATGCGATTTATGCCACCTCGGTTCAATAGCCCCATCATGCGGCCAAATAATCCCTTGCCTGTCAGTTTTCCCTTTTGTATCGCTTTTATTCCCCAGAAGGTGAAAAACATATTGGTTTCCTTGCCGGCTGCGGCGGCTCCAATGGCAATATTGAAGGCAGCCATGACCTTGTCCATGTCGCCGCTGAATACGATTATGGTTACTCCATCATTCTTTTCCATTTTCTCCTCCTTCGTATTTAGCTCCTTACTATATTCTATTGCTTAGAATAAACAAAGTGCCCGGTTTCGTCAACATGAATCGGGCTTAGTTCAAAACGTGTAGTCGTGAGGCTTTATCCTTGCTGAACTCGACCCTAAAGGGTCGAGGCTACATGTTGCTTATGATTGGCGACTCTAAAGGGTCGCTGCTACAGGTTCGCCCCCAATCGTAAAGGTGGTATAATAAGTGCCGGGGGTGGATAATGGCCAAATACATAATCGCCCATGACGTGGGCACCAGCGGCAATAAGGCAGTCTTGGTGGATACTGAAGGGCATGTCCACGGCAAGTGTTTTGAGCCTTACAAGACCCACTTCCCGAATCCAGGTTGGGCGGAGCAGGAACCTGTGGATTGGTGGAACGCAGTGACGCGAACGACGAAGCTCCTCCTGGGAAAGACCGGCGTGTCACCTAACGATGTGCTATGTATTACTTACAGCACGCAGATGCTTGGCATCATCCCCATGGACTCAAAAGAAGGGCCGTTGAGGCGTGCCATAATCTGGCTTGATAACCGGGCTGGGGAGCAGGCGGAGCGCCTGATGAGAAAATTCCTGGGCCCACGTGTCTTCGCGCTAATTGCCGGAACTACTTTATGTGGTAAGGATGGCATGCCCAAGCTGCTCTGGCTCAAAGGGGAGGAGCCCGACATTTATAATAAGATGTGCTGTTTTCTTGATGTCGCCGGTTATCTTTTTTACCGTAGCACGGGCAACATGGTCATGGAGTGGACCGGCGGCTCTGTCTTCGGGATTGACCTGAAAAAGAAGACATGGCTGGATAGTATCTTTAAGTATGTTGGGCTTGACCCTAGGAAATTTCCGTCTCTAGTTCGGTCGATCGACAAGGTCGGCGAACTTACGAAAGAGGCTGCCAAGGGGTATGGACTCTTGCAGGGCACGCCGGTAATTGCTGGTGCTGGAGATGCTCCCTGTGCTGCGGTAGGGTCTGGCGCTGTCGGTGAAGGCGAAGGCCATGTCTATCTTGGAACGTCTGGCTGGGTAGGCGTGGTCACAAAACGTATACTGCAAGGCAAATGTGGAGCCGCAACGATTCATTCGGCCGACCCAAGTAAGGCGTTCTTGTTTGCTGAAACGGAAGCCGCTGGAGGCTGCATACAGTGGATTGCCGATGAGTTCTACAAGGCCGAGAAAAAGGACTCGAACATTCCCAATGTCTATGCGCTTATGGATGACGAAGTTGCCAAGATTCCACCGGGCTCCAATTATTTACTCTTTACCCCGTGGATTTATGGTGAAAGGGCTCCCATAGACGATTGTTATGTTCGCGCCAGTTTTCTAAACCTGAGCGCTGAGCATACTCGTGAGGACTTGCTGCGTGCTGTCTATGAAGGCGTGGCGTATAATATCAGGTGGATAGTGGAAATTGTGGAAAAAGAATTCAAGTTTCCTCTGCCTCATCTCAGGGTCATAGGTGGGGGAGCAAAGGGCAAGCCCTGGATGCAAATTCTGGCTGACGTAACTCACAGGAAGATTGAGACCGTTTGCGATCCTCAGCAAGCTGGAGCTGTCGGAGCCGCGCTGGTGGCGGCAGTCGGCCTTGGTATATATCCGGATTTTGAGTCGCTGAGAAAGGTGGTCAAAGTAGATAGGGCGTTTGAGCCGCAGTCGGAGAATTCGGAGATTTACGACTCGCTATTCCATTCATATAAAGAAGTTTACAGCAATCTACGGAATTTCTATAGAAAGCTGAACAAGGAGAGATTTGATAAAGCGGCATTGTAAGGAGGTATCTATTAATTCCCACTTGTCATTGCGAGCAAAGCGAAGCAATCTCTGCATGGCAACGACATCTGCTTTGGCTGAGATCGCCACGTCGCTTACGCTCCTCGCGATGACGAAGAAGGGGTGTCGCCTCAAAATGACGAACGAAGGGATTAGCCAATAATCAGGATTATGAAGGAGGTGTCTAGATGGAAATGCAAGATATTTTAGGTCTTCCCATCGCTCTGCCAGATGGCGTGGATTATGATGAATATGTTATCGGCACATATCTGGTTTCTTACCCAGCGGCGCTCCCCGTCCCCATAATAGCTCCTATGCTGGCTGTGGAGCAGAGCACAGGCACCTGGCTGCCGGTGCCCGGTGAGACTCCAGAGGTTCGCTGCCAGCATATCGCCAAAGTGCTCGGTGTTTATGAAATGCCTGACTATGAGTCCACTGTGCCTCCTAATCTGCAGAACCGGCAGTGGTTTGTGCAGGTGGCTTATCCGGAGGTCAACATAGGGGAGCAGATACCCATGCTGCTGACTACGGTGGTCGGCAACATTTCTATGGGTGGAGATATAAAGCTAGTGGACATCCGTTTTCCTAAGAAGTATGTTGCTGGCTTTAAGGGACCGAAATTCGGCATTGAGGGTGTGAGGAAAGTCCTGGGAGTTCAGAAACGACCTCTCCTTAACAACATGATAAAGCCGTGCACGGGCTATACTTTGGAGGTCGGCGCTGAGTTGTTCAGAAAGGCGGCGCTCGGCGGCTGCGACATCGTTAAGGATGATGAGTTAATAGCTGATGCTTCGTTCAATTCGGCGCTGGGGCGTGTCAAAAGCTATATGAAGATTGAGAAGCAGGTCTATGAGGAGACAGGCGAACACACTCTATACACTGTGAACGTAACGGACAAAATCCCCAAGGTCTTTGAAAACGCCAAGCGCGCCGTGGAATTGGGCTGCAACGCACTGATGATAAATTACCTTGCCGTCGGTTTTCCGGTTACGCAGGCGCTGGCCGATGATCCGAAAATAAATGTTCCTATCCTTGCCCACATGGATGTTGCCGGCGCCTTCTATATGTCGCCCTGGCATGGCATGAGTTCTCATCTTGTCCTGGGCAAGCTGCCCCGCCTTGCCGGTGCTGACGTTGTTGTCATTCCTGCACCATACGGAAAGGCGCCGGTGATTGATTATAAGTTCAAAAATGTTGCCAGGAATCTATCATTCCCACTGTACAACCTGAAGCCGACATTCCCCATGGCCTCTGGCGGAATTACCCCGTCTATGGTGCCGCAGGTGATGGCAGCCCTGGGCAATGACATCGTGATAGGTTCTGGAGGCGGCATTCATGCACATCCTCAGGGCCCAATCGCCGGCGGGAAGGCGTTCCGACAGGCAATTGATGCCACCATGCAGGGCATTCCGTTGCCAGATTATGCCAAAGACCATCAGGAGTTGGCTATTGCGCTTAAGGAATGGGCGGACCCGTTCAGCAAAGGGATTAGATTCTAGGAGGGAGAAGAAAGATGTCTAAAGTCACAGTTCTAGGTGGGTGCGGGGCAGTTGGCAGCATAGCCACGGAGACGCTGGCTTCAAGCGGTGTGTTCTCCGAAGTAACGGTCGCCGACATGAATATCATGGCAGCAAAAAAACTGACCAGGGCGATTAAGGGAAGCAAGTTATCTGCTGTTGAACTTGATGCTGAGAATCCCCAGAGCATAAGAAAGGCGATCAGCGGCTCATCGGTTGTCCTGAACTGCGTTGGGCCTTTCTATAAATACGGCCCCGTCATATTGAAATCGGTGATAGAAGCCAGAATAAACTACGTTGATGTCTGCGATGATTTTGATGCCACCGAGAAGCTTCTGGCCATGGATGATAAGGCGAAGAAGGCTGGCATTTCAGCGCTTATCGGGATGGGGAGCTCCCCGGGTGTGGCAAATGTTCTGGTTAGGTTCTGCGCCGATTCCCTGCTTGACCAGGTTGAGGCGGTAGATATATACCATGCCCACGGTGGTGAAAAGGTGGAGGGGGCAGCGGTGGTGAAGCACCGAATCCATTCCATGAAGATAGACATACCGGTGTTTCTCAATGGCAAGTTCACGACGGTTAAGCTCTTTGAAGACAGTGGCAGGGCACTGGAGGAGGAGGCCGAGTTTCAGGATGTCGGCACCTACAGCGTCTATGCCTATCCGCATCCTGAGACCATAACTTTGCCGAAGTATCTGAAGGGCGTGAAGAGGGTAACCAATCTCGGGCTGGTGCTGCCGCCGGCTTATGCCGAACTGATAAAGGGGATGGTGAGGCTGGGTATCACCGATGAGAAACCCATCGAGGTCCAGGGTCACCGGATTATTCCTCTGGAGTTTGCCGTCGCCTTCATACTTTCGCAGAGGCAGGGGCTGATGAAAGAGGCCGGGATTAACCAGCCTATGGGTTGTCTCAAGATTGTGGTCAAGGGATACAAGGACGGCGGGAAGAACACTTACATTTTCTCGATGTCTTCGAGAGGACAGGGGATGGGCGAGGGCACAGGTATCCCTGCAGCAATAGGTGCCATACTTACGGCTACAGGAAACATCAAGGAGAAGGGGGTCTTACCGCCCGAGGCCTGTGTTAATCCGCTGGATATGCTGGAACTTGCCAAGACCAAGGTAAAAGCCGCTGGTGGCAGGGGCTTCCCTATCGTCATCGAACATATCGACAAGGACGGGAAGTCGCAAAAGGTAAACCTGTTTAGCTAGGGAGTTGTTTAATAACGTTGTTTTCTGTCATTCTGGGCGTAATGGAGAATCTCTTGTAGCGGCGAGGCTTTAGCCTCGCCCACTGCGACCTTGAAAGGTCGCAGCTACATGGGGGTGGTGACAGGCGACCCTAAAGGGTCGCGACTGCATTTGTTGTTATGTCATTGCGAGCGAAGCGTGGCAGTAAAGTTGTAGGGACAGACCTTCAGGTCTGTCCGCTTCTCTTCGGACAGGTCTAAAGACCTGTCCCTACATTTTGTCTCCTTTTCCTCGGCAGAGGAGGAATAAGGTGGAGGTGATTACGGTATAGAAGATAAACCTATGAATACTCGTTCGACTATACGCAGGCGAATCAGCATTCGTCACTATGAGTCACGACCTGTCCCGGAAGAAGTCTTGCAAGCTGTAATCGGGTCTGGGCAGAACACGGTAGCTCTGGATGACGGCATTCGAATCCATTTCTACCTTGTAAAAGAGGGCAGACTGGTGGCGGAGCAGATGACGCCTTTGACTGGCACACGTTTGCTCTTCGGCTCAGCGCCGCACTTCATCATAGCCACATCCGAGGAGAAGCCGTTGTTTATGCTGAACATGGGCTTCCGCATGGAGCAGATGATACTTTTTGCCACACAGCATGGCCTGGGCACATGCTGGGTTGGGGGCATGTTCGCCGAGGAACGAATCGGTGCCTTTGTGGGTCTGGATAGAGGTGAGCGCGTTATTGCCTTGACTCCGCTTGGCTACCCGGACACCTCATTTTACGGTCGGGTGACGCATGACCTGTTCGAGCTGGGGGCGATGAACTTCGGGCGGAGAAAACCACTTCAGCAGATAGCCTTTGGCCCTGAATGGGGCTCGCCGCTTGAGACCGAAGATAAGGAACTTCTTGAAGCTCTGGAATGTGCCCGCTTGGCACCATCCTGGGCTAATACCCAACCTTGGCGCTTTTTGGTAACTGGAAAGGAAATAATAGCTGTGGCTGATGCCAAAGGAAGATACAGCAGCGTTCGTGATGGCAAGCACTACTATCGCCTTGACGTAGGCATCGCCATGGCGCATTTCTTCCTGGCGGCCAAAGAGATGGGCTGGAGCGGAAGCTGGCAGGTGACTGGATTCGACCCGACACAGGTGGCGAAAGCACATGCCATTCCCGATGGCTACGAAATGGTCGGAATATATAGGAGATAGAGCAATACAATGTGGCGAATCGTTCAAACTCGTCTTGTACTATGAGCCGAGTTGCTTCTCGGCTCAGCTTTCGGAAAGATTTTCAGACGAGGCATGGCTAGCAGACTGAACCGTCATTGACAATATATGCATAGGAGAGAAAAATATGGCTAGAGGTAATTCCCCGACTCTGAGATATGACCGAAAATAGTGTCATTAGGAGGTTAAAAAATGGGAGTTGAAACATCAACAAGGGTGGCCAAGACCCTCTGCAATCTATGCCCCAACAACTGCGGCCTAAACGTTCGCGTAGAGAAGGATAGGATCGTCAAAGTGGAAGGAATGCTGGAGCACCCATTCGGACATCCGTGCATCAAAGCTCGGGCGATAATCGATTGGGTTTATAACAAAGAACGGATTACAGAACCCATGAGGAAAGTGAAAGGGAAGTGGCAGCAAGTCTCTTGGGATGAAGCCCTGGACTTCGTCGCTGACAAATTGACAAGCATAAAGGAGAGCGTTGGAGCAAGGTCACTAGTCGTACACCTTGGCTTTCCCTTCATCGGTACGCCATTAGAGCGCGTGGCCCATCGATTCTGCGATGTTTATGGATCGCCTAATTTCACAACCGGTGGCTCAGTTTGCTTTTGTGCCCGAATGATAGGCCAAAGCATAACCTTCGATCACAATGCCATGGTGTTGTCTCCCAACTATCGAGGCACCCAGTGCAACGTGGTTTGGGGGATAAACCCTGCTGAGTCAAACCTCTTGATGACGGTAGCCATAAAAAACACCCAGAAGCAAGGAGCAAAGCTAATCGTTATCGACCCCCGGTTCACCCCACTAGCCAAGCAAGCAGATATACACGCCCAGATTAGACCAGGTACAGATACTGCCCTAGCTCTAGGTATATTGAATGTCATCATAAGTGAGGGGATATACGACAAGGAGTTCGTAGAAAAGTGGACCTATGGCTTCAGTAGGCTGGCAGACCATGTGAAAGACTATCCTCCAGAGAGAGTATCTGAGATCACCTGGATTCCGCCAGATACTATCAAGGGCATCGCTCGCATGTATGCCGCAAGCAAGCCAGCCTGCATCACACAAGGTGTGGCATTGGACCATTGCACCAACGGGGTTCAAACAAGCCGTGCTCTTGCCTGTCTGGTTGCCATCTGCGGCAATTACGATGTTCCCGGAGGCAGCACTTTTAGCACAGCGCTGGAGCAGAGGAGTTTACGAGCGAGCAAGGGTATTACTGGGGAGGTCGGGGCATCGTATCCCTTGTTCAGCCGATTTATACGCCAGTCATCGTCGGCTCCAGTTACCCATGCTATTCTGGAAGGCAAACCTTATCCCATTAAGGCCCTTATAATCAACGGCTCCAATATTATGCTAACTTGGCCTGAGACAAAAAAGGTCAAGCAAGCTCTGGAGCAGTTAGAGCTCTTGGTTGTTATGGATATGTTTATGAACGAGACGGCGGAGATGGCCGATGTCTTCCTTCCAGCCGCTAGTTTTATAGAGGCAACGGTGCTGAAAGACTATGCTCCAGTAAGCTTGGCTATGGTAGTTTTGACCCAGCAGGTTGTCAAACCTCTCGGTAACTCCTGGGCAGATTGGAAGTTTTGGGTGGAGTTAGGCAGGAGGATGGGCTATGAGGAGTACTTTCCCTGGAACAATGATGATGAGCTTTACACTACTCTTCTTGAACCTACAAGCTGCACGGTAGAGTCTCTGAAGGAAAAGCCTGAAGGTATCTTTCATCACGGTAGAGAGCAACAGAGATATCTAGTGGAGAGGTTCCGTACACCCTCGGGAAAGGTGGAACTATATTCCGATCTCATGAAGCAGTACGGGTATGATCCACTGCCAACTTATCACGAGCCTGCAGAGAGTCCTATCTCAAAGCCTGATATGGCTAAAGAATATCCTTTGATCTTAATTAGTGGTCCCAGAGTACTAATGTACACCCACTCACAGCTCCGTAATGTAGAGGCTATGAGAAAACGGCATCCTGAGCCTTTAGCCCAGATTCACCTTGATACCGCCAAAGGACTAGGCATCGCTGAGGGCGATATGGTCAAGGTGGAAACGAGCCGAGGCAGTGTTCAGATGAAGGCTCAGCTGACTACTGATATTCTTCCCCAAGTAGTAAGTATACCCCATGGCTGGGGGAGTTGGGCCAATGCCAATCTTGTGACTAGCAATCACGAGATGGACCCGATTTCCGGTTTTGCGGCCTTCAAGTCAATGCTATGCCGAGTAACCAAATGTGGGGCAAACACAGTGGCGCAGAAAGATTAGAGAGGATATGCTTAGCAAAGAAAAACGAACATATTCGCGTACTTCAACATCCCCACAAGACTGACTCACAGAAGACTTGGAAGACTGCTCTCAGTGGACTACGGAAATGGGTTCCGTCGGTACAGGAGTTCTTAAGTGCGGACAGATGGTATCGTGAGAACAAGTGGGGATTGCCAGAAGAGCCGCGTTCCCCACTGCAAAAAGTCCTAGAGGGGACTAAAGTTGGTAAAACAGTAGACATCATTGTCTGGCGGAGATGACGGGTTGGGTGGAACTATTGCCAGATCTGTGGTATGGAAGGAACTAGATATACCTCGGGCATATAAGGCAACTTTTATCCAACTGTTTAGCCGTTGCACGAAAACTCAGAATGTTTAAGCCGGCCTCTGTTGCACTATCTGGGAGACAGTTTCTAGTCAGGAACTACATGTTATCAGTCACAACAATGGCAGAATGCTACTCTGTTTGCACATGAAGCTAGAATGGAGCTTCACTACCGGGAGCCTTCTGGCCAGGACTTTTCACCGAGGGCAATGCGGCATAGGTCAGTGATGAAGATCTTAGGCAGACCAAACTGTGAACTGGGGCGCCGGAGCACTCTGTCGCATACAGGGCAGGAAGTTATGAGGGCATCGGCGCCGCATTCGATGGCGTCCTCGAAGTTCTTCTTCTGGATGTCAATGGCCAACTCCCTATTAGTGTTTATAATGGGCGCGGTGCAGCAGACGGCGTTGAACCGCTCATATTGCCTGCTTGGCCGTTCCACGCCGACAAGCTCGAAGATCTCATTCAGAAAGGCATCATGCTCAGGTATCCACCTGGTGGCGCAGTTAGCCTGGTAAGCGACCTTCTTGCCCAGCTTGGTGATGTTATTTTTGTGGTCCCTCAGATAGTTGCGCAGGTATTCGAAGAGGTGCATGTACTTGAAGGGAACATTGAAACCGTACTCCTTTGCCTTGACGTCCGCTAGAACAAAGCCCTCATTGTGGAGGTACACGATGTCTTTGCCCAAGCTGGCCAGCTTGTCAATGACACCCTGACCGTACCTTTGGACAAAGCTTTCCCCGCCCATATGCACACAGCCTGCGAGGGACATATATTCACCGCCTCTGATCACCGTCATACCCCTGAATAGCTGGCTGTCAAATGTGCCCTCGGGGAACTGCTCAAACTGGAAGGAGTCAAGTGACAGAGCTGGCTTATCAGGGTCGCCCGGTATCAACTGCCTGGGGTCTCCCTGTCCTTCGAGTGCCTTGGCTAATGCCTCGAGCGCTGGTTTGCCGACTACCGCTATGGGACAGGTGCCTATCTTCTCCTGCATCCTGAAGATGAGGTTAGAGGGGTCGGCTCCCGTCGGGCAGTAGTCATTACAGGCGATGCAGGTGGTACACTTGCTCAGGATGTCGGCGTCTTTGCCCTCCATGAGCAGCTTAATCTCAGCGACTGCCCTATCCTTATCATAATCGACATAACGACACTTCACCAGACAGTCGCCGCACAGGTTACACTTTGAAGCATCCCACATTCTTGCTCTCCTTTGTATTTAGTTCCCCGGGTCGGATTATATGTTTATAAACATTAGCTGTCAAGGCATTACAAGCACTGGCGTGAGCCGGACATTAAACAATGTAGCGTTTTGTCTAGTTCTAGTTGGTGCAGGAGGTAAAGTAGCTCTTTGCCAGGTTAGGCGTCCATTTGCTGCCGAAGGTCAGTTGGCATAAAATAGGCTTACCGATGATGCTGACGCCAAGCTCGAGCTTGAAGCTAATACGGTTTCTGTCGCATAAAGGATACAAGTCGCAAGAGTCTCATCATTGAGAATTGGAGGATGTTATGGCTAAAGATTACGGAATTATCGATGTCTGGATGCAGCATCCAAACCTGAAGTTCTCAAACCACCCTATGTTCGATTCTCTTCGGAGATGGACGGGGGCGGAAAAACTAGCAGAGGAGATTCCAGTCGAGACTACCATTGCTGCCATGGATGAGGCGGGCGTT
>Ga0315282_10001628_pt1 | contig 42080 bp, 46 predicted proteins | sample YL17G07_20_MG_FD_203693 | JGI IMG/M metagenome (GOLD analysis project Ga0315282, IMG submission 203693) | Sediment microbial communities from Yellowstone Lake, YNP, Wyoming, USA - YL17G07_20 | ecosystem: Environmental > Aquatic > Freshwater > Lake > Sediment | place: USA: Wyoming | collected...
TAATAAATAATCCAGCAATAGCCAGAATAACAAATAATGAAACTACCCACATCCATATTTTAATTAATTTGCCTTTTTCTTTTTTCATGTTTAACATCTCCCCCTTTCAAGTTTTGTTAAAAATACCATTAGTATATTCCCCTTTCTTTTTTTGCTTCGTGTAAGCATTGTTTTAACTTTTTTATTGAAATATTTGGTTTAAGTTGTTCTTTGTTTGGAGAAAGAATACCACATTTAGCAATAAAATTAATAGTTTCACTGTGAGAATAATCTTTATTTCTTAATTCATGATAAGTATCATTAAGTATTCCATATTTTTCTACTTTTTTTATTATTTTCTTGTTCATACTAACAAACCTCCTTATACTTTTTAGTTAAAAATCTTTTATGCCTTGCTTCATCCTTGGATAATCCTTTAAATCCATATTTTCTATATTCCTTACTAGCTTTCTTTTCATCTTTAATCAGATATTTTATTCTTTTACATGAGGGTTTTACCATTTTAACATCTACTTCTTAAAACTGGTCTAAAATATGATTCTATAACTTCTTAAAACTGGTCTAAAATATGATTCTATAAATAACCCTAATAGGGCTGTACAAGTTATAACAATAACAATATTGCTGAATGTTAAAGAACTTATATATTCAAGAAGGCTCTTTCCAGAAACAAAAAAAGGTATCCCTAAAAGAAATCCACCTATCCACATTTCAGTTTTCCAAAATCTTTTACTCTTGATTACTTTTTTTAATTTCATTTTTTCAATCCTATTAATAAATACAATCCAATTCCAGCCATTACTAATCTAATAAAATTACCAAATGTGTTATTATTTGCACAACTATTTAAACATGTACTTCCAAAATATATGCTAAGCAGACCATCAAGTATTAAGAACCATCCAATAAGATTAATTATTAATTTTTTTTCCATCTTAGTTTGCTGCATATAGCATAAGCATTTCCCTTTCTTTTATATTTCTTTAAACTTTTTTTTACTTTACGAACACATCTATCATATTTTTTTGGCATTTTATTTTATTACTCCATCCAAATACATATACCATATAACAGATAAAGATATTCCAAAAATTCCTATCCAAATTTGTGTTGTTTTGGTAAAAGGAATACTTACAAATGTTAGAAACTGACCAATATTATTAAAAATAAGTATAAATGTAGATATTACCAAAAATATGTATGCTATTCTTTTTTTTGTTTTTTTCTTAGCCATATTTCAACCACCCAAGTATATTAAAAATAATCCATAAAAGAAAAGCAAAACCTATTGCAGAACCAACTATATATATTATTACATCCCAAAATTTTTTCCAAATTATTTTCATTTTAATCAATCAAATCTATATTTAATTCCTTGAAAATCTTCTTACAGTCCTCTTTACTATCATTTGCCTCACATTTCATAACAGCCTTTTTTAATTTAGAATAATCAAATTTAAATCCTTTTTCTCCTTCTTTAACATAATCAATAACTTTCGGTTTATCCATATTTAACATTTATTCTTCTTTTATTGTTGAGTTTATTTGCATTAATAATGATACTATCAAACCAAAAGCACTTAATCCCATCTGAGATTTGCTGAAACATTCTTGTTTAGTGCCTAAGATTATATAAATAAATATTATTATGTTTAATATGTTTGAAGCCCATCCAAATATCAAATTTCTGTTCATTTTTCATCTTATCCCAAAAATATTGCTTTTAATAATAAAAAAATAGCTATAACCCAAAGTATCCATAATATCCAATCCAATATTCTCTTATATTTCTTTTTCATATAAAGTTCGCAAGGATACCCAAGCATAAATGCTTGGGAGGAATTGCGTTTCCGTTTTAAAATTATTTTTTTAGATTCTTTTTCATACATTCTCTGAAATTACCTTTTTTCTTTGCACATTTTTTAGCCGTTCTTTTGAATTTTTTATTCCAAGCTGATTTTTTCATTTTATCTCCTCCTGCATTTTTTTGGACATTTAATTTTTATCTTGCATAAATCTTTGATTCTTTTAGAATTACAAATAACAATTTTCCTTCTTCCCATAAAATTTATTAAAGAAGTATTATTATAAACTTAACTAAGATTAATCTTAGTAAAAAAGGAAAGGCTTTTAAAGGCAGTATACTTATTTTTATTATGAAAACCACTATCAAAATTTCTGATAAAAAGAACATTTCACAAAATGCTAAATGAAACGATTTCAACGAATTATGTAACAGACTATATTTCTTATTTATCTAAAACTTTAACTCAACAAATAACCGATTTCTTAATAAAAAATGGATTCAATTGGGCAACTGTTAGATGGACATCAAACTTATTATTAGCTATATCCTTAATTTTATTGCTTATAGGATTCAAATATATTGTTAAACCAATAATTAAACTTATATTAATAATCCTGGCAGTTTTATTGATTGTTGGGATTTTTATTCCCTGGTAAATATGGAAATAATAAGAAGAAAAACAGATTATGTTGAAAAAGAAAGAATAAACTTAAATCTTGTAAGTTTTAATTCAAAAGGAACTCTGACATTTTTATTTAAAGATATCAATGGAACAGAAATACTGATAAATTTCAATAAAGAAGAAATTAAAACAATAAAAGACTTTATTTTCACTTTGGAGTAAACGTGACATCCTCTCACACCCTAAAGGGTGGAGTATCTAACGGAACTAAAACAACATGGTAACAATACAAAAAGCAATACGATGGTGGGAAGATGAATTAACATCAGACGAAAGAAGTAAGTTAATACCCGAAAGTTGGAGTGAGATTGGAGAAAACAACCCAGAAGGAATTACAAAAAGACACAGAAGGTTAGTTAAAGCATATCAAGAATATCATAAAGCTAAACAAAAGGAGGCACGGCATTCCTCCCAAGCCTAAAGTCTTGGGTATCCTGCCTAATTTTATATGAAATATAAATCATATATTGTATTTTGCATATCATTATTATTTTTAATAATACCAATAAATGCCTTATCATGCAATCCATCATCTATTTCAAGGAATTATGTAAAAGGAAATGCAATACAACAAGAAATAGTAACTTGTAACAATGAAAATAATTTTTCAGTAAATATCTTTAAATCAGGGGAATTTTTTGATACAGTTCTAGTCTCATTATCAATAGAACCACTTTCAAACTTAACATTTACAATAAATTTTAACCAGTTAAACAGCGGTTATTATAATGGATTTATGTATTCTGGAGATGGATATATATTACCAATAAAAATAAACATATCAGAGCCTATTCTAGATACTGGGGGAATAATAATATTTCCAACAGCAAAAGTTGTCAATGTTCAGCAGGGTTCTGAAAAACAGCAGAACATACAAGTAATTGTTCCAAGTTCTTTTCCAAGAATAATAACAATTCAATCAGTTACACAGAATCCAGATTTAGATATTTTATCTTTTGGAGACTTGGATTTAGGTCAGATTCATCCAGGGCAAACATTGAATATTCCCATAAAAATTAGTGCAATCAATGTTCAAACAGGCACATATTCCACTCAGATTAATATTTTAGCAACAGATTCTAATGGGCAAATTCAATTGCCTCCTGTAAATATGCAAATTGTTGTTTCAGTCGGGGTAACACCATCAAATGGAACATTTACAAAACCATCCTGTTCTTTATCATCAATAGTATTCAATATGAATAATACATATACTTTTACCTGCACTAATGCTGTCGAGAATATAGAAATAGCTCCAGAATACAATGAATATATAGAGGGAATAAAAGCAGATTATTCAGCAGGCATTTACACTTATACATTCAAAGCTGTAAAACAAGGAAATTCAAGATTTATAGCAAAATTTTTATATAAAAATTCTCCAATATTTTCTTCATTTGAAAATGATTTTAAAGTAACTCCCTCTGGAAGTTCTAGTGTAGGAGGCATTTATCTAAAGCCAGAGTTTTATCAAAAAGGAGTAAAAAAAGAAATAAATGAATTAATGACAGAATCAACTGTTATTATTGTAGTTGATAATCTTACAGATAACTTAGTAAGCCCATTTAAATTACTTGTTGATGGGATAGAATATAACTCAACTACAATAGATTTGAAATCAGATAAATATTATAATTTAAGAATTATTGCAAATGGATATAATGACCTGATAATAAACAATTTATCAGCAAAACAATCTCAGTTATCAATATTTTTAAATCCAGACAAAAATGAATATTCACAAGGTGATATATTAAATATAACTAGTAATATTGAAAATGTTTCTATATTAATAAATAATTTTATAGTTTCAAATCCTTATATAATAAATCAAAATGGCAATTTAACAATAGAAGTTAAAAAAGAGGGATATAGAAGTGCTAATAGAACTATTTATGTTAAACCAAATATATATTTAAGTTCATGCACTCCATTAAAAGCAGACTGGGAAAAAGGAAATACAGTATTATGTTCTTTGAGTGAAAAATCAAAATGGGAGGTTTTTTTTGAGTCTCAATCAATAGCTTCTGGGGAAAATGAAAGGGTGGAATTTAAAATAAATGATTATGGGAATTATTATATAAATGCAAATGGAAAACAAATTGATTCAGCAAATATAATCAAAATAAACCATTGGTATAATCCATTTTCATGGGATTTTAATTATATAAAATCTAACTGGATATTTTTTGGAATATTAGCAATTGTTATTGCTGGCATTGGATTTGTAATATTTAGGAATGGATATAAAGAAGCAAACATAACACCTTACTCTTAGTGGTATACTTAAGTATACTATAGTATACTGGAGAAAAATATGGGAATTTGGACAAGCATTAAAAACTTTTTTGGAATTGACAAAAGAAAGAATATATATATGCACTTAGATGAAGATACAATAAAAAACAATGAAATAATTAAAGCACAGCAACAAAAGATTCAGGCACAACAAGCCCAGTTGTCAAAAATATTTGCTTCTGAAAAAGCGAAAAAAGAAAAAGAAAGAGAAAAAGATAAGGAATCAGAAATAAATAAAAAATTAAGGGAACAGAAACTAGATTTAGAAGCTCATAAATATGGAAAGATAATATGGCTTGGAAAATTCTATTATGATATTTATGTAAAAAATAAAAACCTTCCTGGAAAGCCTTGCTATATGAAAAAATATAAAAGATTTTTAGAGATAACTGACAAGAATGATGAAGTAGTTTTAGGCAAGTGGGGGGATTTTGGAATAATGGAAGGTGGAAAATTATGCATAAAAGATTCAGATGGCAATTTAGTGTCTTATGGCAAAAGTTTAAATTATATATTATATAAACCAGATGCATTTGAAAATATGGTAAGAAGAGGGAGGTTTACAATACCTGTAGATAAGGATGGAAATTGGATTGAAGATATGGAATATAAGGAGCTCCCTGAACCGATTGATGTTGAATATGATGGCGAAACAGGGAAAGTAAAAAAAATAATATGGTCTAAAATAAAAACAAGTGAAGTTAAGAAAATTATAGCAGATAAATTAGAAAAAATAAATTATTTATCCCAAGAATTAGAAATGAAAGAATCAATTATTGTAAAACTAAAATCGCAGATTGATGATATGAATAGAGCTATAAAGATTTATGAAAATAAAGCAAATATATCTGAAACCAATTTAAGCAAATCATTATTTAGGTTTGTAGAAACAGAGAAAAGATTAGATGATTTACACACACAACTAACAAAATTAACTGAATTAAAAGCAACTTATGAAAATTTATTGGATAGAAAAGATGAAGTAATAGCAAATGTTTTAAAGAAATTAGAATTAACTGGAGAACCTAAGATAGATAGATTAAGGGCAGAATTGAAAGATGATTTGGAATTCTATAAGGCAATACTTCCAGAGAAAGTTGAAATTAAACAAGAACCTATTCCTGAACCTAAATTAATAACACAACCAGGGGAGGTAATTAAAAGATAATCGGTATACCGAATTTATATTCGGCTAAACGAATATAAGAATTCAGTATACCAATTACCACTTCAGTATACCAATTATAAATTCGGTATACCGATTATAAATTCGGTATACCGATTATAAATTCGGTATACCGATTACACGTGTAAGATATTAATATGAAAAAAGATACTAAACTATATAAAATTTTGAAATTGCTTTACTTAAATAAAGATAAAAAATTTACTGCAAGAGAAATTTCAGATGCATTAAAAATTGAATATAGTGGAATTCATAGTAAATGTTTTAGATTATTAAATCATGTTAATAAAGAAAAGATAGATGGAAAAGTTAAATATTGGATTAAACCATATGAAGTTGAATACATTAAAAAAGTTTTAAAGAGAGCAACATGAGAGAAAAATTAGTCAAAGTAAGCCAGGAATTGGAAGATTTGCAGGAATTGGGATTGGAAATGTCTAAATTGATTTTCTATGCAAACAAGTTTTATAATGCATGTGTTTTAAAAAATGATGTAAAAAGAAACTTATTTAAATTAGCAGAAGCAAAATCACATTTATTAAGCTGTTTGAATATAATCAAAAATAAAGTAGAATCTGAAAACAATGAATTAATAAATGAATATAAAGCCATAAATATTAATATTCAAAAAGATTTGGATGAATACTTTGAAAACTTTTTATCTTCCATAGATGCAAACCAAAAACAATTAATAAAAGATATACAAAACTCTGATGATAAGATAATAGGTGGTTTGACTGTTCCATCATCAATAAAGAACTTCATGGAAGAATTAAAGGATGGAATGGAAAACATAATATTATATCCATTGATGATGGCTTCAAGAATATATTCACAAAATAATTTTGAAGATAAATGGAAAAATATTTCTAGAAGAAATATATTTAGGTTTATATTATTTAGATGTGTCTTAATTTCTGCTAAGATAAAAGGTTCAGAAAAAAGGCAGAAAACAGCAATTTCATCAATGTCTGCAGGAGCAAACATAACAGAAATAAAAAACATAAGGCATGGAAGACCTATAATAAAATCTCAAACTGTAGAGAAGGAAGAAAATAAAGAAGATGATATAGATAATTTTGAAGATTTATATATTCCTGAGGAGGAATTATGATAAAACAAATTTGGAATTATATAATTGGAAAGAAGCCAGAAAGGGTTGAACCACTAGATGTAATGGCTATTGTAAAATTAAATGATGTTGCAAAGGAAAATGGAGTTTATGATGATGAAAACAAGATTATTGAAATTACAAGATATGGCAAAAAGGAAAAGGTAAAATATTCACAGGCTGATGTTGAATCATTGAGAGAACAAGGAATTCCTGTAATAGATGAAGAATATTCAGATAAATACGATTTTTTAGAAACTGAGAGTGGAGGAGACATAGAATATAAACAATGAATCCAGAAACATTTAGAAAATTGAATGTATGCTTTATTGTACAAGAATGTGCTAGGTGCAGAATTTTATGTGAATTTATAGAACGGATTAATATGAAACTTCCAATAAATGAAAGGATTAGAATAATAGATTGCACTTATTATCAGAAATATGGGATAATTGATAATCCATTAATAGCAATTTATGATAAAAGTTTTTCAGGTTTTCCAACAATTTTCCTTAAAAATGGGATTAAAATAAATGGAACAAATACTAGGATTGAATCCGAAACATTTTTAAAAACACTATTACAAGATATGTATGTAATAAAGGAAGATAATGAATTTGTATTTGATAAGAAATGTTCTTATCAAGATAAAGGTTTATTCAAACATAAAATTGTTTGTAAGGAGGGATAATGGGAGCATTTGACTTTATATTTGGAAATAAAGATGGAATGGATTGTTCTGAAAATGAAGATGGTACACTAACATGCAGAAAATTTAAAGTAAATAAAAATTCTAAGTTAAGCACAGGTTCAGAAGCAACAATTGCAATAGACCCAAAGACTTGCAAGGCATTTTTCAGTGGAAGATATTCAGTTTTGGAAGAGGATGAAGATGATTTTCAAAGAATAGCAAAGAAAAGAGAATCTGCTTGTAAAGGAGGATTAATGTGATTATGGAAGTATGGATGTGGATATTATTAGGATTAATGGTAATTTTGTTGATTTTTTTATTAATAAAAATATTTAAAAGAAATGGGGAAGAAGATATATTTGAATCTGCAGGAAATAGAATAAAAAAATTAGGAGCTTGTTGCTCTAAGCTATTTAAAGGAAGATAATGGTTTTTGATTTTATGAAAAAAGATATTGAAAGAGAAACTAAAGATGTAGGATTTAATGAGGATGCAATTGCAAATCTCTGTCACTTAATTCATGTAGAGTGGCATAGCCTTAAATCTTTTTTTGAAACAAATAATGAAGATTATCTAAAAATAAATAATGAAGCAAGAAAAGACAGAAGTGAATTAATGGATTTAATGATAAAAAATTCAGATGCAGAGAATTGGTGTATCTCTAAACATACTTTGGCAGTTGTTTTAAGTTTTATGGAACTATCAAATAGGAAATATTCCGAAGGTAAAATAGAAGAATCTAAAAATTATCTTGATAAATCTAAAAAATGGTTAGGAACTTTTATGGTTTTAAATAAATTATGATAGGAGGTAAAAATGGAATTTTTTAAAAGACAACCATCAGTAATTCAAAGACCTACTCAACAAAAAAGTAATGGATGTAAAATAAAAGTTAGGAGAGACCAGAGTGGAAGAATTTCTTCTATAGAAACTAATGGTTTGTGTAGCAAACAAGAATTGGAAATATTTAAAGAAAATATTAATTTATCTGAAGAATTAGATGATGAATGACAGTGGCAGAAAAAAAAGATAAATGCAAAGAGAAAGACATTGTAAGAGTCTGTTCGAGATATGGCTTCAACAGCAGATTTTGCAAAAAGAAAATTAAATCGTGTTCAAAATGATTGAAAGGAGGAAAAATGAAAAAATATTTATTAACAATCCCTATATTAATATTAATGATAACTGGAGTTTTTGCAATGAATTATAATGTTATTGCAAGCCAAAAAAATGCCACAAAAGAAAATGGAAATTTAATTTTTTATGGGAGTGGTAAATTAAATGCTTGGCATAATGATGGGAGAGCTCCGACCTATAATCCAAATAGTTGGTTTAATCATAATGGAGTCAAAACTCATTATTCAAATGGCATTTCACCAAGTGGAAAAGGAACTCTTGAACTAGTTTTTCAGGGAAATAATTATCAAGAAAATAGTATAAGAGTTACAATTAATTGCAATTTGATAGAATTTAGCAATTCTGTTAATGGCAGTCTAATAACATCTAATAATAATGCAATTTGTTTTGGATGGGTTAAAAATGCCTTATTGCCTACTAAAATACCATTCACTAATGTTACTTATACATATAATATTGATACAAAACTAGTTAAAATCTATTTTGAGGGATATTCAATAGATTTTGATTTATTGGCTTTGTAAAAATCCAATATAATTTAATTTTTTTATTTTTTATTCATATGAACAGAAAAAAATCTTTTGACTTATTTGACTTTAGAATTCTTAGAGAATTTTATAAGATGAGTGAAAAGGAAAATATGACTTCATGGGAGATGATGAAAAGAATTTGCCCTAATGGAGGGGATAGGGAAAATGATTTAGTAAAAAGAAGGATAAAAAACATGGCAAATAATTATGGATTTTTTTATATAAGCAATAAGCCAGAAACTTATACATTAATAAAAGACCATCCATTGATATTAAAAATAAAAAAATTGGATAAACAAATATCTGAAATAATATTTTTGCTTGAACCAAAAAATAATTTTTAACTAAGATTAATCTTAGTTAGGTTTATAAATAAATGTTTCATAGACTTTTTGTCTGATTGAAACTGGAAACAGCAGTCAAGATAAAATCTCCTATAAACCTGAAAAGGATAGGAAGAGTAAAAACAATGATAAAACCAACGAAAAGATTGTTATTATTATCTTTATTTTTAGTGTTAACTTTTTCTATTATGTCAGTTAATGCCTTAACACTCACAATTCCTGCAAATGGAGCTACAATTTCTGGAACAGCAGTGTTAAATGCTACTGAAATGGTTGCAGTAACTAGTTGTAGCTTTTATGCTAAATCATCATTAACAGCAAATTCTTCATGGAGTTCATTGGGAACTTTTACAAATTTAACAGCTGCTCAAACTTGGATAAATGGAACTTTTAAGTCTAGTGTTCTTGAAGATGCTAACAATTATCAATTTAATGCAACCTGTACTAATGCATCAATAACATTATCATCAATTGGAACAGCATCAGTTACTGTTAATAATGGAGCACCACCAGCACCAACATCTTTATCTCCTTCAACAAATACCATAACCACTTCAAGTGGAGTTATTTCTTTTTCAGCATCAGTCACAGATGCAAATACAACTTCATGTACTTATACAATAGCTAGAGGAGGAGCCACATCTGGTTCAGATTACTTTACTGGAACAGGAACATATTCTGGAAGTAATTGTACATTTACAAAATCATTTAATGATACAGATTCTAATGGAGATTGGTGGTGGTTTATAACTGCGAGTGATGAATCACAAACAGCAAATTCTGCTCAAAATATATTTCAAGTGCAACTTCCAGCTTCAGGAGGAAACTTAGATACAGCTCAGCAAAATCAACAGCAAATTATTGCTCAACAACAAATACAAGAACAAAGTCCTTCAACATATTGGATTATAGGAATAATAGTCGCATTCATAGTTTTAATTGTAATAGTTAGAAGAATCAGATAATAATACTCACTAGAAATCAATGCTTGTGAGAAGCCAGAGAGTAATTTAAGAGTAAAGTTTGTGAGAAACTTTATCGTTAAATTATCGTCTGTAAAAAATTGATTGAAAGGAGGGAATTTAAGAAATGGACATAAATATTTGGGCACCGTCAATAATAGCCGTGATAATTGGTTTTCTATTAATCTTAGTAGGTGCTTTCAGCAAGAATTCTGGAAAAAGAAAAACTTTGTTTATGTTTGGTATTCCTTTGCTTGGTGTTGGTTTTTTAATTGCAGTTGCAGGAACTAGTTTACCTGCACAATTACAGTTCTTGAATACTCCTCTTTGGAAGGGTCTTGGACAAACAACAACTATAGGAGGAACAACTATAACATATACAACAGTAGGAACACCTTCTGGTGGAATTAGCTCAACATCAGGATGTCCTTACCAGCCAACTGGAAGTTATTCAACAAAGGATAAATTTTCATCAAGTATATTTGGTGGAACAGCTTATTACAAATCTAATGGGCAACCAGCAGTAACAACAGCAACAAGTAATTTGAATAAAGGAACAGAATATATTTATTGGCTTGCAAATACAACAACTTACGTAAAACCAGAATCTAAAATTGCAGATTGTGGAGTTAATGTTTTTGTAGCAGATGCTTACAAGAATGGAAGTGCAACAATAACTACTTATGATACAGTTAATAACAAAGCAGCAAATAGTTATCAGTATAATACATCATTGGGAGCAAATGCACAAGCTAGTTATGAAATAACTTATCAACCAACAGCAAAAACAAGTGTAATGCCTTTTGGTGGATTAATGGTTATTGAATACAACTCAACAATTAGTGATTTGACTTGTACAGGTGCTGACATAAGAACAGGAAATCCTAGTGGATACCATTTGACTTATACTCCACAAAAGTTAACACATACATATAAAGTGTTTGAAGTAGCATCATCTTTTGATGATGGAAGTGGAGCAGTTAAAAAGATTTCATGCCAGTTTAAGAATGGTGCATCAGCAAATGTAGCATCAGGTACCTTAGCAGAAACTCCTTGGTATGTTTCATTTATCCCAGCAAATTACTATGTAACAAATAATGGTGATATTATACTAGATATTGAAAAAGCAGCAAATGCTGATACAACTAGGGCTGGATTTGGTGGAACCGGATTAGTAACAACTTACTTCGGCTAAGAATAAATTTTTTTAATTTTTTTTCTTTTTTATTTAGAAATATAACGGATAATAAATGACAATAATGAATAGAGATGAAACGAAAAACGAAAAAAGTAATTGGAATAGTAGGATTAATATTAATTGGGATTATAATTTTTTGGGCTTTTGGTGTTATTAAATTCCCTTTGTTTTCTGTTTCAAGTTCTACTCCAGAATATATTCAAACACCTGTTTTTGGATATTATGAGTGTTCTGGTGTTACATATGTAATACCATCAAATCATGTAATAATTAATAATCAGGAAACTTATGATACTATGAAATGTCCAATTAATTCAGAATCTTGTACTTTTTCTGTCTTGGGTGAATCTACAAGTATTCTTGCAAGAAGATTATGCTATAGAATATGCCCAAGTTTTAATGTTGGAGATTGTTATAAAGAAAAATGTGAGCCTGTAGATACTAACTGGTTTGATGACAGTGGAAGAAGTGGAATAGATATTCCAGGAAATTATAATTCTAATAATCAAGTTTTAGTTAAATATGAAAAATGTGTAGGAGTTTATACTTCTTATACAGGATGTGTTGGCAGTTGGGAACCTTCAGAAGGCGCAGAATGGTGGGCAACTTATGTTCCTTATATTTTATGGTTTACATCTCCAGGAACAGGAAGACATGAATATACTACATTAGAGCAAGGCTGTACTTTCCCAGACTCAGGCAAATTAATTAATTCTATAAATGATGTTAAAGGATTCACTTTAACTCAAACAAGTTCATCTAGTACAACTCTCGAACCACATAAAACAAGAAATGTTATAGAAGGTTATCTTCCAAAGTTAGAAGAGGATATTCAATTTGTAACTTGGAATGGGAAACAAGGATACTGCTTGAATAGAGTAATTTATTCAATTGCAACAATAACAACTCAAGGTGGAAAAACATTAAAAGTTGTAGATGTAAATTGGAATAATCAATTAGCAGATTTAATTGCTAATGGGAAGCAATGCTGTCCACAAGATAAAGAAATAACAAGAAAATGTGGAAGTGATTTTATGTGGCATCCAATTGAAGAAGCAGAATGTGATTATATGAATTCATGTAGTGGAGATTGGTATCCTTCAACTATTCCAAGACAATTAATTAGATACGATTGTGATTATACTACTGGAAAATGTTCAAAAAAACTAACAAGAAATGTAGAATGCACAACCAATGCTGATTGTATAGGAAATTCAAAAGGAGGAGTTTGTGATACCTTATTATGGGAATGTTCTTCAATATCACCCCCAATAACAAATGGTTCATGTCCTACAAGCTGTAAAAATGATTCAGACTGCTTTAATTGTGGAGAAGGATATACATGTCAAAATAAAGATTGGTTTGGTTTTGGAAAGGGGACATGTAAAAAAGCAGAAAGCCCAAATGGAAAGAAATATTGTGAAACTTGCTTTGATTGGGCTTCTAATTTCTTCAAATCAGATGCAGATAAATGTGATTCACAACCAGTAGTAAAACCTACATTCAGCTGGAATCCTTTTACTTGGATTACTGGGGGAGCTGTGTGGACTATCAATCAAACAGGAATAACTAATCAATCATTATTATGTCCTTTCTATATTTTAATGATTATTTTAATAGGATTTATAGTAATTTTTATTATTATAATACTTGTAGGAGTGGGATTTAAGATTAAAAGATGGTCAAAAAAATAAAAAATAAAAAAATTTTACTTAGAATAATATCATTTGTAGTTGGATTTGTATTGTTATTTATTGGAGGGGTTACATTTACATTAACAACAATTCCTGGAGTTGCTTTAATAGTTTGGAGTTTGGTTGGAGGAAAATATAAATTGTTAAAATGAAACTAACATCAAGAGAATTTATGCTGGCAGTAAGTTTTGCTGTAATTGCATTCTTAGTCAGTATGAAAGAATTTCTATTATTTTTAAATGGACTTACACCTATTCAAGGATTCCTTGTTTATTATGGAATAGTAATAATTACATTAACAATTTTATCTTATTTTGGTTTGGTAATATTCAATATAAAAATACAAAAATTTACTCAGGTTGTAGGAGCAACATTAATAGTTTTTGTATTTTTTCTTATATTTAATTGGACAAACCCATTGATACAGGCACAGACGCTTGGAGCAGATAAGATTAATGATTGTTCAAATGTTTTTACAAATAATAGTGAAGATGGTTTAGTTTTCTATTTCTGGAATACAATAGTAGGAATCACAGATTTGAACACTCTAAGATTGTTAGTTTATCCATTTACAGCATTTATAATAAGTTTAATAGGGGGTTTTTTAGTAGAAAATAAAGTAAAATTAACACCATGATAAAAATGAATGATTTATTTGCTGTATCGTTACTACTTATTGGAGTATGGATAATTGCATTTATAACAGGAATGACAAATGAAATATTAAATTTATTTGGAATTATAGGTGGAATAATAATTATAATTGTGGAGGCTGTATTCCTTTGGAATGTTTGGTTTAAAAGATGAATAAAAAACAACAAAAAAGATTAATAATAGTAGCAGTAATAATTGGAATTTTCTTAATTTGGTATTTTGGATTCAAGACTTTGTCAGTATTGGGTGAAAAAGTAGTTGCTTATAATTCTTATTCTTGGACAGATGATAATCATTTAATAGTAAGCAATCCTTCACCATATTTTGGAACAGGTTCTGAAAATACTTGGGGTACAAAACATGCTTATGCTCACACTTCTAGCAATAATATATTTTGCTCTTTTGCTGGAATAAGTAATGGTTATTGTGTTGAAGATGTTGATTGGGCTAAGAAGGCACAAGAAATGTCTTGTGATATTTCTGGAACTTTAGTTGCATGTTTTGAAGGAGAAAGTTGCCCACAAGGAGAAGCAACAGGAACTTTTAATATTCAAAATGGGATTGTAACTTATGAATTTGGCACTTTAACTTGTAATGTTAAAGATTCTGATATTGCACCATTTATCAATAGTGGAAGCCCATTATATCAGCAATGGTGGTCAAAACCAGGAAGAATTGCTAGTTGGAGTACATTGTTAGTTACAAGTGGAACCGTAACTTTTGAACCATGTTCTGGAAGTTGCAATCAAGAATGTCCAACAGGTACTATCAGATGTTCAGATGGAACTTGTAAAGAAAATTGTGATGTTACACCACCAAATTATTTACCAATCATAATAATCATTTTAATATTAGTTGGAATAACAGGAGGATTATATTATTTATATGAAAAAACAAAATGAATAAAAGAGCAATTGAACCTGTTATAATTGTATTAATAGTTGTAGGCATAGTATTAAGTTTTTTTGTTATAGGTAAAGGAGATTTACAATTATTTTCTATAGCACCAACACCAGGAGCAGTTCAAATACAAAATCCTTCAACAGGAGGATATGATTTCAATTATCCTAATACAAATTCTTTTCTATGTGATGCAGATGAATGTATTGTAAGTGGAAGCATGGTTTTAGATAAAGTTCTTAATGTACCAAAAGTAGTTGTTAGATATAATTCTGCTCAAACTTCTAATAGTGAAATAGCTCTGGCTATAGATACAGGTAATGGATTAGAAGGACATATTTATCAATCTAGTGGAAGTAAAAGACCTGCAGATGGGGTAACAGTGTTTAAGTATACTACAAAAGATAATATTTATAAATATATTTTCTTTGAAACTAGTGCTATTTTTGTTTATGATGCTACTTCAGGAACTGCACATTATAAAAGATATGCTAATGCAGGTTCTTCAAATTGTGGTTTAATGTGTGATTCTAATATAAAAAATTATTTTTCAGAAACAACAGATACTGTTGTTTCTTATGCAAATGCAACTTTTAACTTCTGCCCTAATAATGACCCTGGATTTGCTTATTGTTCTGGAACTGCAAATACTGTTACAACTCAAGGAACAGCATTCACAACAGAAAAATTAATCAAGAGAGATGAATCAGTAAATTTCAATCCAAAATATTCAGATAATTCTCCAGTAGAAAATTTTAATATAAAAGTTCAAAAATATGATTTATCATGTGTTAAAAACTTAATAAGCCCAACAAATCCAGGTGGAACAACTTGCAGTTTAGGGCAGAAGTATTGTACTCCTGTTATAACATCAACCACAACAACATGTCCGAGTAGATATACTTTTCAAGCATCTTCATGTTGCATAGACACAAGTGGAGATTATGTTGTTACAGCAAATCAATGTTATAAATATATAGCTTCTAGTGGTGCATACAATATATGTGGGTATGGTCCTTATGGAAATTGTATTAATCCTACAATTACCCAAGGTTCTTCAGATTACACAAAATATAAGCAATGTGGTCCAGCAAAGCAACCATTTGGACAATCTTCATGCACTGTTTTTGATACAACATTATCTTGTCCAACAGGGCAGAATTGTTATTTATTCAACTCAGCAGGAACAATAACAAGCAATACAGGGAGTGGTTTAGGAGATTGTTCTTGCCCAAATGGAGTTTGTGCTAATAATCAAAGAAAGAAAATATCAGAAACAGAATATCAGCAATGTATTTCTGTTGGAAGTTGTTTAGACTGGAGTTCAACAAGAACATGTGCAGAAGGATTAATCTTTGATGAAACAAGAACAAATAGTTTAGGAACAAAAGGAGATTGCATATGTAATCCAATAAATACTTGCAGTCCTAATGAAGCAGAATGTATATCAAAAAATAGTCTAGATATAAGAAGTTGTGGCTCTGTTACAAGAGGGAATAAAACTTGCTATGAATGGAAATCTCCAACAAACTGCTTAGGAGATAAAAGATGCTTTGACAGAAATGATGCAATTAAAAATGATATTTGCAGTTGTGAAAATATAAACAAATGTACAACTTCACAAATAAAATGTATAAATATAAACAATTATCAATCTTGTTCTTATGGAACAGATACAAATTCATGCTTGGATTATAGAGGAAGTACTCCTGCAGGGGATGGATTTTTATGTGATTTAACAACAAACACTCTTAAAGTAAAAGATGGATGCAGATGGGATTCTTTAAGAGGAACTACAACTTGTACATCTACACAGCAATGTGTTGAAAATGACCCTAGTTATCCAGATGGAATATGCAAAAATTCAGGATGCGCTTATGATACTTCTGGAACAGAATGTTCAACACAAAAAGATGCAAATAATCAATTAGTTGAAGCATGTGATAAAATAGCTTCTTCAAATTCATTTAACACTTGTGCTATTATTCAGGATTCAAATACAGCAACAATAAATGACTTGTCAAAGACAAGATGCAATCCAAATCTTGCAAATCAAGTCCAGAAAGTAACTCATTATTCAACTTCAAAGAACGCAGATATTTATAGATGGGAAAAAGCACAAGATTGCCAAACTAATTATTTCTGTTCTCAGGATGGTAATACTGCAACATGTCTTATCTGCAGTCAGTTAAAGGATTCAAGAGGAACATATCTAGAAACAAAAATAAATAATAAGTGTGTTTTAACTTCTGATGCTTATACTGCAACTTCTGATATGATTAATCAGATTAAATGCAGTGGAAATAACTTAGACACAATATATTATGTAAAAACTTATACAGATACTTCAATAACTCCAAATAAGGTTTTCTATAGATGGGAACCTAAAACAGATGCTCCAGATACAACTAATGGTGTTTGTAATTCTGGTTTTGTATGCAAGTCTGGAAATTGCCAGGTTGGAAGCTTTGTTGTAATAACTTCAACTAATAATTATGGAGTTGATGAATTGATTAATGGAATAAAAGTAAGCATAGGGCAGGATGTTCCTGAATGGAGCAATGTAAGAATAACAGCAAGATTATTGCATGTTGATGGAACTGCAGTTAAAGATGCAAACAACCAGCCTATATTACTTACAACATATGTAGAAAATGGACAGAAAATAATAGATTTCAATTTTGCAAATCCTAATGCAGAAAGGCTTAAATTAGAAGTATTTGCAGGAGATGTTAATTCTCAGTATAAAAGTTATGTTTATATTGATATAAAGAAAAGATTAAGAGTTACATTGAATTGTCCAATTGCTGGAGTAATAGACAGGGATGTAGTTTGTACATTTAAGATAACTGAAAGAAGTGGAAGCATAACAACTGAACAAACAATACCAGCTAATCCTGTATTTACAACAAGCCCAGAATTAGCTATTTCAACAAGTGGAGATTCATTCTCATTTAAATCTTCAGTAGCTGGAACAGTTTCAGTTACAGTCAGTGCTTCATATCCAGACTATCTTTCAGATTCACAGACAATACCAGCCATTAAAATAGAATCTCCTAAATTCCAGCAGACTTTATTAATTGATGATAAGGATTTTGCAACTTACATAAATGGAGTTCCAAAAGGACAAAGGAATATAGGTTTAAGATTATCATTAAGTGGATTACCTGCTCCTGTAGAAGGATTACAGGCAATAATGTTAAATCCTAGTGGATTTGAAGATACTTTATCATTCATAAAATCAGAAAATACATGGAACACACAATATAATTTCTTACAGCCAGGTTATCCTTATAAAATGAATGTAAAAGCAGTATTCACAGATGGAAGTACACAGGACTTATCTTATACAATAACTCCTTCAAACTTCACAGAGGATATAACTGGTCAGTTCAATGTTATAATAGCACTTGCAATTGCAGGAGGATTAGTACTGGTTGTTGTTATAGTCTTAGTAGCCTTGAAACTGAGAAATAAGAATACAACTTTAAGTTCTGATAGATTAACATGAAAAAGATAATAGTTTTATTTTTACTTGCTATTTTATTGTTTAATGTAGGAACAATTTCTGCATTTTTCCCAAAAAGTCATATCAAGTGGGTTGTTGATGGTTTTCAGCAAACAAATGGTGGAATAGCTTCTGAATGCCGTAATTATTTAGATGTAGTAATGGATGGAGATACAGGTTCTGATGTTGGAGTTTTATATTATGGTTCTGCAGATTCACAACTTTTAGGTACTTATATAGGAACTCATGCAAAAGGTTCTGGTTATCTCTCATGCATGCAAAAAGCTGGGAGCGATACAAAAAAAAGATGTTTTTGTTATGGTAATTATCTTCATATAATACAAGATTCATTTTCTCATAATCCTGGAGGTTTAACAGAAACATATCTTAAAAAATGGTTTGGAAATAACTATTTTGGGCATATGGCTATTGAAAGAGATTTTGAAAATAAACATTTAAAATTAATGGCTGAAAACAATGATTATGCAATTCAATCAGGTAAACTAGAGTCAATGAATAAGAATATACTTAATTCTATGTATACTATTGAAAATAATCAAAGAACACCAAACGAATTAATGGGTTTGCTAAATTCAATGGCTGGTTTAGATATGTCAAATACAGCTCAAATATTTAGGGATGGTTATTTAGAAAATGGATTTTATAGCAGTGTTGATAAATACAGATATAATAACCAGACAAGTATTCCATTATGGTATTATCTTGTTTCAGGAGCAATGTTTTTAATAGGTGGAGCAATGTTCATATTTATAATAATTGCAGGTAAAAACAGATGGAAATATTTTACTGCATTCACATTTTTGGTTGTTTGTTTACTTGGACTATTAATACTTTATTCTTTTAACATATTTAATGTCTGGGGGATGACTGGAGTAAAAATATCTACATGGGGTTTAATAACTGGAACATTAGATTTTGTTACTAAATTAGGTTATTTAAGTGTAAGTCAAAGTGATGTAGTTGCCTATGATAAGATAATTCAGGATAAAACTAATGAATTCCTACAATGTGGTGGTGCTGATTATTGTTTAACAATAGATGATGCGTCAGGTTTAACTTATAAAGATAGCTCTGGAAATGTAATAGTTGGTGCATTAACAAATGCAGAAAAACCATTTAAGATAGTTTTTTACTTTATTTTATTACCAGTAACATTGATATTCTGGATATGGCTAGTTCTTAAATCATTAGGAATAAAGTTAAGGAGGAAATAATGGTTACTTTAGAATTTCCAAAAGAAGATTGTAAAAAAAGCAAGTATTCAGAAATTAAGAAATGTGTTTTGAAAAGAGAATCTGGAGAATTAAGTGAAGATTGCAAAAAAGTATTTAAGGAAGCAAATGTTATAGATTGAATCAAAAGATATATTCAAGAACAAGAAGGAGGGCATTTCTCCTCTACTCAATAAATTGGGTAGTCTCCGAAATGCATAAATTTTATGAAGTATTATAATAAGAAGGATATCAATAAAATAATTGTTCTCATTGTCATAACAATTGTTTTACTTTCATGGGCTTTAGTTAACGCCGATGGATTTATTTTACCAGCATTTATGTATATTGTTCTAGGTGGATTAAGTATTGCAGGATATTTACTTTTTAATAAAATAGGTACAAAAAGTTATATTTTTGGTGTGGATAGGAATATGGGTACGGATTTTCTAATAGGTCTAGGGTTTGGTCTAGGATTTATTCTGCTTCAGACTTTTAATATAATTGGTTCAATACTAGTGCCTTACATTCCAGCAAGTTTAGTTCAAGAAAGTGGAAGAATTATAATAATAGTAATTGGAGCAATGGTAATTGAAACTACATTTTTCTTAGGGTTGGGAGTTCCATTTGTAGATGAAAAATTAAAAGATTTTGGAATTGACCCTCCATTTTTAGTTGCCTTATTTATAGTAAGTTTTTTTGTAGCTACTGTTTTTCATGCCACATCCTACGGACAAGTAGGAGCAACAGCAGGAAGTTATATAAGTGCTGGGATTTTTTTCTTTTTTTCAGGATTAGTTATGTATAAAACCAAGAGCCTTCTACCACTGATAATTTCACATGGAATGATAAATTTCTATATTTTAAATCAAACATATCATTATATAAACTTTGGAATAAATCAAGTTATCTTACCATTGATAAATAATATAATTCCTTTAATTCATATTTTCATACCATTAGTATAAAAAAGCAAAGGTTTATATATTACCTTAAATCATATATTATTATGAATAAAATAAGAATATTAAATTGTAATAGGTGTAAACATGAATGGGCAACAAGAAATAAAAAAGACCCAAAATATTGTCCAAATTGTCATTCACCTTATTGGAATAAGGAGAGAATAAGATGAAAAAAATAAATTTTACAGAAGAACAAAAGAAAGAGATAGTTAGACTTTATGAAAATGAATTATTAAATACAATGGAGATTGGAAAGAAGTTTAATGTAAATGGGAGTTCAATATTAAGATTATTAAAAAATAATAATATAGACACAAATCTCGGTAATAGAGTAAGATTATTATTCAAAAATGGAAAGATAAGTATAAAGAAGTTAAATTTAGATGAAAAAAAAATTATAGAGTTATATGATAAAGATAATAAAAGTTCAGAATTTATAGGAAAATTATTTAATTGTAATCCTGGAGTTATTATAAAAACTTTAAAGAGAAATGGAATAAAAATTAAATCAAAAGGTTTTTTTATTAGAGGAAAAATTTCTAAATTAAAAAAAACTTTAGATGATAAAGAAATAATTAGAATGTATATCCATGAGAAAATAAGTACTTATAAAATTGGAAAAATTATGAATGTTAGCAGTACTACCATTAAAAATAGATTAAAAAGTAATGATATCAAAATAAGAAGTTCTATAGATGGTGTTAAATTAACTATTGGGACAAAAAGAAGAAAATATACTGAACAGCAAAGAATAAATAGAAGTAATCAAGTAAAAGATAGTTATATAAAAAATCCAGAATTAAGAGAAACAAGAAGAAAACAATTTAAAAAGAATTGGAGTGAAATGGAAAAAAGAGGAATAAAACAAGAATTTGTTAAAAGACAAATTGAAAGATTAAAAGATGGTTATAAATCTGGAAAAATAAAGTCTTGGATTAAAAATAAAACACATTTAGAAGATTCTAGAATAGCACATGGTAATAGAGTTCATACTTTTAATAATTGGTCATCGTTTGAACCATATGGCTTAGATTTTAATAAAAAATTCAAAAAAGAAATAAAAGAAAGGGATGGTTGTTGTATGTTATGTAATATAAATTTGGAAGACTTACATTTATTAAAGAGAAAAATACATATACATCATTTAGATTATAACAAACTAAATTCATTTCCACAAAATTGTATATGTTTATGTAGTTCTTGTCATGGAAAAACTCAGATTAATCGCAATCATTGGACAAAATTCTTTCAATCTTTATTGTCTGAAAGATATGGATATAAATACACAGAGAATGGAGAGATAATTATTGAATTACAAGAGAATGGGAAAGATTTTAAAGCATTAAAAGGTATATAAAATGGGGAAAAATGTTAAAAAAATACTTTACGATTCTTATATTTTTATTGACAATTCTAATTCTTATTTCTTCAATAAATTCAGGTGGTGATATTTTATATGATAAAACACCTAAAGAGCAATTTTTAAAACATACTTCACCTAACACAGACTTATATAGGGATTCTAATGGGCAATTTAAAAGTATTATTTATATGAAAAATGTTAATATTCCTTATAATAATCAATTTATAGCAGTTGAAAATTATGTTAATGTAAGTTTAGATAAATCAAGAATTAAGATTTCTACCCTAGACAAAGAACCTTGTTATATTTCTTTAAATTATACTTTAATTGATGCTATGACTACTGCAACTCCTTTAATTGAAATAACTAAAAATAGAGGAAGTTATTATTTTAAAACTTCAATTGGAAAAGCAGTTAATTCTATGGCATATGATTTAGATTGTAAAGATATAAATTATGATACAAAAGAAAAAGCATTGATTTTAAATAATGATATTAAAATAGATTTTTCTCAAGCTGAAAAAGAACAAAATATAACAACAACTTATAATGAAAAAGATAAAAAATTAGAATTTAATGCTGTTAATGGTAAGGTAGCGGATATTTCTAAGATTGACCCTAGTGTTACTTATAATTATTCAAGTGTTTTTAATGAAACAAATTCATTTGCTAGAAATTGCTCTCATTTAGCATCAGACCCTTTATCAAATAATACATTGTTTGCTTGTGATGGAGTATTATCCTCTATGAATAATATTAAATTACAAGATAGCGATAATGTTTATGCGTTAACAGAAGAACAACATACTATACCTTATGATATATTTTATTTTAAGACGCCTAAAAAAAATGATGTAATTAATATGACTTTTAATTTTGAATGGCAAGGTTCTAGTCTTTGTTCTACAAATAATATAAGTAGTTATTGGTATAATTCAACTTCTTCAAATTGGACATTATTTAATAGAATTACTGATTATAATGGGGGAATTGATATAAATACTATAAATTCAACTAATTCTTCAAACTATGTAAATAATTCGGATTATGTTCACATAATGGTTCATTATAAGCCTAGCCCTTCATGTAGTGGTACATATTTAAATATAGATTACGTATCATTGACAGTTGCTTACGATGATTTAATAATAAATTCTCCTATAAATAACCAAGAAATCCTAAACACTTTATCAACAACTCTTAACATAACATCTGATGGATATAATTCAAGCATTTGGTTTTCCACAAATGGAGGAATTAAAAATCAGACATTATGTAATGATTGTACTCATTATAATTGGACTACAATAACTTTTCCAAGACAAGGTTATTATAATTTAACAGTATGGGGAAATAAAAGTGATGGAAGTGTAACTTATCAAAATGTGAGTAATTTGTTTGTAGGTGGAACAGTCCCAACTCTAATAGTTAATACTTCAAGAACTCTTTGTGGAATTTATAATAATTATTCTGTTGTTGTTGTAAATAATAATGCAGTTTTATCAGTTTGTGCATATAATGGAAATGGAACTAATGGAACTTTACAATTTAATAATTTAACTTATTTTAGTATAAATTCTGGAAGTTCTATAAATGGAAATGGATTGGGATATAGAGGTGGTACGGGGTATGGAAGTACTAATGGAGAAGGTATAGGATATGGATGTGGTGGCTCAAGTGGTTATCAAGCTGGAGGTGGGGGAGCTGGATTTGGTGGAGCTGGTAATATTGGTGGTAGAGGAAATTGTGGTGGAATAACTTATGGTTCCACTTCTAATGTTACTGATATGGGTAGTGGTGGTGGAGATGGGTCAGGAAATTGTGATAGTCCAGGTAATGGTGGAAATGGTGGTGCTTATATAAAAATAAATTCAACATATATCATTTTGAATGGAAATATTTTTGTAAATGGAGCAAATGGTGGAACTGCTGGAGGTGGAGGTTCAGGTGGTGGAATTTATTTATTAACAAGTAGTATATCTGGTATTTCTACTTTATCAGCAAATGGAGCAAATGGTGGAACTGCTGGAGGTTATTCATATTGTGAGGGTGGAGGCGGAGGTGGAGGTAGAATATTTATTAAATATATTTCAAATAGTTCGATTATATCAACTTCTGTTGTAGCAGGACAGGATGGGGATCGTGGTTCATATGCTACTGCAGGTACTGTATTATGGCAACAAAATTCATCTTTGACTTTTAATCCAACTAACATTCCACCATTAGTAACAAATACTCTCCCAAATGCTTCTAATTTTTCAACATTAACTGTAAATTTTACTTTTAATATGAGTGATGATAATGATTATTTAACTAATATTTCTTTAATTTTAGATGGTATAATTAATCAAACATGGATAAATGTTCCAATAAATAACACAATAAATAACTCTTTATCTTTTAATGTAACAGGAATTTCAGAAGGATTTCATTATTGGAATATAAGAACATTTGATAGTGATAATCAACAAACTAATTCATCTAATTTTACTTTTACTATAGATACAACTCCTCCTAATTTAGTTGTAACATCTCCATTACAAGGACAAACATTTGCTTCAACAACAATACCATTTAATTTTAACACTACAGATGAAATAATAGGATTAGATAAATGCTGGTATAAAAATGATACAGATACTAATAATATAACTATTCCATGTAATCAAAATTTTACTTTTACTCAAAGTCCAGGAACTCATCATATCTACTTTTGGGTTAATGATAGTTTAAATAATATTAATAGTGTTGATATAACTTATGCAATATCTATAACATCTCCATCTGTAAATTTAAATTATCCAAATGATAACCTTTGGCTAAAAAATGGAACTAGTTTAAATCTTAATTTTACAGCAATTGACCCTAATGGAAATGGATTTAAAAAATGTGAATTATGGGGAAATTGGACTGGAACATGGCATCTTAATCAAACAAATTCATCTACTGTTTTAAATAATACAGAATATATGTTTACTCAAAATTTTACAGATGGATTTTACAAATGGAATGTTAATTGCACAGAATATACAAATATTTATTCTTCTTTCGCATTATTTAATATAAGTTTTGGAATAGATACAATTTATCCTAAATTAAATATCTTAAATCCTAAAAATCAGACTTATACAACAAATCAGCTAACTTTAAATTATTCAGTAAATGATATAAACAAAAATACATGCTGGTATAATATAAATAATGGAAATAACTTAACCTTAGATAGTTGCAATAATATAACTTTTATAGTAAATCAAGGAAATTCATTTTTAAGTTTATTTGTAAATGATAGTGCAAATAACATTAACACTACAAATATTTCATTCTTTATAGATTCAATTTTACCAACAATAGAAATACAAACTAATTTTACTAATAATTCTTATTTACCATATAATACTTCAATAACAATAAATTTATCCATTGCAGATACAAATCTAAATACTTGCTGGTATAGTGATAATTTAAGTAATAATATAACATTTACGTGTGGAAATAATCTATCTTTAAACTTAAGTGAAGGATTTCATACTATTTATGTGTGGGCAAATGACACTCTTAATAATATAAACTTAAATCAAATAAATTTTATTAATGATGTAACCTTCCCAATAGTAAATATAACAGGTATAACTACTACAACTGGAAGTCAAACTATATCATTTACTCATACTGAAACAGATACTAATCTAAATACATGCAAATATTCTATATATAATTCTAGTAAGGGGATTGATGGTTTATATAATAATGTTAGTATAGGATGTAATGCAGATGGAAGTGCAACAGTTTCAACTTATGCAACTTATAATTTAACAATTTATTCTATTGATTTAGCAGGTAATGAAAATAGTTCAACTAAAGAATTTACAACAACTAAAGCTACAACTTCAACAGGAGGTGGCGGCGGTTCATTTTTGCCAGAATCTTCAGTAATTGCAATTAAACAAATACCAAATGTTACTACAATAAGCGCTTTAGGAAGAGCAATAATCTATGCTAGAATAAGAGAATTTTGTTCAAATAAAACAGGTTGTATTCTAAATGAGGATAAAAAAAATGAATTGTTAATTGTTTTAAAAAATCAAGATGTAAACTTAACATCTGAATATTTGAACAGATGGTTAGAATCATATAACAATAATGATTTAGAACAGGTTAATGTATTAGAGTCAGATGCTTCTAGATATAATCTTTTCTCAGGAATTCTGCAAATAAGTGAAAGGGGATTTATTTTAACACCAAATAGAATAGATGCATTTGCTATTGTCTTATTTTCAAATGAATTTAAATACCCTGTGAAGTCTAATAGAGTTTTAAAGAATGTTTCTTTATCAAATGTAGAACTTGGTTTGAGTATAATTAAAACTAGTGATACAACTGCAGAAATTACACTTAAAGTTGAAACATCTGATTTTTTTTCAAAGGTATTTACAGGAACTGCAAATTTTATAGATGAAAAGGGAAATAGTGCATTTTTGCCTATAACCTTAAGAGTAGTAAATTTTAAAAATATAAATACCATTTTAATTGTTGTGTTTTCATTGCTTTTGATAAGTATTTTAATATTCAGAAAAAAATTTAATATTTTGAAAATGAATAAACAATCTAAACAAAAGCTAATTGTAGGAATATTTATATTATTAATAGTATTATTTGTTTTTTTATTCTCTCTCTACTTTGCTTCTGCACCAGAGACGGGAACAATAATAAGTTCAAGTAAAAACAATTTAAGTTCTCAAGGCATTGCATATATTAAAGGATGGCAAGTTATTTCTAAAACTGGAATAGAATCTCAATTAACTTTCTGGAAATCAGGAACAGATAAGAAAGTTGAATTAGGTTGGATACCGCCAAATAATGATTGTACTGGTTGGTTACCAATGAATATCTATGATAGAAATAATGATTTAATAGTAGATGATAAATCAAAATCAATAATAGTCAAATGTGAAACAGAAAAATGTGAAGGAAAAAATTGTTATCACATATCTTTAACAGACGTACAAGCTATTAATATAAATGATTATATTAAATTAGGAAATCAAAGTTTTATAATAACTTATCAAAATGAATCTAAAGTTATTTATGATTTTGATTATGGGCAGACTAATTTTACTCTATTAAAAAATAATAAATTAGTTACAAATGATTTATTTGTTTATTGGGATAAATCAAAATGGAAATTTGGAGCAAATGATTCTGAAAATAATAATTTAAGAAATTACACCTATTTAATAAATTCAACAAATGAACTTGTATTGCAAAGCAAATCTTATTATGCTGGTGAGGATTATAGTTTTTATAATAAAACAATTTATGATGAAAATGGAACTATTAATGGAACTACAATAATAAATTTTTCAACACCTATTTTCTATTTTTATCCTATTATTTATAATTTTCAGCAGGAAAATGGAAATGAAGTAAGATTTGTTTATAATTTTTTAGATGTTTGTTCAAAAGATTATTCAAATTGCAAATATGAATTATCAAATAATAAAAAGAGTGCATGGGTAAGTTTTATAAGTGATAAATATATAGACCCAACAGCAGGAGCGACAAATGTTACAAATTGCATGACTCTTAATTCTACAAATACATATTATCAATTAAATACTTCAATAGTTAATAATACTCTTACAACAGACTGCATAATTATTTCTGCACAAAATATTACGTTTGACTGCAATAGATATAGCATTAGGTCAAATGGAAGTTATTCAGGAGTTTATACTGCTCAGCATAATACAACAATCAAAAACTGCAATATAAGCATGGGAAATAATAGCGGAGCTGTTGGAATTGAAATTATTAGTGGTTCAGATGATTATATATATAACAATACAATATGGAATACAAATTTAGGCATATCACTTTATCTTGCTGAAAATAATACTTTTTATAATAATACGATTAATACAACTTGCCATACTTGCCAGGGAATATCTATCACAGGAAATACAAGTCAGGGTTCAAATTTTAATAATTTTACCAACAATACAATATTTACGAATGATAGTTATGCTGTTTATATTGGATGGGGAGCAAATAGTAATTTATTGACAAATAGCTTATTTATGACTGAAAATGGAAGTGTTATTTATGTTAGCCCAGGAACTACACTTGTTTCAGGAACTCCAAGCAAAATATCTGGTTCTAAAATCTTAGCTCAAAAAAATGGAACAGGAGTACATACTGCTGCAAGTTTATATGCCCCTACTTTAAATATCACAGATTCAAATGTAACTGGCGCTGATTATGATGTTAAGATAACTGATTTTGGTGGTGGTGGCAATGCAGTTCTTAATATGATTAATGTCACTTATGATTCAGAAAAAGAGATATTTTCTCCTGGATTAGGCAGTTCAGTTATCAATCGCTTATGGTGGTTTCAAATAGGCTCAAGATGGGGCAATGGAACAATGGTTCCAAATGTTTCTTATTCTGTTTACAGTGTTGGAAATAGCATGACTACTGAAACTGGAATTACAAATTATTCTGGCTATACAAACAGAAGCACAATAATAGAGTATACTAATACGAATGGGAGTTATGATATTTACACACCTTATAGAGTAGATTGCAATGTTTCTATTGGAGGAAAAAGCTATTCTGATTATTTATTTTTAGAATTTTCAAATAATCAATTATCAAGTACTGCAACATTCTATTGTGAATTTGAGGTAAATGCTCCAAATGTAACTTTTGTTTCTCCAACATTTGCAAATGGATATGTAAGTGAAAATAGGAGTTTTGTTTCAAATACAAGCCTGAAACAAAGAGATTGGGATGCAATAGTTTATAATTTCAATGGAACTAATTATACTTTTTATAACACTGGCATTCAAGGATTATGGAATTTTGATAATCTTACTTCTTTAGGAGATGTAAAAAATGGTATGGACATAAGCCCTTATAAAAGAAATTTAACTCTTGAGAGTTTATCAAAAATCAATAATACTAGTGGGAAATATCTGGGAGCTTTATTTATAAATTATAGTGGTGAAAGTGGAACACAAGGTGGAACACATTATGAAACAGTCTGGAAACCAACAAATGGAGCATGGACAGAATGTGCATGGGTAATGCCTAACTGCACTAATTGTACTATAATGAGCTGGGAACCAGATAATAATGGAAATAACCCATATTGGGATAAAAGATTATCAATTAATAGTAATGGCAAAGCAGATTTTGAAATAACAACAGGATATACATCTTCAACTTTCAAGAGATTTAATGCAACAAGCAATACAACTCTTGCAACTAATGGAAGCACTTGGTATTTCTTATGTGGAACAATAGATACAACAAAAGGTAATTCAATATGGGTTAATGGGATTAATGAATCTATAAATAAATCTGGAATAATGAGCAATAACTTCCAATCAATAAGTTGGATATATTTTCATATTGGAAGAAATAATTGGGCAATGCACAATATCAGACAATATAAAGGAATAATAGATGAAGTAAAATTATTCAATAGAACTTTAAATTCAACTGATATTTATTTTGAATACATAAGCAATTTATACAAGCAGAATAATACATATTGGGTATTGAATATAAATCAAAGCAAAAATCTCACATCAGGATTGGATGTTGGATTGTATAATTATATGGTTTATGGAGTAAATAAAAACAAAGTTGCTGATTATACAGATGGTGGAATTTCAAGGTATTATGAAGTAACCAATGATACCTTATATCCTATATTTAGCAATTATTGGGATAATAATGGAAGCTTGGTTGGAAATGGAACAGGTTTGTTTAATGTAAGTGTAATAAATACAAATGGAACTGTATTTTTGGAATTATTTAGCAGTTCATGTTATCAAGAAACAGCAAATGTTTCTACTTCTTGTGGAGGGTTAAATACTGGAAGTTATACTTGTTGGGGTTCATGGTATGGTTCAAGTCCATGTATTAATACTTTTGATGAGGATTGGGGAGTTGGAGGTTTTTCTCTAAATGATGCTTCAGCTGGAATATTAATTAATTATACAAAGCCATTAAATGCCTTAAATACAAGTTTATGGCAAATTAAAGATGGAAGTTCAGAATTAAATCTTTCTATTCCACAACAATGCTGGAATTCTTCTGGAAGTCTTTTTTTTAATATAACTTCAAATAATTCTGCAAATGGTGGAATTGCTTTAGTTGCTAATTGGTATTGTTACAATAGTACTGGTTGGGAAAATTTAAGGACAACTTATTCAGACCCAACTGTTTATGAAGAAGCAATGTTTTGGAACATAGGAGCATTTGGGAATAAAACTGCAACTAATATAACCAAAGATGTATATAATTCCACTTTTTATTTCAGTTCAAATGGAACTTACAATTATAGATGGTGGGCTTATGGAAATGGTACTGCTTATTTAATTAATATTTCTGATACATTTAATTATACAGTTAATGCTACTGCTGGAGCAGGTGCAGGTGACACAACTGCTCCAAATATAACACTAACATATCCTGCAAACAACACTTATACAAATATATCAATATGGTATTTCAATGCAACTATAGTTGATAATGTAAATGTTTCAAATGCAACATTATATATTTGGAATTCAACAGATATAATTGTTAATCAAACAACTTTTAATGTTGGAATACAATCAGCTGGAGTAAATATTTCTGTTACACTTCCAAGAACAGGAAATTATAAATGGAATTATTATGCTTGTGATAATTGGACAACACCTAATTGTGCTTGGAATGCAAGCAATTTCACTTTGTTTTACAATTCATTGTATCCTATTTTCTCTTCATACTGGGATAATAATGGAAGCTTGGTTGGAAGCGGAACAGGATTATTCAATGTTACTGTCATTAATACAAATGGAACTGTTTTATTGAATATAAATGGAAGCAGTTATCAAGCATATAATTTAAGCGCAAGCATGTATAATGTTTCTATTGCTGTATTATTAAATGGAACATATACATATAATTGGACAGCATATGGAAATGGGACAAATAAGAATTGGAATATAAGTGATAATAGGGTATATGTTGTGAATAATTCTATTGCTGGGAGTAATGCATGCGGAACATTATCAAGTGCTGGAACAACTTATACTTTAACTTCAAATATAATTAATAATGCATTAGCAACAGATTGTATAATTATTTCTAGCCAAAACATAACTTTGGATTGCAATGGACATTATATCCAAAGTATAAATAATTATTCTGGTGTTTATTCCAACCAATACAACACAACAATAAAAAATTGTAATATAAGTATGGGAACTGGAAATAATACTAATTCAATTGGGATTGAAATGACAGATGATGCTGATTATTCAAGTGTTATTAATAATACAATTAATGATTATGGTATTTATGGGATGTATTATGGGATTTATACTGCTGCTGAATATCAAAATATTTCTAATAATAATGTTAGTGTTAGTTGTGTGAATTGTAAAGGGATTTATTTAACAAGTGCGAATAATAATACTTTAACTTCAAACATAGGAGCAAGCAATTCAAGTTATGGAATTTATCTTTATTTATCTTCAAACAATAATACTTTAATCTCAAATACGGGAACAAGCATTTCAGGTCGTGGAATTTATCTTAATGGTGTTTCAAACAATATTTTAACATCAAATACAGGAACAAGCAATTCAAGTTCTGGAATTAGATTAGAATCATCTTCAAATAACACTTTAACCTCAAACACAGGAATAAGCAATTCAAGTTATGGAATTTATCTTTATTCAGCTTCAAACAATACTTTAACCTCTAACACAGGAACAAGCAATTCAGGTTATGGAATTCGTCTTTTTTCAGCTTCTAATAATAATATTTTAACTAATAACACAGGAACAAGCAATTCAGATTATGCTGTTTATTTGAAAAATTCAAATAATAATATTTTGATTAATCAAAATGCAACTGGTTATTCAACAGGAAGTAAGGGTATTGGATTTGAAAGTGCAAACAATACAATAATTCAGGATTGTGTGAATATTACAGGAGTTAATGGAGATGTTTTATATGTGACAACATTAAGTGTTAATAATACTTTTATTAATTGTTCTTATAGAACAATTGATGGAGTTCCAAATGAGACAGTTATTACAGGAGGGAGTTTGATTAGAAAATGGTATTATCAAGCTTATGTAAATGACACAACAGGAAATCCTGTCAACAATGTTAATATAAGTATCTTCAATAACACTAATAATTATGTGGATAATTTAACAACTAATGCGAGTGGATTTACTCCAATATATAATATTATTGATTATATAAATAATGGAACAAGAGTTTACCAATCATATTATTATTTTAATACAAGTGTAGCAAATTACAATGATAACAGTCATTTCTTTAATGCAACCAATGGAAATAATTTAACAGATTTTTTTACTTTGATTACTGGAGTTAGTGATAATATTTATCCAATATTCTCAAATTTTATTCAGAATGTTTCTAATAATTCCTTGTATAAATCGGGATTAAGATATGAATTTAATTCAAGTGTGATAAATACCAATGGAACAATAGGAATAGAATTTGGAGGGACTAATTATACAACATCAAATATCTCAAATATATTTACATATTTAACTGGAAGCTTGTCAGCAGGAACTTATAATTATTATTGGTGGGGATATGGAAATGGAACAGGCAAATTATTTAATTATTCTCAGACATTAAGTTATCAAATAAATAAATCTATACCAATTGGAAATTTAACAAATACAACTTCTTGGAATATAACTTATCCTACTCAAACAATAATTGGACTAAGTGAAACAAATTTAGGAGATGCTGATTTGACTTATATAATTTACAGAAATACAACTAATATAGGAACTGGTGAAACAACTAATTATGGAGTAGGAGTTTATAATTTTAATTTAAATACAACAGGTGGAACAAATTACACTGCAAACTCAACAATGGATTTAAAAACATTAACAATCAATAAAAATACAACATATATTTTGACTCTTCCAATAATTCCAGTATCTCCAGTACAATATGGAAATCAGACAAATGCAACAGGAATAGGATGTCCTAATGAATTAACTTGTTTATTACATAATAATTTAACAGGGATAGTATCTAATGGAGCTAATTTAACTCTTGGGGCAGGAACTTATAATTATACCTTCAATACAACAGGAAATACAAATTATTCAGCAATGAGTATTTCAAATATAACTATGATAATGAGAGCAAATTCTTCTGTGCAAACTTTTATAGATAATTTAAGAAGTAATTCTACTATTTTTATAACTAATTCAACATGGTTAAATGGTTCAAGAATCAAAGGGGAAGGAATTATAAAGTTATATAATGATAGTATATTTATTAACTCAAATACAACAAAAGTGAGTAATTATACTAAATTTAACACAATTGGATTATTTAATATAACTACTATATATGATGAAACAGAAAATTATACTTCAAGTTATGAAACATTGTGGATAAATGTTACAACTCCTGTTTTAGATACAACACCTCCAACATGGACTAATTTAAGGAATTTTACACAACAAGCTGATTTAAACTTTTTAGAAAGCATAGTTGCAACAGATAATATTGGAATAGGCAACTACTGGCTTAATGATACTACTTATTTTAATATTTCACAAGTAGGATTAATAACAAATAAAACTAACTTATCAAGGACTGAAATACATTATCTTAATATAAGTGTAAATGACACTTCTAATAATATCATTACTGGGATATTTTATATCAATATAACTGCTGTATCTATAACACCTCCAACACCACCAGGAGGAGGTGGAGGTGGTATATCATTCTATGCAAATGAAACTGTATGCTGGGCAGTATATAATTATACTGTTTTATATGGGAATATAGCAGATATTTCATACATTCAATCATATGTATATAACAAGACAGGCAGATTGGAAAGCACTTCAAATCTAATCATTTATAATAATAGTTTCCAGGAATATTGTTCTGATTTGATAAATAGGACATTTAGACCTAAATATGTATGCGGAAAGATATACTATTTCATATTGAATAATAAATATAATTATGATAATTCCAGCTTAAATTCTCTAAATTCTGAAATAAATAAGGAATTATATCTAAGTAAGAATCTTTTGAATCATTACATAGATAATTATTGGAATTTATGTTATTTGACAAGTTATTCAGATAAACTTCCAAGAAAAGAATATAATTTATGGTTATTAAATAATACATTTAATATAACAGAATGCTCTCCTGTAATAGGAATAAATCCATTTGATAGTTATATATCTTTCCCAAATATAAGTCTTGGTGCTATGAGTTGTTCAAGTATAGACTTATCAAGGTGGTTATTCAGATTAGATGAAAATAATGGTTTTTATAGCATAATAGGGTTAAAATTATGGATATTCCTACTCATAATAGTTTTGGGTATGGTTATACTATTTGTTGCTGTTTATAGAAGGAATGGGAAGAGTTAGTTTTTTTTACCTAATAATCTTAATCTTTTGTCTCTTATTGCATTTCTACTTAATTTTGTATTAAATTGTTTATTAAATTCTGTAGCTAGTTTGTATAAATGTTCTTTCTTTCTAAATAGGATAAAACTTTTCTGAGAATTAGTATAACTATGGTTTTTTATTGTTTTTCCACTCTTTCTTATCTTTTCCCTATTAATTTCTATTCTTCTTTGATAATTCTTTTCTTTTTCTCTAAACTTTTCAAAGAATTTTTTAGATATTTCTTTATCCAAATCTTTTTTATATTTTGCTTTATAAACTGCATTAATTAAATCATACTTTTCAACAAAATGTTTCCATAAAAATAGTCCGTTCTTTTGATTCCACTTTTTTTCCATTTGCTTTAAGAATTCCTTTTGAGGATTCTTAGACTTTTTTATAATTTGAAATTGTAGTTTTTCCGAAAATCTTTCAGGTTCATCTAGAATTATGTCATCAGGACTTGTCATTTTAGTTCTCCATAATCTTTTAGGCAAGGGGACTACCAAATTTATTTGGTAGAGGAATTGCCAATTCCCTTAATTTAGTTAAGTTTAAATAGTTTAAATTGTTTACAAAACCTATGTTTGTAAGTCCTGTGGACTCATTATAAACAGGGATAACAATGCTAGTATAAATATCTGCAAATTGTTCAGAGAGCGAAGCATTTTGACAAATACTTCTCAGCATTCTCTGAATAGGGTTGCTGTGAATCAACCTTTGCCTTCCAATGAAATTTGTGCTTTGTAATGATTGTATCATTTTGAGTATGAATTGATGGGAAGCCACCCAACTTGTTGAGTGGTTATTCACTTACAAAAGAATTTATATTATTTAATACTTTCGGAATGTTTTTTAGTTCATGCTCCCATATAATAAGAGTTTTATAACCATATTTGGAGTAAGTTGCTAATCTTTTTTTGTCTCTTTCTTTATTGATAGGTAAATTATGCCAATAGTCTCCATACAATTCTATAATATACTTAGGATTTTTAGAAAGAAAATCTGGATTAAAACAACCATTATCTCCTCCATTAAACCAAATCTGTCCATCTCCAACATAATTAAAAGGTAAATGGTTTTCTTTTATAACGTCAAATAGTATTAATTCTGGTTTATTTGGTCTAATTTTAAAAATATCAAACATCTTTTTAGCATATTCTTCATTTTGCCATAATTTCTTCTGAGTATTTCCCATTTTTATCTTCCATTCTTTACTCTTTTTTTTGCCCCTAAGAATATTGCTTATTTTCTTTTTAGTTTCTTCAGAAGTAATTTTTCCTAAGTGTGATTCTCTTAGTATCTTTTTTGTTTTTTCTGAATGGTGTTTTCCAATCCAATTTAAGTTAGGATTTGAATTTCCATTTTTGTATGATTCTTTATGAGAAATACTTATCTTTTCTCTTACTTCCAGAGGTCTAGGAATTTTATATAATCTACTTTTTCCTCCCAATTGGCTATTTCTTATTTTTTCTTTATGCTTTTCTGATAAATGCTTTCCTAAGAAAGGATGTATATACCCCTTCAAATATCTCTTATGCCAATTTTTTTTCATGTTGTCTTTTTCTATTTCTGTTCTTTTTTTGCCATACATAGGATTATTTGTTTTACTGAAGTCTGCATGATTATTTTTCATCATTGTTTTTGTTTCTTCTGTATGTTTTTGTCCTTTTCTCACTTCATCTCCTTAATAAATTTAATAACATTTTTTTTTAATTCTTTTTCAGAAAGACCATAGTCTCTTGTTAATAATCCTCTTTTGAATAATCTATTTTTTTTCATAACATTCATCAATTCCATATCTTCTAATCTAAAATTATTAAATTGTTCATCTGATAAAGGCAAACATACATATTCTTTACCATCTTTATTTTGAAGAGAGTATGCAATCTTGAAAATTCTTCTATCATCATAAATAGAATCATCAAAAGTTCCGCCTTTATCATGCTCTTTTATCTTACACATAATCATTATTATTTTAGCTAACTTTCCATATAATAACACTTTATTTTTAGCCTTCATTTTTGGATTAAACCATTTGCCTTCTATTAAGAAATGAAATCCACGACCTCCACTAAATTTTAAGCTATAAGGTAATTTATATTCATCAAATAGTTTTTTAATCTTTTTTGCATCTTTCCAAGAAATCATAATATCTTTATCTGAATCTAAATCAATAGCAAAATCAAAGTCTATCATATATTTATTAAATTCATCATTAAATTTTTCTTTATCTTCTTTTCTTTTCTTACTATCAAAATTAAACATGGGAGTATTACCTTTTTCATCTTTCCAGGTAGCAAGGTCAAAATATAACTTGATTGATTGGTCATTTAAAGCATTTAATTTAGTAAGTGATTGTTGAAGTAAAGGAATAGAATAACCTAGATAATACCTTGTTAATATAGGTTTTCCTTCTTTATTTATTCTTCTAGCACTAAGATACCTAAATTTAAGTTGATTCACTAAATTATATAGTACATATGGTTGTTGATAATATTCTTGTCTAATAGTTACAATTGTCATTTTAATTAAATATCTTAGATTTGTCTTTAGTTACCCATTTACTAAATTTTATTCCTATTAATGTTGAGATTACACCAAAAGTATAAACTAATATATATTCTTGAAATATCATCTTCCAAATAGAAATTTATCATTCCACCAACCATCTTTTATTTTATCCTTAAATTTATTCAAAAGAAAGGTTCTATTCATGAATATAAAATATTCTTTAATAAGGCAAGATTTGTTATGTAAAATTATATCTTCATACTTTTTATTTTCATATTTTTCTTGAACTAGCCCCGAATTACCATTTAGAGGGTCATTAGGCACTAGATTCTTAGGTACTTGACCTATTTTAACCAAATATTCAAATATCTTATCTTTGGATATATTTTTACCTTTAAAAGGTCGTATTTCCTCAAAAAATCTATTCATTCCAATAAATCCATTAATTCCTTTCTTTTCCATATTTATATTCAAAGAAAACATTACTGGTTGATTAGTTAATTCTTTTTTTAATATAGATTTCCAAATGTCTATCTTATCGGTTTTTTCCCTTTGCAAAATTATTATTTTATTTCCAGAATAGATACCTAAAGTTATAATATCACTTTTTTCATATTCCCAATCACCATAATCAGTAGAAATATTATTTCCTATTTCAATATCACAAATAGTCACTGGAGAAATAGTTTCAATCTCAAATTCTTTTCTTATAACCATACTCAATTAAACTCAATTTAGTTATTTTTGGTAAGGTAATATACTATTTAAACCTTTCTATCAGATTACTCTGTTAACTTATAGGTTGGTGAATAAGCGAAGTTTTAAATAATTCATTATCTTGAAATTTCTGTAAAAAAAGAGGGGTAAGATTTTGTTGGTTTGGATAAGTTCAAAGGTATCTAATCCTTCTTCCCCTCTTAATTTTTCTAACAAAAGATTTAAAAATAGCTAACAATTAGTAATAACACCTTTGAACTAATATAAAAAACCAAAAAGAGATGATGTAAATCTCATTTTGTTAAAGTTTTTCATAGGATTTATGAAAATGACAGAACAAATAGCATTAACATTACAATGGAAAAAGAGGTTAGATGAAATTAATAATCTCGGAATTGAAAATAGAAATCTTAAATCAGACTCTATTGATATAACTCGTAACTATGACGCAGAAAGTTTTGAAAAACTTGTTTCTGATGAGAGATTTTTACAAAAACAAATTACTTGGTTATCTAATAGAGTAGCTGAAAATCAGGATTTAAATTGCAGATTTTTGCTTAAACTACCAAATGGATTAGACAACAATAATGAATTAAGAAATTTATTTTTGAGTATGCAGGATAATTCTGGGATTGAAACTCCTTATGTTTTTTGTAGTTCAGATGAAAATGAAGGTTCTATTTTGGATTATATTAATAATCTTAATTCTGAAGTAAAACCCATCTTAGTTTTGCCTATGTCAATAGATGGTGATGTTTTGAGCAATCTTATTCAGAAATCCTTAGATGAGGAAAATTTTGAAATAATCTTTTTTTATGATAATTGGGAAGAAAATATTGATAACTTTAATTATGTTATAAGATTAGCAGAGAGAGTTCCAGAGAAATTTCATATAGCTTTTGTTCCTGTTGATGTTAATAAGTATGGTGATGGTTATGTTTTATCAACTATATTGATAGCAAAAGGATTTAAGAGTTTAAGTCTTACAGATACACCTTTTAAGAGATTTTTTAATAGATGGGTTGGCAATAGACAAAAATCTATTCAAGATAAAATAAATGAAAGCAGATGGATAAAAAATAGTAATATTACTGCCTATGAAGAAATACATCCTTCAAATTGCAGGTGTCTTGGCATAAATTTTAATATAAATAGTTTAGCTGAACAATTAGGAATTAAACCATTAGTTATATTTCATAATTTAGAAGTTCTATCTGAAAGCTATAGAAAAATAAAACAATTACCAGAAGAAAAAGAAAAGGCATTAGAAACACAAGAAGCCAAGATTATTTTAACTACTCTTAATCTTGCTTAATGTCCTAAATTGTGATACAAAACATTTTTTCCTTAACTGATTTCTAAGTTCTTTAGTTTTTTCTAATTTTTCTTTTTTAATATGCTCACATCTTAAAACTTTTCCAACCTTTAAATTTTTAACACAATCACATTTATTATTTTTAACCCAATCTTCTTTAATCTCTTTTTCAATTTTGTGGAGTTCTCTAAATTCAAAATCAATAAGAACACCTAACCTTTCTTCTGGAATTAAGAAATAATTTGTTTTAGAAGTCATTTTGTAAGCACCTCTAACAACTTATCTACTCTACCCAGAGAATAGACAATTTTTTGTCTAATTTTATTTCCTTCTCTAAAATTTTCTACGAGTTGAGCATATTCAACTCCATTAACTTTTTTCTTTCTTACAAAAGTCATTTAGCACTACATCTCCTCATAGAATTAGCACTACACATATTTTAAACCTTTCGGTTTTATTTTTGAGAATTAGCAATTTGTATAAGTTCAAGCCATCTATTCGGGGTATTAAATTGTAAAGAAGGAATAGCCATCTCACTTGGAGTTTTGCCCTTTAGAGCTTCGTGTGGCTTAACAAAGTTGTAAAATATTTCTATACCTTTCATTAGAGCATAAGCACTTTTAACAGAGCCATGTAGTCCTCTAAATCCTGTTGTTCTCTGCCTTATTGTATTGTGTAATCTTTCAACCCAGATGTTAAAACCTTCGCCTTTAAGTTGAGTTTTTACTCTATGCTCTATTTTATATTCTCTTTTATGATTATCATAACCCCAATTTTGTTTTACAATATTGTCATAAGCAGTTAAACCATCTGTCTGGACTATCTTAACCTGTTCACCTGTTTTATTTTTAATATTAGACAATACTTTTTTTAGATTAACTTGACTTCTATTTTTTACATAAGTAGAATTAATCATAAATCTTGTTTTTACATCAATCCCATCAATAAACCAATTCTTATCTACCCCCTTGCTTCCTTTTTTGTGGCTTTTTCTTCTATGATATTCCATCTCATCAACTTCTATGTAACTACCTGTATTTATTTTCAAATTGTCTGTAAAATTAGCAATTTTTAAATTATATTTCTTAACCCATTTATAGATAGAAACATTAGAGCTATTATGGGGAAAAAATGCCTTAAAGTGATTTTGCACTTCTCTTGTGCTTAATCCTCTATGAAATAAATCTAAAGCACAAGTAATCTTTTGAGGGCTATTTCTCATTTTGTAAAATGGGTCAGAGATAAAAGTTTCAGAGCAAGATTTACAGCAGTATCTTTGAACTTTGCCTCTGTTATCTGTCTTTCTCTTTCCCCATTTAATTACTTCGTTGCTCTTACACTTTGGGCATATTATTTTGTTTGTCATCTTTATATTACTTTATTTAGTATAACTATATAAGGTAATACTACTATATAAATGTTTCGTATTGAAAGTAACTACTTATGAAGTATAACTATAAATAGTAATATTTATAAAGGTTAAACTCTTATAATTTATATGCCAGAGATAGAAATTTGTATGAAGGGGTATAAATGCAATAATTGTAGTAATGAATGGTTGCCTCGTTCCACGAAGGAAAGACCATTAATTTGTCCAAAATGTAAATCTGCAAGATGGGATAAAGAGCCAAGAAAGAAAAAGCATTAAGATTTTTCAATAACTTCTTGTTCTGCTTTTGTTATTCCATATAATTTATATATTTCTTCATCAATTTCATAATCTACATTTTTAATCTGCTGTTCATCTCTTTTTTTTGATAACTCCATAATCCTCTCAACTAACTCTTTAATTTTATTTGCTTGTTTTTGTTCTGGGATTTTGACAGGTAAATGTTTAAGATAATCAGCAAAATATTCTATGCTATTACCTTTCTTTTTTCCTGTTTTTTTAACAAAATAATTCATAAGTTTAGAATTAAGAACTGCTAATAATATCCTCATATCCATATCACTTTTAGGAGAGATTATTGTTGTGTCAGTCATACCATAAATCTTATCTGTATCTAATGCAAAATTATTTTCCTCTGCACGATAAGGGCAATATATTTTTTCTTTTGCATTATCAAATATTTCTTTACTTCTTAATGTGCTTATTCTAAACCATTCACAACCATTTTTTTTAAATTCCCACCTATTTTTTAAATCGCTCATAAATTGTTTAAGATATTTCTCTGTTTTTGGAAAATTACTAATTTTAGTTTCGTTAGTTGTATAGATAAGATATTTTGTTGGAATTAAAGGTTTATATCTTTTAATCTCACTATTTTTTATGACTTTTCTAATAATCTCTTTCTCTAAATGATTTTCATTTATTGTTTCTTCATTAATGATAAATGCTTTATTTAATCCTGTATCCATACCTTTACTAACAAAACAAATATTATCTAATTCGGTAGAGTTTTCCTTGATTTTATCTAAAATACTTAAATTTTCTTCAAAAACCCATTCCCTCATTTTCTCTAATTTTTCTATGTTTATCTTGTTAAAAGTTTTTGTTATTAATTGATTGTTTATTTCTGTAGGATTTTTTCCATTTATTACCTTAAATAAAATATTATAATCTTTTTCTTTTCTTTTATTAAGAATACAAATAAGGGTGTGAATATTCGCATCTTCAAAAACATAAGAATTTTTAAAATCTATAATCTCTTTAATTTTTGAATTTTCTAAAATAAAATTCCTTAATTTATCAGCCCATTTATTTTCTAACCAATATCTTGAAGTAATAAAACCCAACATACCATTAGGTTTTAGTAATTTTAAACCTTTAATGTAAAAATAATA
>Ga0315282_10001629_pt1 | contig 42071 bp, 41 predicted proteins | sample YL17G07_20_MG_FD_203693 | JGI IMG/M metagenome (GOLD analysis project Ga0315282, IMG submission 203693) | Sediment microbial communities from Yellowstone Lake, YNP, Wyoming, USA - YL17G07_20 | ecosystem: Environmental > Aquatic > Freshwater > Lake > Sediment | place: USA: Wyoming | collected...
TCGCCAACAGGTAGTGGTTATGTAACAGTTGATGGTACTGGTATAACAACTCCACAGACGTTTACATGGACAGTTGGTTCTTCTCATACTATAGCAGCTATCTCTCCTGTTTCATGCGGCTCTGGATGCCAGAATGTTTATAGTTCATGGTCTGATGGAGGAGCTCAGACTCATACAATAACTACACCAGCAGCAGCAACGACTTATACTGCTAATTATCAGAGACAGTATTATTTGACTATGCAAGTTAATCTTCCAGAAGCAGGAACTGTGTCTCCAAGTAGTGGATGGAAAAATGCTGGTAGTGGTGTTAGTATTCAAGCAACAGCTTCTGGGACTTCTACATTTTCGTTTTGGTCTGGTTCGGGAACTGGAAGTTACACTGGCACTTCTAATCCAGCTAGTATGACTATGAATAGTGCAATAACTGAAACTGCTAACTTTAATCTCAATAGCATGAATTTTACAGGATATCTAAACTATTCGAATGGCCAACCTGTAAGTAACTCTTTAATAAAAATAACCATAAGAAATGATACATATGGATATACGCAAAGCGGAATGGATCAAACAGATCAGAATGGTTATTTCTTTGTTAAGATAGTTAATATTCCGTCTTACATGATGGATTCAAACTTTGATGTTTCGATTTATGTTGTAGGCGATGTAGAAGCAATTTACGAATGCCATTATAATAAAATCACAGAACTTTGTAGCTAAATTTTTTAACTAAATCGTTTATTTTTACTAATTCTTCTTTTCCTGTTTTCATATTTCTTAATTTAACAGAATTTTTTTCCAATTCTTTTTCACCAACTATAACTACGAAAGGGATTCCTAAAGAATTAACGTATTCTAATTGTTTAGACAATGTTCTAAATCTTAAATCATAATCCGTAGCTATCGACTCTTCTCTAAGCATTTGAACAATTTCTAAGACCTTATCCCTTACCTCGTCATTAACAGCAACCACAAAAACCCTAGTCTTGCTCTTTGAATCAATCATTTTCCTTTCTTTCATAACTTCCATTATCCTTTCTATCCCGAGGCTGATACCGGTAGCAGGCACGTCTCTTCCTAAGAATAATCCTATCATCTTATCGTATCTTCCCCCACCAGCAACGCTACCAATACCTTCCTCTGCAAATACCTCAAATATTGGTCCAGTATAGTAGTCCAAACCTCTTGCTAAGCTTAAATCAATTTTAACCTTCGAATCAAGCTTCATCGTCTTCAGACAAGAAATTATTTCCTTTAATTCCTTTACACCGTCTAGTTTTTCTATCTGTTTTAAAACTTTTTCATTTTCTCCTCTAACCTCAATAAAATCTATTATCCTTTTAATAGAAGCTGATGAAATTCCTTTTTCTTCTAATTCTTTTTTTACATTGTCTACCCCAATCTTGTCAAGCTTGTCTATAGTTCTTAAGGTATCTGTAATTTTTTCTTCGCTGACCTTAGATAATTTTAAAATATCTGTAAGAGTCTTCCTGTTGTTTAATCTTACAATGAATTTTTTAAATCCTAAAGCATTGAAGCATTCAATCGCGCATGCAATAACCTCTGCATCTGCCAACGAGCTCTCGGAACCAACTATGTCTATATCTGATTGAAGAAATTCTCTTAACTTTCCTTTGGCTATATCACCATATCTCCAAACTTTTTCTATTTGATACCTTTTAAAAGGCAGAGGCAAGTTAGGATTCTCAGCTATTACCCTTGCTAAAGGAACAGTTAAATCATATCTTAATCCTATTCTTCTTCCACCTTTGTCTTCAAAATTATAAGTTTCGTTAAGAATCTCTTCACCGCCAGCTCCTTTCGCAGATAAAACTTCCCACGATTCCAGAGCAGAAGCTTCTAGCGGTTGGAAACTAAAAGTTTCAAAAACTTTTCTTATCTTTTCTAGTACCTGCTGTCTTAAAATCATTTCCTCGGGTAAAAAATCTCTTGTTCCTTTCACATTCATAAACACACTCTTCTTATCAGTTCTTCATAAATCTTAGTTGCTCTTTGCAAGTTTTTAATAAGTATGTATTCGTTTGCAACATGAGCTTGATTCGATATGCCTGGACCAAAACTAAAGCAAGGAATTCCTGCATCCCTGTAAAATAATTCAGCTTCTGTATAGCCTGATTCACCAACAAATTTTGTTTTTGTTATGCTTTGCAATATTGTTATTAATTCTAAGTTTTTATTTAACTGCATTGGTAACCTACTTTTCGAGACTTCAATACCTGCCTTTAATTTTAATCTCTTTAATATTTTTCTTAATTGATCAATCGCTATCTTCGGAGTTTCTCCAGGTATTATTCTTCTATCAATCTCAACATCACAAAAATCTGGAACAACATTAACCTTAGTTCCGCCTTTAATAACTCCTACATTTACTGTCCCGCTTCCTAGAAGAATGTTTCTCCTTTTCTTTAATTGCTCTATTAGCTTTCTCACTTCTTGTATAAAATCTGCAGCTTTGTAAATTGCATTGTCTCCTAATTCTGGCTTAGAACCATGAGCAGCCTTACCTTTGAACTTTACTTTTATTTTAATAATTCCTTTTTGGGCAATTCTCGCATTAAGATTTGTACATTCAACCATAATTCCATATTTGATGTCTTTAAGAGCATCTCTTCTATTTTTAATTAAAAAGATTGAACCTTTTGCCAAACTTTCTTCATCAGCTACGAAAGTTAAAAGCAATTTTCTTTTGAAATTTTCTTTTGATAGATTTTTAACTGCCGATAAGATAGAAGCTAAACCACCTTTCATATCACTTGACCCTCTACCGTATATTTTTCCATCTATAACCTTTCCTTCAAATGGATCGTATTTCCAATTTTCTCCAGCTGGCACAGTATCCATATGACCGTTGAACATCAATCCTTTCTCACTTCCAATAAAAGCTACTACGTCGAATCTATTCTTTTCAAATTCTATAAGTTCTGTAGAAATTTTTAAATCATCTAAAAAATCTTTAATGTATTTAGATATTTCTCTTTCATTCCCTGGTGGATTCTCTGAATTTATCCTTACTAATTCCTGAGTTAGTTCTATTTCATTCATAAGAAACAATACACTTTCTATAAAAATAAATCTTTCATAAGGCATCAAAATTTTCAAATTCTCCAGTATAATCTTCAAAATCAACTTTCACGTTCTTCACCAAGGCATAGTTGGGCCCTTTCTTGCACCACTCTATCATTTCCTTTACCTTATCTTCCTCGCCTTCGAAAACAGCCTCCACCTCCCCAGAATCAAGATTTCTAACAAAACCTTTCATCCCAAGGTTTCTAGCCTTTATTCTTGTATGAAATCGGAAGCCAATACCTTGGACGTCACCAGAAATGATAACATGAGCTCTAGCGAATTTCAACTATATCGCCTATTGTTAAATCTGTTTTGTTTGTTTTCTTTTCTATCTTTTTTTCTTCTGCTTCTTCTGTTAGCTTAATGTTAAAGAATCTTTCTAACTTTTTTACTACGTTTAAAGGTGGTTCCCATCCATCTTCTATTCTTTTTAAAATAGAAACCTTTTCATTTAACTTTTTTGCAAGTTCTTCTTGTGTTAGGTTTCTCTTTGCTCTCTCATTTTTAATTAAGATATTAAAGTTTGATTTAATTGTTTGCTCCAGTTCTTCTAATCTTGGAATTATCTTTTTTTCTGACCTTAATTCAACTATTGGAACTTCTTCCCCAAACTTTACACACTCTTCGCAAACTGTTAGAATTGCATTGTCAATTTTTGTTTTTCTATTAGCATTTCTAGAGCCACAAACCTCGCACTCACTAATATTATCACCTCTTTTCTATCCGTAAAGTAAATCTTCTTATCGTAAAGGCTGCAATTCCCCAAAGTAATGGTAGCCATAAAGGAACTAAGTATGTTGGATTTGTATATTTCCAAGCCCCAAAGTAAATACAAACAGACTCAGAAAACCATCCAAAAATAATTCCTAAAAGGAAAGTAATTATATCATTCTTTTTATGCCAAACTGCTAAAGCAATAACAGATAAAATTAGTATAATAAAAGATAACAAGATATTGTCTCTCCAAAAAAGAATGACCGAAACGATAGAACCGAGATAAACTAAAGCTACAAATAAAGCCTTTAACATTAATTATAAATATCTTGTTTAAAAATAAATACTTGGTTGGTATGACCGGCGAATTACAAATATCATTCTAAAGATTTATTTAAATGTAATTACGTTAATAATTCTAAATCGTAAGGTGTTTAAATGGCTGATTATAATCCTAAAGAAATAGAAGAAAAGATTCTTAGCTTTTGGAATAAGAATAAGACATTTGAAAAACTAATGAAACTAAGGAAAAACAAGAAAACATTTTCTTTTATGGATGGCCCTCCTACTGCTAACAATCCAATGGGCGTTCATCACGCGTGGGGCCGAACTTACAAGGATTTGTATTTAAGGTTCAAAGGAATGCAAGGATTTGATACTAGAAGACAACCCGGATTCGACTGTCAAGGCCTTTGGGTTGAGGTTGGAATAGAAAAAGAATTAGGATTCAAGTCAAAGAAGGACATAGAAAAATATGGAATTGACAAATTTAATGAAAAATGTGTAAGTAGCGTATTAAACTATGTTAAAGTATGGATAGACTTATCAAAAAAATTAGGAATGTGGATGGATTGGAAAAATCCGTATCTAACTTTGACGGATAATAACATTGAATATGTTTGGTATTTCTTGAAGAAATGCTTTGAAAAAGGATGGTTATACAAAGGATTAAGGGTTCTGCCTTGGTGTCCACGTTGTGGGACTAGTTTGTCAAGTCATGAAGTATCTAGCGGATACAAGGAAAAAACTCATCCTGCTATTTACATCAAGTTCCCAATAAAAGACAGACCAAGTGAATACTTGTTAATATATACTACCACTCCATGGACTTTGGCTTCTAACGTTGCAGTGGCTGCCCATCCTGACTTGGAGTATGAAAGAATAAAGATAGGAGAAGAGATTTTCATTTTAGCTAAAAATCTGGTTGAAAAAACAATTCTTGAAAAAAGTTATAGCACCTTGCAAACAATGTATGGCCGCGAACTCGTAGAAATACAGTATGATAATCCTATGAAAGACTTGCTTCCGATTCAATGGAATATCACAGGCAAGGTTGTTCTCTCTGATAAATACGTAAGCGCAGAGGAAGGAACCGGTCTAGTCCATATAGCCCCTGGGCATGGACCTGAGGACTATGAGATTGGAAAAGAATATAATCTGCCAGTCTTATCTCCATTAGATGAAGCAGGAATTTTTAATGAAGATGCTGGTTTTCTAAAAGGAAAGAATGCAAATGAAGCAAACGAAGCTGTTCTAGAAAAGCTTAGAGAACATGGCCTTCTCTACAGGGAGGAAAAGATAACTCACAGCTATCCTTGTTGTTGGCGTTGTGAAGAAGAATTAATATACAGGACAGGAGAAGAATGGTTTATCTCTAGCCAAGAAATAAAACCAAAACTTTTAGAAGAAGCCAATAAAGTAAAATGGTACCCAGAATGGTCTTTGAAGAGCATGGTTGACTGGTTAACAAACTTAAAAGATTGGAACATCTCTAGAAAAAGATATTATGGCTTGCCTCTGCCATTTTGGTTCTGTGAAAAATGTGATTATATGGAAGTGATAGAAAGCAAGGAAGAATTAAAGAAAAAAGCTATCCATGGTTTCAAGGAACTAAAGGAATTGCACAGGCCTTGGATTGATAACGTCATTTTAAAATGCCCTAAATGCGGAGGAGAAATGAGAAGAACCAATGAAACTGGCGATTGCTGGTTGGATGCTGGTGTTGTTTTTTATTCTACTTTAAAATATTTAGAGAATAGAAAATACTGGGAAAAATGGTTCCCTACTGATTTTATAACAGAAATGCACGAACAGATTAGATTATGGTTTTACGCATCGCTATTTGTTTCTGTTACATTAGAAGGGAAAACACCTTACAAATCTGTTCTAGCCCATGGAATGGTTCTTGATGAAAAAATGAGGGAAATGCATAAAAGCACTGGCAATGTTATCTGGGCAGATGAGGCATTGGAAAAGATTGGAGGAGATATAATGAGATGGATGTATTGCCTTCAGAATCCAGGTCAACCAATGCCCTTCGGCTATACGCCCGCAAAGGATGTGAGAAGAACTTTAAACGTTTTGTATAACACAGTCAAGTTCCTTCAAACTTATTGCGAAGTTAACAAATACAAACCAAAAAAGCCTAAGAGTTTTGATGTATCTAGTCAATGGATTTTATCAAAATTACAGAACCTTAAAAAGGAAGTAACAGATAACTTGGAAGAATTAAAGTCGCATTGCGCGGCTTGTAAGCTTGAAGAATTTTTCTTAAATGATTTGTCGAGATTCTACGGTCATATCATCAGAGAGCATATTAAACCTGGTTTAGAATCAAAATACAAGGAAACAATGCTTTACACTTTTTATACTGTCTGTTTAAACACTTTAAAACTTTTAGCACCTTTCTTGCCTTTCATAACAGAAGATATGTATCAAGACTTTTTCAGAAGATTTGAGAAAGAGGAGAGCATACATTTATGCGATTGGCCAGAAGTTGAAAATGAATTAATAAATGAAAAACTTGAAAAAGAGATGATTGTAGCAAAGCAAGTAGTTGAAACTTCGAACGCAATAAGGCATGAAAAAAATATTAAACTAAAGTATGTATTACCTTCCCTAAGCGTAGATGGAAAAGATGAGATAAAAGAAGCTGTTAGAGACTTGGAAGAAGTAATTAAAGAAATGGCAAACGTTAAGGAAGCTAAGATAGAACCAGTCGAGGAAGGGAAGGAAATTGAAAACGGAAAAATATTCTTAAACTCAGAGGTAACAGAAGAAATTAAAAACGAGTGGCTGCTTAGCGAACTGATAAGGAATGTTCAAGACGCTAGGAAAAAAATGAACCTAGAAATTAAGGATAAGGTTGAACTTTACTTGCAAGAAGAATTATTTAAGAACAATAAGCAAAAAATAGAAGGTTCAACCGGAAGCAAGATAGTTTTTGGTAAGGTTCTTGGAGACAAATTCAATTTTGAATTTGAAGGCAAGAAATATGAATTTGGAATTAAAAAGTAATCTATCTTTTTAGCCTTCTCTTCCAGTTTTCATGAGAATATTTTAATTGAGCTTTCTTAGCTCCACCTCTAGTTGCCATATCAATCACTTAATTTTCTTCTTTTCAACAACGCTTATAATATATCCTGCTATCTTATTTCTAATCGGTTTATCATTTATTATTTTCAATTCATCTAAAACCTTCTTATTATCATTAAACTTATTGCTAAATTTACCTGGATATTGCTCTACCAGTCTTTTTGACATATTCTTTATCCATTTTCCTCTTATTCTTCCCATACCTTCACTGTTACTTTTATTCTTATCCAATATAATAAATATCTATGCATTACCTAGCTGTATGTGTTGCAGGTTTATTTGTCTTTGATGAGAAGAACAAGCTAATAAAGTTTATTCTTTTTGATAAGAATCCAGAAGAAATTGCTAAAAAGATTGATTCGCTTGAAAGAGGGGAAGAAATACCAGAATTAAAAGAATTAAAAAATGAGTTTAAAGACTTGGAAACGAAGCCTAACAAAGCATCTGAATTTCTCAGGGAAAATTTAAGGAAAATTGTTCTAAGCACTGGTTTTGTTAAGGATGAATTTGAACTGAATAAAATTTTAAATTCATTTTCAATAGCAAAGTCAAGATTAAGCATATCCTTGATTGAAAGAAGGGACAAGCTTATTGTCCAAACTGTCTCGGCTTTGTCTGATTTGGAAAAAATCTTAAATGCAATGTCCGAAAGACTTAGGGAATGGTATGGTCTGCATTATCCAGAACTTGAGATAAAGGATCATGAAAGATTTGCAGAAAAAGTAGCTGAAAAGGGTTTGAGGGATAACTTTGAAGATTTTGAAAAAAGCATGGGTATGCAATTAAAGGAAGAAGACATAAAAGTTTTGCAGGAATATGCTAGCCAGTTGAAAGCAATGTATGTTTTAAAGAAAAATGTTGAAAAATATTTGGAAAAAATTGTTCCTGAAGAAATGCTAAACATAAATGCTTTGCTTGGAAGCATCTTGGCTGCAAGGCTTCTAGCTTTAGCAGGTTCCTTAGAAAGGCTTGCTAAGATGCCTTCATCAACCATCCAGCTGCTTGGTTCTGAAAAAAGTTTGTTTAAATTTTTAAAGTCTAAGGAAAAGAATAAAAGGCCTCCGCGTTTTGGTTTGCTTTACCTTCACCCAGACATTTCAACCAATAAAAGAGAACTACAAGGAAAGATTGCAAGACTATTGTCCAGCAAACTAACGTTAGCAGCAAGAGCTGATTTCTATTCTAAAAAAGATATGTCAAGAGAGCTTTTAGAAGACTATAAGAGAAAATTGGAAGAAATATTGAAAGAAAATTAATCTGCCTTTACTATTTTGTTTGCCAATTCATAACCGCCTGTAACTTCTGGTGCAACTATTATGTCTGCTCCTGCTCTCTCAAATTCTTCTTTTGATTTTTGATCATTTACTCTTGTTGCGACTTTTATTGTTGGGTTCAAGTCTTTAGCAGTTAAAACCACAAAAACATTTTTATTGTCCTCACCAGTGCAAGCTAGTATTCCTTTTGCTTTTCTTATTTTTGCCTTTTCTAATATATCTTCATTCATGCAGTCTCCCTCCACAACCATAAAACCTCTATTCATCATATACTCTGCCTTTGCACAGTCATTCTCAATTATAACAACCTTCTTTCCTTCTTCCTTTAACTTCTCTGCAGCATGAGTTCCAACCCTTCCTGCACCGCACACAACGTAATGATCCTTTATTGAAGAAAGATTTGCTTTCATCAAAACTCCTCCTAATCTAAATTGACTTAATAAGATAATAACCTTTTCGAAAATATAAAATGTGATACCTAATGTAAGAAATACTATAACAACATAAAAAATGTTTCCTAATGTACCACCAGTCCCAGCTCTTAGTACTTGCATTATTGTAATTTCAATAGCCTCTGAAACTCCTACCCTCGAATAGATGCTTAATATCAAAGCAGCCAAGACAATAAAAGCAACAGCTATTATTACAGCTGCTCTTAATTCCCTTAAAGTTTTTTTAGTTTCATCCTTCATAGAATAAATATTAGAGAAGTTTAATTTAAATAGTATCGATATGAAAGAACTATTTCCAAGAATTTTTTTAATGGATAATAAGCTAGTAGTAGAAAATCCCTTGCCTGGTTTCAAGCCGTTTGACGAAGAAATTATAGAATTTGAGAAAAAAGAACTTAGAATTTGGGATCCTTATAGAAGCAAGGCCGCCGCAGCAATTCTAAAAGGAATAAAAGAATTTCCAATAAAAGAAAATGATAAGATTTTATATCACGGCGCTGCTCATGGTTATACCTGCTCTTTTCTTTCTAGCATAGTTGGTAAAAAAGGAATAATTTATGCTGTTGAATTTTCTGAAAGATGTTTTAATGAATTCTTACCTTTATGTGAAAAATACAAAAATATAATTCCAATTTTAGCAGATAGTCGTAAACCTGAATTGTTTTATTGGATTGAAAAAGTTGATGTTGTTTACATAGATGTAGCACAGCCAGATGAGATTGAAATATTTATTAGAAACTGTAAAGAATTCTTAAAAAAAGAAGGATATGGAATGATAGCAGTAAAGTCCAGAAGTATTGACGTGATAAAAAGTCCAAAAGAAGTATACAAAGAAGCTTTGAAAAAATTGGAAAAGGATTTTGAAATAATAGATTGGAAAACTTTAGATCCGTATGAACGAGCGCATGCATTCATAATAGTAAAGTTCAAACATTAAGGAATTCTAACAATTTATCTGCACCCATTTTTAAAATATTCTCATAATCTGAAGAGTAATTAACAGAAATCCATCTGTCTACGAGAAAAACAGCAACCTTATTTTGTTTAGCTAGTCTAGGCACGATCTCATGCTCAGGATGAGTAATCTTATCCAAGGGAACATTTTTGAATTCTTTCATTGCTTCTGGTAAAAATAAAATCATTCCAGTATTAGCATAATGATTATCTATCAAAGGCAACTCTGGTTTCTCTTGAAACTGCTTTAACTCAATTATACCTCCTGACTCTTTTGCTATACCAATACCAAAAGGATTAACAGTACATTTTGCCATAACCATTACCATTGATTTGTTTTTTCTTTCAACCTCAGAAGCATAATCCACTAGCTCTTTTATGTCAATGGGTATGAAATCATCAGGGTGAGACATAAGATAAGGACTTTCAACATCTATTATCCCATTTTCAATTCCAAATCTTATTACACCAGCCCTACCTAGAGGTTTAGGTTCTACTATAGTTGAAGATGAGATATTAAACTCATTTTTTAGTTTTTCTATATATTCTTGAATTATTTCATATTGATACCTTAATGTAAAAACATAGTTTGATATTAAATTGGATTTTAACAAAGGTTGCAAATGAAACCACAACAAAGTTTTATCTTCTATGGGAGCTAATGCTTTTGGTCCATTAAACAAATCTCTAACCCTTGTTGAATCTCCGCCAGCATGAATTATTGATTTTATCATGTTTAGAATTATTAAAGTGATTTATTTAAATGATGCGGAGGGCAGGATTTGAACCTGCGAACGGACTAACCGACAAGATTTCTTATATCATTTTGTATCAATACTCAATAACTTGAGTCTTGCGCCTTTGACCAAGCTTGGCTACCTCCGCATATAGAAAAATGTTTTTCAGAATAATATAAATGTGATTGAAAAATAGAATAATAAAAAAATTAATTATGAATTTTACAAATCAACAGGCCTTATTGTTGCTCTTCCATTATCTTTTGCTCTTTTTGCAGCTGCTCTTAAAGTTTCTTCAACTTTTTTATCTAAAGCATTATAAAAGTCTCCTGCAAATCTCATTCCTTTTATTGTAGACTTTACTTTTGACCTTACTATCAAACTCATCAAATCACCTTGTAAATACTATTTTTTCGTATTTTAAAAAGATTATGCCCCCGACGGGATTTGAACCCATGTTTGCGGCTTACCTCATTCACAGCCGAAGCTCATATCCTTCGAAATGAACTCGAAGGGCCACTTTGAGGTGTGGTAATTTCAGAACGCCACATGTCCTTGACCGGTCTAGACGACAGGGGCATTAAATTTTCTAATATTCTTATCTTTTCAGCATTTTTAAGTCTTTTTCTAAATACCCTATAGAATTCAGGTATGAATTTTTTAGGTATAATTAAACTAAAGGAACCGCTTTTAGCATTTAGCGGACGCTCTTTAATTTTTAGATTTTCTATATTTGTTAGCTTTTCTATCATATTTTTTGCATCCTCTAGTAATTGTCTACTAACGCACCCGCTTCCAAACGTATAATATTCGTAACCCCAATCTGTATCAAATAGTCCTGTAAGAAATGATATCTGAAGTTCTGAATTAAGGTTCTTTATTAGCTTAGGTATTAAAACTTTATGCGATTTTTTACCTATAGGAATTTCAAAAATATTCGAAAAGAATCTATAAAGTGGTTTGGAGTATCTTATCCACTCATATAAAATACTTTTATTTTCTCTCTTTTTACCTTTAATAAACGAACTCAAATTAAACAAGTTATTCATTACCGTTTTTATTGTATTTTTAATGTAGTTCTCATTTGTCCCGCAAACATAAACTGGATACATTTTCTTTGTTGTATACTCTGATAAACAACCATCGCCTATTATCACGCCTACAATGTAAACTAAATCATTAGTTATTTTATTTGAAATTTTTACTTCCAGTTTAGACATTGTAGATTTGAATATTTTCATACTGTCCAAAATTCTGGTTGCATAGTTAATAGAATTATCTAATGGCAAATTTTCTAAAAAATTAATCAACTCTTTAACTGATATCCATTTATTTTCAATATTAGTAAAATTAGTATTAAACTTTTTTTCTATTTCAGAAATTATATGAATCATTTGAATATTGTTTTTAACTTTAATTTGTTCTTTTAATCTATCATTTTCATTATGAAGAAGAAATAAATTCAATCTATTTTCAATTATTTTATCACTAATCATCTGGTTCATTAAAGTAATGAACAAATTAATTATTAAAGCTTTTTTACTCTAAATTATTAGACGACAGGGGCCTGCTAAGAAATTGTTATCTAAAGTAATTTAAATGCTTTAAGTATGGACCCATCCAGAATCGGACTGGAGCCTCAACCTTGTGAAGGTTGCATCCTACCATTAGACGATGAGTCCAATAAGAATTAAGATTAAATTTTATTTAAACATGTAATTTTGTTTTTCCAGTATTTACAATCAAGTATTTTTTGTTTTTTGGCAAAGAATTTTTCATCTGCAGCATTAAGGCAAGTCCCTTACACCCAGATAAAAGTGTTAAACTACAAAATATTGTATTTCAAAAAATGCGCTGAGGGTGGGAATTTCAGCGATGCTTTAAAGCACGCATTTGAACCCACAAGGACTTTCGCCCACTAGCTATCCACCAATGGTAGCAGGTTCGCCTTGATAATAATCTAGCGCACTACCAGGTTATGCGACCTCAGCATATTTAAAATTTTCCTTTAACTTTATATATCTACGACTTAATTTATTAATATAATTTAGGAGGATTTTTATGCCTGTTACAGTAAAAAATATCTCTGAGGTCTTTGGAAAGGACGTTTTTACAAATAGAGGAGCTTTTTGCGGAAAGGTAGAAGATATAGACATAAGCTTAACAAAGTTTAGGGTTAGCTCTATAAGGGTAGAAACTGCAAGAGGTTCATTTTTGGGAGAAATACTTGGAGGCAAAAAAGGTGTTATCGTTCCTTACCAGCTAGTAGAAAGCATAGGCGACGTCGTAATAATAAAACATGTTACACCAACCATGCCAGAATCTACAGCTCCTGAAGAAATGATCACACCTGAAGAGATTTAATAATTTCAGCCAAAGAAGAATAAATAAGTTTTCCAGCTATTAAAGTATAAGTTAGATTTTCTGATGGAACAAATTCTACATATTGCTATCAAGTTTTTAGCAAGTCTTTACAGCATCTAGAATTAAAAGATTACTAAAGAATTAAATATATTCAAAGGGAATTGTTTTATATGAATGATTTTATAATAGAAACGCAAATTGACAAACTAATAGAATTGCTCAGTAAAAGAAGAAAAATTACATTAAGCGATGCTGCTAGAGAACTAAACATCGGCGAAAGTCAATTAGAAACATGGGTTAGCACACTAGAAGACAGAGGAGTTGTTAAATTAAAATACCCTATCTTAGGTCAGCCTGAAATAGTTCTTAAAGGGCTACTGCCTGAGAACTTAAAAATAGCTCAAGAAACTAAGAAGCCTGAGGAAAAAACTGAGTTTAAGGAATTTATCAGAGAAACTCCTAAAAAGGAAGAGAAATTTGAAAGGAAGATGGAAACTTTTTACGTTGGAAAATTAGAAGCTGAAGAAAAGGAGATAAAATATCTTGAAGATAAGATAGGTAATCTGGAGAAAAATATGTCAGAAGTAACAGAAGAAATTGATATATCTAAACTTAAAGAAGAGTTATTCGAAGTTTTAATAATTATCTCTTCACTGAACGATGTTGAAAAAATAGCTTCTTATCTTATATTTATTGAAAAAATAATACTTGCTTTAAAAGCAAAGAAATCCTGGGATAAAGTTGATAAAGATCTGATGGTTTCAACTTTAAGAAATACGTCAATAAATTGGAAAGAAATGGGAAAGGGCGATATGTCAAAAGTATTTGAGGAGATGGCCAAAAGAATTGAAACGATTTAAATAAAGAATACTATAAATTAAATGTGATTTTATGGCATTATTTAAAATATTTAAAAGGAATAAAAAGCACGCTTCTAAAAGAGTAGTTAAAAGGATTAAACACAAACCAAAGCCAAAGAAGCATATTATTAAGAAGGTAGTTAAAAAAGCTCCAAAGATAGAACCGAAAGCTAAATTAGAGTTTAAAAAAATGCCAGAAGAAAAAGCATATAAGCTGTTAAGAAGGTACAGAATACCTTTGCCTGATTATGAATTTTGCAAGAAAGAAGAGGAATTAAAAGCAGCCTTAAAAAAGATAGGTTTCCCGTGCGTTTTGAAGGTTTCTGGAGACATTATTCATAAAACCAATGTAAATGGAGTTCGATTAAACGTACAAACTGAGGAAGAGGCTTTAAAGGCGTTTAAAGAATTAATGAAAATAAAGGGTTGTGAAAAGGTTTTAGTTCAAAAAATGATAACAGAAGGTTATGAAATAATAGTTGGTGGTAAGAAAGATCCTCAATTCAATAGAGTAGTTGCCTTAGGTGCTGGAGGAATTTTTACAGAGTTCTTAAAGGATGTTAGCTTTAGAATAACTCCACTAAGCAGGGAAGATGCTGAAGAAATGCTAAAAGAAGTTAAATTTTCTGACTTGATTTTAAAGGGGTTTAGGGGTCAAAAACCTGCAGATGCTAACTCAATAATAGATGTAATCCTTTCAGTGTCTAAAATAATGGAAAGCAACCCTCAGATAAAGGAGATTGATATCAATCCTTTGTTTGCAACGCCAACAAAAGCAATTGCTGCTGACATTAGAATAATACTAGAATAATATTATTAATATTTTTCACTTGGATGCCAAACAAAATCATCAGAAAAAGTATTTTGCTCTAGTTCAAAGCTTTCTCCGCATTCTTCACAAAAAAATTCAGAATCTTCCATGCTAATTTCAACTTCTTTTTTACATTTTGGGCAAGAAATTGTCTTAGTACTTTTTAAGGACTCATTAAAGAAAGCTTTTTGCATAATAAAATTGTGCTAAACAAATATTTATCCTTTTACTTTTTGTAGGAAGGGAAGATTAGAGCCTTAATTATTACAAGAATTCCTAAAACAAAGAATGCAGCTGGCCAATTTAGATTAGTTTCTAGAGATGTTGGCGAACTTGTTAGCCAAAGAACAACACTGAATATGATTATTCCTATGCCCAAAAGCACTTTATGCTTTTTACAATCATCTTCATATTTTGGCATAAACAATTTTAGTTGTTTTTTAATATAAAGTTTTTTATAGTTTAAACTTGTAATTATTTTCAGGTGAAAATATGGTAGAAAAAAAGTTTGTGGGTAAGATATCGCATTTTTATCCAAAGATATCTGTTGCTGTTTTGGACCTTGAAGATATGCTTAAAGTTGGAGATAGGATTTCAATAGAAAAAGAGTCAGGATCCTTTGAGCAGGTTGTAGACTCTATGCAGATAGAGCATGAAAATATTGATGAAGCAAGAAAAGGACAGTCTATAGGCTTAAAGGTTAATGAAAAAACCAGAGCAGGCGCTAAGGTCTTTAAAATAATAGAATAATAATATATACCAAAAAGCATATAATAGTTTGCATGAACTTGGATAAATTCTTTAATCCTAAATCAATAGCAGTTATTGGAGCTAGCAGGACTCCTGGCAAGCTTGGATATACGATATTAGAGAACCTTAAATTATCTTTTAATGGAAAATTATACCCTATAAATCCAAATTCTGGAGAAATACTGGGTTTAATAACTTATCCTTCTGTATTAGATGTTAAAGACCCTGTTGATTTAGCCATAATAGTAGTACCAGCAGAAATAGTTAAATCCGTACTTTTAGAGTGTATAAAAAAGAAAATAGACCATATTATAATAATATCTTCTGGATTTTCAGAGATTGGAGAAAAAGAAAGAGAATTAGAGCTTAAAAAATTAGCAGAAAGTAAAAAAATTCGTATCATGGGACCGAACTGTATAGGCATATATAAAAAGGATTTAGATATGATTTTCTTCCCGAGGAATCGTTTAAAGAGACCTCCAGAAGGATCAATCTCTTTTATAACTCAATCAGGAGCTTTCGGCTCTATTTTGTTAGATATAATGGCGAATGATGGTGTAGGAGTCTCTAAATTTATCTCAATAGGGAATAAGGTAGATGTGGATGAGATAGAGTTAATCAAGTATTTAGAAGGCGATTTATCGACCCGCTGTATCGCCATCTACCTAGAATCTATTTCAAATGGAGAAGAATTCATAAAAGTTGCTAGAAAAGTTACAAAAATCAAGCCTATTGTTTGTTTTAAAGCTGGTAAGACCGAGAAAGGAACAGAAGCCGTAGCTTCGCATACAGGCGCTTTAGCAGGCTCTTCAGCTGTTTACTCAGCTGCATTCAAGCAGGCAGGCATTATTGAAGCTAAATCTTCTGAAGAAATATTTGATTTTGCAAAAGCATTAGCAAATCAAACTGTTTTAAAGGATAATAAGATAGCAGTTGTAACAGACGGTGGAGGTTTTGGTATCGTAGCTACTGATGCTGCTATCCAATTAGGACTAGAACTCCCTAGCCTGTCTAATGACTCTATTAAAGCTTTGAAATCTTTCCTTCCTTCTTATGCTTCTACGAAGAATCCAATTGATCTTACTGGCGACGCGACCGTGGAAAGGTATCAAAAAGCTTTGGAAGCTGTTTTAAAGGATAAAAATATTTCTGGAGTTGCTTGCATTGCCTTGATGCAGCTACCAACCTTAACCGATGAAATAGTAACTGTTTTAAGGGATTGTAAAGTATTTGGAAAACCATTAGTAGTTTGCTCGGCTGGTGGTCAGTATATTTTAGAAAGAAACAGAAAGCTAGAAGCCTTTGGAATCCCTGTTTATTCAACACCTGAAAGAGCAGTTAAAGCTTTGTATGCCTTGTATGAATATGGAAATATTTTGAAAAGAGAAGAATCTGAAAAGAAAAAGTAATGTTATATTAGGTTATTTTCATATAACCTATAGAAATTATTTACTACTTTAAGTGGTAAGAAAATTATTTGCTGTTCTTTTTATTAAAAATCAACATGAACAAAAAATATTTTGTATTAGCAGGATTAGTAACGCTAGGCATAGTTGCAGCAGCTGTTATTTCTAGCTATGGAACAATAACAGGTTACACAACAGTTGAGCAAGCAATAAAGCTAGACATAATAGGTTCTTCAAACGATGCAAACTATACCTTAAGTGCAAAGCAAGGTGAAACGCAGTATTCTCCTCAAATAAAGATAGATAACTCAGCAAACGCTTCTATGTATGCAAATATAACAGCAGAGATTTTACCAGAAAGCGCTGGAAACGAGAGCGATGTAAAACTAACCTTAGTAAACGAGTTTAAAAATGAAACTCTGACAAATCCAGTATCAGTAACAACAAGTGATTTCAGGTTTTACTTAAAGCATGAGTTCAGTCAAGCAGCAAATCTTGGCAACTACTCTTTCAAAATAACAGTTGTACCAGCTTAAACTTTAAATTTTTTAGTTTTGTAAGCTTTGCAGAAACTTGAGAATGGACAATTTTTAGAGTCTTTAATGCATAAAGGATTTACAGGCTTACAAATCTCTTTTCCAAAACTAATAAATCCTAAATTTATTAAGTACCACTTATCTTTAGGAAATATTTTTTCTAATTTTTCCCTTACTTCTTCTACACTACCTTTTCTATCAACCAAGCCTATTCTTTTTGAGACCTTAAAGACATGAGTATCGACTGCTATCGAAGGTATATTAAAACCATACATTAAAACAATGTCAGCCGTCTTGTATCCGACGCCTGGCAGATTCATTAATTCTTCTCTAGTGTTAGGAACTTTACCTTTGTATTTCTCAAGAATTATTTTTGATAGTTGTTTTATTCTTTTTGCCTTCTGCCTATAAGGGCCTGATATTTTTATCAGATTTTTTAGCTTTTTCATTGGTAGTCTCAATATCTGCCTTGGTGTCTTAGCTACAGCAAACAACTGCTTCGCAGCTTTTTCTGAGTTTTCATCCCTAGTCCTCTGAGATAATATTGTCTCTATAAGCAATTCAAAAACTTCTTGATTTTTCAGAGTAGAGTTATCAACATACTTTCCATACTTTTTTTCTAGAAAATTTAGAATAACATCAACTTCATTCATTAAACTTTTTAAGCTTTGAAAATATATTAAGATTGCATACGGACTCTTATGGAAAATGTATTCAACATATTAGATAATAGAATAAAAGAGCTAGCCGTATCTAGATTTGAGAAACCTACTCTTGTACAGGAATTAGCGATCCCAAAAATTCTTGAAGGTAAGAATGTTTTAGTCATAGCCGAGACAGGTTCTGGAAAAACCGAGAGTACACTTTTGCCAATCTTTAGCAAACTGGTAACAAACGAGTATGAGCCAATAGCTTTACTTTATTTAACCCCTCTTAAAAGTCTAAACAGAGATCTTTTAGACAGATTGCTTTGGTGGTGTAATAAATTAGATATTGATATATCAGTTAGGCACGGCGATACAACTCAATATGAAAGGAAAATGCAACTAGAGCATCCTCCTCATATTTTGATATCTACAATCGAGCAAATAGGAGCCATGATAGTTGGAAAAAGGTTTAGGGAGCATTTAAAAAACATTAAATTTATTGTGGTTGATGAAATTCATGAAATAGTATCTAGCAAAAGGGGCGTTCAGCTAACGCTTTCGTTAGAAAGACTAAAAAGACTCTGTGGAAATCCTCAAATGATTTGTTTAAGTGCAACTGTTGGTTCTCCTGATTTGGCTGCAAAGTTTATTTTTTCAGATAAAAATTATGAAATAATTAATGCCATTTCTCCTAAGGATATGCAAATAAAAGTTGAAAGCCCCTACCCTACAAATGAAGATAAAGTAATAGCAGAAAAAATATTTATTGGAGATTCTGTTGTAGCAAGATTAAGAAGAATTCGTGACTTGATTCTAGAGCATCACTCTACCTTAGCATTTACAAACACAAGAGAAGCTGCAGAAATTCTTTCCTCTAGGCTAAGGTTATTAGATAAAAACTTACAACATGAAATTCATCACTCATCCCTAAGCAAGGAAGTAAGAATAAAAGCTGAAAAGGATTTTAAAGGGGAAAAATTAAAGGCATTGGTATCGACGTCATCGCTCCAATTAGGAATAGATATCGGCTCTGTAGATCTCACAATCCAGTATCAGTCGCCACGAACAGTTACTCAAGCGACCCAAAGAGTTGGAAGATCAGGTCATGGCGTTGGTAGAATTTCTAAGGGAATAATAATTGCAAGTGAGGGAGATGATATATTTGAATCTGCTGTTATTGCTAAAAAGTCCTTACGAGGTGAGCTAGAACCATTAAAAATTCATAAAAATTCCTTAGATGTTTTAACTCAACAATTAATTGGCTTAGCAATAGAAAATTATAATATTGATGCTAAAGAGGCTTATCAAATATTTAAAAAAGCTTATCCTTTTAAAGACCTGAAAGAAGAAGAATTTAACACCCTTGTAAATTTCTTAGATGCACAACTAAGGCTAATTTTCTCTGATAATGGAATTAAAAGAAGGAGAAAAGCATTTGAATATTATTTTGAAAACTTATCTGTAATTCCTGATCAAAAAAGCTACAAGATTATAGATACTGCTTCTAACACCTTTGTTGGCACTTTAGATGAAGAATTTATAGTCTCTCACGGAGAGACGGGATCTAGTTTTATTGTTAAAGGAAGACCTTGGAAAATCTTATCTGTAGAAAATGAAAAGGTTTTTGTTGAGGGCGTAGATGATATAGAATCTGCAATACCTGCATGGGAAGGAGAACTTATACCTGTTCCTTTTGAGGTTGCACAAGAGGTTGGTGTTCTTAGAAGAGAAATTAAAAATATGCTTGATGAAAAAATAAAAAATAATGAAATAATTGAAAGACTTAAAAAGAATTATCCTGTTTCTTCGCAAGCATCAGTAAAAATGATTCAGTTAATAAAAAGACAAATAAAAAAATATCCTTTGCCAGACGAGAAAAATATTTTAATTGAAAAATTCCAGGATTATGTTGTTTTGCATACTTTGTTTGGAAGCTTGGTTAATGAGACACTATCTCGTTTCATATCTGCTATTCTTTCTGCTGAGCATGGAGAATTGATAACAAGCAAAACCGATCCTTATAGAATAATACTCAAGGGATGTAATTTTGAAGAAATTAAAAAGATTTTATTTGAATATAAACCTGAGGACATTGAAATTATACTTGAAAAATCTTTACCACGTTCTTCCTTGTTCAAACTTAGGTTTATTCACGTTGCTAAAAGATTTGGTGCAATAAGCAAGAAAGCTAGTTTCGATACGATAAACATTGATAGAATAATAGATGTTTACTGGAATTCGCCGATACACAAAGAAACCTTGCAAGAGTTATTTATAGAAAAGCTTGACCTGGAAAAAACCAAGGAATTATTAGGGAAAATACAAAATAAAGAAATTAAGATTAATAGCATAGAAGGCTTGTCGCCTTTAGCAGAGCTTGGCTTTAGATATGAACTGCAAGACGTAGCAAAGCCAGAGAGGCCTGAAAAGGAAATTTTTAAAATATTTAAGAACAGACTGTTAAACTCAAAGGTAAGGTTACTCTGTATTAACTGTGGTAAATACTCTATTACCGAGACTGTAAATGATATAAAAGAACTTCGATGTAGCCACTGTCAGTCGAAACTTATAGCAATTCTAAAGCCTCATCGAGAGGAAGCTCAAAACATTGTTAAGAAATGGCTTAAAGGCTTGGAGTTATCGGATGAAGAAAAAGGAAAGCTAGAATTTATTAAAAAATCTGCTGATTTAGCTATAGTTTATGATCGTCTAGCTTGTTTAGTATTGGCTGGCAGAGGGATAGGACCTCAAACAGCAACGAGAATCTTATCTAAACCTAGAAGAAGTGAAGATGATTTGTTTAAATATATATTAGAAGCAGAAAAAGAATTTATAAAAAATAAGAAATATTGGCAATAAAAATTAAAAAAATAAAATTAAAAATAACAAAAGTATTCTTCTTATTGATTTTCAAACTAACTAAGCAACCCACCAATAATACGTCACATTGAGTTTGTCTCCAATCTGCAATACAGTTGCTGGTGTCCAATATGCCTCTGCGAAAAAGTTGGTGTTTGCACTAGTCTGATTGTAGATTCCTGTCGTATTGACTGTTGATTGTGCTGTTGCAACGGTCCATTGATAATTCAATGATGAGTTTCCTGTTCCCATCACTGTATAAGTGGCTAATACTGGAGCTAATCCGTTAGTTGCAAAGGCATTCGCAAGAGATGTGTCTGCCGCTGACTGTGGTGTTGTGTTTCCGCCAACTGTCAAGTTTGTAAGATTCCAAAATCCCGCTGTTCCATTGAGTGCTGTCTTTACTATTTCCAAACCTCTGTTTGTCACCAAATTGTGCTGACATCCCAAATCTTCAACTGTCCCATCAACTCTAATAACTTGCTCGCATGCAATACCAGTGTATTTGACACCATAACTTATGTCACTGTTTATGGGAGTTGCACTTACTGAGTATATTGAAAGCACTGAAATTCCTATAAGCACTACTACCGATGTCACTAAGACTAAAACTTTTTTGTTCATTTTTTAATCCTCCTTTCTTTAAATAATAACTTTTCTTTAGGTACTAAACCTCCAAATCTAAGTTCAAGATAAATAATTAATAAACCGATTACAATGCTTGAATTATCTCCTGATAAAGCAAATGCTATAAACGCGAAGACAAAACCAATAACCACAGCTATAACAATTTTTTTAAAATCCATTTTTTTACCTCCCCTTCTCTTATACAAAAAGTATATTATAGCCAATATAAAAAGTATTGCTATTACCAATGTCCAATCTATTCTAAATGCCCTTGTAACTTGAACTGTTACTGCCTCACCGACTTGAACATTTTCTTGCATTGAAGATAGTTTGTCAAACTTATTTATATACTTTTTGTTTATAAACATTAAATTTTTGGCAATAATTCTTTCCTTTCAAACACATACTTAACCTTCTCTTTTCTCTTAAATCTATCTTTTGTTTTGTAAATAAAGAAAGCTAATAAAGCTATTAATGCTAAGGCTATAATCCACCAATAATTTCCTATTAAAAATGTAAAGAATTTTTCAGTAGAATAAACCTCTATATCAAAGTCTCTAATTATCTTCTTATCTTCATATTCTATTTTAATGAATCCCGAAAAGCTTCCAGGTTTTTTAGGAATAAATGTAAATTCAATAACATCTTCTGATAAAGGCTCTAATGAAAGTAATTTAGTTATATTTTGAGGAATAAATTCATAAGGTAAAAGCAAAGTAATATTCAAGTCTATTTTTCTATTTTCTAGATTTTCTAGAATAACCTTAATTGAGGTATTTTCACCAGCTAAGATGAATGGAACATCAATTCTTTTTATTGCAATAGAGGGCTTTGCTACAGCAGTTGTAACTTGGAAATTATCAAATGAAGTATCTGTAGCATTATTATACTGAGCTAAAGCCTGAAAAGTATATGTTCCCAGAGGTGCAGAAATAGGCACCACTAGATAATAAATATCACTTCTTATTGTCTCTACGCCAACAACAGTTTGCTTCATTCCGAGTATATTTCCTGAAAGATCCTTAATCCAATATGAAATGTTAACATTCATAACGCCTTGAGGACCTTGCACTTTCATTAAAGTTATAATAGCATATACTTTATCTCCTGGATTAACTTGTGGAGTCTCTACATGAACAGTTGTATCTAAAATAGTTTCTTTAGGAGCTACACTTATTGGTGAAGGAATCCAAAAGCCACCCCCACCACCTCCAACACCAGAAGGTGGTGCCGGTGATGGACATGCTGCTAATTGACAAGCATTGTTACACCAATTACATCCTACAAATGTGCATGTATCTGAATCTGTTATAAGGGTGCAATCAACAACATAATAGAACCTGAAAAACCTTATCCAGTCTTTAAAACTTAAGATATCCGAGACTGTTCTGAAAAACTCGGATAACCTAGTTATTGCTTCTCCATAAGTTGAAAAATCAGAGACTATTATTGTTAAAGAGCGTACTTTTATTGAAATCTCTGAGATGTTTAATAAGTCTGATATATCTTTGCTAAGTATTCTAATCCTTCCTGTTATTTCAGAATAACTCAAGTAACTTGTTGACGCTTTAATAAATTCTGCTAATCTTGATACTGATTCTGAATAAATAAAGTAGTCGGATAGAGATTTGAATAAGGATTGTAATCTTATTGCTGATTCTGAATACGTAAGATAGTCGAATAGAGATGATATTCTTATTGGGAATTTATTAATTAAATCGTTATAGGCTGAATAGTCTGATAAGGATTTGAATAAGGATTGTAATCTTAATGATGATTCTGAATATGTAAGATAGTCTGATAAAGATTTGAATAGAGATGATAGTCTGACCGTTGATTCAGAGTATGTGACATAGTCTGTTAACGACTTAAACAAACCTGCTATTCTTGTATAAGATTCTGAATATGTAAGATAGTCTGATAAGGATTTGAATAAGGATTGTAATCTTAATGATGATTCTGAATATGTAAGGTAAGAGGTTGGATATTGCCCAAATAAACCTAGTTTGGTTAATAATTCTGAGTATGTTGAATAATCTGTTAAACCTTTTAGGAATGTTGATAATTTGGTTGCTATCTCATTATAACTTGTGCTTTGAGTCAGTGACTTGAAGAATGACGAGACCATTGTTGTTAACTCACTGTAAGACATTGAAGATGTTTGGTTAATCAGATATGTCTGAGCAGCGGACGGAACTATAACAATAACATTTTCAATATATGAAAGTAAATCCGATAATAACTTGAAAAATGATGAAAACTTGCTTGTTTGCTCACTGTATGATACAAAACTTGTTAGAGTTCTTATTCTTATTGAAAATACTGTTAATGACTCATTATAAGATGATAAATCTGTTAATGACTTGAAGAAAGTTGATAATCTAATTATTGATTCTGTATATGTTGAAGAGCTTATAATGCTCTTAAAATATTGGAACAAATTGCTTAGTTGCTCGTTATAAGTTGAAGAACTTGTTAATAATCTTATTCCTATCATAAATCTTGATATCAGGTCACTATAAGTTGAATAATCGGATAGATATCTAAACAAGCCTGCTATTCTTGTATAAGACTCAGAGTATGTGAAATAAGAAGTTAAGGATTTGAACATTAAAGTAGTCTTCCCGCTGACATCTGAATATGTTACGAAGTCAACAACTGTTTTTACCACACCGCTTATTTTTTGGGTTATTATGCTTTCTATATAGATTAAGGAATCTGAAGGTGATTTGAATAAAATAGAAAATCTCGAAATTGACTCAGAATACGATGCTAGGTCTGTTAAACTCTTGAACAAATTTTGCAGTCTTGTTGTTATATCGCTGTATGATAAATAACTAGTTTGTGTTATTGTGAGTATTCCCAATTTGCTTAATAGATCATAGTAAGTGATTGAATCGGTTTGGCTTTTGTAAGACAATCCTAATTTAGTTATAAGTTCTCCATATGTAATATAGTCATTCAAGCCTTTGCCAAACAAACCCAATTTTGCTAGCAAATCATAATAAATGGCTGAATCCGCCCTACTAATGAAAAATGAATCTATCCTACTTAACAGCTCGCTATAGGTGATTGAATCGGTTTTTGATTTTCCATAAATGCCTAGCTTCGAGATTAAATCACTATAGGTTGCAGAATCAGTAGACGATTTCATCAGCGATTGCAGTTTGCTTAATAATTCTCCGTAAGTTATAGAATCTGTTGGATTCTTGTACAATAAACCTATCTTGGCTATGATTTCATTATAAGTTGCGCTATCTGCTTTGCTGATGGAAATCAATCCTAATTTATACAGCAGTTCACCATAGGTTAAAGAATCTGTCCTTATCCTCGGAAATATTCCAAATTTATATATAATGCCGCCATAGGTTATGCTGTTTGTTAAAGGCTTGGAAAACAATCCTAGCTTTGTTAGCAAATCATTATAAGTTGCATAATCTGTAGGTTTTTTGTAGAAAAATCCAATATTTAAAAGCAAATCATAATAAGTTATTGAACTTGTTGCACTTGTAGTAATTATCTTCCAAGCACTTATTAGTTCGCCATAAGTTATTGTATCGTTTAAAGACTTACCAAAGAAACCAAGCTTTAACAATAATTCATAATATACTAAAGAATCTGTTTTGCTCATGCTAAACAAACCAAGTTTAGTTAGTATTTCACCATAGGTTAAAGAATCTGTTTTGCTTACACTGCTCAATCTAAACAAGCTTATTAATTCACCATAAGTTATGCTGTCAGTCAAAGGTTTTGCAAATATTCCAGACTTGCTCAATATTTCACCATAGGTTAAAGAATCTGTCCTTACCTCGAAGAAGTTTGACAATTTTGCCAATATGTCACTAAAGCTTGTTGACTCTGCCTTGGATATCGTAACAGCTTTGTATCCGCTTTGCAAATCACTATAAGTTGCATAATCTGTTCCAGTTGCATAGTATAGACTAATAAAAGTAACATAGTATTGAACATAATCTTCCCTTATCATCGCTAAGTCAGAGTGATCAACAGTTCCATTCAATCTAACTCTTATTTCACCATTAGAAGAATTATAATAAGACGGACTAGTAGTAACGTTGCACCACCAATTATACCATGTATTTGCAGTTGCTGTTCCGTTTTGACAAGTTGTGTAATTCCAGCTTCCAGAATTGAAATTATATATTGTTAAGTTAAGAACTGAAGTAACATTCGTTGTGAAATTAACCGAAACGTTTACGCTATTTAAAGTCCCAGAATAGCTTACTGTTGCATTGTGCTCTATTTCTGCTCTATAAGTTGCTGCAGTAGTGTTCCATCCATCAACATATCCGTAAACTCCTGTAACATTTATCTCATCATATATTGTTGAATTATAAGCATCAAGCCATATCCCTCTTATGATAAGAGAACGATTCCCAGTAAACATCCAAGCATTTCTAATGTCTGTTGCAGTAGTGTTTATAGAACAGTTCCATGCTGTATTATTCTGAAGATTCATTCCCATCGTAGTGTTGGTATAGCAGTAAGAGTCGTTAACATAAGCCGTTCCGTTGTAGAATCCTACTTCTATGTCTGGTCTTATGTTGTTATCGTAGGTCGTGTTCGAGCCTGCCGGGTTGTAAGTGCTAATCGTTATTATAGCTCCCATTTTATCAACGTTCTGGTAGTCGTTTCCGCCTATTCCTGAGTAAGCAGAAGTCCATGAAGAATTGTATTCGGTAGAAGGTATGATAGTATCAATAGAACACCCTGCAGATGAGCAATTGCCGTTGCATTCGCTTGTGGCTGCACATTCGGAGCATGCTCCCCCCGCTTTGTTTGAACATCCAGCCACGGGGATGTCATACAGTTTTATGCTGTAAAAACAGTAGTCCACACCAGAAGTAGCATAGAGATAGTTCCCCTCTGCATACAGGTCATTCACGACGTTATACGAACACGCCCCTCCATCAGTAAATGTCGTTACTATTGTCGGTGCTGACGGGGTTGTAACGTTTATCACCACTATTCCTACGCTGTTGGTGGACGAGCCTACGAACACATACTTGGTTCCTGCTATCGTAATCGGATTAGACACTGAAATCGGAGCAGTAAGACCTCCAACCGAGCCAACTGCTGCAAGAGTAGCTGGTACAGTAGCGTTGATTATGCTCATATAGCCGTCTGTCGGAGAAGTCGTGTAGACAAGCTTTGTGTCAGTCTCGTATTTTATGTCCTGCAGTCCGTCTATGCTGTTATCTGAAGTTGCATCTGTGTAGCTTCCTGCACATGTTATCGCCCCGTTTGCCGCCACCTGCTCTGTTGTAAGATAGTCGTCTGTTGTCGCTGCCACCAAGACATAGGCTGTTCCGGGAATGTTATACATATCTCGGAGTCCGTCTATGCTACAACCACTGCTTGTATCTGTAATCGAACTGTTTACTAATGGAGGTGCAGTAAGAGTATTTAAAAGAAATACTGATATATATCCGTCTGTTCCTGTAAGAAGCCAACGATTGCTTCCTGTGAACACTTCTATCGTGTCATACTCACCTGTCTGTATTCCAGCACCGCTTGTGTCTGCTGTCGTGTTTCCTAAAAATGTGACTGTTGTTGTGGATACATTGAACCATGACGTGACAGAGTCTGTTCCTCCAGGTGCTATGAACAGATATTCGGTGGTGTTCAAAAAACCCCTTAGTATTCCATCTATTGACTGAGGCGGTGAAGAGTCTGTGTATCCATCTCCGAATGTCGTTATGCTCGCTGGGTTGCTGTAATTTAGAATCGTTATATAGTCATCAGTTGTAGCTGATATGAAAAGAAGCTTTCTTGCAGAATCTGCTTGCATTCCGAATGCTCCCTCTATGCTTCCAGCACCAGTATTGCCCTGATAGGTGGTGACCAAGGACATGTTAAGAAAAGCGGTTGGTTCTCCCCATTCGCACTGGGAGCAATTGCCGCATGTTGCTTCTGTTCCATAAACCGAGCAAGCGAGACTTCCTATGCATTCTCCACTTCCAGAGGAGGTTGTATTGAATCTCTGAGTTCCTGTTTCATTGTCTGAAGAAGTCCAGTTGTAAGTTTGTACTACTCCAGAAGTTACAACCGCTTCCGTAACATTGTAAGTTTGACCATCTATAACGTTCAAATTATCTGGAGATGTTATATTTGTACCTGTTATATTTATAGTTTGAGTTTGATTGTATTGATTTGTAGTTGCAAAAACATTTGTAGAGAAAAGAATAATGAAAATTATAATGAATATTAATAAGATTTTTGCTTTCATCTAGAACCCTCTTTAAAATACTTTTTAAGATAGCAGAGTTTCAGAGTTCTTAGATCTCTTACAAAAACTATGCCTTCACCTTTTAACTCGTAAACATATTTTGTAATAGTGTGTCTATGCATCCCTACTTCTGCAGCTATTTGAGTAAAGGTTAAGCCTTCTGGATGCTTGGACAAAACTTTTACTATTTTTTCTTTTATATCCATAGACAACGCCGTACAACTACGAAGTATAGAGTAAAAATAGATTTATAAGCAGATTTATAAGAATTGTGGTGAAAAAAGCAATCTAATGAAATATAACAATTTAAGTTCTATTTTTCAGAAAAATCTAAGAAAAAAGAGATTTTAATAAATACAATTTATTAATTTGTATTAGTAATTGATATTATGAAGCTTTACTTATTGGATGCAGATTACACAGACGAAAACAACCAATCTGTAATAAGACTCTTTTGTAAAAGTAAAAATAAAACAGTAGTTTGTTTAGATTATAACTTTGAACCTTATTTGTGATTAAATTATCAGTATTTATAATACCGAAAAATATATAAATACCAGCATTTATAATACCGATATGGAATTCGATAAACTTGTTGAACAAAATCTCTGGTGGAAGGATAAAGATTTGATAGAAAAAGATTATGACATTGAGAGGTGGAAAGAGAAAAAGCATTCATGGATCCCAGAAATCGTTAATGAAATTGATTTAAAACCATTTGCATTGCATATAATTTTAGGCCCCAGACAAAGTGGCAAAACAACTACATTAAAGCTATTCATAAGAGAACTCTTAAAAAAGATTGAGCCTAGAAGTATATTTTATTTTAATTGCGATGAAATAGCTGACTATAAAGAGTTGTTAGATGTAATTGAAACTTATCTAACATTTAAGATTGATAACCATATAGAAAGTTCGATAATTTTTTTGGATGAAATCACCTCACCGAAAGAATGGTATAGAACAATAAAATCTCTTATCGACAAAGGCAAACTCAAGAAAGATATTGTTATCTTGACTGGCTCTAGCAGTATAGCTATAAAGCATGAGGTGGAATTGTTCCCCGGAAGGCGTGGGAATGGAAAAGATTTTGTTTTATTTCCATTGTCTTTTAGACAATTTCTTAAAGTTATAACCCCTGTGTTATATAATAAAATAGAACCAATAGAAAATATAGATGAGATAGAAGAAAAAGCATCTAAGGCTATGCCTTATATAGAAGAGCTTAACCAAGAGATAAAAAAATATTTTAATTATGGCGGTTTCCCACTTGGAATAGAAGCTATAAGTAAAAGTAAGAATGAAGCAAAAGCTGCTTACTTGAGCTGGATAAAAACTTCTATATTAAAAGCTGGAAGAAATGATACCATAGCAAGACAGATATTAAAAGCATTGTTAGAAAAGATGCCAAGTGCAATCAGTTGGGAAAGCATCTCAAAGGAAATAGAGATTAAATCTCCTAAGACTGTTGCAGCTTATGTTGATCTGTTTAAGTCAATGTTCGCCTTAATTGTTTTATACAGCATTGATATCAATAAAAAGAAGATAAAATTTGGAAAAAATAAAAAGATTCATATCTTAGACCCTTTGCTTTTAGAAATTCTTGAGGATTGGTGCCTAATAAGTATAAAAAATAAGGAAAGTATTTTAGCAGAGTCTATTTTTGCAATCCATTTATCAAGGTTGTTTCCAGAAAGAATTTTCTTTTGGAAGAATAAATTTGAAGTAGATGTTGTAATTTTAATTAAAAATAAAGTTTATGGGTTTGAGGTTAAATGGAGCGAGAAACCAGAAGCAAAGAAATTACCTCAATTTAAAAAATTTGTATTGGTTACAAAAAAAAATTTCTCAAAAAATCCTTTAGCCATACCTTTAAGCGTATTTTTAAGTGTATTAAAAATATGAAAGACTTTAAACTTATTAATCTTCAAACACAATTCAAAATTATGAAGCTTTATTTATTGGATGCAGATTACACAGACGAAAACAACCAATCTGTAATAAGACTCTTTTGTAAAAGTAAAGTTAAAACAGTAGTCTGTTTAGATTATAATTTTGAACCTTACTTTTATATTCTGCCGAAGCAAGGAAAGGAAAATGAAGTTAAGAAAAGAGTGGAAGCAATCAAATCAATAAAAATTAAAAGAGTGGAAGTTGTTGAGAGAACTCTAGCGAGTGAAAGAAGAAAATTTGTAAAGGTTTTTTGCTTTCTTTCAACAGACGCCCCAAAGGTTAGAGACATAGTAAAAAGATGGGAAAAAGAAAGGGGAGGAATAGAAATTGTTGAGGAAGAGTATGAGTATAATCTAAGCTTCTATAAGCAATATTTTTTAGACAAACAAATAAATGGATTAGATTGTATAGAGGTTGAAGGCGAAGAGATAAAAGGAAAATATCAAGCCGACAAAGCTATTAAAATTAAAAGAATAAAGCCATTACATGGCGAAAGCATACCTGATTTTAAACTGCTAGCCTTTGACATAGAGTGTGTAGAGGAAAACGGAAAACAGAAAATAGTAATGCTTTCATTAAAAGGAAAAAACTTTGAAAGGGTTCTAACTTATCAAGAAGATAAGCATTATGAAAAATATGTAGAATTAGTAAAGGATGAAAAAGAGCTTTTAGAAAGATTTGTTAAAATAATAAACAAAGAAGATCCTGACATATTGCTAGGATATAATTCTGATTTATTTGATTTTCAAGTAATCCAACAAAGGGCAGATGAATTAAAGGTTGATTTAACTTTGTCAAGGGATTTCTCTAAATTAAAATTTGCAAGGAGAGCAAGAATATCATCAGCAAGATTAAAAGGAAGAATTCACATAGACTTGTTTGAATTTATAGACAATATCTTATCTCCGCAACTGCAAACAGAAGTTTTAACTTTAGATGATGTTTCTTCTGAATTATTAGGTGATAAAAAGATTGAGATAGAGTATGAAGAAATACTTGAAGCTTGGAGAAAGGGTAAAGACTTAGCAAAGTTAGCAGAATATTGCCTAAAGGACTCGGAACTAACGTTAAGACTTGGAGAATTTATTCTACCTCAAATCTTTGAACTCTCTAAAATATCAGGCCAATTATTATTTGATGCTTCTAGAATGACTTACTCGCAGCTGGTCGAATGGCACCTTTCTAAGAGAGCATATTCAATGAACACAATAATACCCAACCAACCAAAATGGGAAGAGATCCAAACTAGAAGAGAAATGTCTCCATACGTAGGAGGTTTTGTGAAGGAGCCGATAGCAGGCTTGCATGAAGATATAGCTGTAATGGATTTTAGAAGCCTTTATCCATCTATTATAGCAACGTTTAACATTTCTCCAGAGACTTTCAACTGTAAGGATTGTAGAAAAGATGGTTATGAAGTTCCTGGAACAAAATACTGGTTTTGTAAAAGAAAGGAGGGTTTTGTTTCTAAAGTCATTAAGGAAGTAATAAAAAGAAGAACTGAAATAAAGGGAAAAATGAAAAAATTGAAAAAAGATTCTGAGGAATACAAAAGACTAGATAGAGAACAATTTGCAGTTAAAACCATAGCTAATGCAACCTACGGATATTTTGGATTTGCAGGTTCAAAGTGGTACTGTAGGCAATGTGCTGAGTCGTCTGCTGCTTTCGGAAGATTTTACATAAAAAAAGTTATTGATGAGGCAGAAAAAGAAAGCTTTATCGTTATCTACGCTGACACAGATTCTATGTTTGTAAAAATAAGAGGTGATTTGAAAAATAATGTTAAAAAATTCTTGGAAAAAATAAATAAAATACTGCCAGGTATTATCGAATTAGATTTACAAGGAATCTATAAGAGAGGAATATTCATTCCTCGTGGAATAGGACCTGGAACTGCAAAGAAGAGATATGCTTTGATTGATGAAAAAGGAATTTTAACAATACGCGGACTAGAAAAAGTAAGAAGAGATTGGAGTAATATTGCAAAGGACACACAAGAAAAAGTTTTAAAATTAATTCTGGAAAAGAAAGATGTTGAAAGCGCAGTTAAATATACTCAAAATATTATTAAACAACTGAAGTTAGGAAAAATTCCTTTAAAAGACTTAACGCTTTACGAGCAGTTAACCAAACCTTTGTCTGAATACAAAGCAATAGGACCACATGTTGTTGCTGCTAGAAAAATAAAAGAAAGAAATAGACCAATAGGTGAAGGAATGGTAATAATGTTTGTGATAACCAAAGGTAAAGGCTCTATTTCTGAAAGGGCAGAACCCATAGAGGATGTAGATATTAAAGATGTGGACGTAGATTATTACGTGACCCATCAAATTGTTCCCGCTGCTTTGCGCGTTTTAACTGTTTTAGGTGTATCAGAAGAACAAATACTTGGAGGAAGTTTAAAAAGTTTCTTAAAGTGAAAATTATGAAAACTGGTGTAGCTGACCTTCCTTCCTTTGCATTAGATTCTTGCCCGAAGTAGCTATTTTAATTTCTCTAATTTTTCGTTCTATATTCTTTAACATCTAAACGTCTTACTCCATGCAATTCATCATTTGTAATAATAGTTATCCAGTTAGACATTACATATCCTGATTTTTCAAGTTCAAAAAGAGCAGAAAGTGTTTGTGCAGTAGGAAGTTCACTTTTTTCAATAATAGTTTTAAAATAAGCAAGTCTTTTAGGCTCAAGTTCACGAATAGCATTAAATACTATTTTTTCCTCTTCACTTAAAGATGATTTAATAGGCATAAATCAAATATAGATATAAAACTTTAAATAATTATTCCAACTGTTCTTTACATCTATATCAGTTCTTGTATTAGAAGGTCTACTTTTATATTACCACTGTTTGTGGATATAAAAATTCATAAATTTCGAAAATTAAATTTGTAATATGTTTGAAATTCCTTCTGAACCTCGGATTAAATTGAATAATCTTGGTAGTAAATCAAAAATCAAATATAGACAAGAAATGAAAAGAAAAATAATAAAATATAGCACAGAACAATTGAAAATTGGAAGGTATGTTACTAAAAGAGAATTACAAAAGAAATTTCACATAAATTTTTATTCATACTACAAAAATATTATAACCCTCTATAAATCACTTAGGATTGATGTTTTAGAGAATCAACATCTAAGGCATGATGATGAAATAAAAAATATGATTAAGTACAAGATGATAGAATTTGTGAAAGAGAATGTAAGAATTGGCAAAAAACCGACTGTAGAGGATATAAAAAGAAATTTCAAATCTGGAATTGAAGCATATTTTCCTAACGGAATATTTCAATTATATAATGAAGCTGGAATAGATATTACTAACATGTTTACATTTCTTTACAAAGAAAAAGAAAAAAGATTTACCAAAATAGCAAAATTATTTTTAGAAAAAATGGGTTATGAAATCAAGCATGTTTCTATAAAAGAGAACAGAAGAGGTGCGGATATAATCTCGATAAAGAATGAAATTATAATTCCTGTGGAACTTAAAGCAAGACATAGAAATAGCATATTATTATACCCGCATGACGATGCTATTAAGCAAATACAAAGATATATGCAAGAATTGAATTCACCTATGGGCGTTATTATAACCACAACTAATAAAATAAATTTTTATGGCAATGTAAAAATACCAAAAAATGTTAAAATTTATACATATGATGATCTTTTAACACATTTTTATGACAATAAAAGAATATTACAAGAAATTGATTGGATAAGAGATTCTGTATCTGAAAGCAGAAAAAGTTTTATTGGTGAGAAACAAAGGAAGATAATTGAATATGTAAAAGAAAAATCAAAAAATGGGTGTTTCCCTACCTATAGGGAAATTGAAAAGAAATTCAGAATCAGATTTTTAGTCTATTTTAAAAATATTTATGAACTATACGATAAAAGCAATGTAAAATACCCTGAAGCTAGGAAACACAAGTTTAGGAAATTCACAGAAAATAAAAAAGATGCATTACGCCAAAAAATATGCAAGTTCATTGAAAAAAGACGAAAAGAGAATAAAAGACTAAATGCCAATGAAATTGAGAAAATATTTCATGTAGACGTTAGAAGGTATTTCTCCAGTAGGATAGATATGTACAAGATGGCGGGTGTTCATTTTTCCAAAAGTGAATATAAAAAGAGATTTGGAATAGGAAAGGGTCCAAAAATAAAGGTGTGATAAATTTGAAAGTTGGGATATGTGATTTGCCGCTGCATTATGGTTCTTGTCCTAGATGGTTATTCAAAAGAATGAAAAAGCTAGGAAGGGCTGTAAGCGAGATAATAATTTATGAATTCGGAAAAGATGAATTTCTTAGAAGAATTTCAGATCCGTTTTTCTTCCAGTCTTTTGCCTGTGTCTTAGGCTTCGACTGGCATTCGTCTGGAGTTACCACTACTGTTACAGGTGCTTTGAAGGAAGGTTTAGGAAATGATTTAGGTCTAGCTGTCCTAGGTGGAAAGGGGAGAGCCTCAAGAAAAACTCCCCAAGAAATTGAAAGCCTAGAAAATATTTTTTCTTTGTCCATATCGAAAATCGAAAGTCTGAAATATGCCAGCAGATTAGCTGCTAAAATAGATAACAACTGCATACAAGCCGGTTTTGTTCTTTATCATCATAGCTTCTTTGTAACTGAAGATGGAAAATGGGCGATAGTCCAGCAAGGCCTTAATTCAGAAACTCGTTATGCTCGCCGATATCATTGGTTATCAGAAAAAGTAAAATCATTTGTAGTTGAGCCACATCTAGCAATCTGTTGTGACTATAAAGGCAAAGCTTTGAACATGGTTGCCGAGGAAAGCGAAGAGTGTAGAAAAACTTCTGTTGATTTAGTAAAGGATAATCCCGAAAGCCTGAAGAAATATCTATTGCTGGACAGGAAGCATGAAATTGATTTGAAGAATTTTAAAGGATTAATGAATGCTCATGAATTTCAACCGAAAAATTATGAAGCACTAGTAGCGGTTAAAGGCCTAGGAGCAAAATCTATTCGAGCCTTAGCATTGATAAGTAGCCTGATATACGATGCAGAACCAAGCTGGAGGGATCCAGTTAAGTTTTCTTTTAGTCATGGAGGCAAGGACGGTTACCCTTACCCTGTTGATAAAAAAACTTATGATAAATCAATAGAAATCCTAAAAACCGCAGTTGATAACGCAAAATTAGGAAGCAAAGAAAAAATTGAAGCTGTAAGAAGATTAAAAGATTTTATACCAAAGGAATTTCAATGATAAAAGCTGTTATATTTGACGTGGACGGTGTTCTACTGGATAACGATAGAGTTTATGTCAAGGCCTACAAGGAGACAGGAAGAAGGCTGGGACTGAAGGTTCCCTCTGACGCCGAGGTCAAGAAAAATTTTGGGCTGGTGTGGGATGAGATTCTTGCCAAGCTCTATGGAGAGGCTGATGAAAACATGAAAAAATTATATTCGGAAATCTGCAATAGTCTTGATCATGAAATTAGAATAATGGATGACCTCGAGTACATACTCCAGAGAATAGAACAGAGAAAAGCGATTGCAGCCTCCAAATCAAGACCTGCTCTGGAAAGGAAATTGGGAAAATTGACGATGTTCTTTGAGGTCATAGTGACAAGAGAGGACACTGAAAAGCACAAGCCTGAACCTGAACCGTTATTGCTGGCTTGTAAGAAACTAAGAATAAAGCCTGAAGAGGCTGTATACATCGGTGACGCTGTAATTGATTGCCAAGCTGCAAGGAATGCTGGAACAGGCTTCATAGGATTTTTAGGTGGTGCTGCATCTAAGGAGGATTTTGATGCTTTGAAAGTAAAGTCGGTTGGCTCGCTAAAAGAGCTGTTAGAGGTGCTTCAATGAGAATCAAAATAAAAAATTCAACTATAAAGGCTGAACTAGCAGATAGCCTTTGGAAAAGGATGATTGGCCTAAGCCTTTCTAAAAAGAAGAACATGGTCTTTGCAATGGATTATGAAGCTAGGTGGTCTTTGTGGATGTTCCTGATAAGATATCCTTTGAAAATGATTTTCATTGACAAGGACAAAGTTGTGATAGACGTAAAGGAAGGTAAGCCGCTTTCTTTAGATATCCGGACATGGAAAACTTACAGCCCAAACAAGCCTTGCAAGTATATCTTGGAAACTCCTTTTGATTTAAAAATAAAAATAGGTGAAAAATTAAATTGGTAATCACTTGATGTTAAAGAACTTAGCTGCATTTTCAAAAAGTAATTTTTTAAATTCATTTTTTGTTAAATCTAACTTACTAATAAATTTAAGATAAAATTCATAATTAACGAGCGGATAATCTGTCCCAAACATTATTTTATCGATGTTAGTATCCGAATAGTAGATGCCTCTCATTATTGTATTCAATCTGTCCTCATAATATTTTATATGAGCCCAATTTGCCTTACCAACAACAAATCCAGATAGGTCAGCGTAAACATTATCATTCTTGTATATCAGCTCAGCCGAATCCATTATCCAGGGATTTCCTATATGACATAGTACAAACTTAACATTAGGAAATGATACCGCCACATCATCCACGTTTAATGGATGTGAATATTTTACCCTTGATTTCGGGCTTGAAGTGTCTCCTGTGTGAAGCAATATAGGTACTTTATTTCTTTCAGCCAACTCATAGATCAGTGTGCATTCTTCTTGGTTCGGATAAAAAAATTCATAACCTGGGAATAGTTTAATTGCTTTGAAAATTCCCTTTTTTATATCATCTTCTATCGCAGACAATTCATCAGGCTTATATTTTAAAGGGCTTATAGTACAAGCTCCTATAAACATTTCAGGATGCTCTAAAACAAGATTTTTTATCTCTTTATTTCCTGCAACAAAATGCTGAGCTATCTCTACAGGTATTGCAACTGCTTTTATTATATTATATCTCTTAAAATCCTTGGCTAAGCCGCTTAAACTAAAATCTATACCAGCTTCTTTGGCTTCTTTAATTGATGAAGTATCATTAAAACCAGGATGCATGTGAGCATCTATGATTTTCTGTCCCATACTAAAGTATTGAAAAGGATTTATATTAAAGCTTAAATAAAAGGATTATGGAAAATGAAATCTTGGAAAAGTACACTAAAGCAGGAGAAATAGCAGCTCAAGTCTTAGACTATGCTAAAAGAATTGTTAAAGAATATATGTTAGTAGTTGAACTAGCGGAAAAGATAGAGAATAAAATGTTTGAGCTTGGAGCAAAGCCTGCCTTCCCTGTTAATATCTCTATAAACGATATGGCTGCCCATTATCATCCTGCCTTAAATGACAAACTTTCTATCAAGGCAGAGGATTACGTAAAAATAGATGTTGGTGTTCATGTCGACGGTTTTATTGGCGACACTGCTGCTACTTTGCGATTAACTGGCAAGGACGAATTAATAAAATGTTCTGAGAAAATGCTTGATTCTGCCATCAGAATAATAAGAACTGGAATAACTGTTGGCGAAATCGGTGAAACTATTGAGAACGCTGCCAGGGAATTCGGATTCAATCCGATAAGGAACTTGACCGGTCATGGCTTGGATAGATACGATGTCCACGCTGGCTTGATAGTACCTAACATCAAAAACGATTCCAAGTATCAGCTGAGGGAAGATGAAGTGATTGCCATCGAACCGTTCTGCACAGCTGGCAGCGGCTTTGTAAAGGATTCTGGATCAGCTTTAATATTTAGATGGATTATAGATAGACCTACCCGCCTTTTAGAGGCAAGAAAAATTCTAGAACTATCAAGAGACAGGTATGAGAAACTTCCTTTTGCAAAAAGATGGATACAAAAAGAAATATCTCCATTGAAAGTTGAGCTTGCTTTAAAGGAACTGCTGGCTGTAAACGCCTTGTACGGCTATCAGCCATTAAGAGAAGATTCTGGTAAGCCAGTTGCACAATCCGAGCATACTGTTATAGTTAAAGAAAAACCAATTATCCTAACAGCTTTAAAACAAAAGTAAGAACTGCTTTTAATACTTCTTTTGCCAAGGCAAAGCCTGTTACACCTACCTGAACAAAAAAACCTGTTATTCCTGTGTCTGGTAAATTTATAGTGATTGCTAAAATAATGATTATTATAAATAAAATCAAAGACTTTCTCATAAATATAATTAACTAAGATTTTTATTTAAGCTTTCTCTTCTTTCTCTTTTTTCTTAACCTGTATAACAAGTTTATGCTCACTTAAACTATGAATTTTATTCTTTATGGAAGAAAGTATTGAAACCTTCTTTGACTCTGGTTTTGCTTCATGCGCTACGGACTTGCGACCCCTCATAAGGAATTCTGTAACATTGTTTCTAAATACAAAAATTAATCCAGCAGCTATAAAAGCAAAAATTAAAACTATATACCTCAAACTATCTGATCCTAATGAAAGGCCTGTTGGTCCTGTCTCAGTTACTGTAACAGTTGGTGCATTAGTTATATTAGTTGCTTCCTCGGTGTTATTCTGAGGAGCTTCTTGAGACACTATAAGTGTTATCGTTGCTTGTTGAGTTGTTGTATTCCCGGTAAAAGGATCGTAACCGATAGCAGAGAAAACTATGCTGTATGTTTTGTTAGTTGCATTCTCAGGAATATTTAGAGATAGTCTAACAGCATCTGTTCCACCACTATTACTCAACGTTGATATGTTGGTTTTGTCTAGTTTATACCAAGTCGAATCTATACCTGAAACTGAAACGTTAATGTTTGTAATATCGTCTGAAAATGCATTGATAAATGAAATTGTTACTGAGCTGTTTGAACCTGGCTCTAAAGTTAAACTAGAATTTGAAGGTGATATCGTAAAGCCTCCTGTTGAAGACTGATTTTGACTGCCACCGCCTAGATTATTATTCCAAGTTGGAACAGCCCAAGTCAATGTTCCTAAAATAGAAGAATATGTATAATTACTATTATTATTTGTTATATAACATGTATAAGTGTCGCTATTTGGTACAGAAGGTGTTGTAGCGGAACAGCTAACAGGATTACTCCCAGAGCACGTAAAAGAAGAAGAAGGTAAATATACACCACCTGTTATTGCTAAACTTGCTGCTGGATAATTAGATGCTGTGCATATTAAAGTTACTGTTATAGAAGCTGTAGTAATCCATGGTGAGGTACTGCTACCAACGCAATTACTACATGTAAAAGTCAATACTGTTTGAGATGGACTTATTATATAAGATTGATTTGTAGAAAAAAACCAAACATTGTTGGTGTCATTTGCAATCCATCTATAATTATAAGGTCCTCCAGATAAATCGGTAAAGTTAATCCAGTAACTTCCGTTGGTATCATTATACATTGCTATATTTTCATTATTCCAATTTGTTATTATATTTGTGGCACCTGTATAGTTTATAGATGTTACGTTAAAGTTTGCCTCAAAGAAAACATTTGAAACGTTTATTGGGAACTTTATTGAAAAATTATAAGATTGACTTGGATAGTAAGTATAAAGTGAGGAAGGCGAAGCTGAAAAGTTTGCAACAATAAAGTACATCGTGCCTAGAGAAAAGTTAGAATAATTCTGATTGCCTATAGCTTGAGCTGAGAAGTTAAAGACTCCATTGCCCAAAGCTGATGTATTAGTCAGATTTGTTGAAGAATTAGTATTATTTTGAAAGTTATCGTTGTATCCAGTAAAGTTAAGGCTTAAGCTAACATTCAAGCCAAGAGCGTCAGAAGTTGCTGTCAAATTTATTACATCGCCTAAATTGACAATCTGACTGGAGTTGCTTCTATTTACGTACAAAGTAACATTAGGAAGTCCTTGACTTACAGTAAAGTTCCATGTACTTGAATTGTTCCAGTTAGCACCATTATAAGCATACCAAGTCAAGTTATAATTTCCCACAGGACCTAATTGGTCTTGAGTAAAGCTAATCGAGCACAAAGAAGGCGGTATTGTATATATTGTATAGTTTAACAAAACTGTGGAATCTGTGGAACTAAAATTTGTTATAGAACCGTTAGGCCTTCCTAAAGTAAAATTACATATTGCTATATTTTCGTTTTCAGTATCGTTAGTCCAAACAGAAGTAAAATTAGAAATAAAACTTATACTATAATTTACAGGTGTACTACTTGTATTGCTCATCAAATTTGGTATCGCATATCCTCTAAATGAAAATAGCGATAAACATAAAACAAATAATAGAACAACTAAACTACTTTTTCTCATATTATCAGCTTTAAATTTGTAGGTTTGAAACGTATTTAATCTTATATTTCAGGCATACATATAAATATTACTTTCTAAATATTCTCTTTATGCCAAGAAAAAGATCCATAATAGCTGCTGCTCCTATGGCAGAAATTTTAAAGCAGGCAGGAGCAGAGAGAGTCTCAGAACCAGCTGCACAAGCTTTAGCAGCTGTTTTAAAGGAGATAGCCTTTGAAATAGCAAAGGATGCTGTTAAATTCTCTCACCACGCTGGTAGGAAAACGATTAAAAGGGAAGATATTGAACTAGCTAGGAAGAATGTTTAAAAATATGCTTCTTTACAAACGCGGCAAGCGAGATGTGAAAGAACTTCTGATGCATCTTTTCCTACTGCAGATGTAAGTAAATTTTCAGTTTCTTCAGCACTAAGTCCAAGGGATCTAGCAGCTACTTTTGTCAATTCCTTTGAACCTAACTTTGGAAAGTAAGTACCAACTCTTGTATTTACGTCCAATAAATGATCATAGACAGTGACAACCTTTTTTTCATTTTCAGTTAATTTTTCCATAAAAATAATTGGATAGAAAAGAATTTAACCTATATATCTTATGCTAGATCTATCAAAATCCTTTACCAGCTTTACTGGTGCATCTATCTTTGGCGCACCTTCTGGATAAATCAGATTTGGGAAGAACCTGCTCATGTCCTTTGACAGTTCAGCTATCGTGCTATCAGCTCCAAAAATCTCACAGCTTATTTCATAGGTCAACTTTCTAACCATTACTTCATTAAAGTATCCCAAACTGTGCAGATACTCGTGAAGCAATGTGGAAAAAATATAAGACTTTAAAAGATTCGGATTGGTTTCCTGGATTCTTTTTAGAGGAGTCTCATTCATTATTATGATGTTTGAACCTGAAACATAGTATGCTCCGACAAGTCCTTGAGGCAAGTTTCCTAATTCTATTAAACCAAGTTCCAAGCCTGCCCTGCTATGCTTTATTGTTTTCCAAACAACTTCCTTTATAACTTCAAATATTTCTGGGATTGAATTGGATTCGTTTAGCTTATGAACAAAACTTTTATCCATACTAACCAATATACCTTGTTGATTCAACTTTTTCTATTGCTTCTTTAGCTTTCTTTTCTTTAGGTAGTTTTATTGTTCCAAAATTCTTTTCAAATCTCTTTACGTTTTGCTGAAGTATGTCTAAGAATATCTTTGCAAACTGTGGGTCTAAGACTATTGTCTTGTGCTTTATTACAAAGGTTTGTTGGTTATTACCTTCAAAGCTATCGAACCTAGGAGTTGTTTGCGAAAAATCAACAACAAACTTGTTTGAAGAGTGTGACACTGTCACGTTGTCTGTAAAGAATGCTGGTTCGCTGTGGTCTAACGAAACGTTAACTCCTTTCTTTTTTTCATCCATTTAATCACCTTTAACCAATATATCGCGTTTCCTCCATTTTAGTTTTCCTCAAATCGTCTACAGCCTTTTGATATTTTGCATTTATATCTTCTGCTATTGATGGTTTGATTTTCTTTAAAGCTTTTTCAAAATGCTTGGGAGTAATCTCCTTTGCCTTGGGATCTTCCCTCAAAGCAAACAAACCTGCCTCTCTACTCAAAGCTTCTATGTCTGCACCAGAATAACCGTCTGTTTCTTTGGCTAATTTTTCCAGGTTAACTCCCTTTAATGGCATTCCCCTTGTATGAACTTTGAAAATCTCTAACCTTGTTTCTTCGTCTGGTGCTGGAACATAAATTAAACGATCAAACCTTCCTGGCCTTAGCAAAGCTGGATCAATTATATCTGGCCTGTTAGTTGTTCCTACCACTACAACTCCTTCCATTTCTTCTATCCCTGACATTTCTGTTAAAAGCTGTGAAACAATCTGCTCTGAAACTCTTGCTCCAACTTCTATTCCTCTCTTAGGTGCTAACGCATCTATTTCATCAAAAAGTATAATTGCAGGTGCTACTTGCTTTGCTCTCTTAAAAACATCTCTTAGTTTTCTCTCAGATTCTCCAACCCACATTGTTAAAATCTCTGGTCCTTTAACTGCTATAAAGTTTGTTCCTGATTCATTTGCTAATGCTTTTACAATATAAGTTTTCCCGCATCCAGGTGGTCCATAAATAAGAATTCCACGAGGTGGTTTTATACCAAGTCTTTTAAAGCAATCAGGATTTTTCAAAGGCCATTCAACAGACTCTTTCAAAGACTGCTTAACTTCTTCCAACCCTCCCACATCCTCCCATT
>Ga0315282_10001630_pt1 | contig 42062 bp, 43 predicted proteins | sample YL17G07_20_MG_FD_203693 | JGI IMG/M metagenome (GOLD analysis project Ga0315282, IMG submission 203693) | Sediment microbial communities from Yellowstone Lake, YNP, Wyoming, USA - YL17G07_20 | ecosystem: Environmental > Aquatic > Freshwater > Lake > Sediment | place: USA: Wyoming | collected...
TTGCCACAGCCGAGCCCAAGGTTTGCACCATCAGCAACCGCTTTCAGCTCTTCGTCCGAATATCCTATCTCTTTACTGGTGATCTGTACCAGATCAGGACCCCCACAGCACGAGGCTCCAGATCCGCAACAGGATGTCCCTTGCTTAGCAATCTTACCGTACCTGTCCTTTACAATGTCCTTAATGTTCTTTGAATCCATCTGACCCTCCTTTGTCTAAGACTATCATTTATCCGCCTACGCAGAAGACCACGGGCTCTGCCCGTGGATGAATGCGTAAACGGTGTCTGTGCCAATCCTGAACTGAGGTATCACTGCTTCGGTGGATTTCGCCACCGGTGGATAACCCTCCGAAGCCTTGGCTCCTGCGCACCGACCTTCCTACGCCCGCCGTAGCAGGCTTCGCGAAGGCGGGAGTGCTTCGGTGCCCAGGGGCGTAGGAGGGTATTCTTTTGGAGGTACCACGGGCTTAGCCCGTGGGGCTCCATATTTCACTGGTTCTTGGATGGTCCGGCCATCTCTTTCATCATGGGTCCGAGCAGCCCCTTCACCATGTCTCCAAAATCTTCAGCCTTGACCATTGAAATACAGCAGACTTTTCCATCCTTTTCCCAGCTAATGAGGGCCAATTTGTCTCCAGGTCGAATGTTTGCCTTGTCTCTTATTTCTTTCGGGAGTACCATCTGGCCCCGCTCATCAACGCTGATTAAGGATTCAACTTTACAACAACTCAAAGTACCTCCAGTCGCATCGGAACAAGATCCTATTTTAGCTTTTTTCCCCATTATCTCCCCCGATATCTTATGTAACTGAGTGTTCAGTTTTGTCTGATTACACTGACATTATAAGCTGTGACAAATAGACTGTCAAGGGTGTGTTAATTAAAATCTTTGAATGAAGCGATTAGCTTTTTGCTCAATATCAGAAATAGGAAAACACCATGGATTGTTAGTAGCATCTGATGGGTTTGGCAAGGAAAGAAAGGTTACGATGTCAACAAGCAAATAGCGCGGCGTGAAGAATTCTAAACTCTAAACCGTACAACTTGCCACGATGTTTCCCCTCCAAAGGGCTTCGGTATGAAAAACAAATCAAAGCCTTTCATTTGTTCCGTCTATTATACTCGAAATGTTGCATAGAAGGGTAGAAATTGAAAACAACATTTCAAGGAAGGAAGTATTGACCTGACTTGACGGTGTCAGTAAAGTCAAGTTTTGAGTTTCAGATAGTGCGAAAATCAGGATTTGACTTTACAACAGCTGAAGTGGTTCGATGACTTCTTTCTGAAGTCTAAAACGCCCCTCTTTGCTTCCAATCCAGCTTTCAACTTGATATCTTCAGTTTAGGCAAAGGGCAGGTATTGGCAAGCTGTAGGTAGTTTAGAGTCTAAGACTCTTCATCGCCCCATTTAATTTTATTTACACCACCTGATCTTCTTCGTAAGGCAAACTCGGTCAGACATTTATTCTGTTAGAGATAATGAAATGAAGGTTTGATTGTAGATCTGGGGATGCCAGCTATTTTACAGGCTCCTTTAGTTAGACCCGAGGGGAATAGCTTGGCAATATATGTGAATTTCAATCCTGTATCTCTGCATAGCATTTTGATCGGTGGTACGGTATCAAACTGAAGGTAGTACTGTCTCAAGTAATCTATCACCCTCCAGTGCTCTTCTGTGAGTTTTCCTGGCACCTCTCCTTGAGCGAGAAGCTCAGCAACATTCTTAGTCCACGTTCCGGGTTGCAATAGAAATCCCTCATCATCTGTCTCTGGAGAGAAAGTCTGTATTGCGGGTGCCATAGACCTTTTCACCTCCTATCCAATCTGCGGACAGAATTGGGTTGGATCAATCTTCAAATAATTTTATTAGATAAGCTCATATAGAAGAAGGCACGCTCGCACGTTACATACGAACAAGAACTTTTAGCCAACGAGGACATAAATCAGCTAAGTTTACTGATAATTATAGAGATCCGCATAAGTAATGCAACAGTCAGGGTAAAAAAGGGGGAAGATCGGATTGCTGAATACAACCCCACAAAAGGGGCTGAGAGGCAGCCAAGTTGCAGATCTCATCTGATAGTACGTCCATCAGCTCAGTTTGAGTATCTGGACGGCCGTTGGCCAAGGTACTTTTGAGGTGATTCCACACGCCTTCATCCGGGTTCAGTTCGGGAGCGTACGGCGGAAAGGGTTCCAAGTGCAAACGGGTCGTTCGGGCGAGAAGCTCCTCCATAGGGTCACCCCGATGAATCTTGCCATTATCTAGCAGAACGATCAGATGACCCTGTATCTGACGCAACAGATGGCGGAGGAATACTGCCACTTCTTCGGCCTGGATATTGTCCTCATACAGTTGGCAGTACAGCGTACAATGGAAGCGCTTCGGGCTGACGGCGATGCCAGAGATGGCGGAGATACGGTCATGACGATAGCGATGACGCAAGACCGGCGTCTGTCCCACAGGGCTCCACGTCTTACGGACCGAAGGGATCAAGAGGAAGCCCGATTCATCGACAAAGACGAGGTGGGCTGCCAGCCTTGTGCCGTTTTTTTTACACGGGGCCAGACGGATCGTTTCCATTCGGCGATGGCCGTTTCATCGCGCTCAATAGCCCGACATTCCGGCTTCTGGTGGCTCCAGCCTATCTGGTGCAGGAGCTTACCCACGTGATTGCGATGGTATCTCACTCCCAACCGACGTTCGATCAGATCGGCAATTCGCTGGGTGGTCCACAACTCTGTCCGGTATCCGTGTGCCATAGCCCCTTGGACCAAGAGACGAACGAGTTGATTTTTCTGTTTCGAGGTCAGTCGAGGTGGCCGACCCGATGCCGGTTTGGCTTTCAGTGCCTTCGGCCCACCGGACTGCAAAGCATTGCGCCAACGCAGAACGCTACTTGCGTGGCATCCTATACGTCGGGCAATCTCATGAAGGGAAAGCTTCTGCTTCAAGAACGGTGCCACACTACGCCTACGTTCTTCCAGCAATTTCGGAGACCCTTGAGGTCGCATGGAGACACCCCCTTTCAGGATGTCTCTATTATATTGCATTACTTATGCGGAAGTCAATATAATGTAAGATGTCAACTTGTTCAAAGAATTATTTATGTTGAGTTGTTTCTGTAAGAAGGAAGAGAAGCTTACATCTGACCTTTGTAATTTTGATAATAGAAGACAGCAGAAAATTTGCCTCTTGTATTCATTTATACGCTTTGGAAACACCCGAGTGGGCTAAAGGTTTTCTTTCGCTAGCATCGAAGAAAAAGAGAAAGAATCAGAGAGTTCACCCTGCAAAGAATGAGGCTGGCCTCAGGTAATGGCAGATTGGGAAGGAACCTTTTAGAATAAAGGGGAGTCCGGAGAATCTCCTTGGTGGTTTTGAACAACGAATGGTAAATTGTTAAAACCAGGAGGTAAAGAAAATGGCAAAGGCCTTGCTCGGTGGAATGGAAATCGAGATCGATGAGGACGGTTTCATTCAGGAGCCCGATAAGTGGAATAAGGACGTCGCCGAAGACCTGGCCAAAACGGAGAATGCTTCTCCCATGGGCGAGGAGCATTGGAAGCTGGTCAATTACCTTCGAGATTACTTCATTAAATTCGGGATTGCTCCGCCCATCCGTATGGTAGTCAAACAAACTGGAATCGATCTGAAAAAGATCTATGTGTTGTTCCCGGGCGGACCCGCGAAGGGAGCCTGTAAGGTGGCGGGCTTGCCCAAACCTACCGGGTGTGTGTAAGAAACGCTTTTCTTCTTCTCTCTGATTCAAAGATTAAATCCAGGTTACTGCGTGGACGTGGGTGGACGCTTCAGTCTGTGCAAAGAAGAATGAAGCGTTGTGTTTTAGGGGGAAGCAGAAGGAGAAAGTAAATGCGGTTTGTTTTGGCAGCTTTTACATATTTTGGCTACTTGTTCATCATTACCATGTACTCGGTGAAGATTATCAAATATCTCAGGCTTCCGATGCATCTCAGGTCAGAAGTCTATCCGGTCATCCCGGGCGACCAGGTGCCGAAAGAGAAACCATATTATGAAAACCTGGAATGGTGGACAAAACCGCGGCAACAAAACAAACTCCATCGTCTCTGGTTTCTCTTCAGCGATTACTTTTTCTTGCGAGAATATTTCCGCCGTGACCGAGGGTACTGGCTTGTAGTTTACCCTTGGCACATCGGTTTCATCTTCATCATTACCTTTCACATCCTGTCTTTTTTTGGTGCTCTGTTTGAATTGTTTGGGGTCTCCGTAGCCCCCAACTCATCCTCTTTATTTGGGATCGGATTGTATTACGTGAGCCTTGCAACGGGAGTGATCAGTTTCGTTTCAGGGCTTTTTGGAAGTATCGGTGTGCTCATCAATCGGCTTGTCAGATCCGACCTGAGGGACTATGCGTCTCCGCAGACCTATTTCAACTATCTTTTTCTGTTAATGGTTTTTTTGAGCGGGTTATTGACGTGGATAATTGCTGATCCCACCTTTTCGGAATATCGAGAATTCTGGAAAGGACTTATTGTTTTCAAGCCGATCGATGTTGAAACTGTGGAGGCTGTCCATATTCTGCTTTTCGCTTTTCTTCTCATCTATCTTCCGTTTACGCGATCCCTGCATTACATCACGAGACTTTTCGGGTTCTTACTGATTCGCTGGGACGATGAACCGAATTTACGCGGCAGTTTGCTTGAACGGGAAGTGGAAGAAGCACTTGAGCAGAAACTGAATTGGAAGGGGCCGCACATTCAGTCTGGCTCTACCTGGAGAGACGTTGCCTCAGGAGAGGCCTCACCGGGACGAAGTGGGGTTTAATGATGGGTAGGCGTGTAAGAGTCAGCGACATGGGTCGTAAGGGAGATCCCCTGGTTGAGATTCGGAGTCAGGATCTCATGCCGATTCCGGCAATCTCCGCCAATGCCCTTCAGGAACCTTTGTCAAAGGGCCTAACCGAACAGCAGAAACGGGAGCTCGAATGCTCTCTCGATGGATTTGTCGCAATTGGGATCCCGCGGCCGAAGAGTCATCAGGAAGAAGAGGCTTTGGTCAAGAAATTTCTCGAAGGTCTGAAAAAGCTCTTCGAAAAGGAGAACAACTGGACTTTTTTGCAGCCACTGGTTCACTCCATGGACTGCTGCGTGAAGTGTCAACTCTGCAGCGAGTCCTGCCCGGCCTATGTGGCAAGCGGGAGAAAAGAGATTTACCGGCCGACGTTCAGACCGGAATTGCTGAGACGACTCATCAACAAGTATATCAAGGGGCAAGGGACCTTTCTCCTGAAGGTGACGCGGAGCGATATTGAGCTCAACTTCACGCTGATTGCAAGACTTGCGGAGTTGGTGTATCGCTGCACGCTGTGCCGGCGGTGCACTCAGGTCTGCCCGTTGGGTGTGGACAATGCGTTGGTCAGCAGGGAGATCCGAAAGCTCTTCAGCCAAGAACTGGGCATTGCACCCCGTGAGATTCACGAGCAAGGAACCGTTCAGCAATTGAAAGTGGGATCCACGACAGGGATGACTCCTCCCGCCCTTCACGATATCGTTGCCTTTATCGAAGAGGAGATCAAGGAAAAGATGGGCAGAGACATCAAGATCCCTATGGATAAGAAAGATGCCGATGTTCTCTTGCTTCACAACGCAGGGGAGTTTATGTCGTGGCCGGAGAACATCGAAGCCTTTGCCATCCTTTTTGATGCGGCCAACATCAACTGGACCCTGTCCAGCGAAATTGCAGGTTATGACGCAGTCAACTATGGCGTATGGTACGATGATGTCCAGATGGCTCGAGTTGCAGTCAAGCATGCCGAAGCGGCCAGAAAACTTCGCGTGAAGAAGATCAATGTCGGAGAATGCGGGCATGCCCATAAAGCCTTCATTGTGACGGCAGACCGCGTGCTCACAGGTGACCTCAACATACCCAGGGAAAGTGTGTTTCCCCTTCTGGAAGACTTGGTCATGAGCGGCAAGATTCGTCTGGATCCGGCCCGGAACAATTTTCCAGTGACCCTTCATGACCCATGTAACATTGTCCGGCTGATGGGAATTGTCGAACCCCAACGTCGGATTCTCAGAAAGATTTGCCCTCAGTTTGTGGAAATGGAGCCTCACGGCGTCGACAATTATTGCTGTGGAGGAGGAAGTGGATTTGCAGTCATAAACTCCCGAAATTTCAAGGACTGGAAAGTCCACATCTCGGGGAGAATGAAATTGAAGCAGATCCTCGAGGCCTTCAAGGATGTTTTGGATCCGACGATCAAGAAATATGTGTGTGCACCATGTTCGAATTGTAAGGGACAAATTAGAGACCTGATTGACGCCTATCATCTCGGCCAGGGCCACAACATTCGATACGGGGGATTGGTGGAGCTGGTAGTGAATGCTATGGTAGATATCGAAAAGCCATTCATCGTGTGGGAGTGACGACTTCAGAATTTTGAAGAAGCAAAGTAATCATAAATGAACCCGAAGGCAAAGTGTTTTTGCTCGGAATCCCAGGCGGTTTTCCAAGCGAATGTGCTCCGGGATCTCCCTCCCAATAAACCACTCTCCCAACTTGTGAATCACATCTTGGGCCGTTATGTTGTTAACCACGGTAATGTCTAGACATTCTCTGGTATATTTGTCAAGGATCGCTCTTCTTCTGCTTTTTATCAGAAGCTGGTTGAACGGACCGAGTTCCCAGGATTTTCGAATTCATCCCCAGAAGATACAAGATCGTTACTGAGAAAGTGACACAGCAAACGAAAGAGCTCTGTTGAGAACTACAAGAATGTGAAATAACCACCCTCCCGCCTTCAAAGTGAATAATATCGCAGATCACGTCCATTTTAGCCCTTGACAAATTATGAGCATATGCTTATAATTAATGGTAACGGAGGAATTCCAAATGGCAAGGCCAATGAATTGTAGACGGGTGGGTTCCATACCTCACAGTGACTACTTCAAGCCAAGAGGTATTCCTCTTTCCATGCTAGAAGAGGTCGTTTTAACGGTTGATGAGTTTGAGGCCGTCAGGCTTGCTGACCTTGAGGGTCTGTACCAAGAGCAGGCAGCGGGAAAAATGAATGTCTCCCGCCAAACCTTTGGTCGCATTATCGAATCCGCCCATAAAAAGGTGGCAGAGGCATTGGTTCAAGGCAAAGCATTAAAGATTGAAGGAGGTGAGTTTGAGATGGCACCGATGAGAAAATTCAGGTGTGACGAATGCCAACACTCTTGGGAGCTCCCCTACGGAACGGGCAGGCCGGAAAACTGTCCTTCCTGTAAAAGCGGCAATATCCATAGAACACAAGAAGATAGAGGATATTCGAGGGGCTTTGGCAAGGGGCAAGGTCGATGTTGCCGTGGAAACCAACAAAAACAACAGGAATAGAATACCAACAATTTGTGAACAGGGGGTGACGGAGCAATGGGTTGTTGTTTCAATGATCACTTCAGGAATGCATCCAACGCATAAAACGAGAAAGGAGAAAGTCATGAAAGTAGGTTTTGCGGTTCAGACAAACGAAGGAATGGAGAGCAAAGTTTATGATCATTTTGGTTCGGCACCGGCCTTTATCATCGTCGATACCGAGGGAAAAGAAGTTTTGACAGTGAATAACAAAGATCTCCATCACGTCCATGGTGCATGCAATCCGATCATGGCCCTCGATGGGAAGGCTGTGAATGCGATGATTGTTGGGGGGATCGGTGCAGGAGCATTGACCAAACTGAACGCTTTGGGGATAAAGGTATACGGAGCCGGGGCCTCGACTGTTAAAGAAAACCTTTCCCTATTGAGTGAAGCTAAGCTCCAGGAACTTTCAGTACATAATTCTTGCCGATCCCATCAGGGTGGATGCGGACATTAACAGGATCGTGAAGAACAATATCTGTGAGACATTAAAAATAGACGGGCAGACAACGGACTGCTTTAACAATGAGAAGGGGGCTTTCCCCCCTGTAGAAAGAACAAGGTCTATATAGTAAGGAGAACCATCAATGGACGAGGGAAAATGTGAAAACAATACAACCTGTGAAACCTGTAACCAAACCAGTTCTTGTACTCAGCAGGAGAAAGAAACTCACGCTCAAGGGAGGTTGAATACCAGACTTTCCCACATTAAACACCGGATCCTGGTGATGAGTGGAAAGGGTGGTGTGGGGAAAAGTACGGTGTCCACCAATTTAGCTGTGGCCCTATCGATGGATGGATTGGAGATTGGGCTGCTCGATGCCGATATCCATGGCCCCAATATCCCCAAGATGCTTGGAATCGAATCCCGGCCGGTTGTTGGATCTGGCGATGGGATGATACCCGTGGAAGTGTTTCCGGGTTTGAAGGTTATGTCCACGGCCTTCTTCATCGGGAACCAGGATAATCCTGTGATTTGGAGAGGGCCCCTGAAACACAGTGCCATTAGCCAATTCCTGGGAGAAGTGGAGTGGGGGGATCTCGATTTCCTCGTTGTCGATCTTCCTCCCGGGACAGGGGATGAGCCTCTCAGTGTAGCTCACCTAATCAAGAATGTGGACGGTGCGGTTGTGGTAACAACACCTCAAGACGTTGCTTTGCTGGATTCTCGGAAGGCGGTTATTTTCAGTCGCATGCTCAGTATTCCTGTGATCGGGATTGTTGAAAATATGAGCGGACTGGAATGTCCTCACTGTCACAAAGGGATACCCCTTTTTAAGATCGGAGGAGGAGAGAAGGCTGCCCTTGATCTGAAGGTTCCCTTTCTTGGGAGGATTCCCATCGACCCGGAGATGGTCACAAATTGTGACAGAGGAATGCCATTTGTCATGTCTTACCCAAAGTCTGAGACAACCAAGGCCTTCAGACAAATAGCCGATCGTTGCAAGGAATATGTAGGTCTTAATGAGACTAGGAAAACAGCACAAAAGGAAGAACTTCCTTGTCATTTCAGGGAACAGCACGCCAAGAGATGAGGCCGAGGCGAGTATCAGCAGAGATTAAAGTTCTTGAATAAGGGGTAAGGATGTCTGAATATAAGAAATGTTGTTATTGGGTAGACTTTCAAAGGTTAAAAGCTGTTCGGGAGCGTCTTGAGAAGGATTTCTATCAGAGATGGTTTGAGGGTTATCAGGTCAGTGAATTTTTCGATTTTGGGAAAATCATTTTGAACCATTCGGCAAATCGTGCCAACTTTGTTGATCCTAAGTTTTTCAACGACATGAATGGTAGAAAGGTTCCTTATTCAATCGCCAACAGTATCCAAGTCTGTTCTTCGTGCCTCGAGTTTTTCAATCTCCTGGGGAGTCGATGGCCTGTGAAGTATGTGGTCTCCTGTATCGGTACTGTGCAATTTGCTAAGCTTCCCATCGACGATTATTTTAAGGTGGTGACTTCAGAAGCAATGTAAAGGAGAAGATATGCCAATCTACGAATACCTATGTGAGAAGTGTGGTCAAGTAAATGAATTTCTTATCCTGGGAACTCAAAACCGGCTGCAATGCGAACAATGCGGGAGCGAAGACTTAACCAAGCTTATGTCCGCTCACAATACGGGCAGTGGCTCATCTCGGAAACTTACTGAGCCCAGTTCTGGAGGTTGTTGCGGAACACCCAATTCTTGTGGCACACCGGGGAGCTGCTGTTCCGGGTAGATGCCAACTCTTCAGTGTCTCTGGTAAAAGCGAGTGGTTTAAAGAGAGATTAACGATTACACCTCTTCCTCGGTAACGATCTCATTCTTAATCAGAGACAACAATTCTTCAAATACGGGGAGGACGTCGGTCTTGAATCTGCCTGCTACGAGCAGGAACATGATATTGTCCCCGACCTTCAGATTTCCGGAGTTGATCCAGACCTTTACCTCTGCGACCCCGATTCTCTGTTTGAAAATGGGGATAACGGAATTTAGCCTTTTCTGGTCATACGATAGTTTGATGCCTTGCACGGGTCTGCCCGAGCTTGAAGTTCCCCTGACAATACCATTATGAACCATTATCATTCCGAGATCTTCAGGATTCGCCCTCTGCTTTATCTCATCGAGCCATTTGTCTACCATCAAGGTTTCCTCCGCGTTGCTTCCCCAGACGATCCTTTCTATTTTAGAAAGAAATAATAGAGGAAAAATATTATAAAATCAACAAAGACACTGAACAGATTCCCTACAGATGGTTCAACAAAAAGTCCGAAATTTGCTAACGTCTAATGGGGAAGAAAAGGAAAGGAAGAAAGGAAAAAAGATGAAGGATGAAGCCATTTCATTGAGTGCAGATTTTAGGAAATGTATTGAATTTCACGGCCATGCGTGTCCGGGATTGGCCATTGGATTTCAAGGCGCTCGAACCCTTATGGAACGGTTGGGAGTCAGGAAAGCACCCGATGAAGAGTTGGTTGCGATCGTGGAAACAGATGCCTGTGGCGCAGATGCCATTCAAGTGATGACGGGATGCACCTTTGGGAAGGGCAACTTTCTTTTCAAGAATTATGGGAAGCATGCTTTTTCTCTAATGGACAGAAGGAATGGGAGAGGAGTACGTGTTTGCCTACGGCCCGATGCTTTCAAGATGGACCAAAAATCTCTTTCCCTTTCCGAAAAGGTCCAGAAGGGCAACGCGTCATCAAAGGAGATAAAACGGTACGGACAACTCCAGCAGGAGCGGGTAGAGAAAATTCTAAACGCCGATACTGGGTCTTTGTTCAAAATTGAAGAAGTTACCCCTGAAGTTCCTGCTAAGGCCAGGATCATGGACTCTGGAATCTGTGATTTTTGCAAAGAATCAACCAAGGTAGATCTTTTGCGTACAATCGATAGCAAAAAGGTATGTATCCCTTGTGCTGAGAAACATGGTTTCGGGATTGTATTACCTTCTCGGCCCGTTTCTTTCCTTTGATACTTTGTTAGATAACCCATGAATTCTGTAGCAATCAGGACGGTTAAGGACGTCAATTTTGACAAGCACTTTGATGCTAATTGACGGGATTGGGATTCCAAAAGAAAAAGGACATTTAAGAAAAGGAAGGAACGGAGTGAACGCAGCAAGGGAGGGATAAAATTGCTTTACGCGTTTGATGGGAGAAAACCGGAGATTGGTAGACATGTTTACGTAAGTGACCAAGCTGTAGTCATAGGTGATGTGAAGATCGGGAACGGCTGTTATGTGGGACCTGGAGCTATCCTAAGGGGAGACTACGGTAGAATTGAGATTGGATCTGGTACAGCCGTTGAGGAAGGTGTAGTTATTCATGCACCCCCTGGTCAGGTTTGCCAAATTGGAAAGAAAGTTACCTTAGGACATGGGGCTATTATCCACGCAAAGTGCGTTGGCGATCTGGCTGTAATCGGAATGGGAGCAGTGTTAAGCCTGGGGGTCAAGGTTGGGGAAAGAGTCATCGTTGCAGAAGGCGCAGTGGTGAAGACGAACCAGAAAGTGTCAGCAGGTGTTGTCGTCGCAGGGAACCCTGCGAAGGTAATTCGAAACATCACACCTGAAGATGGGAAGCGGTGGAAAAGGGGAAAGCAACTCTACATCGATCTTGCTAAGAAATATCTGAAAATTGGGTTACAACCGATAACCAATGAGGATGAACCGGCTTTAAGAACTCTAGCAGGGAGACTATCGAAGAAAAGGTAAGACTTGTTCGATAGACGAATGTCCTCGGTATCAATTTGGCAGTCGGGTTTGGCCCACTCGTTGCAGACTCCCTCCGAGAACGCGGAAGGAGGGTAAAGGTGTCCTATCAATGTGCAAAATGCGATAAAGAAATAGAAAAGCAACAAGGATATGAATATCAGGGCAAGCTCTTCTGTGAAGACTGTTATATGGACATCCTATCCCCTCCCAAAGGCTGTGATCCCTGGGCCGTTCATTCGGCTCAGACTTTTCCAAAAGGTAAGGACAAAATCTCCACCTTGACACCTTTGCAGCTAAAGGTCGTCGACTACATCAGGGGAAAGGGAGAGGCCACCATAGAGGAGATAATGGAGAATCTTAATCTCGCTGAAGAGATATTGAGAAGAGAGTTTGCTGTGCTTAGGCACATGGAAATCCTCAAGGCAACTAAAAAGGGAGATAAGATCTTTTACTTATTGTTTTAGAAACACTACCTCAAGGGGTTTTCTTAAGAAATGGGCGAGATCAGGTGGTTATGATCGTCCTTCTCCAGGTCGATTTGCACCCAGTTCACCTCTGTTTATCGCCTGGTTTCCGGTGGTGCCGCAATATTTGAACCCCTTATCCGTTGGCGCTTCTTTCTATCCGTTGCCATATTTTATGTCTCTTCCAGTTCCACTTTTAGGGAAAGGAATGTCAACATATCCTTTAATGCGATAATGCCAACCAAACGGTTCCCTTCAGTCACCATGAGGCGACTGAGACCAGATTTGCTCATGACCGAAAGGGCTTTCATAGCGTCAGACTGGGACCCTATTGTGTTTTCCGGAGAACATGGACTCGTAATTTCTCCGACTTTCCTATAAGCCCATTCTTCCCGCGGAATCTCCTTCACCTGTCTTGTCGTCACACACCCGATCAGTTTGTCCGTGTCCTCCACCACCGGAAACATCTTGTGATGGTATTTATAGATATAATCTTCCACGAGCCGGTCCACAGAGAGCGAAGGGGTAATCGTGACAGGGTCGCTCTTCATGAACCTTCGAACTTGTTCCCCCTCCAGTGCTTTGCGAATAAGAAGCTGTTGATACGACGTTTTAGCAGCCCCCTGGAGAAACATTCCAATTAAGAACCACCACATGCCGCCGATGAAGTTCCCCCTGAGAAATTGGAAGGCCCCTACGATCACCAGGAGGATGCCGAACCCTCTTCCAATCTTAGATGAGATATGGGTGGCCCACCGGAGATTCTTCTTCCAACCCCATAGAATTGAACGGAGCACACGACCTCCGTCGAGAGGAAAGGCGGGGACCAGATTGAAGAAAGCCAACAGGAGATTGATGTATGCAAGATATTGAACGACTCCGTTTACTGCTTCTGACCAACTATTCAGTCTACCAAGGGCATAGATCCCATAGAAAATGACACCAATCACGATACTCGATACCGGCCCCGCAATAGCCATCATAAATTCGGCCCTGGGACTTCGTGGTTCATCGCCCATTTCAGCAACACCGCCAAAGATAAACAACGTAATACCTTTAATGGGCAAGCCGTATTTTTTTGCAACAAGGGAGTGGCACAACTCGTGGAAAACGATTGAAAAGAAGAGTCCAAGGGCTCCCACAATCCCCATGACCCAATAAGTTTCTGTTGAAAGATTCTTGTAACGAAAAGGAAAAAGACCGACGGATAGGGACCAGGCAATGAGAATAGCCAAAATGAGCCAGCTCCAATCGATCCCAACCTCGAAATCGAAAATCCTAAATAGTTTGATCCGTTTTCCAAACATGATTCACCTCCCCAGGGTTCTTATTAAATTTCTTAATCCGTTAGTCTCGGATGACTTCTGTATGTAAACATCGCCTCTCTTTATCTCGTGCATCTGCCATGTCTGGTTTAGGAATATACTCTTTTCCCATGAGACTTCGTCCCAAACCTATTCCAAACGAGACGGGTTGTGGGGCGAAATGCGAATCTCATTCTCTACAACGGACACACCCGACGCCGACCAGGCCATGCGCTCCGCCATCTTCTTCCTTAGGGACTCGCCGCTTTCCGTCCCCCTCTCACGAAGGGTTTGGCTTTCTCGCATGAATCGTATTATCGTCTTAGGGATACAACCCACAATATCAGGAATACTTTTTTTGTCAATAATGAAAAAGAGATTGTGAGAAATTATCTTTTTCAGCAGGTTTAGGGGGAGGTATTGGTATAGGTTGAGACAAAGATTATTAATTTCCGTTTGAAATCTTGTGCGATGGAACAAAAATGAACAATCAATGTTTCAGTAACACACGCGATGGAGTTGAAAGTTCCTCGCTCCCCGATGGCCAGATAGCTTGCCAATTTCCTCTCCTTCCCAGAGGTTGCAATATGAACGCCAAATCAAAACCTTAAATCGAACAGCGTATTGCGGTTTGATTTGAGAAACCCTGAACCTGTGCACTCTCTGCCCATGAACGTGTGATGGACAAGTGGCGATTCGTAGAAAGAGGGAACCTAAGATGTGATGGCGTCTTCCTGGCACCTGTAAAAAAAGGAGCCGCAGATCTAGAATGGTGTCGCAGGATCTGTCGTTGTTAGGGATGCTGCGATGGCCGCAGAGGCATTCGATGATTATTCCCTCCCGATGTTTCTCAATCTCTTCATAATACTGGGATGTTCTTCAAGCACTTTGAGAAAGTTGGCCCGGACTCTTGCGGCGCTTCCGCTAGTGAGTTCGGGCGGTAACAGGTGTCCATACTTGTTTAGATATTCGTCGCAAACGGCCAGCTCTTCATCCGTCGAGAGAGTTTCCCAGAAATTGCTGATTCTTGCCGCAATCTCATTTCCGGCATAACCGTCTGCCATTCGTCTGGCGACTGCCTTCAAGACACCGTAGAGCCCGTGTTCTGTCCCTGTCCGCACCATCTCGAAGGCGGCTTTTTCACCGTTTGGGCCGTATTCCTTTATCAGCCGCTGGTAGCAGCGCCCCCAGTCAATGTCAGGGTCCAATGAGCGCGAAGGCCGAAGCCGTAAGACTACGTTTTCTACATGACGGTAGAACTTTGTCAGGACGGTCCTGAACTCTTCCCAGTCCTCAATGATCCCTGATTTCACCTTGAAGGAGTTGAGGGCTTCGTCCGCGCGGGCGGATACCTGGTCCAGGGTGCGGGCAGGGTCGATGCTTTCGAGTAGTCGGTCCAATTTGGTTTTCATGGTTCATTATCCCTATAGGCGCCGGAAGATCGACGAAGTTCTTTGCAGGGCTGTTACGTAAGACTGGATCAATTCCCGGTAATCGCTCGCGTAGCGCTCAGGCTGGTTGGTCCGAATCGAAGACGACAGGTGAACCCCACACTGAGCTATAAATTGGCGAATGATTTCCACTTTTTGCTCCCACGAGTTTGGCGCCACGTGGCGGTCGAACGCGTCGCGAATGTATCGTTCGACAGACTCGGCCTTGAGGCCTTCGGCGATCACGTCAAGGACAGCCCGCATTCCGCCGTTCGTACCATTATGAGCGTCGTTGTAGGCAGCCACTATGTCTCCGCCGCGGCGACGGTATTCCCGCTCGACCAGCTCCTTGGCTCGACTGGCAGCCTCGGAGACCGATAGACTTCCTCCATGCGAAACACAAACGGTAAAGTGGGTGCTGTAATATTTAGCGATGATCCAGTTAAATTCGTCGAAGCTACCGACGGTGTTGGAGCTCAGGGAATGACGCATCCGGGCTTCGTCATGGGGAATGCCAATCCTCTGGGCAATCGTCCTTTCATCTAACTCTGCCAGCAGGTTGTTGATCATAACGCACCTCCTTCTTCTTAAAGAGAACGAAAGACTGAATTCACTCGCCCCATGGACTCTAAGTAAGTCCTTATAATGGCCTCGTAATGAACGCCAAAGCGTTCTGGCGGCTGGGATAAGATGTCCGGTCCGAGATGAGGCTCAAGGCGTTTCATAAGTGCCCCCATCAGGCCGACCTTGCTTTTCCAATCCAGAGGGTCAAGCGCCGACTTCAAGACGCGGTTCACATGCTTTTCCTGCTCCTCTCGCTTGAACTGTTCCGTCACCAGATCCAATACAAGCCTAAGTCCACCGTTTATGGCATTCCGGGCCTCTGCCAGAGCCGCCTGGAGGCCACCTTTTTTCGAAAACGTCCTTTCAAGAAGTGCAAATGCTTCCGGCCCGGCAGCGTTTGAGTCAACCGGATCGGGCAACTTTCGGATGTGCCGTACGAGGTGGAGGTAAAACGAGGCAATCGTGTCGTTGAACTCTTCGTAGGAGTCGACCGTCACCGAATCCATGATGTAGGCAGCCCGGGCCGTATCTATGGGCAGCCCAATCAGATTGGTTAGTGTCTCTGCACTTATTTCGGAGAGGATGGATTGAAGTGTTCCTTTGTATTGGTCAGTTCCCGTGCTCTCACCGGGTCCGGTCGGGTTAGGAACCCTGGCTGGAAGCCATGTCTTTTCTGCGAAGTCAGCCCTGAAAAGGAGTCGCACGTCTTCGTGGTCAGATTCTTTGGCGAATTGAGTGAGTTGAATGCATTCGGACATGGGGATCAATGGGAAGTCGAGCTTGAGACGGCGAATTTCCGGTGGCAGCGACTGGATGAGCCGGAGGAGGCCACGGCCAAGCCCACGGGGGTATGTTTTTCTGTGAATCTGAAATTGAGCGAGGGCCAGCAAGAGATCTCTCGCGTCATCATTCCGACCCTGGAGTAGTTGATGCTCCAGAATGGCGAAGAACCGCTTTTCATTGTTTTGAGCCAGGAATTGAACTGCTCTCCCGACCACTGTTTCTGCGGTGAACGTTGAAACAGAGGCCATATAAAATCCATTCCTTAAGCTTGCTAACGCTGCTTCTTCGTCCGAAAAGACTGCCCGAACCAGTTCGCCCATGTCGTGGACGGCAATTGTCCTGATGCTCCGCTTGGCTCTGGCGAGGGCGTCATCCGTTTTTTGTCTCTCACCCGGAAAAAGAGAGTCCAGGGAGCTTTCCTCGGCAATTGCCGGATGGACGAATCTCTTGATGGAGTTAGCTTCAACGGCCGCTGCAAACTTTGTGGGCAGGTTCCTCACCATCCTGATGTCGCCGTCCGGCGAAGCGATGTGACCAGTCGAAACAATATCCTCCGGTACAGCCATTTGCAGGCTAGCTGACAGAATTGCCAGGAGTATCGGTACATCGGCCGAGAATCCTGAAATGTTCAAACCGACTTCCGTTATGGATGCAGCATCCAGATTGACCACAGAGATGTCGAAGTATTTCTCAGGGAGATTCAAAGCTCTCAAAATACTATCCGCTGCAGACAAAACCACTTCCATAATGTGGTCGGCAGTTTTCTTCTCGAAAGTGGCCGGCCCTGTGAATCTGACACGTTCCCCACCTCCCTTCTCACGAACACGGACGACAACGGTTGTGATGACCGCCGTCGCACCGTCACCATGGCCAAAAACGAGCACCGTGTTGGCCCGGCCCGCATATGACGATGTTTTTCCTATATCAGCCAAGATTTGAATCTCCGATTTTTAGTTCGAGACGGCCGCTTTCAGTCTCTGGAAAGACCCGGATGATCAGCTCGCCATTGAGGAGTATCATCTCGCGCGTCGTTCTCCTGGATGCATCCCCGGTATCGGCCGCCAGATCCAAGGCTTGCTCAGGAAAAGCAGCGGTCCAGATGAGTTCCTGCTCAGTGAGTTCCTCCTGCCAGATGACGCGACCGGTGTCCAGCTTGACAGCGTAGTGGCCTGGCTTGACGTCTCCGATCTCTTTAGTAAAGGATCGGCGCTCGCAGAGGATGGAATCGATGCGTTCTCCGTTCTCCTCAATGATTATTTCAGGGATCCTGGGCGGCATCTCAGATTTCGATGTCTCTCTACGAATTTTTTCAAACTCACCTTGCCAGGCTGGTTGCGACCCGATCAGGGCCAGGACAGCCTGGATTTCACTTTCGTCTCCTTCCAATAGATCACTAGCCACCATCAGGGCCAAACACCGGATTGCCTCGAAACCGATATCCTCTGGCTGTTGGGAAAGCCTTTCCCAGTTCTTTTTGACCTCCGCGATGAATCGCTGGAACTGTAGGAACCCTCGCTCATATTGTGGCCGTCGGCCCAAAGCTTCTATCTCCTCGATGGCTGCCCTGAGCGCCAGCTTCGGTTCGGGCTGTCCGAGGGCATCCGCTATTATGGATAAAAAGTAGAGGCCTTTAGCCATGACTGGTTTCCTCCCCGCAGTACAGATCGCTCCTCTCCAAGGTGCTCTGGACCTCCTTCCAAAAGCCTGTGGTGATTGCCACCTCTCTGAAGGTAGGGTGTGTTGATAGTACCTCAGCTGTGTTTAGCCAGAGATCAGGTATGGCCGATTCCGTTTGGAGCCATCTGGACCCTGCAAAGCGACTAAATGTGGCTTTTGAAAGCATGAAATCCCTGGCTACCTTTCCGTCCTCGTACTCTCCACCGCTTACATCCTTAAAGATACGGAGGACTAACTGTTTCAGCCTTTCTTTCCCAAGCCTCCTGATAGACCGACGCTGGCGATGGATGTTCCCGGCCTTTTCCTCGGCAACCACTTCGGCCAACGATATCCCGAAGGTCTCGCCTGATTCCAACCATGGCGGGAGCCTTTCCTCATTTGAAAGGTGGGTGTTCTCCCTCAAAGGTACAAACCCCTCTCTCACCCACTTCCGGTCGATGATTCCCTGGATCCTCTCACGTTCTCCCGATCGCCGCGGCTCTGGTTTATCGATATTCTTCTCCAGCCACGCTCGGCGCTCCCGGCCCTCCAGGGATACGGGAAGCCAGACGCAGATTGTACGACCCTTGACACTCCAGTAGTATCGGGACCGGAAGGGATTGGCCTCTCGTTTCGCCTCAAGAACCGAGAGATAGAAGTGACGTCTGACCAGGCCGTGCATGATCATTGCCGCTCTGGCCTCCTCCTCGATATCGTTAGCAGGAGGTTCGGTCTCGAATGACAGGGCTAAGCGATCGAGGAAAGCCTTAAAATATAAGCGGCAGTCTGCTCCCTTGCGTTTCACATTCCAGTCACTTTCATTTTGGACGTCCAGAGAGGACTCGTTGTCGCCACGCAGGTTGCTGAACTTGTCTGCAGTAAGGTCGTAGGCCCTCTCCGCTACCTCATCGGCGTTGGGCCCTATCCAGACTCTCCTTGCTGTGCTTTCCCGAAGCTCGTTCAAGTAATCGACGAAGAGCAATGGAGGTCTGCCTTTGTAGCCGAACAATGTGCGATTATGGTGGAATTCCTCCAAGGCAAATCGGTCGCTTTTTTCCACGATTTGCTTGATCAAGTTTACCAGAGGGAAATTTCGATACCACACCTTACTTGTGGAGTTCACTTGTGTTCCGATGACCTCAAGAAGCTTCATCTCGTCGATTCCCTGAGTGCTGGTATCCTGCTTTTCATCTGCATGACCTGCAGGTCTACAGATCGGGCAAGGCGCAGGGTCTTTCTGAATTCTCTCTGCATAAGTGTTTGATCGATTTCCCGGCGCATCTCTCTAATCCTCGTGAGGACTTCGATGATCGGCTTCAGGTCCACTGCTCCGGGGTTAAGTTTCAGTCCCTGACAAAAACATTCCAGCGCAGATTCCCAGCGCTCCTCCTGGAGTGCTCTCAACCCTTCCTCCATAATAATTGCGTATCGTCTCGCCCTGGCGCCGAGTTTTGCCTGAATCAGGTGGCCTGCCGGGTGATCCGGATATATCCTGATTGCCTCCTCGAGCAGCCCGGTCAGGTCCGACAGGTCTCCCGCCTCAAGATTCCTAGCAATCTCCTGGTAAAACTGTTCTGCCTGACCGAACCTTGCCGAAAGCTCTTCCCTTAATTGCCGGGCACCAGTGTGGTCGGGTTTAGTTTCTAGAGCTTTTTCTGCGAGCCTGGCAGCGTCCTTGAAGTCACCCTGCGAAAAAGAGCGCGAGGCCATTTCCCAGGTCTCCTCCAGGGTTTCCCCGGTGCTCGCCTCCAGCGGGATAGCAGCCGGTTTGTCCTCCAGGTCATCGAGTAATTCCGCAACGCTCTGATATCGGTGCGCCGGGTCCTTTTCGAGGCACCTACCGACTACACTGGCCAGCTTCTCCCCGACCTCGGGTAGGCGCGGAGCCGGCACTTCCAGGTGAAGCTCCCGGAGCCGTCGAAACGGTCCTCCAAAGGGCAACCGGCCTTTGGGGCTGAGCAACTCGTAGAGAATCAGGCCAAGGGAGTAGATGTCTGCCCTTGCATCCAGGTCGTCTGAGTGGGCCACAATGAAGTGCTCCGGGCTCATGTAGGAAGGTGTACCCAGCTCTGAGGGTAACGTTTCCCATTGGAAACCACTCGACTTTTGAAGTAGTTGGGCGCAGCTTGCCGCTCCGAAGTCCGAAACCTTCAGGACGCCATCCAGAAAGAGAAGGTTTTCAGGTTTCAGGTCGAGATGCGTGGCATTCGCCCGATGAATGGCGTCCACCCCACGGCATGCCTGTTTGAGGTACTCGAGCCCTGTGGTTTGACGGGCCTCCCAATCCTCCCGGTGATCCACCAGCCACTTTCTAAAAATACCGCCATTCGCAAATTCCATGGATAATACCAGCAAGCTGCTCCCGCCCCACGGCACAAAATGGAGATCATATACCCTAATCACATGCTGAAAGTCCGAGATTTTGGCGTAAATTGCCATCTCGCGCTGCAGCTGCAACGCCGCGATCTCCTCACTCTGAGGACCGACGTCGGTGACCTTGAGGACTACCTGCATCGAGCGGAGCATGTCCTCGGCCAGGTAGACGGAACCAAACCGGCCCTTGCCAAGGGACTGTTCGATCCTGAAGCGGTCCAGCAGAGTTGCTCCCGGATGGAGAGTCACGGCTGCTCCGCTTGGCACAAATGGCCCTGACAAAAAGGCGTTGTTCTCGCCGTCGTCCTTAAGGCGCAAACCGCAATCCCGGCACCTTCCTCCTTCGAGTTCAACGGCCTTACCGCAGCGTAAGCAGAACCGTAACACTGTGGTCATCACTGTATCCCCCTTTGCGGACGTTTTTCGCTTACTAGTCTTCGCAGTGCTAGTCTCAGCGCCCCATGCACCGCGGCCAGGTACGCGTTTGATAAGGCCTTGTCTCCGATGCGCCTTAGCGCACAGGATGCCCTCTCGTTTCCTTCCTCGACGGATTCGTCCGGCGAGACATGACGCCAGTCAAACAGGACAACCGGGGTGACGACGGTGTCGAGTTCACCGCAGGAGACCTGCAGCGCGAACTGGAGCCCCCTCATGCTGTTGGATGCCCCGTCCCCGAGGGTGACGAATTGGGTCCGGTCGTGTCCCTCCCGGGAGAGCCACCAGATCTGCTCCGCAATTGCCACTGGCAAATTTAGTGCTTCGGACTCCCTTCGGACCCTTTCGTATTTTTCTTCGATGGCCTCGGGGCTTATTCGGACCCGGCCACATGACTCCGGCCCTAGGCTGTTGATCACGTATCTGCCAGCGAACCGCTTCCGGATGACAGTGGCAGATTCAATGACTTGCTCAATGGGAAGGTCCGGTTTTATCACGTAGTCAGCTTCTCTTACCAGCTTAGCCATCTCCGAAAGATTGCTGGCTTCTACAACGAACCGATAATTCGGGTCGATATCGAGGATGTGCTTGCACACGGTATCCGCTTCAGGCATGTGCCACGCCTTCTCCAGCAAGGACGCATACCTCTCCATTGAGGCAGAGACTTTAGCGTTGTCCTGAGGAAGGATCTGCATCAGCGAAGAACAAAACCTGAGCGCTCCAACGATATTTCCGCTTTGGGCAGCCCGTTCGGCTCGGAGCGCCAGCGATACCTGTTTGTACCCCAGGTCGGTCAGCCGGGAGTGGAGCCTGTCGATAACATCGTCGGGCACACGGCCTATGCCTCCCCGGATCTCGCTTACGGTCCGCCGGACTTCCTCTTCCCGGCGTTGGGCGTAAAGGGCTTGTATCCGTTCTGATGCCGGGACTACGGCCGTTCGGTAGTCTTCTCCGGCGATTGGGCCTATGAGCCTGAGCTTGTCTTCTTCCGCGGTATAGAAGTTGGCCCTTCCCTGGGCCTCCACAAGCAGCACCTTTGCGCGCTGGTCATTAAAGGCGGCCGCAGAAATCACTCCCTCGGCCACTTTAAATTCCAGGGCAGGCCTGTCAGAGCCAGCTTCCCAGACTTTCATTCGGCCATCCTCTATGCCAACCGTTAAAAGACGTTCACCCCACACTGAAATGGCATAGAAACCCCCCTCGTGGGCCTCCAGGTCTCTGAGGTCCTCTTTCTCCAGGCCAAAGAGGGTCAGATGTCCTATGCGGCTCGGACAGGCCAGGGCGTTCTCAACAGGCCAATAGACCATGTGCACCAGCGCACTTACGGCTGGTGGGAGAGGTACGTCTATCGTTCGAACCAAACGGCCTTGCCAGGGCTCCCAGAAGAGGAGCTTCCCTCCTGAAGAAAGCCCGGCCAACAGGCCTGCCAATTTCAGCAGGGAACAGATTGTCTCTCCTTTAGTATCGAGGGGCCGGGGAGGCGCCTCTCGATTCGTGTTCCAAATCAGACACCGCCTTGCCGTATCGCTGACTGCCAGAATCGATTTGTTGGCCCAGCATACAGATAATACAGGCGCTCCCTGCGCCAGTTGCCGGATCGGGACCGGCTCATCCGTCTTCTGCCTCCCGGTGCTCGACACGATGTAGACCAACCCTGCCTTGGTTCCTGCCGCAAGCATACCATCTTCGTCGATGTCAATTGCGTAGGCACTGTGCATCGGCGGAAGTTCGAGTAACCTTCGCGTCTCTCCTGAGTCGACGCTCAGGGTATCAATCCGCGGATCGTTGCCACCCGCTCCGAGGAAGGCTATGTCGAATGGCCATGGCCAGTTCATCTTCCTACAATTCTCCTGTGGAAGGACCCTCATCTAATTATTGTCATCCCCGAGAGGCCCTAACGATATGAGGCTGTCGATCTCGTTCTTCAACGACGGCCTGCCAGGGGGGACTTTAGAAGCCCCGTTTCGAGACCCGGTGCCTCCCCATCCTCCGAACGCGCCAGCCGGAGGTCGAGAACTCTTCGGAGGTTTTCTTCCGGGAAACGCCCTGGATTGGGCCAGGGCGAGCGTCTCCTTTGTTCTGGAGACCAAATCGGTCAGCGCCTTTCGTTGTCTCAGGGCATTGTTGTATTGAGACTCCTGAGACCGCTTCGCGGCGTCATATCTCTCTTTTGCTTCGTCGAGGTTAAGGGAACTTGCGTCAGAGCTGATCCGCCCAAGATTCGCCCGGCACCTGGCGATCTCTTCCTCCACGAGTACCAGGTAAGGCTGCAGTTTCTGCGATTCCTGTTCCACTTTTTCCATGCACTCGTCTTTTTGGGCATAGAGGTCCTCGGCGAACGGACATTCGGAGTTGCCTTCCTGATCGACTTTGGGCAACGCCCTGACCTTGCTTGTCAGCTCCTCCAGAAGTCCGTTCATATAATGAATGAACGAATCAACATCTTTGAGGCTGAGACCGTCTACTTCCTTTGGCCGGGTTTGCTGGTTATTTGCGTTGAATCTCATACTATCCCTCCCTTTTGCCCGTGTGCACGCGGGCCTGAAGCTTTTCTTGGACGGTGTCACTCTCTTTCCTTGCGTCAGAGGCCCTGCCAATCTGTTCAGCCAGGAAATCGATGTCGCGCAAAGCCGCTTCCCTGGCCTTTTCTAGTTCGTTGATCGTCTCTTTGGTTTCTATTTTGGCGCTGGCATCGGAGATCTTTCCCAGATCTGACTCCGACGACCCGTGGTGGTCCTGAAGCTCTCCCTCGAATTCCTCATTTTGGGTCTGGATTCGTTCAAGACTCTCATCCTCCCTGTCGAAAACCTCCGTTGTCACGTCTTCTGCGCTTTCAATGGAACTCTCTACCTCGTCACTGCCTTCGGCAGTACCACCGAAATCGAGCTGTTCCAGGGTTTGCCTCACCGTCTCAACATCCGAGGCGATTTTGTCGAGATCGGTCTCCTTTCCCTCCATCTCCTTTTTGTCGGATTCGATTTTCTCCGTAACTTCGTGCCGTGTGGGCACGTCTTTGCGCCCTGCCATGGTTTTCCCTCCTATTTTTCAGCCCCTTGACATCGCCTGATGAATACGTCGATTGTATCAAGACACTTTTTTACGTCCGGCCTAACAACTAATTCAAAACGACTGATTATGTTATTTCTCATTTCCTGGACCAGGGCGTCCTGTAACTCACATCCGGTCTCAAGAGCGAGGTAACGCCGGTATGAATTTCTCAAGAAGGAATCGTAAGCATCCGATAGGCGCCGTCTCAATTGGTAGGCCTCGCCTCTCACCTTTGCTAATTCTCTCGACCTGTCTACTGACATAGGTCGAGACAGGATGCGAGGCTGCCGGGCCAGGAGAGACGCCAACCCTTGAATGATCTGAAGCCTTCTATTGTCAAAGCCATCCATCCTTTCCTTAAGCTCAGTCAGTTCGCTCATGGTTCTCTCCGCTGCTGCCTGTTGGAACCAGGCATCGTTTCTGATGTGAGGTAGAATATCCTCGTCGCGGTTCACCGCACTGAAATCAACATTAGAAAAAAGACTCATATCGTGATTCTCCGTGGCTTGTGGTAGCCTTCCGCAATGATGAAAGCTTCTCCAACCTTCAGACGCCCGAGATCCTCGTTTTCCATTGGGTCCATCAGCATGGAAGCCCCCAGCACTTCACGTTCATTTTTGTCCTGTTGGCGCAAGGTCACTTTCGTCGCCGTGTTCTTGATCACTTCAGGGGCTACTGCTGAGGGCAATTGATCTACGATGATCATTCCAACTCCGAGGGCACGGACTTCTGCCAACATGCGGCAGACATACTCGGCTGCAAAAGCTTTAGGGTCTGCCACATCAGCGGAAGCATGCGCTTCGCCCGCGCTCCCCACGATATTGTGTGCCTCTTCGATGATGATGATGTACCGCGGAGTTCTGTTTGCTCGGGAAGCAGTCTTCAGGTATTCACGGATGCCTGTCAAGATGAATAGAGTCAGTAAGCATGCCTGATCGCGAGGAAGCCGGTCGAGTTCAATTATCGCGGGAACCTTCATGAGATGGTCAATCGACGGAATGCTGCGCCGACACTGGAAGACCCTACCGATGGTTCGACGTGTCAGAACGCCCAATCGGGCATTCAGGGCTGCCCGGATGTCTGAATTTGTTTCTGGTGAATAACCCTTTTCTGCCAGGACCCGCTCGGCTGCTTCCATTAGATCGGCCATGATAGGCGGTTTTTCCCTCTCGGGATGCTCTTCGTAAACCCGTTCCAGTGCCTCACCTAAAATAGGAAACAGTGGCCCGGGGAGAGGCATGGCCGCAAGGAAGCAAGCCAGGACATTATCGCTATGCTCCTCTCCGGATATTCTGGGCGCAGGGTCCAACGGGTTAATACGAAATGGAGAAACGTTCTCGTTGCCGGGTGTATAGATTTCGATTTCGTCGGCTAATTTACGTACCCATTGGTCAGGGTGGGTTCGGAATGTTTTGAGGATTCGATATTCGGTCTTAACCGACTCGAAGACAAGAAATGGAATGGCATGTTTATCCATGGGCATTGATTTCCTCCCTTATGAAAGTGATAAGCTGCGTCTTCCTTAGGGTCCCTATGGGTTCGTATCCTTTCAAGTGAAAATGTATTCAACGCATACGGACTATCCGCATTGATCCTTAATTTCCTCTGATGCCAGAAGGGATTCCTTTCTTGTAGAAGGGCTGCAAAAATGACTGATGCTTTCATTGTTTTTCCATAGCTGAATAAGAAGGCCTAGAATACTTGTAGTCTTGCCTGTCCCCGGTGTCCCTGTGACAAACATGTGCTTGACCAAAGAGGAGACCCTTGGCCCTCTGGCTAAACCAGGATTCTCCTGGTCGTAACCGATAATGATGATATCGTCGTCTTTTTCATGAGGTGGATCCGTGTTCTTTCGGATACAGTGCAGGGACGAAGCGGACGACACCGGCAGGCGGAAAACTCCCAATAACTCATCTACCGTAGCAAGATGGCTGAGGCGTCCCAGATCAGAATAAAGCGTGGTATCCCTTCCTCGAAACAGGAATTCGTGCACGGGCAGGGCCGAGACGCGGCTCTCCTTCACGCTCCGCAACCCCTCATCAAAATATTTCATCCCCTTGCTCCAGGTCAGTAGCCTGTAGCTTCCCTCTTGGAACCCGGAGTCTGCGACGACCGATCCGACCAAGCGGGCAACAGCCGGAGTCTGAGCGAAGACGATGATGCGAAACAGGAGATGGGGTCGGCGGAGACTTTCGTGAAAGCCCCGCAGGAAACGGAAGATTTCATCGGCCAGCGGGTCGGTGTGACGCAAAGGTTTTAGGCCTTGTTCCCGGGTTGACCGCCAGTCGCGACTATCATCCAGATAATCCTGGGCCCCTGGCTCGTCATCCTGGTCGCTGTCCCATGCTCTGTTGATGGACTGCAACCGTGACAGGTAGCGGGTGTGGTCCCTTAGTTCATTTGAGACATCGGTCGGGCCAACGCGCATGTCGACAACCACCCGCTCTCCGATGCCGCCGAGTACCCTGTCCAGGTTGACGTAATCATTACGACTGTTAGGCTTAAAAGGGCCAATCGTGTAGTAATACTCCGGAATCCTGAAATTAAATTCAGACGAGTGCAGTGGTTCCACCGCATCTTCGCGCCGTAAGATCTCGCAGGCTGCTTGCAACTCAACCCACGGGGCTTCGAATCGCTCAACGCGTTGCAGCCTGTAAAACCTGGTTAGAGGCCCTCTCTCGAATAGGAGTCGGAGGCTATTACCCAGGTCCTTGTCCTGGTGTCGGGCCATCACATAGATACCAAGGCGGTCCTGCATGTTCCCGTTTGGCGGCCTCGGGTCGAATGTATACCTGATGTTCACCGAGGCGGACTCCGGTGGCAGGTCTGCCACGGCTCGTAAGAGATGCTCACAGTCATCCCCGGTAGCTGCCAGGACGTCTCCGCCGGCCGCTATCTGATACTGGGGGTACAGAGAGTCTGGAATTTCTGGAATCCTATATGCAATTATTTTTTCGTCCACTTCTCATCCTTTCGATCCGTTGAGCGGCTCGCAGGCATTCGGTAACTGCAGACCTCTCTGCTTGGCCAGCTCACTTTCGAAATCCCCGCAAACCGGACAGCCCGGATCACGCTTGATATCGACGCCGTACCAGCGAAGGATTCTGAGGCCACCCAGACCGAAACCAAGAGGCTCCAGTTTCTCGTACTGCGTGCCGGGGTCCCGCCTGTTGAGCCACAAATACCAGGGGGCTACTAAATCATCGTCGAGCGAGCGTAGCGTGGTCTCTGTACGCTTGAGCAGCTCCTGGATAACGAGCTTGACCACCATCAGGCTGATAGGTGCTATGTCCGTTGACAATCCTGGCTCGATTGCAACAGGCTTGTCGGCGTAAGCAACCCTCTCGGCCTGTTCAGGATTCGAAATTTCTTCATCCCCGGCCTGCTCTGGCAGGAGCGCACAAAAGCACTGATAACAGAGCGACACGTGTGGCCGCACGAATAAAACCTGGCCCCCGTAGGCCCGAAGGAAGGCGCCCGCGAAAACGCAAGGCCTATTCTCTTCCACGCACAGCCTGTTGATGATGAGCCTCGAAGGCCTGTTGTCCGTGACACACACCACGATGTCGATCCCTCGCACGATCTTCCGAACCTCCTCAGTATTTCCCCATGAGACCGGTTCTTCCAGGGTACGAATTTCGGCATAAGGGTTCTTTTCTTTTATTAATTGGGCCATCGCCTTGGTCTTGTACCGGCCGACGTCGGAAAGGCCTGCCACGTGCCTGACCACATTGGCCACCTCTAGGCGGTCGTGGTCAATCAGGTCAAATCTTGTGATCCCTGACTTGGTTAGTTCTAGCGCTATGTGAGAGCCAACTGACCCCAGGCCGATAACGAGGACTCTTTTTTTCGCGAGAACGTCTGTTTCAAGCAACCCACCGATCCGGGAGAAGAGCTCGGCTCTGACAGGCACGATTTCTACCGGCGTCTGTTCCCACTTCGCTCCATGAAGCACGTAGCCCGAACCCCTTGTTGAAGGCTCAGGTGCCGGCTGTCCAGGGTTCGGAGTAAGGCAACGGAAGATCATCCTTACGCGGTCATCCGCTTTGCCAATAGCCGAAGCCGGAATTTCTTCTTGGCCGTTTACGAAGTAAAGAGTACCCGGAACAGTCCGGGTGAAATCCTCGTCGCTGAGTAGACTGTAGACATCCCCGTTGTCCCAACAAAGGAAGAACACGTTATTAGTTCCTTCCCTTGCCTGCTGCAAGACTTCGCCGGAGATGACAATCATTTTCTAACGACCCTCCACCATGCCAGATAAAGTGGCATCTTCCGGGGTTATTCTTGTCGACCCGTCGGGATCGTGAAAGACCGGTATAGGCTCGATTCTCTTGGTTTCCTGGTTATAGTGCAACTTGTGCCCAACGTCATCGCCTCTTGCCATGTCTGCAATAATCCGCTGAATTCTGTCTTCTTCCCGTCCCATCTTTGCCTCCTTTCCCATTGCTTAAGAATGTCGGCGATAGTCATTCCTGTGACCAAATGCGCCGCGTACGCCTCCAGCCACAAAATCCCCTTGAAAAGGACACCCACACAGGTTTTGGACGCATCCCAGTTTTCTGACTTGAAATGGCAGATCTGAACGCAGGCGTTGGCCCCGTTACTGAGAGTATGGAACGCGTGCGACACTCCTTCCGAGTTGATAGTATTCCCGCCATACTTCCATAGAATTAAGGGGTAAGAGACATACAGGCTCGGCATCTGGTCCGGATACCATTCCGATAGAACAAGTTTGAGCTGATACAGCAAGCCAGTTGAAACGATATGCCACCCCTGGAAATAGCTGTCATTTCCAATTTCGAAAAATATGAACTGTGGCAATTCCCTGGCCATAATTCCCTTTTCTACTTGGAGACGCCTCGTGTTTTGGAACATCATAAAACCTCCTCCCTTCCTATTCGTGCTGACTCTTCCCTGTTATTGATCGCTTCTTCTTTGGAGGTCCCCCCATTTGGCTTGACCATCTCACCCGTCTCTCCTGACTTGTCTGGCCACCCAGCAGATCCTCCGACAAGGCGAACTGCTCTTTCGTAAATCTTTGTCAATCCTGTGTAAGGACTGGACCAGAGAACCTTCTTTCTGAGATCGATTGGTGTGTCAGCCTTCCCATTCTGACAAAAATAGACCGCCTCAACTCCGTGTGGTGGCTTCTCGTTATACGCCACGAAAACTATTCCTCTGGTCAATGAGAGCGGTAACGAAAGCACAACCAGCCCTTCCTTGTAAGCCACCCTGGTCTTTTCGCGGAGGTCCTCAGGAAGTTGGAGGAACTCGTTGGAAATCCGTTCCGGTACTTCGCGGTCGTGATTACCAGGTTCAGGTGGAGGACTGAAGGAGTCAAACAGGATACGGGACCTGGGGAAACTGTAGGGCCTCGCCAGCTCCGGTATCATGGAACTCCGCATAACCGCTCTTCTGAATGGGCTCGTACCGGGTATTATTCGTATCGGACACCGAACCGGTTTCCCACGAGCAGCATCAGGGTAGAAAAACGAATGGATGCAGATGAAATTTGTCTTTGATTCCGTCACTGTTTCCACCGAACCCTTGCCACAGAAAACTTGGTTGCTGCGCGAATCTAAATTCGGGCTATACTCGTATCCGAAGGTCAAAACGAACTGGGCGAGTCGTCGGTATCCGTTCTTCAAAGCTATCGCGTTCGTGCTATGGATGTCTCCGGGGCTAAGCCCCTCAATGTCCAGATGGTGATGCGAGTGCCAACTTCCCTCGTACTGGAGGCCAACATTATTTCTTAGAAAGGCATCAGTTTCCTTGAAGAAATCCAGGTCCTGCGTGAACTGTGCAACTCTATGGATGGCTTTGGGTCCCGGAGGAGTGACTAGCATTATCACCGGCCTTCCCGCGTGCGATATGAAACCGTAGACTTCACCGCCTGTCTCAATATTGCGCCACCGCGATGCCACCCCGCACATGAACTGTACTTCACTTCTCCAAATCCCCACGTAAGGTTGGAGATCTGGCTGATCGACCCTGAGGCCCCACCCCTTTGATGCAACTCCGGAATTACGTGAAACATCTATGTTCTTTTCCATGAGTTCCCCCCTGAATCTTGAACCGTAGCCTGCCGTATCCACTCATAATGAATACTCTGTAGCTGCCTAACCTAAAGCAAATTGAATACCAAAAAAAACGGGTACTTAGATAATCTCTAAATACCCGTTTATTAAAGACATTTATGTATAAGAACGCCTTATGCTTTAGTCAAGAAAAGTAGTACAAATTCGACTTTACGGTCGAATTTACTACAATTTCAGCTCATAACTAGTAAAAGCACATAAATATCAATTTCTTGCAAATTCGTCGCACCAGACGAAATTATCTATTGTGCCGAATTTTTCTTCGGTCGGCCTGGTTTGACCGGATAGGGATTCGATATCCCAAGCTTCTGCATCTTAAATCTTAAGTCCTTTTCACTAATCCCCAACGATTTTGCTGCCCGAGACTGGTTGCCTTGAAATTCTGCCAGTGCATCGAGAATGGCTCTCCTCTCAATTTCCTCTAGAGTCCTATGACCTTTTCTCCCTATCTTCTGTGTTTCCAGGATCAGCAATGCCGGAAGATTGTCTGGTTCTAATGTCTCCCCCTCTGCATAGACAAGTGCATGTTGAATGCAATTCTGAAGCTCGCGAACATTACCTGGCCAGTGGTAGTGGATAAGAAGATCTAAAGCCTCGTGAGAAATCTTATCCACGGTCTTTTTGCTCTCCGCAGCATATTTTCTTAAAAAATAATCAGCCAGGACGGGGATATCTTCAGGACGTTCTCGAAGAGGCAGAAGTTGGAAGGCAACCACATTGAGGCGGTAGAAAAGATCTTCTCTGAATTTCCCCTCGGTTACTAATTGTTTCAGATTTTTATTGGTAGCTGCAATAATGCGAACATCTATCTTGATAGTTTCCTCACCTCCAACCCGTTTGACCTCATGTTCTTGAAGAACCCTCAGCAACTTAGTTTGTACAGAAAGGCTAATATTTCCGATTTCATCGAGGAAAACGGTTCCACCATGTGCTTTTTCGAAAAGGCCTATTCTTTCTTTTATTGCACCGGTGAAAGCGCCTCTAACATGTCCAAAGAGCTCACTCTCCAATAAATTTTCAGCCAAACTGGCACAATCTCCCGGTATAAATGATTTAGAAGCTCTAACGCTATTGCTATGGATGGCTTTTGCTACCAATTCTTTTCCAGTGCCGCTCTCCCCGGTTAGTAAAACAGTCGAAGAGGTTAGTGCTGCCTTTTTGATGAAGTCCAGCATTTCTTTAATTGCTGCAGATTCTCCTATCAGGCCTCCGCGAACTCTAGAGATTGTTTCTATTTGTTCTATTTCTTCTCCTGTTCCTTCCATCCTTTCTCTGATATTCGGCCACCATGTATCGATTTCCCTCCCGTTTTTTAACTGGCAAAGTTCATTTAAGAAAGCAAAATATGGTAATTTCTCCCTCGGGATTTTCTCAATTCTGCTATCCTTTAGTTTATTTCTAAATCTCCAGTCGCGGATATTGGCAAGCACTCTTATTATAGTCTCAAATAATCTAGGGTCTTTTGTTCCAGTGAGTAAATTCATCAAACTTTGAAATACTCTTGGATTTTGAATCTCCTTTTCATCCAAGGTTTCAATTATGGCCACCTTCATTGATGGCTCAAGTTTATCATCTAAGATATCGAACACCGGTATACCCGCTCTATCCTCTCGGCGTAATCTCCCTTTCAAATGAAGAACTATTGCCTTAAAAACTTTTTTTGATACCTCTATATCCCTTAATTTAATTTTTGGTTCCCTCCGTTCCGTAAGCAATTCAAAAGCCAGGGCTCTCTCCGTCATTTCCAGAGGTTTTAACTCTTCGATTCTATTTGTACAATAATTTATAGCCTGTGGCGTAGTTAAAGACTCTTTAAGTTCCTCTAAGTTCTTTCTCTCTCTGCAAAAAAAACACTCTCCGGGATTCCCAATATAGGTTGCGATGGGAACCTCGAATAGCGATATCAGCTTCCCCTTTTTCCCCGCCAAGACCCTCTTTAGAGAAGCTCTTTCCTCTGGAGATAAACGGTCGTCAAATATGCAAGCATCAATCCTTTCCACATCGTCGCGGTTAGCAATACCGATGAGAGATCGAAGGGTGTCTCCTGTGTTTGCTCCATCATCTAAAATGAGGATGCTTCCCCTAATGAGCGTATCGTTTCTTTCATGCACTTTAAGTTTACCTTCCTCGGAAAAAGCACTAACTACGTAGATATCTTGAGGGTACGGGATTCTTTGTATCCCCCTTTGATCGCTCCAAAAGCGCCTTAATTCTTCTGCCAATAATTGAGCACTCAGATTCGGGGGATGGAGAAAAGTGATCCTTTTTGGGAAACCGTGTATACTTTCCGCCATTTTCAAAGAGAGAATTTCCAGCACGGAGGCCATATGCTCCCTCATTTTGAAAATGGAATAGGTATCAACGTAAAAAAAGTAATGACGATCTTTATCAGTTATTCTAACGTGTTCTCTAAGCGCACCCGCTTTATCAACCATCTCCCAAAATCTTATTACCTCATCGCGATATTCATCGAGGACATCCATAAAATAAACCGGTTCCTGATGCGGCACTGGTCGTATCGTCTTAAGGTAAGGATCTGGTTTCTTAGGCAGGTGCCCCTTTATGCAATCCTTACACTCCCCAGGTGTCGAAGTTTCAAATGTATACTCGCAAAGTCGACGGATTTGGTCAATGCATCTGCCTTTTTTGGTTACATTTATATTTACCACTGTAGCTATCTCGCCTACTATTCCACCCTCTGATTCTATCCATCTACAGATTTTCTCTAATAATTCACCCGCACAAACAACATCAAACAGTATCAAAACCCTCTTTCCTTCAAGACGTTCTGGATTAATAGGAGAGGGAGACTCTTCGTTTTCAAAGACGATATAGGGTAAATCTTTCCCATGGGATTGAAGGAGACTTCTGAATGCGGAGGCTAATATTGCACCAGGATCTCCAAATGTAACTATACACTGCAAATTATCTACACTGGGTTTAATCATAGTGTAGAGCTGGCGAGCTATTCTTTCAATCAGATGCGGATCTTCTATAAAACGGATCGCTTCAATATATTCCTCCGAATGCATTAACGGAGATATCTCTATATGATCTCTCTTGATATGTGCGTTCCTTTTACTAATCTCCTGTTTGATTTCTGCTTCAAACACTTCTGAGGCCATTGCTACCGCTGACCATGCATTTCCACTTTTGTGAAAAAGTCCACGGTTATTCCACAGGATTTTGAGAACTCCAGAGTGTTCTCTAAAATAGTCTTCCGACACATTGCCTTCAAATATAATTTCCCGTAAAAGCCTATCGGTTTCATCCTCTTTCTCGTCCAATCCAATCCAACCCATTAATTCACAGTATTGACCAAACACAGGAATAATAAGATACTTGTCGCTGAGAAGACTTGCAGTGTCTTCTGTTAAAAGATTTATCTTCAGGTCCTCCTTTACATTAATAAACAGTAATGGAACGCTTTTGTATTCTGAACTGACCCAGGTGTATAAAAATTCTCGGTATTTTGCCGGAGCTTCTGCTTCTAGCCTTAAGAAATTAATGACGGCTATTTGCTCTTGGCCCATAGATTCGAATATTCTACCCATGGTATTTGCCATTCTTTCGGAACGAACAAGCTCTCGGACATCAATGAATATGAATTTGTCTAATGTCATTTGAGTATCTCTTTATTCAATTATGTAAAAAGACCATATTGTTGGTCGCGCTTCTCCAATCCTATGAGAGTGTCTATTTCTTTCTTCCGTTTCGCCTGGGATTCTTGCTCCCTTGTCGGAAGAAGAATGCGATATTGAACCCCCGGGAATTTGAGGAGATCATTTGTGCGTATAGGGTCTTTCCCGGGTAGATATGTTATCCTTCCATGAATGCTTCTAACTTCCAGAAGGCCACCCCAATTAGGAATATCTTCGCGAGACTTCCCCCAATTCATAACCTTCTTTTTTAAGAGAGATAGACTTTTCCCAGCGGTCGGAGTAATTTGCTTATCCCTTCGTGTCACTCCCTCTTCGAAGGCATAGTCAATTATTTCACTTTCTGTACCTTCATGTCCTTTTTCCTTAGCATAGAGAGAGGCCAAATCAGCAATTATGCCCCGCCCGCCATCAACAACTACAATCTCAAAAAATCCTGAATACCTGTTCCGAACAAAGAAGTCTTTGTATCTTTCAGGCACACTTTCAATACGATAAGTCATTAACTTCTTGACCCTGCTCGGGTTTATTCTTCTATTTATAATTTCCCCTTCACCTGTTGGATCAGCTAGAAGTCTGACTGCCATTAATCCCGTCTTTGGTAATGGATCTTTTGGTTTGTATGCATGATCAATAATATTCTCGCAAAGTTCGTAAATTATGGAATCGCACATCGTTCCTCTCTCATCTTCCCCCATCCATTTCACTTTCTCTAGGCGTTTTTTCAATCTTGCAACGGAATCGCTGATACTATTTTTTTCTAAAACTTCAGTCAAGGGTAGTAATCTTAATGACCCTCCTTTTTTATTTATATCTAACTGTTTGAGCCATTCTTTCTTGAGCCAGGTGATATATTCCATAAATTTAGGGGGGATCTGATCACTTTCCATTTTGAGGAGATTATTAATCTCATCATAAGAAACATATTCATCCTTATCTAAAAGACAGTCAATCTTAAACTGTGTATCGAATAACGTATCCAATACTCTCCACCAGGATAAAAAATGGAAATAAAAATCATTTGACTTTCTAACCCCCGTTTTATTGCCTATAGAGGCTTTATCGAATTTGTGTGGCAAGCGGAAAAGGAATTTCGGGTCACACACACCATCAGTTTCTTTTTTTATCCATTCCGCAGCAACAGGTAGGCACGCAGCTTCTAATAAGTCCATCCACGTCGTCCCTGTTAAATCAAGCTTAACCTCTGCACATTGGCAAGCCGAGGAGACTAAAAACGTATTGACATCATGTATAAATTCATCGTCAAAGGTTTTGGAATTAAGGTTCTTGGGAAGCTTTATAACATTATCGTGTTCAATCATTTGTGCCTCCAAATAACCCATCATTAGGCATTGTTATCATGCCTAACTAGAGTGCCAGGTATGCACTCCTAAACAATTGAATCAGCTTTCCGCGGGGTGCAAAAAATACGTTTGGGTTCGACCATAGTATAGAAGAACTCCGGTTCGAAATCGAGCTTGTCAATCTTTCATTTTATCAAAAGATTTTCATCACCTGTATGTCGAACCTTGGAAGGTTGAGATATTCAGTCTCCCGCGGACCCTTCCTGAATAAAACGCAAATGTCTTGAGCGAAATTGATGGAGAGGTATTCTTTGCTGAGACTGATGCCCCACTTATTTTCTGATCCGAGCCAGCATCCTCGAAGTTTCTCTAGAAGAAGCTGAAAACCTGCCTAAAGGTCTGGTGCTCTAAAAGGCGATAGAAATAATTAACTAGCCGTGTGGACTCCTCAAACATTCTTCAACAAAAAAGAAGCTTATCATCGTCACCCCCTTTGATTAGCATGCACTGCATATTCCGATGATCCCGGTCCACTGATTCCGAAGGAAGTCGGCCGGCTGTTCCGATTGAAATCGGCCACCTGTTCTGGTTTAATCCGCCACCCTGTCGGAGCGAAGCGACGTTGGGTTTTGTGATATTGACTGATTCCTCAGTTCCCGTCAAGTTTTTGTTTCTTTCGCATCGATCCTCCTTTCAGTTGAATTCGGTGAGCATTATGAATCAGCCGGTCCATAATGGCATCGGCGATAGTTGGGTTTCCGATATGATCATGCCAATGATCAATCGGGAGCTGACTGGTAATGAGGGTGGATCTACTCCCCGTTCGGTCTTCAATCACTTCCAGTAGGTCTCTTCGTTCCGTATCCGTGAGAGGGGCCAATCCCAAATCATCCAAAACAAGCAGGTCCGTTTTGGAGAGCCTTTTCATCAGAGTACCATAGCTTCCATCCGCTCGGGCCAGAGTGATCTGATAGAAGAACTGAGAGGAGCGGATGTAGAATGTTCGAAAACCTTCACGGCATCCTCTTTGAGCGAAGGCACAAGCAAGGAACGTTTTACCGACACCTGTGGGACCGGAGATGAGAAGGTTCTGATGACTGCGGATCCAGTTACAGGAAGCGAGGCTTAAGATCACCGGTTTTTCCAATCCCCGAGGAGTCCTGTAATCGATGTCCTCGATACAGGCCTGGAGCTTGAGTTTCGCCTCTTTGAGGAAACGGCTGAGACGTTTGTTTTCTTTCCAACTCCACTGACGCTCGACCAACATTCCAAACCGTTCTTCGAAGGACAGCTCCCGGAAAGAAGCTTGCTCAAGTTGTTCTTTAAAGCCTTCGGCCATCCCGATGAGCTTCATGGCGTGGAGTTTATCAAAAGTCTGTTCATTAAGCATAGGGTTTTTCCTTTCATCGTCATTGTCGTTGGCACGAGCTCTCCTGACAGGGTTTTTCACCGTCAATGGGGTAAAGCGGTTTTTGGACTTTCCAAACGGACTCAACAGTTGCTCTACAATCCATTTTCTTCGTCTCGTCCATATCTCCGTATCCCCCCGTTCACTGGTAATATTCTTTCCCCCGCAGATTTTCATGTTCAAGCAGGGGAAGGTAACCTTGAGCTGAAACGGCCTCAAACGGTTGTTGATCTAATCCTTTTTTCAGGATGGATTCGACGTTCTTGTACGAGTAGGCCTTGAAGGCCAAGGCTCGGGTACAAGCCGCCTCCAAGCGCTCTGCAGAATAACGTTTCCCCAGCCGCAACACCCCGAGGCAGGAACGATACCCTTGCTCGGGATGGGGACGATTCTCCAAGATGTGAGCGAGCAATTTCTGAGTCTCAGGGCCGATCTGTCCTGCCCATCGGATGAGACGAGAGGGCGTCCATTCGAGATATTTCTGATGGGCCTTGGGCATATGTTCTGGCAACGTGGTGTGTCCTCCTTTGATGTAGCTGCGGCGATGGAGGGCGACTCTCCGGCCCTTGAAGAAGGCCTCCAGCGTCGTGGAGGTGAGGCGGACATCGAGCCTCTCATGAATCAGTTGATAAGGGACACTGTAGTAATGATGATCCACTTCGATGTGGTAATCGATATTGACCTTGGGTCTGCTCCATTCAGCGAAGACGTAGCGATGAACGGGCAAGGGTTTGAGGGCGGGTTTGTCCAGACTCTCGTAGAGGCTCTTGCGGGTCCCCTGAAGTTTTTCGAAAGAACGATTATTGAGGATCTCCAATTGTACCGCAATCGCCTCATTGAGGTCTGCAAGACTGAAGAAGGTGCGATGCCGTAGAGGAGCCAGAAGCCAGCGTTCTACTTGTAAGACACCCGACTCGACTTTGGCCTTATCCCGGGCCTTACCCACCCGGGCAGGAATAATGACGGTGCCATAATACTCGGCGAGCTCCCGGTAGGTGGCGTTAAGGTCCGGTTCATAGCGACAGGACCGGATGACGGCGTCCCTCAAGTTGTCGGGCGTTAGGATCTCGGTGATTCCTTGGAAGAATTCAAAAGCATGAATGTGGGACTGAATCCAGGAAGAGAGGTCCTGGGAGAGGGTAGCCTCCGCAAAGGTGTAATTGCTGGCTCCCAGGGTGGCGACGAAGATCTGGGCCTGGTGGATCTCTCCGGTCTCAGGATCCGTGATCTCCATCGTCTGTCCGGCATAGTCGACGAAAAGCTTTTCTCCCGCCCGATATTCCTGACGAAGGCAGGGATCCAGTTTTTCGGCCCATTGATGGTAGAGACGGCAAAATTGGCTGTACTGGTACCCTTCAGGATTCTTCTCTTTATATTCATGCCAGAGCAGCTGAAGTGTTACCCCCTTCTTCTTCAACTCTTGATGAAGATACTCCGGGGAAGGCATCTGCCGCTTTTCTTGAGGAACAGCATGGAGGGAAGGGAAAAGCCGATGTTCCAAGGAAGCTTCGTCCAGTCCCGAAGAAAGAGGCCAACCGAGTCCCGCCCCTTGGGCCCGGTCAAGGTATTCTCGAATCGTACTCCGACTGATATCAAGACTCTTGGCAATCTGTCTGGTCGAGAAACCCTTTTCGTGATGCAAACGTAATACTTCTTTGATCTTGCGCACAGATAATCTCCTCGCCGCCATAACTTCCTCCTGATAGGTTTCTCAGGAGGGTAAAGGCTTTCAAATCGATTATCCAGCGCCGCTTCAATTACTCCTTCAGGGGTGGCCGGAATGGATCGGAATGCCCGGCCGGAATGAATCGGAATGGGTGGCCGCTTTGGATCGGAATCAGTGGCCGGAATGCGTCGGAATATGCACAATGCTATCTGCCTGGCACATGTAGTATTCGTGTCTTGTGTCGGAGAATCCAAATAATCGTACAAACGACAAAGATTACCACAAAAGGGAGAGATGTATCCGGTTCCCATTCCTGGTACGCCCATTTCCACAGGACAGTCACGGAGGACATAAGGGAGAAAGTGGCAAACGAGGTTAACGAGTATTATGCCTGTCGGCTTGAGAGCTGGCAGTTGCAGCATGAAGTCTGGAAGAGGATAAAGGAGAGAGATTTTGGTGATCGGGTTTTAAAAGCCGAAGCGGCTATGGAAGGGCAAAAATGAACAGGCGAGCAAAAGAATTGGTTTTGAAAGTCTATAACGACTGCCGGAAGTTTAAGAGAAAAGGAATGCTGACGAAATAAGGCGAAGGGCAGATGAACATGTGCAGGATGCTTTTCAAGCCTGAAATATGCAGACTTGGGAAAGATTAAAGTGCTGCTGCCAGCCTTAAGACTTCGGACTGGTGGATTTTTGCGGCAACCTGGAACTTGTGCCAGTGGGAGCTTTCAAAGCCTTCTTTCAGCCGGATGTTCACGGGAATAAGTTCCTCTTCCCCAAGCATTGGCGGCTCATTGGAGTGGGGCTTTTTAGCCGCTTCCAGCTCGAAATCCAGCACTTCTGAAATCCACTTGTCCTTGTCGTAATCGAGAGCCTCGCCCACAAATTTCTCGATGCGCCGCCTCCTTTCATCATAGACCATTTTCTCATCAGCATCGTTTACTGACGAGTCCAGATAAATAATCTTCTCAACAGGCTTCTTTATCTCTGACCATGGGGTTTCTTTTTTCTTCTTGGCCAGTTTGGTGTAGATGTTTTCGGCAGCCTCTAACGCCCTTTCCTTATTTATGATAAGGCCTTCGTTCTTGAACCTGTGGTCTCTCCATGTCTTGCATATCTGGTCCGGCGTGTGCCAGGCATCAGCATGCCCGATATTCGGGGCAAGTGCCTTGAAGTCCTTGTACCACTCTATTACCTTATTCCATTGCTCATTGAATGCAGTAAACCTCTCATGAGCCCAGGTATCCGCGTAAGTGTGTAAAGCTGCGCCAATCCTGTAAAGGTCTCCGCTCTTCAGAGCATCGTCTGTCAGCTTATTTGCGTTTGCCGAGTTCTTTGTCGTGCAGTAAGGGTTGCTCATCCCGTTGATTTTTACATTTTCATAGTCTCCTGGAAGGAAGTGGAAGGGCATAAAGGCATATGACTGTATCTTTTGATTAAGCGACTTGATGTTCACTGATTGCGTAATTAAAGGGTTAAAATACCCTGCTCCCGATTTATCAAACCTGTCCTGCCACCTTATCTGGTAGCTCTCGCTGCCCTTAGGCACAAGGTAGCTCCTTTCGCAATTGTCATCAACATACTGCGATGCATAAGCTATTATCTGCGCCTCATTATCTTCCGTACCCTTTACCTTTCTGTCAAATCCAGATACCTTCGCCAAGGCGTAAATTATGTAAAAATGAAAATCCTTTTCCATCCTGCCCTCCCGTAAAAACCAGAAACCTGCTTATGTCTCCCCCCGATTATCCGGGACTTAATACTGAAAACCATTTTTTACGGGTAGTACCGCCAGCTTTCCTTGGCTTTACTTTTCGCCTTGCCTGCTGGGCGTCCAGCTTTCCGGGTAGTGGGCGAGGCTGTAGCCTTCTTCATCAGGCAGCGGGGACCTTTCGTGGACCATGAAGAAGCCTTTCACTTTCCCTTCGACTGCTACGTAAAGAGGAAATTGGGCGCGGCCTTAAAGCCCTTTGGAGATTTTGGGCGATTCCCACCAGGCATACCTCCCGTCAGCCTTCCTGTAATGGGTGAACTTGTCCTTCAGCTCTTCTCCAGTGAGAGAAATTAGTATGCCCTCTTGCTTCTTTGCTTTTATTGCCATCCTCCCAGAGCTCCTGAATGTTCACTTCTCCTTCTTTGCTATCAGTCCTTGGAGGAGGGGCGGAGAAAGGGTAAGCACGATTTTGGGTCCCTCTCCCGCCTCAATATTTCCCTCTTTTAAGGTAAAGGACTCAACTACCCACCCTTCATTGAATGCCCTAAAAATTGTATCTGTCTCGGACAGGCGATATTCTTTGAAAATATTTGTCTTGCCAGCGAGCGATTCAACTATTATTCTTGCCGGAATTTCAATTTCCATACCGTTCCCTCTCCATTTATATGTTAATGTGCCAACAACTGGGTGAAATCCAGCAGCGCCGGAATTTCCCCATTTTCTCAAAGGAAAAGTGTATTTCCACCTGTTGAAATCCATTTTCAATATAAGCTCTGTCTCCTCCTTGGTTAAAGGCGTATCTGCATAATCGTTTAGGAAAAGGTCTCCGTGAGCGCGTGTTTCAGGCATGCCAAAACCGCCTGCAGAAGTTCGTATGGAAATGATGATAACCGCAGATATGGATCGATTTTTTTCAAGTGCTGCCCTTATTCCATCACGATATGTGGGACGTCCCGGCGCGTTAAGTATTGATAAGGCTGGGCTTTGGTCACTCCCTATACAGATTATTTTCGGGCCTGGCACTTTTTGTTTCCCAGCTTTTTCATTCAAGACCCTATAGACGGCATGTTCCTCGACTATTTTAGGCGATTCTTGCTGCAGGCCACTGCTGAACCCGTAAGGTCCTTGGACACTCGGTGAGTAAGAGACTGATACTGTGTACCGGGAGAGACGACAACTATGCCTCTCTGCTGGCTTGGAGGCAATATCTCGAAAGAGCTTGACGATCTCAGGCTCTTTAAGGAATTGCTTCCGTTTAGTTATGGCCGGAAGGGTCAGAACTGGGCCTGCGTTGCTGTCTTTACCATCAAGTCTTGGATGGATTTTAGAAAAAGGGATACCTCTCCGCTCCGCTTCTTTGTAAAGCCATTGTTTAACATGTTCTGAACGCTGCTCTTCCCGCCAGAATCTTGGATATAAATAAGCTGCCTCTATCCAAATCTTACGTCCCTTCGGAGGATGGAGTCGGATATCCGGACTTTCTCCTGCTTCGGGTTCGTATTCAATCTGCCCGATATAGGACGCCGCTTCCATTACCAGTAGTTCCCATACCGCCGCTGCCCTGTTTTCGGGATTTCTCAAGTTGCCTCTTATCTGCGGTAACTCCTTTCCCACTACCTTTTCAACCCTTATCAAGAGTTCAGCGACCTGCTCTTCTCTTAGCATTAGTCAACTCTAAGCAATTTTACCTGTGCTTCTCCAAAAGCTTCTGAAACTGGTCTTCGTATTTTTGGGCTGTTTCCCTGTCTGTGATGATTATGCAGTTTTCATCGTTCTTTGCGATTGCCCTGTCGCTGTGGTTGTAGCTGCCGGTGTAGACGATAATGCCATCAATTACTGCGAACTTGTTTAGCATTGAGCCGTCGCCCTTGCTCCTCCTTAAGCCTATACCTGCGGCTTCAAGCATCTTATCATCGGCTTTCCTATCCAAGGCCTGCCCCTTGTCAATAAGGACTTCGACCTCAATGCCACGCTTATGAGCCCTGACTAAGGCGTCTGCGAACTCATCCCTTGTCAGACTGTAAATTGCAAGATGGATGTACTTCTCGGCATTGTCATAAAGGCTGATGATTGGCTTGTGGGAATCATCGTAAGGCGGGAAGTGGGTGCCGAGAATTTTCGGGCAAGAGCAGGCTGATAACAGAAAAAAACCAAAAAGAAGAGAAACAGTTATAAACCTTTTCTTCATTTATTAAAGCTGCCTTTTCTGCCCAGTCCTTAGTAAATGGTTCATAAACTTACCTGTTGGGCGTGAAGTGGATGCCCGGGATTTCAACGCCGAAGCCATTTACCCGTAAAATACCAATAAAATGACTACCGGACATAAGAACTTTGGATCAAGTCCCAACTGAGTGGGTGAATTTAAGCTATAAAACTCATTGGAGCCCGCTCTGGTAAAGGGTATTCTACTTGTTGCGGCGTCGGGAGATATGATATGAATCGAGCATGCGAAAAAAAAGGCGACTCACCGATGCCTATCAGTTTACTCCGTTTACCCCCGAGCAGAGGGTATCCGGTATCTTTGGCGATCCCAGAGCCCGGGTCATCCGATTCATCCGGCGGCAAAAAAAACAGCCTGCGGAGC